>Ga0070739_10004066_pt1 | contig 17682 bp, 21 predicted proteins | sample Coa_R1_7_FD_66445 | JGI IMG/M metagenome (GOLD analysis project Ga0070739, IMG submission 66445) | Surface soil microbial communities from Centralia Pennsylvania, which are recovering from an underground coalmine fire - Coalmine... | ecosystem: Environmental > Terrestrial > Soil > Unclassified ... | reverse complement strand
TGCTCTCTATGCGTCCTCTGACGAGCCAGTTTCAAGCAGACCTTGAGGCCCGTAAGCTGCATTCTAGCTATGATGACCTGGTGGAGAAAGCCCCTGTCCGTTGCTTCCGTTGCTGGTCCGGGGGCGATGACGGCGACTTTTATGTGATCCCCGATGGGCGGGCATGCCAGCCGTACAAGCTCCTGAGCGGTGAGGAGCCTCGATGGGCGTATCCGTTGCCAGAGAGCCCAAACCAGGCGGAAGATCTGGTTCGTGAGGTTGATCCAGGCGCAGTCGATCAGCGTCGGTTCGGAGAGAAAACCTTTGAAGTCACGCACTATGTTGCTCTGCATCTGCGTATCCGCGCCCGCAACATTGATTTTACATACGACGAGCTGCCTCCAGAGCCGGTGGTAGTAGAGGCGCTTCGGCCTTTGTTCGCGTCTTCAGCGGTTGAGGTCTCCAGTATCGAGTATGAATACGGTGAGGTTGAAAGTGACGAGGATGAGGTGGAGGAATAGTGCGAAACGGATGTTGTGAGGTAGCGCTGTGCGAACGATTGCAGTAGAACAGCTTGTCAACCTCTTGGAGCCATATAGCTATTGCCTTCTGCTGGAGTGTGACGGCCTGACAAAGGCGTTCTCGACGCTGCTCCAGGAACATGCTGTAGAGCACCGTGTCTATACCGGCACGCTTGCTCATCGAGAGAGTGGCGAGAGAATTGTCCATATGTGGATCGAGGTACAGACCAGCCAGGGCTGTCGGCTTGTTGATTATCGTGCCCGCTCCTGGTTTGGGACAGAAAACACGATCCCTCATGGCATCTTTGACCCGGTGGATTACGCACAGATGCTCTATGAGGGGGAGCTGACTGAACTTCCCTTGCTCGATACCCACCTGTTCGCATTTCTCACTGCCCTCATTGCGCAGTTACTTGAAACGTTGCGCTTTCCCCGGCCAATCCTCTACATAGTAGGATACCATCATCCCTATGCAGAGAGTACTTTGTGCTTCCTGGTAAGCCGCGGCTTTCCCCTGGTCGATATTCGAGGGTGGGCCAGATCGTGCCCTCCTGCTGCATATCATCCTACCAGATTAGCAGCGCGATTTGCGGGAAGCTACCATAGCATACCGGAGCTGGGGAACATCAGCCAGGGGAAGCCCAGCACGCCCATCGAGTTTGAGGATCTGGAAGCTGGCGTGTTGAAAAGCCTGCGGCTTCGAGAAGAAGCCGCAGCAGGCCGGGGAGCCGTCTATCTTTGTGATGGTGAGCAGTGGCTGCTCACCATGTTCCAGAGTGAGGAGTCATACATCTTAGAGCTGTTGAAGCATCTGGAACTGGACCATGAGCCGGTTGTGGAAGTACGAAGGTTGAAGCATACCTTTCGCCCCGGGTGCGCGTTTTCCGTATTGTCAATTGTCACCCAGGCGCAAATTCCCCATTATATCGGGGTACCAGGAAGCTTTGTGGCAAAGCAGGACGAGCGGGGAGACTCGGGTGAGTGACCGCTGGAGAGGAAGGGAGTAGTTTAGAAAACTTCCTCTTTTTTCTCGGTCAGTTTTGTACTTCCATGTGGAAGTTTTTATGTGGCGCATTTGGATAGAAGATTAGTGCCCCCGACCTGTGATCTGGGATGCTGCGGAGTGGAGAGGGCTGATTTTTGAGTAAAAATATCCTGCTCAGCGTGAGCAAGCACGCTGAGAGAAGTGTAAAGAGGCAGAGGACAAAAAAAGCCCAGTATCGTCCATACGAAGATAAGTGCTACTCATAGTATGACATCGCTTGCTTGTCTATGCAAGCACAGCGGGAGCTTTGTTTGAGGGCCTGATATTTTGAGGCTCTGCTATACTGAAAAAAAGCGATGTCCAATGGGGGAAACCGATGTCAGATCAGCCCAAGACAGCCGCCGATATCCCGGTAGGCTCTGGTGAACTCGAAATGGCCCAGGACGATATCCAGATGACGCAGCAAGAACTGGATCGCCTCTTAGAGCAGATGAAACAAGCGCTCGATGATGGGAAGCCTATCGAGCAAAAGCTCTTCCAGGATGCCGAGGAGCAGGCGAAGGAACTGGAAATACAGGCGGGCTGCCTAAGAAACGACCTGAAGAAGCTCAAGGCGCAGCAGTCTTCCAACTGAAGAATAAACGGCAGGGTATGTTTCGTCGCCCTGCCTCGACGCCTTCAGAAGAAAGGCCACACCTGCCTTTCTTCTGAAGAAAGGTAGTGGTGCTATGCTGGCACCATCCACGAATCGTAGCACGCTTGCTGGAGGGATGCAAGCACAAGAACCAGGAAGAGAAAGAAAACACCTATGACCCTGATCAGTTCGTTTGGCCTGGTCCCTCCGGCCTGCGGGACGACCTCAGCCTCAACGCAATTGAACAGCGCAGATCTCTCGGTGATCGTCCCCGTCAAAAATAATCCGAGTGGCCTTCGCCGCCTACTTGGGGCCTGCCTGGAAATCTTCACTCCCCAGCAGTGTCCGGCTGAGATCCTCATCGTCGATAATCTCTCGTCTCCTGCCGTCGATCTCGCCTGGGTCGCCTCATGGGGGCTGCCGGTGAAGGTGCTCGCCTGCACACGCCCAGGACCTGCCGCTGCCCGCAACCTCGGCGCACGCACGGCAAAGGGCTCCTGGCTGCTCTTCCTCGATAGCGACTGTCAGCCAACTCCGACATTACTCAGTGGCTACCAGCACGCCCTTTGCGGTGCCGTCGCCTATGCCGGTGTCGTCCGGGCAGCAAGCACTGATCTCATTTCACAATACTATGATACGCAAAATATCCTCAATCCTCCACCCCTCTGGGATCAGCACGGCGTAGAACGTCCGGCATACTTGATTACCGCCAATGCGCTCATCTGGCGAACTGCGTTGCTCGAAGCGGGAGGGTTCGACGAGCGCTTTCGCCTGGCCAGTGGAGAAGATATCGACCTGTCCATGCGCTTATGGGCAGCCGGGCCCCTCGCTTACGCTCCAGAAGCCCAGGTCTTTCATCACTTCGAGGGCGGGCTTCTCCCTTTCGTGCGGCGATTCGTGCGTTATGGGTGCGGCAATCGCCTGCTCGCGCACCGGTACCATACCACTCTCGCGCCGCGGCCCTTCGCGCCCACCGTCCCTTCACTTCTCAACTGGCTCCTGGCACGTCTCCAGTATGCCGCTCTCTGGTGGGGTTATCAGACAAGAGGAAGAAGATGGAGCCGCTCCCTTCTCTCGTCAGGGGCACCGACGCAAAAGAAGCTCACGTCCCCCCTCCCTGCTCGCTCCACAGAGGGAGAAGATGCGGGAGGGTCTCCTGCACCTCGCGCCGCCGTGGGAATTTTCATTGATGCTGATCATCAATCACCTATGCATTTGCCTCTGATCCAGCAGATCGCCTCTCGCTACGGGGCTCTTGTCGCCTGCCGGGTCTATCGGGCGGCCTCTTCGCGCAAATGGCACGAGGCATGCGAACAGTCAAATGCCGAACTAACAGTGACTCCACCGAAAGGGACAGACGTGCTCCTTGCCATGGAAGCAGAGGCGCTGGCCCATACCAGCGGCATCCAGGTCTTCGTCCTGGCCACTAACGATGGGGACTTTGCCCCCGTAGCACAGCGGCTGCGCCAGTATGGAACCGTGATCGGCCTGGGGTCCAAAACCGCAGCACAGCAGCTCCAACAAGCCTGCACTCAGTTTTTCTCGCTTCCCACCATTCATGATCCGAGAAAGCCTCCGCATCTTTTCCCTCTGGATGAACCACGCAGCGCCGCCACAGCCCACGATGGAGCGACGCCCCAAAACCGAACAGAGTAGCCTCCGAGAGGTTGTCTATCATGTCGCCCATGATGCACTTGGTTGACTCTATTGAGGCAAAGAAGGGAACACATGGTAGGAACGGCTCTTTACGACTCCCGCTGGCGCCTCCACATGCGGGTAGGGATTCCGGTAGGACTGCCTGTGCTCGGCTCCCGTGCCAACCTGGTTGACCAATTCCACCAATTCCTTGAGATGGAACGGTTTGCGCAGCAGCGGGATATGACGCTTCTCGCACGGCCAGAAGTACGCGTCGTGCGGCGTTAGAATGATTGATGGGGTTGCTTCCAGCTCGCTGAGCAGCGGGAGACCAGACGCTGGCGCTCCGGGGTCGATCAGCACCACATCGTGTGTGCTTCGTTGTCGAACGTGCTCTAACACCTCCACCTGGTGGTGCTCATATTCCAATACCGTTTGTAACAACGACCGAATCTTCGGATTTCCCTCAACAATCCCTATCAACATCACTTTTCCTGCGTTTTCTCTCCTACGTTCCTGTCTCGCATGAGGCAGGAACGAACAGAGTCCGGTTACGGAGGGGTCTGCTGTTCATCCCTGGAGTGTAAAGAGCAACCAACGAGACGCGCAAACAGGGCAGGAAGAGGTTACTCGATAGAAGCGCGTCAATCTCAGATATAACATATTTCTTGTATATTTTTCAAGCGTGATTACTCTTTTGCCTCTTGCTCGCGGGATGGCTCTTGCATGAGGCGGAGATGGGTGCGCCGATATGACTCTCCTTTCAGTCAGAAGGTTGCAAAAAGAGAGCCAGCCATGCAAACATGGCTGGCTCTCTCGTAGGAGGGATCAAAAGGGAGTAGGTTGTCTTGCTCGTCGTTTGCTGTTGGCTCCTCCAGATCTCGTTAGCAGGTAGCCGTAGTCAAGGACTGCTCTAATGGAGAGTCCAAACTCACTCAACCCCATTTGACAGTCCTCAAGAAGGTCGCGGAGAGGTCGCAGGATGGGTTCTACCTCTTTGCGAGCTTCCTCGATACGCCTCTTTTGTTCCTCTGACTCGCCGGGTCGTCCACTTTCGCGGATACGCGCAAATTTGACAGTCAGCTCTGCTGATTCTGCCTCCTCGACTTCCTGGTCCTTCAGCTCTTCGTCCAGAAGTGGCAGAAGCGCTTCGTAGGGAGTGTAGTTGGGCCAGGATTCTAGCAGTATGAGGATTACCGGGAACTGCGTATCGCTGAACCTGCAACTCGTGATAAATTGCTCGCCTTTCCAGTCAACGAACGTGACTGAGCCTGAGAACCGGTCGGCGACTAATTCCTGACCCTCCGGCAAGAGGTGATTGGTTTCCGATACCCGAAGGGAAAAATTTCTATAGCGGTCTCGCAATAAATCCATGGTTGTCCTTGTGCTCGCGTCAGGTGGCATTTGCTTTGGTTAGCAGGCGCTCGGAATACGAAATATAGTTCGCATCTTATATTGCGTATTGTAGGACATGAGCCGTGTTGCTGTCAAGTGTGGTAAACTGAGGCATATTTTGTATGGGGAGATAGAACGTGCCGGTGCGCTTGCGCGTAAAGGAGATCGCGGATCACTACGGGGTGAACCGCTATGAGCTGGGCCGACGTGCGGGGCTTTCAACTCGACTGATGGATGACTATTGGCTGCGCCCGGAGCAAGTGAACCCTCGTCTTCAGACACTTGAGCGTCTGGCGGCTGCTCTCACTGATCTCGCTCGTGAGCATATACAGGATGCTACTCTCACTATCACGGTCGTTGATCTCCTGGAAGTGCTATAAATTCGGGGATTCCGTGGGCGGAGTCAGGACCAATCGGCGAGTAGTCTACTGTACCAAGATTTCGTCAGTGGAACCTCGAACTTACGCATCCCGAGCGGCTTGATCGATCTCTCTGGTACTCAGTAATTGCTACTAGGAGCAAGGTCGAGGTCGAGATCTAAGAAATCGCACTCGTGATAGGCTATGATGGGATCGGTGATGAAGGCCCGGATGTCTGGGAGAACTTCCTCTGCTTTTTCCGGCAAGCTGACGTAGTTTTGATTGATCACAATCGTCTGCCAGCCGAGGCCAGCCTTGCCATTCTGGTTCGTGAGCAACGTCGCTGTCTCGATGATGTCGTGGTTGGAAGCATCCGGATGATTCCGTATGGCCTGCAACAACGACTCCGCAAATGCTAAATAGGCTGGATCGCCGTGTCTGTTCTCTATGCACCAAGAACCTTCCGTTGGATGGTTCAGATCGTAGATACTGTTATAGAGCAAGGCTGCTATAGCCTCAATAGAACGTTCATTGATCTGTAACATGAGTATGCGTCCCTTTCGCCTCTAGAATTGCGGATCGTGCCATCAACTATTCTTCCCCTCTAGGCTGTTTGTTCTCTTGCGGATAAGTATAGCATAGGAATGGGATTTGGTCCTTTCCTACTGGGGAGGCTTACTCACATCTTGCACTCAACTACTATGCTAAGCAAGCGATCAATGCTATACACGAGTTCGTGAAAGGAGAAGGTCAGATGGGTGTCACAGTGATGCACTGGATGATGGTTGGTGAGGTTACAGAGGCCGCCAGACAGCAGATCAAAAATCTCAACGGGGGGATTATGCGGAAAATTGAGACCGGTGCCCTGTCGCTCTATGTGGTTGGTATCCCTTGTGAACCGCTGCCAGGGCATCAGCGAGATACGGAAGTGCGCTATCATAGCTGGACGCGCAGCCGGGAAATGGTCATCGAAGTGCTATCCGCGCACCTGAAGCTTTCCTGGATTTCAGCGGTGGATGTGCCCCCAGCAGAGGCCAGTGCAAGCGATACCACTCTGGATGTATGGCGAGAGGAATAGTTATTTCTGTTGCGTGGATCTCCTGGGTTTTGACCTGGGTGAGAGGGAGGCGGGGGAGACGTGCTTTCATAGGTTTGCCTCCCTCTCGCTGTCATAAGCAGAAAACTCTCGAATATGCTGTTCCCTCGGCTAGGCGGTATAATGAGTCTGAAGATCTTGTTGCCACTGGAGAACGTATCCTTCGTATCTGCTTGTGCTTTAAGAGCTACTCTGCTGCTATTGGGAGGTGACCAATGGAGGATGAGGCTATCCGCGTTCATGTCGAAGATGAAGGAAGCACATTAGCACCGTTCGATTATACTCTCATAGAGGAGTCAAAGCGTGCGCATATTCAGATGAAAGCAGAAGATGTCAAAGTGAGGATGAAGCGCACTGCTGAGGATATCATCGCTATTGGGTTGGATCTCCTGGAGGTCAAGCACGAGCTGGGGCACGGGCTGTTTCAAAAATGGCTCAAAGCGGAGTTTGACCTGAGCGAGTCGGCGGCCACCAAGTTTATGCAGGTTGCGTCTCGCTTTGGGGGCGAGGTGGACAAATCCGTAAAAATTACGAGTTTGCCCGCAACGGTTCTCTACACGCTAGCCGCTCCTTCCACGCCTGATGAAGTCGTGCAGCGTGTCCTCGCTGGCGAGATCCCTGCCGATGCGAAGGCCATCAGAGATGCAAAAGAGGCGCAGAGAAAAGCCGAAGAGGAACTCGCACGGGAGCGAAGGGAGCGGAGCGTTGTCGAAGCGCGAGTACTTAATATCAATTACGAGCAACAGGTGTTGCGGGAAGCGTTGCAGGAGGTAAAGGAGGAGCGCGACTATTTAAAAAGGGAGTTGGAGGGGGGCCTTGAAGCCTATTATGCAAAACATCTTCAACTGAAGGCCGACAATACATTTTTGGGCTTAATCATGCATGGTATGCAGAAGCTTGCGGAGATACAACAGTACATGCTTCATGTCACTTCTACTGATATGCTTCCAGAAGTGCGCCGACTTGGGGAGGGACATGAGTTTCGTTTCCGCGCTTTCGTTGCGCAACTAAGGCAAACGTACCAGACGCTTTACGAGGCGGACATAAAACTAACTGGCCCTCTCAAAGAGGAGAGTACCATTGTCGATGAGGGGGCCCGGCCCAAAGAGGGAGAGTAGAGCCATTAATGGCTTCTATCCAGGTGTGGGACACCTTTCCATCGACAGGTGAGGCAGACATGGTAGCTTCCACCTAGGTCAGAGTGTACCTTAATACTATGTCTCTGGCAGATGGCGCGTTCGCAGAGATGGCAGCGGCGTTTTGCGGGCCTGCCACAGAGCTTCCCTCTTGGTTTCGCTGTGCAGCAAATACCTGTGAGCAGGAGAGCCGCTTCTCCCCGTATGTGTTCTACTGGATAATGCTCGGCGATCCATTGGAGGGCGCGCCGCTCCTTCATCGTCGTGGGCAGGCGCAGCTCAAAAGATTCGCCCCGGAGCTTGATAATTGTCATGTCTTCTTATCTCAGGGGTAGATTTACCCTTCTATTGTATCCTATCGTCTGTATCCTATCGTCCAGGGTCATACCTCTTTCAAGCGTTCCGTATGGAAGTGTTGAATGGCTGTATAGGGTGCTTCCTATAGTCATAGTGTATACTCACCTATTCCACCGGTTTGCCCGTGTATATCATGTCCCAGGTGCTATACTTTGCTCAGGAGACAACTCGTAGAGCTGGCAGGAAAGCGAGGGTATCTCAGCAACATGGCAGAGTATATTGCGGTAGCGACTGTTGTGAATATTCTTAAAGAGGAGATCCGGTTTGCCGATGACGAGCGACAAAGGATAGCGCTGCGTCGGGTTCTGCATGAGATCCGGTATGTTGACTTCCGCAACACTCATCCTGTAGAGCCACCCACCTGGATACGCAAAGGCGACGCGCGGATTGGCAAGATGTGTGTCACCTTTGATCACCGGGGCTACACCTTCACTGGTAAAATCACTGCTATTCTGAGGTATCAGGATAGCTCAGAACGTCTTCAAGTTGTGCAGGGAACGGCCAGGACCGGTACTACTACGCTTTGGGCAGAAGTTGATGACGTGGATATCCTTTGAAGAAGTGTCTGTCTGGACAGACAGTAGAGACCCAGTGCCGAGATACCTCTACAGAGGTTAATCGTCCGGTTCAACTTCCTCAAAATCGATGCGAGCAATATCATCAACGATACAGGCATGAAGCGCCTCAATATCGAGTCCGTCGAGTCCCTCTGAGGCCAGAAAGGTTGATTCGGTGGCCTCTTTGTTCTTCCAAAAATAATAGGGCGTGCCTGGGACAAGATGATCCAGGGCGAGATCAATCAGTTCTATCCGGTTGAATGCCCCGTTGACAAGATTCTCTTCAGGCGCCAGGTCGGTCAGAATATCATCGGTATTATAGTAGAGATCAATGCACCGCTCTATCAGCATGGTGGCCAGCAGACGCCGTCGTGTCTTAGGGTCGGAGAGCATGTCTTTCCAAAGTTGCTGATACGCAAGCTTTGTTGCCTCTGGCATATTCTCCATGTAAGCAGCATCAAACACGTTTGCACTTACCTGGCTCAGATTAACACTAAAGCAGAGGTCTACGGTCATACGAGCATGCATGTGGTAATAGCTCTCGTCTTCAGGCTCGTCAGAACCGATGTGCTGGATGGGGTTATCTGTCATAGAGCATTCCTCATTTCTTACCAACATTTATCATCCTGTGTCTTATTTTTACACATATTTCGGCGCTGGGTCGTATAGAGGCATAGAGAAGTAGAAGAGCGTCAGAGATCCCTATAGAGCAGCATTCTTCGTTCCTACATACTCATTTATACTCATTGATCGTCAAGGCAGGTAGAATACCTCTATGTGCATGTCGAGGTGTGGTGCTCAGGTTACTGCACTCTACTGTTTCCTACTTCCCTTATGGATTCATCTGAGATAATGGCGTTTGAAGCTGGGGGAGTTGCCTTCCCATGCGGAGCCAGAGCGCTTGTTGGTCTGAAGAGAGTGGAATACCCAGCGCCGCCATCTGATGGAGTTCATCGTTGATGAGGGCGTCGAGCTGGTCAATGCGTTCCCGTAAGGTTGGGAAGCCTGCTTCCACGACACCATCTCGCCGGTTCTGTTCCCGTTCGAGCCAGAGCCAGTGACGGAGGCGTATTCCTTCACCCAGGATGAACGCGAACCAGTCAGCATCCAAGATCCGTTCTCCCTCCCAGCGCGCTCGTGCCAGAAATTGTACTGTCGCAGGAACAATCAGTGCATTCCCGGTGAAGAGGAAGCCCGCGCTGGCACCGGCCTCACGCGGGTAGCTGTTGAGGAACGGTTGGATGTGGAGATCAAACGCGTTATAGTACATCAGTTGACGCGCAAGCTCTGGTAGCAGTCGCCCTTCGTTTCCTGGCTCCAGGAGGAACTCAGGAACGATCAGCACCTGCCCCTCCCACATGATCGGGGTACTTGTCCCCTCCAGGATACGCAGCTCTTCTGGTGTAGCCAGGGACTCAATCGGCGGAGGAGAGAAGCGGACAAGCGCCTTCCGATAGCGCTCGAAGCATCGTTGAATACGTTCCTGGCTTGGCCCTTGTGGGTGCGCTCGCGACAGGGGAAGGGAAGCAAGGTTCTCTCGTGGCTGTGCATACGGGGCTTCTTCCGATTGTGGCGGGAGCTGTCGTGTTTCTCGTGGGTTCGAGGAGACTACCTTTTCCCTCCAGGAGAGTGCTTCCAGTTCCCTCCAGGAGAGTGCTTCCAGGCTTTCCCTCTGGGGTAGTTCCCCCTTTGGCGTTGGTGGCGTGCTCACATTGTGTGCCCTCTGCTGCGGAGCCGGCGGCACTTGTGCAGGTGCGAGCTGGCCGGCAGGGGTGTAGAAGGTGTTTGCGGAGAGAGCCAGGAGGCGGACCAGGGCGTAATATACGAGCCACAGCCAGCCGGTAAGGATGCTTGGCTCGATGTACGGCTTTGGCAGGGAGAGTGCTGGCCCTAGAGGTGTCCAATGGGTAGCGATCTCGATAATTGCCCAGACCAGCGCAGCGGCAAGCAGCGTGATCACAAAGATGAACACGCCATGCCACCAATCGTCCCAGCTAAAGTAGCTGTATTTGCTGGTCTGTTCGGTAATGACCAGCGCCAGGACGAGTCCAAGAAATGTGCCAGCGACTAGGCACAGGTAGAATATCAGGTCCACGTGAAAGCTGCCGAAGACATGGGTAATGAACGCAGCCCCTATTCCTATGATCCACCTCAGGAAGGTCCAGATCACCGTGAGTACATACCAGAGGAGCGGGAAGTAGTATTTCCCTATGAGAAAGCTCAGAAATGCGCCTGCAACATCGGCAAGTAAGGTAAACCCGATGAGTGCGTGGCTTCCCATATATCGTTTGAAGATGCTTTGCTGCATAGACATCCCTCCTATTCATCGACCTGGGTGAAGTCGATCCGCTTCTTTGGTGGTGGTGGTGGAGTCGTTGGTGACGGCGCGTTTGCCGCTGCTTGAGGCTTTCCTTCTTCGGGCGGCTGCACAAAGCGAGTTTGCCTCTCCTTTTGTTCCTGATCTGCTTCTAGTGCTTGCTGCTTGAGCGGGTTGTTATCGGGCACTGTATTCCAATCTATCTGTCCCCAGAGAGACGTTTGGCCTGGCCGAGCAGGGGGGATCGCGTCATCCTGGCGCGCTGTGGTGGAAGATTCGGGATCGGGCGTGCTGGATGACGCTTTCTTTGTACGGCTTGTCGTGCTACGCCGTTTCGGCTTTGGCTTCGGTGCAGGCGGCGGAGGTGGTTGTGGAGGGGGAGGGACCTCTCCCGGAAGCTGCACGCGAATGAGCTGTTGCGGATGACTCTTCGGGGTGTCGTGCTCTAGCACGAGGGCCAGCGCGGGAGCAAGAGGTTGAGCGAGGAGCCAGAGTTTCCAAAGGGTATCGCTGCTCGGAGGCCAGAGCAAAGAGAGCCTTAGCGTCGGGATGTGGAGAAAGGCAAGTATCACGGTGTGCTGGAGAGTGATCAACGGCAGTATGAACAGGAGAATAAGGAGAAGATAGAAGAATCTGGAAAAGAAGGCAACGGCGCGCACGCTTGCCCATCGATCTTTCCAGTCCCAGCGACGTCTCACAGGTGTCTTGTACGCCGCTGCTGCCCAGTACTGGATGGCGTAGGCGACAAGCAGGAGGGGACCGCCGAGACACACGAGGACGATGCCGACGAGAAGGTATTTCCAGTCATCAGTTCTATGGGTCCGGTTCATGAGATCGTCTACCCTCTATGGCCCCTTCTGGCCAGAACAGGTTCAGATGTCCTACGATATGCTCTACTCGCTTTCCGTCTACAAGTAATCTTCCAATCTCAGCAAGCGGATGCGCCGCTGGTCTTCTTCTGCCTTGAGGTGCTCTCCTCGCGCCTTATAGATCGCCTGGTGCGCATTTTTCTCGGCGAAGTACCATACATAGTCGTATTCCTCCAAGAGGCTAGGGAGTACCCGGTGGTCCAGCCGCTCGAAGTGTTTGCGGGATAACTCTACTTCTATAGCGACGGTTTGCCCGCTCTTCATCTTGACCGTATCAACGACCTCGCCCTTGATCGTGATATCCCATGAGCCATCTTCTCGCAGGAGCATCACGCCATCAGGCACGTGCGGGAGCATGACTCCTGCTTCTTTTGGAGGCAAGGATGACTCAATAGCGCGCTCGCTGAGCCACCGGTGTTTGGGCGCGTTCGCTGTGCCTCCGAGTAAGCGCACACGCATCTGGTTCACCCGATGGGTGTGCGAGATGTAGTAAAGATCGTCGTGCCGGACGCTCTCTTTATCCGGCCAATCGATCTCATGCCATTTTCGTAATTGTCGCTCAAAGAGGCCCGCCTCGGTGAGGGCGATCCACTGCGGTTGTCCTCCCCAGGGCTGCCAGCGTTTGGTGAAGCCGTTCTCTTCCCATTTATAGACAATGCGCATCGTGGCATTCATGCGATCTGTATATTCGCGGGGCCAGGGGAGTCCCGTTCGCTTTCCTCCGCGCCCGGTCCTGGGCCGCTCTTCTTCTCTTTTTTGCAGTTCTTCTTTGGAAAGGATAATGGCAGGTTGGTGCTCTGGGTCGAAGAACTCGCCCAGGGTGTCTGCACGAACCCACTTCATTGATCCGACGAATTCCCACCCATCCCAATCGCGATCCTGTGTCTTGAAGGTTCTATAGTCAGAGCGACGAACTGGTTCCGGTTCTGCTGGCGGTGCCTTGCGTCGACTCATGTCGTTCTGTCCTCTCCTTCTTTGAGCAAGCTATGTTCTGGCCTAAATCGAGACATGTCGATAGGTAGGTGTACCTTATTATTCTTTCAGACACCAGGAGAAATGTTGGAATTTCTGTTCTGAGAGCGCTAGACGAACGGCAATGAGCCATAGTCACAGCTCTTCAGGTTTCTGCGAGCGCTTCCATATGAAAGTGGTTAGCCTCTAGCGCCGCTTCTTCTCTTCTGGGTCGTAGAGTGCCATAGTATCGACATAGAATGGCATGTAGAAGCATCTATTAACGTGGAGAGGGATGAGAGAGCCGTAGATGGGCAATGTGATGAAATCCCTTCCTCTCCCGCCTCGGGCAACGTCACCAGGTTACTGCGAGAAGAATTCCTGCTTTATTTCTCCCCTCTTCATGTTCTGTCCTAACCAGACAGGAAATTCTTCTCGCAGAGAATCGACGCATTAACTAGGAGCCAGGCAGCGAAGCATATCAATGCCATTCGTAAAATGCCATTTGTAAATATGTACGAATAGTGTGGGAGGAAGGTTGAAGTGTGAGCGCAGGCTGCCCTGACTATGCACGATGAGGGCGTGCTGTGAAACAACCATACAAAGATAGTTTAAAAGTAGATCAATTACTACCGATTCTGCATGATAAGAAAAGAAAGGCATGTATATACTGTTGCATTATCTATGATGGAGGTTTTCACCATGAAGCGTGGAATACAGATAGCAGCAGGCGTGAGCCTGTGCATCTTTATTTACACATTACTTGCTCATGCAATGATGTTCGCGTGGGCCCTGTTCTTCCCAGTAGCCATCCTTGGGCTGTTTGCGCTGGCCTCTTCTCCTCTTGTTGCACCGCCAGCCTATATCCACTCCAATCATGCGGTTGCTGTCGCGCCTCAGCAACAGGGATCGTTTGAGGAGGGGTTGCCGTGGATACCGCGGACGGCACACGAAGCGCACGCTACCCTGAGTGATAAAGAGTTCGAACTCTTCTCGGCTGCCGTCATCATTGGCGCGCTCGGTGGCTATACCTTTGATCGGCATTGTGGAGGCCCTGGAGATCGCGGTGTCGATGTCATACTGCGAAATACCTATGGGCACGTTGTGGCAGTGCAAAGTAAGCGACATGCTTCCGATAATCACATTTCTTCGGAGATGGTCCGTACCTTCTTAGGCTCGCTCTCACCCCATGATGCGGTGTACGGGTTCTTCGTGACAACCTCAACCTTCTCGCGGGACGCACAGCCCGATCTCCAGCATGCAGGCTGGCGTATTCGCCCCATCGATGCTCCCAGACTGGATGTCCATTTGCAGTGGCGAGCCCGCGAAATTGCGCTCGCGTGGCGCGAGATACAGGATCAGTTGAAGAGGGCGGGTAATTGAGGAACATGCCCGCCCCTGTTTTGCCTATGAGCAGTTTCTACAAGGAGAAAACGTGATGCTCATTCTTACCGGCTTCATCTCTCTTCTTATCATTGCCTGGATCTTGCTTGCACTTGGGCAATGGGTTGCGGGTGTGGTCAAGGGAATACACCTTTCCCGGCAAGACATGTTGCAACGCAGTTGGATTTCCGTGCTGGTCCGATATGGTTGGACGGCGACAGGGGTAGCACTCTTCGGGCCATCCTTCGCCCTCTACCTGGTCGATCTTCTGAGCAGCCAGCATCCAAATACCTTGTTCGTGTTCGGTACGATTATTGCGCTACCGATAGCCTTGTGTTTCTGTTTCCTGCTGTGGATAGCGACGCTCTACCTGCGGCTTCAGCCAAAACAGCCATCCTATTTCTATCTGCTGCCTAGTGATGCTGACGAGGTGCGCAGGGAAGGCTGTCAAAGAGGGATCTTTATGATGGCCCTGCTCTATCCAAGTGTGCCAGTAGATACTTCCTGGATCGATGCATTTGTGCGCGCCTTGCAGGTTGAGACACGTATGCGTGTCTTTCCGCGTGGGAAAAAGGATGAGTGGCAACTCACAAACGATTTTTCTGTCTACTGTAACCTTGTTGTTGAAGGATTTGAGCGCGGCTATCAGGGCTTTTTAGCGCTCTGTAGTGCTGATCCTGAGCACCTGGAAGCGCAGCGAGTCCTTCTGCAGCAGTGGCCGGAAAATCAGGATGCCGGAGCACTGCTCAAGAAGTTGGCGGAACAGATTATGCACGAGGGCGATGGTTTACATTGAAGACGAGTGTCACTTTCGATACTCGTTTTTATTGACCTTCCCAGAGAGACGGCCCTTCTTGGTCAATGTTTCCACATGGAAGTATATATAGGTAGGGAAACGAGTGAGGAACCGTTCCTCTAGGCTACTTTCTTTGGCCTATAGAGCAGTATGAAGGCATGCTTTTACAACGGCAGGTTCAGTGAGGAACTTTCGGCCGTATCTGTTTGTGCGTAGATGTTGGTAATCGCCAGGTTACTATGTCCAAGAGTATCGCGCACCACCGGGAGCGTCGCTCCGCGTCTGATGGCATGGGTTCCGTGACAATGCCTGAGCCAGTGAGGAGAGACCTGCTTCCAGTTCGTGATGCCAACGCGCTTGGCCGCGGCTCTCACCAGATAGCGGACCATTCTGTCATCCATGCGCTCTCCCTTCTCACGCTTCTTCCCGTCGCGCCCACGCGAGGTTGTTTGTCGTGAGACAAAAACGTAGCGTGCTTCCGGTTCCTGTGCGTGCAATTCCTGCAGTTTGGCCCAGGTTTCGGGATTCAGCAGGATATCGCGTGTCTTGTCCCTCTTGCCAACAATATGCAGGTAGCCCCCATGGTCGCGCGCGCTCACCTGCTCCCAGGTCAGGTTACACAATTCTGAAACGCGCAAGCCAGCCGAGTACAGCAAGCGTAAGATGCAGTGATTGCGCAGATCTGGCTCCTGCATGATCATGGCCACCACGATCGACTCAGGAAGCAAGCGTTTGTGAATGGCACTCTTGGCGGAAGGGGGTTCGATACTGGCCATCACATTCACCGGGAACAGTTCAGATCGGCAGGCAAAGCTATAGAACGACTTGACGGCGTTAATCGCATTGCGCTGGGTGTTATCATTGCGTCCGGCCAGCGCTTCACAGAAGCGAATGGCGTCCTCTAGCGTTACCTCTCTTAGCGGTTTCCTCACAAACTGTTGGAACTGGCGGATGGATCGCGAGTAGGACCGGCGAGTATGCGCACTTTTTTTGAGACGGAGCCACAGATCGATGAGTTTGTCTTCGGTGGTATTGGCTGGAATAAGCCCCGTGAATGATGCCATAGACCGAGTTTTTCTCCTTGGTATGAGTTTCCGAGAACAATCCTTCTCGGAAACTCATCGTACTCAAAAAAAGCGTGCATGTCAACACTTTTCAGTTAAGACATGCACGCTTTTTTAGGGAAGTGACACCGTTTTCATGTCCCGTTTTTCTCCGGCCCTTCACTGGTGGGCTCAGCAAATTCGCCTGCCTGCAAAATACTCCGTAACTCGGCGGCACTGGCCTGCTGATGGGCCTTCCCACCCAGGGAGGCGAGGAAGCCCAGGAAGGCAAACGCCATCGCAATTGTATGGCCTATGGCATAGCCAAGCTCGTCTCCGGCGTGATGCGCAAGATAGAGATACCAGGTCACGCCAGCCAGCATACCAAAGAAAAGGGCGAATCCAAGATAGACGTAGCGAGAGCTTTTCGAGAAGGTCTCTGGTAATTTCCCTCGTACTGCTTCCTGGAGGGTTTGGCGATGCTGCTGCTTTGCCTGCTGGACTTCTTGTTGTGTCACAGCTTGTTTTCCTCTCTGGATACGCCACCACCCCGAATAGATCATGACCGCACTATAGATGAGGATAGCTACCATCATGCCATAAGAGAACCAGGCGGTCACGTGAGTCCAGAAGAGGTAGCCAAGCGCAGCAAGGCTTGCAATCAAGCCAAACAGACCAAGCGCCACATAGACAATACCAGCCCAGAAATTCCCTCTACGGGATCGACGAAGCTTGCGCTCATGTCGTTGGTATTCTCCTGTTGGATCTTGGATATTTCCGCTCATGGATTTGTCTCCTTCTCCTGAAAATTGACTATGAGGAGATTTTCCCTATAGATTACTTCTACAATAACAAAAGGAACGGCTAATTACTATGACGTTCTTTCCCTACAGGATAAAAACGGTAAATATAGCAAGATGGAAGTAGAAATTGCTTTATCAGCAACGACAATTCCTGCAGGTGTATTGGTGAAGTATGCCCAACGATATCTGAAATCGGAGAGAAGCAACATGCCATACAGCTCCAACGATACTTCCATATCGGCATATTCCTCGAAAGGTCGTGCCTGGTTGCTAGCAGCATGAACCTTTGTAAACTGGGCAGCTTGAGAGTTGTTCCTTGAATCTGTGGATGTGGATCTTCACGTGGTGGGATGATTGTCACACACAATGCGGCCATACCGTCACTAGGAAGAATAGTGCTATTCCTGCAATGCAGCCGACCAATCAGGTATATTTTCTTGTAAAAGCTAGCGATAGGAGAGGGGCAATGACATGTATTGTCGGGCTGGTTGAGCACGGAACCATTCTGATGGGGGGTGATAGCGCAATCTCGGATGACCACGGCCAGCAAACGATCCATACTGGGCAGAAAGTCTTCCACGTCGGCCAGACGCATCAGCTTCTCCTGGGATGTGAAGGATCGTGTCGGGTGGCGCAGTTACTCCGCTATACTTTACAGATTCCCCCCTACGACGAAGTGATGGATGTGGAAGTATGGCTGGCTGCCGCATTCATCGAGGCCGTCCGCACCTGCCTGAAGAGCGGTGGGGCCGCTGGCAAAGAAGACGAGCGTGAGGAGGGCGGCACGTTCCTGGTTGGATGCAGAGGACGGCTTTTTGAAGTGCAAGCCGATTATAGTATCCTGGAATCAGTGACCGGCTACGAAG
>Ga0070739_10004065_pt1 | contig 17687 bp, 25 predicted proteins | sample Coa_R1_7_FD_66445 | JGI IMG/M metagenome (GOLD analysis project Ga0070739, IMG submission 66445) | Surface soil microbial communities from Centralia Pennsylvania, which are recovering from an underground coalmine fire - Coalmine... | ecosystem: Environmental > Terrestrial > Soil > Unclassified ... | reverse complement strand
CGAATCCGGCACGATCGTGGGCGATCAGCGGCACCAGCCGCGGGTTGAGCGCGTGCAGCTCCTCGACGCGCACGTCCATGTACGCCAGATCCTGCGGCACGAACACGCACGTCATACCAATCACGAGGATCGTCAGACCTGCAATCACCAGCCCGAACGCCGTCGCCAGAAGACATGCCCACCCCAGCCCGGCCATCGAACGACAGGACCAACGCACTGAAAGCCGAATGAAAAAACGCGAGAGCAGATGCTTGATGTTCGAAGGAGGATTCATGGCCGAAGATCCTCTACAGGCTGCAATCGCTTGAAAAGGGGAATGGGCGCCCCTCTCCGATTACCGTGAAGGTCCTTTACGGATAACCGGGAATTCCGTGATTGCTTCCTGCAAGGGAATCAACTCATCCCTTGGCCTTCGACCCTTTCCTCTCACTTTCCTTCTTTTTCTGTCATAATCTTTCTCTTTGACTTGGAAATTTTTGAAAAATATCCTTGACAATCGCTTGTTAACTTCCGTAAATTGGCATTATCTGTCACGGATTGTCAGAATCCTCTAGATTCGCGGGAGCGGCCATGCTGGTTGAGGAACGCCGTCAACGAGTGCTGGATCTGGTCAGTGAGCGAGGCTTCATCGCGCTGACGGACTTGGCGCAGAACATCGACGTTTCCGAATCGACGCTGCGGCGCGACCTGGATTACTGGCACAAACAAGGTTTGCTCCGGCGGACGCACGGGGGAGCTATCTTCATTGGCGATGCAGCGACATTGCCAGCTTTGGAGGAACGCTCGGCCAGGCAACTTGAAGAAAAACGAGCCATCGCGCGAGTGGCGGCGGCACGGATTCGGGATGGCGACACCATCTTGCTCGACGGCGGCACGACGACGCTGGAAGTGGCCCGGCTGCTGGTTGGACGGTCGTTGCAGATTGTCACCAACAGTTTGCCCATCGCCAACCTGTTCGCTGCCAGCCGCGAGACCGACCTGGTCATCCTCGGCGGTTACGTTTATCCGAAAACGGGGGTGGCCCTGGGACCGCTGACGGTGCGGATGATGGAAGACATCCACGTCCATCAGCTGATTATGAGCGTGGGCGGCATCACGAATAAGGGGCTGTTCAACAGCAATCTGTTACTGGTCGAGACCGAGCGGCAGATGATGCGCTGCGCCGATGAGGTGGTCGTCGTGGCCGATCATACCAAGATTGGCCGGCAGGCGCTGGCGTTTTTGTGCAACTTGACAGATATTGATACACTTATCGTAGACAATCAGTTGAATGCGGAGCAGCGCGAGCTGCTGCGGCAGAACGATGTACGGCTGCTTTTGGCCGGCGCGGCGGAGGACAATCACGCATGAGCATAGCAACATTGGATCGCACTTACATCGAACGATTGGTTCGCTCGGCCCTGTCGGAGCAGTTTGGCAATGGCAAGGCAAGGTCCGTCCGTGCTGCGGCCCCGCCGAAGTTGGTGGTCAATGTGTCTGCCCGCCATTGCCACGTCACCCAGGAAGATCTCGAACGCCTGTTCGGCACGGGCCACAAGCTGACGCCCTATAAGGCACTCTATCAAGATGGTTTTTTCGCCGCCGAAGAGACGGTGACCTTGATCGGGCCGCGGCATCGCATGATTACCGGCTTGCGCATCCTCGGCCCTTGCCGCGATCACAGCCAGGTCGAGCTGGCGTTCACCGACGCCATCATGCTCGGCCTGGACATTCCGGTGCGCAAGAGTGGGGATCACCGCGATTCGCCGGGCGCTTATCTACTTGGCCCGGCCGGCATGGTCCACCTGGAGCGCGGCGTCATTCGCCATGAGCGCCACGTCCACATGGGGCCGGCGGACGCGGCCTATTACGGTGTCAAGGATGGCGATCGGCTCAACCTGCGCGTGGAGAGCGACTGTCCAACGGTTTTGGAAAGCTTGCTGGTCCGCGTAGCACCTACGTCGAAACTGGAAGTGCATCTGGACACGGATGAGGGCAACGCCTGTCACGTGAACCGGGCGACCCGTTTTGAGTTGTTCAAATGACGATCGGTTTTCGGAAAGGAAGCGTCTGTTGGTTTTTTCCGAAAACCGAAAACCCTAAACTGGAGATCTCACATGGCTAGTTCCCACATGGAAGCCCTTGGCATGATCGAGACCAAGGGTTTGGTGCCGCTGGTCGAGGCCAGCGACGCCATGCTCAAGGCCGCCAACGTCACGTTGATCGGCTGGCAAAAGATCGGCAGCGGCATGGTCACGGCCCTGGTGGTCGGCGACGTGGCGGCGGTCAAGGCCGCCGTCGATGCCGGCAGCGCCGCCGCGGCCCGCGTCGGCGAGGTCGTCGGCGTGCAGGTCATTCCCCGGCCGCACGAAGACCTCGGCGGCGTGCTGCCCATCACCAACAAGAAACCGGCGTTGGACAGAGCCTAAAACAATCATCGAATATCCCTTATTGAGAGGAAAGAGCAATGGCGAGTGTCAACGGCGCCAGCCGAAACGGCAACGGCGAAGCCCTGGGCATGATCGAAACCCGCGGCTTGATAGCGACCATCGCGGCCACCGATGCCATGTGCAAGGCCGCCAACATCACCCTGGCCGGTCAGGTGCAGATCGGCAACGCATTTGTGACGACCTTCGTGCGCGGCGACGTTGGCTCGGTGCGGGCCGCCGTCGATGCCGGCGCGCAGGCCGCCAGCGCTAACGGCGAGCTGGTCAGCGCCCACGTCATCCCGCGTCCGGAGGAGGACGTGCTGGAGATGTTTTTGGGCAAATAAGCATGGAACCACAGAGGCACAGAGACACAGAGAAAGCAAAACAGAAAATAATCTCTGAGGACAATCCGCTGTCTCCAGAACGCTCTCGTTGACTTTTACCTGTTTGTCCTTTGTCTTCTCTGTGCCTCTGTGTCTCTGTGGTTAGTCATTATTATGAAAATCCTAGTAGCCAACCTGGGCAGCACCAGTTTCAAGTATCGGTTGTTCGACATGATAACCGAGCAGGTGCTGGCGCGTGGCGGTATCGAGCGCATCGGCTCGCCGCAATCGCGTTGCTTCGTCGAATCCGGCGGACAGCGCGAGGAAGCGACCGTCGAGGCGCGCGATCACGCTGTCGCGGTTCGGCTGTGCTTACAACAGTTAGCCGATCCGAAAAGACGCTGTTTGCGTGATCCGTCGGAATTGTCGGCTATCGGCTTCAAGGCCGTGCATGCCCAAGGAATCAGCGGCGTGCAGCGCGTCGATGAGCGTGTGTTGGCGGCGATGGAGGCGTATGCGGACGTGGCCCCGGCCCACAATCCGCCCTACGTCCGGGCCATGCGTCTCTTATCGCAAGAGTTGCCGCACATTCCGTTGGTAGCGGCGTTCGAGACGGATTTTCACCAGACGATACCAGCGGCCGAACGCCATTATGCTGTGCCGCGCGAGTGGGCCGACAAGCACGATGTCCGCAAGCACGGTTTTCATGGAGCAAGCCATCGCTACATCGCTGTCCGCACGGCTCAGCTGCTCGATAAACCCCAAGCGAAAATCATCTCGTGCCATCTCGGCGGCAGCTCGTCGCTGTGCGCCATCAAGGACGGCAAATCGCAAGCGTGCAGCCTGGGCATGAGTCCGCAGAGCGGCCTGCCGCACAACAATCGTGTCGGCGAGTTCGATCTGTTCGCTCTGCCGGCGCTCTTGCGTGCCACAGGCAAGACGCTGGAACAACTGCTCGACGACCTCGCCAATCGTTCAGGATTGTTGGGTCTGAGTGGCGGCCGCAACGATTTGCGCGACATCGAATCAGCGGCGGCGTCCGGCGACGCCGATGCCCAGCTCGCCATCGATGTTTTCGTCGCGGCGGTTCGCCATTATCTCGGCGCGTATCTGCTGCTCTTGAATGGAGCGGATGCCATCGTTTTCACTGGCGGCATCGGCGAAAACTCCGCGCGGATGCGCGAAGCGGTCTGCGCCAATCTCGACTGGTTCGGCATCTACCTGGACTATGCCAGGAACGAACACGCCAAGGACGAGATGGCGATTCATAGCGGAAATAGCCGAGTGCAATTGTGGATTATGCCAACCAACGAAGAGCTTATCGTCGCCCGGCAGGCGAAGGCGCTTCTGGAGAAATGAACCATGTTTCTGGCGCGCGTCAACGGCGTGGTGGTATCGACGCAGAAAGTCGCCTCGATGACCGGCCATAAGCTGCTCATCGTCGAGCCGCTCCGCGTCGAGCCGAAAGAGCGTGATCGCCTGGTCGGCACCGGCCGCAGCTTCGTCGTGGTCGATACCGTGGGCGCCGGCCAAAACGAGCTGGTCCTGATCGTACAAGGCTCCAGCGCTCGCCTGACGCCGGAAACCGAAAAGCTGCCGGTGGACGCCGTCATCATCGGCATTGTGGATACCGTGAACGTCGAAAATCGAACGATCTTCTCGGCACGAGGATAAAAAGAGCTAACCACAGAGGCACAGAGACACAGAGAAAAGCACGGAAAAGAGGAAAAAGAAAAATGAGAGCCTAATTATACCTGTTGCAACTTTCTCATTTATTCTTCTTTGTTTTTCTCTGTGCCTCTGTGTCTCTGTGGTTAACTAAGGAGGTCAACCATGCAAGTCACTGATGAACTGATCCGCGGTGTGGTCCAACAAGTGTTGACGCAGATGCGCAACGGACATGCGCAGGCTCGTAATGGCCACGCAGCGCAGCGCGGCGTCTTCGCCGATGTCGAGCGAGCCGTCGCCGCGGCTCGGGAGGCTCAGCGCGAGTTTGAGACGCGGGGATTGGAAGCTCGCCGTAAGGCGGTCGCCTGTATCCGCAGGATTTGCAGCGAACGCGCCGAGGAATTGGGCCGCGAGGAGCTGGAAGAAACGAAGATCGGCCGGCTTCCGCACAAGATCGAAAAACTGAAAGTCATCGCCGACCGCATTCCCGGCGTTGAGTTTCTGCGCACCGATGCGTTCAGCGGCGAAAACGGCGTTTCGCTTCAGGAATACGCTCCGTTCGGCGTCATTGGCGTCATCACACCGGTGACGCACTCGCTGCCGACCTTGGCCTGCAATGCTATCAACATGCTCGCCGCCGGCAACGCCATTGTCTGCAATCCGCATCCGTCCGGAGCGCGCATCGCTTGCAAGGGCGTTCATCTGTTCAATCAAGCGATCTTCGATGCAATCGGCATCGACAATCTGATTACCATTCTCGAAGAGCCGACGTTGGAATCGGCGCAGGCCATCTTCGATCACCGCGACATCCGCATGTTGTGCGTGACCGGCGGCCCCGCCGTCGGCCGCGCCGCCTTGCGGAGTCCCAAGCGCGCCATCGTCGCCGGGCCGGGCAATCCGCCGGTCGTTGTCGATGAAACCGCCGATCTCGACAACGCCGCTCGCTCCATTATCGCCGGCGCCGCTTACGACAATAACTTGCTGTGCATCGGCGAGAAGGAAGTATTTGCCGTCGCCGCAATCTTCGACGAGTTAGGCGATCTGATGACGCGCTATAAGGCCGTTCGACTCGATGCGGGACAAATCACGGCGCTGACGAAGGCCGCTTTCGTCAAGGACGACAAGGGTCATGAGATGGTCAACAAGGATCTCATCGGCCAGGATGCCGCGGTTTTGGCCGAGCGAGCCGGCGTCCGGGTGCCCGCCGATACCGAGTTGCTCTTCGGCGAGACCGACGAATCGCATCCGTTTGTCCATCATGAGCAAATGATGCCGTTTGTGCCGTTCGTGCGTGTGCCGGATGTTGACACAGCCATAGCGCTGGCAAAGAAATACGAACACAATTTCAAGCATACAAGCATCATCCATTCGCGCAACGTGGAGACGATCACCCGCATGGGCCGAGAGATGGACACGACGCTGTTCGTGCAGAATGGGCCGAGCACGGCGGGTTTGGGTAGCGGCGGCGAGGGGTATCTAAGTTTTAGCATTGCCACACCGACCGGCGAGGGCGTGACAACGCCGATGACTTTCACACGGCAACGGCGTTCAACGACGGTGCGGGCGATGCGAGTCTTGTAAGAAGATTTCACCGCAGAGAACGCAGAGAACGCAGAGAAAAATTAAGGAGCAAAATCGGTAGAAAGAGGTAATCCGGGTTTCACAAGGGCAGTACAACCTAGACCTCTGAGCACCGAGGGCAAGATGATCGAGGAATTGAATAAACTGACGGAAGGGATCATTGGGGCAGCCATCGCGGTCCATCGAGAGTTGGGACCAGGTTTGCTCGAATCGGCCTACGAGGCCTGCCTTGAATTTGAATTGATTGATCGTGGGTACCGAGTGGAAAGGCAGAAGGAATTGCCTGTTGTTTACGCAGCGTGAAAGTCGATTGTGGTTATCGTCTCGACTTACTTGTGGAAGACAAAGTCGTGATCGAGTTGAAATCCGTTGACGCGTTGGTGCCAATCCATGAAGCTCAATTGATTTCTTATCTCAAACTGTCCGGTAAACGGATTGGATTGCTGATTAACTTCAATGTCACGCAACTGACGAAAGGCATTCGCCGCCGTGTGAACGAACTCAAGGAGTAATGCTAATTCTTGTTTTTTCTCTGCGCTCTCTGCGTTCTCTGCGGTGAAATCTTATGCAAATCGGTCGTGTCGTTGGTCATGCGGTTTCGACGGTGAAACATCCCAGCTTCCACGGTTGGAAGCTGTTGCTGGTGCAAATGCTCGGTACCGATGGACAACCCGACGGTGAGCCGATTCTAGCGATTGATCGACTTGGCGCGGGTTCCGGTGATCGCGTGATTGTGTGCAACGATGGGGCCGAGGCGCGGGCGATGGTCGGGGCGAAGAACTCGCCGGCGCGGTGGTTCGTGATGGGCCTGGCAGACGGATGAACGGCAACGGGCAAACTGTGGCTGGATGGGGCTATGCCGTGGAAGGTCGGCCCTCGACGATGCTGCAAATCGCCCTGCGCGCCGTGAACCGAAATGGACATTCGCCGCAATTGCTGACGGAGTGCGAGGGCGAGACGTGCGATTGGATTCGGAGTGTGGCGGAGTGTCTGCGGAGCGGGCGGTGCCGAACGGCGGTGTTGTTCTGTCGCGATGCTTGCCTCGCTTGCTGCATTGCCAATAAGGTGCCAGGGGTGCGGGCTGCCGCTGTCGGGACAGTGACGCAAGCGGCGCGGGCGCTGGAACAAATGGGAGCGAACTTGCTGATCGTGGAGATGGCAGATCGCACCTATTTCGAGTGCAAGGAATTGCTGCGATTGTGTTGCCAGGGAGCGAATTGTCCGCCGAATATCGCTTGCATCTTACAGGAGATGGACGGCCATGCGCATCGCTGAGGTAATTGGCAACGTCACACTCTCGCGCGTGCATCCAAGTATGATGGGAGCGCGCTGGATTATTGGCGTGCCTTATAGTCTGGCCGCGTTGCGGGATGATACTGCTCCCGATGGGGAGGATGTGGTGATTTACGACAATCTCGGCGCCGGCGTCGGCGCTCGCATTGGCTTCAGCGAAGGCACGGAGGCAGCGGCACCCTTTTTCCCAGAGAAAAAGCCCGTAGATGCCTACTGTGCGTGCCTTTTGGATACGGTTATAGTCAACGATGGAGAATGAGTTGTGAACGAGTATAAGTTGAAGGAACAGATCTGTGAGATTGGCCGGCGTGTCTATGCGAAAGGCTTCGCAGCGGCCAATGACGGCAACATCACCGTGCGTCTGAACGAACGCGAATTTCTTTGCACGCCGACGATGGTGTCCAAGGGCTTTCTCAAGCCGGAAGACGTCTGCAAGGTGGACATCGAAGGCAAGCAGTTGGCCGGCGTCCGCAAGCGTTCGAGTGAAGTGCTGTTGCACCTGGCGATTTACAAACAACGGCCCGACGTGAAGGCCTGCGTTCACTGTCATCCACCGCACGCTACCGCGTTTGCCGTCGCACATGAGCCGATCCCCAAGTGCATTCTGCCCGAAGTGGAAGTTTTCCTCGGTGAAGTGCCGCTCGCCGTCTACGAGACGCCCGGCGGCCAAAAGTTCGCCGATACCGTCGTGCCCTTCGCCAAGGATTGCAACACGATCATCCTGGCCAATCACGGCACGCTCACGTTTGGGCCGGACCTGGAGAAAGCCTACTGGAACACGGAGATTATCGACGCTTATTGTCGTATTCTCATTCTCGCTAAACAGCTGGGACGCATCAATTACTTCGACGAGCAGAAGACGCGCGAGTTGTTGGAGTTGAAAAAGCGGTTGGGCTACGACGACGTTCGTTTCCACGACGAGAGCAATCCCATCTGTGGCGACAGCAGCTTTGACGAATCCTACACTGATTTCGTGCCTCAGCCGCACGCCTTCCGCCGCGAATCCTGCGCAGCCGCGCCCTCGCGCAACGGTCGGGCGGCCGGTGGGGTAGATATGGAAGAGTTGGTACGGACCATCACGGACCAAGTTATGGCTGCACTGAACGGCGCGTGCGTCTGAAAATGGCCGCGCCGACGGGAAGGTAACGAGGCGAACGATGTTCAGTTTTCGCCGGGACAAGACGGGCTTTTTTGTCACGATCATCTTGCTCGTGATCGTGACCGGCACGGCAATCAGCACACTGGTTCTCCTCATCATGGGGATCGCACAGGGTAACTGGAAAGAATACCTGCTCAGTGTCAAATGGATTCTCGGCTCGGCGTGGGTGGCGTGCATCATCACGGTGCTGATACGACTGCGGATTTACAAATGGCAGTACGATCGGGCGCTGCGACAGCAGGCCGAGAAAGAATCCGCAGTAAGCGAGAAGAAGACGGACGCTGCCAACTCGGCGGAGTAACACTTGGCAATCAGCAGGTTAGAAAGGCAGGGATTCATCATGGCCGGTAGGAATCTGGAAGAGCGGGTCGCCGCCTTGGAAGCGCAAGTCGCTCATTTGAGGGATCAGATCCTCGATCAAGGAGTCCAGAAGACGGGTTGGGAAGCAATGGTGGGAGCGTTCTTGAATGATCCCTATTTCGAGAAAGCGATGAAGTACGGACGCCAATATCGTGAATCGTTGCGTCCGAAGAAAAAGAAAAAAAGGCAGTCGAAAAAGTGAGGGCAATCTCATGGTGATTCTTGACACTGACCACATGAGCTTGCTGGAGTGGACGGGTAGCCCGCCAGCCCAGAAACTGGAATCGCGTCTGAAACGGTTACCTTCGGACCAGATCTCTACAACTGTCATCAATTACGAAGAGCAACTGCGCGGCTGGATGGCCATGTTGGCCAAAGCGCCGAAGCTGAAAGCTCAGATTCAAATATATGGTCGTCTGCGGAGCCAGCTGAGGATTTTTTGCCGCTTGGCAATTCTCGTCTTTGATGAGAATGCGGCTGTAGAGTTCGCCCGGCTGAGAAAAGATGGCCCCCGAATGGGCACGATGGACTTGAAAATTGCCGCGATCGCGCTTACCCAAAATGCTACGCTGTTATCGCGCAATCGTAGAGATTTTGGGCAGATCACGGGTTTGAAGCTGGAAGACTGGACCACATGACAATCCGGTCTGCTTTAGTGGAATTATCGAAACGAACGGTTAGCGAGTGACATCATGAAACTCAGCATCATCGGCGGCGGCGGATTGGTCGGCAGCATGGCCGCGTATGCCTTGCAGTGCGGCGGCATCGTCAATCACCTGTGCCTCATCGACGCCAACGCCGACGCGGCCAAGGGCCATGCCCTGGAGCTGCTGCATGGCGCCGCGCTGGCCAGCGATCAGCGTCTCAGCGCCGGCACGATGGAGGACGTGGCGACGAGCAACATCGTCGTCATCACGGCCGGCCTGCGCCGCAAGCCGGAGGAAAGCCGGCTCGATCTCATCAATCGCAACGTCGATCTATTTCTGTCGCTGCTCGATCAGGTCAAGAGCGCCGGACTGAAGGACAATGCCTATCTCGTCGTTGTCAGCAATCCGGTGGACGTGCTGACGTACCTGGCTGTGCAGCGTTCGGGTTTGCCGTGGCAGCGCGTCATCGGCCTGGGCACGCAGCTGGATACGGCCCGTTTTCGCGGCTATCTCGCCAAGAGTCTGCAAGTGCCGGCGTCGCAGGTGCAGGCGATGATCCTTGGCGAGCATGGCGACAGCATGGTGCCGATCTGGTCCAGCGCCACGGTGGCGGGCCTGCCGCTGGAACAATGGCCGACCTTCACGCCGGCGGTACAGCGCGAGGCGTTCGAGGACACGAAAACGGCGGGAGCGCAGCTCATCAAGCTCAAGGGCGGCTCCGGCTTCGCCGTCGGATTATCGATCCGCGAAGTCGTTGAATCGCTGGCCCGCGACAGCCGCCGTGTGCTGCCGGTCAGCAGCTTGCAGCAGGGACTATACGGCATCCGCGACGTGTGTCTATCGGTGCCGACTGTGGTAGGTTGCGGCGGTGTGCGCCAGCAGATCGAGCTGCCGCTGACACAGAAGGAGCGGCTGGCCATGCAGCAATCGGCGCGTGTGTTGCGCGAGACAATCGATCAGGTCGAAGCGCGCGTCGGCAAAGTGCATGTTGGGCACACCACGGCGGCAGCAGCGAAGGGCAACGCCGTTCCGGCCGGCAATGGACGAACGATCCCACGGGCAGCATGGCAAGCTCGCTGAGGTCACAACATGAAAGATACCGGGTAGGCTAATGCGGAGCGAAGCGCCGAGGAAGAACTATGTTTCAGACTGAGTTCAGTCCCGAAGCGCGCGAGGATCTTGTTCAGCTTCGCAAATTCGATCAGAAACGAATCCTCGAAGAAATTGAAATTCAGTTATCGCACCAGCCCGATCAGGAGACGCGCAATCGAAAACGCCTGCGGCCGAATCAACTCGCAGAATGGGAGTTGCGCATAGGATCCTTTCGGGTTTTTCTATGACCTGGATAAGGATAATGCAATGATTAAGATCCGTGCGTTAGGATACAAGGAAGGGAACAAGCTCTTTATCCATGGCGAGGAGTACGAGTTATGAAGACGGTCAATATCTCCAAGCAAGCCAAAACGGTCAACGCCCTACTGGAAAAAGCACGGCATGAGGATCTCATCGTGAAGGCAGCTGATGGGACCGAATATCTCCTAAGCTTCATTGATGATTTTGACCATGAGATCGCTCTGCAACGCCGCAGTGAAAAGTTAATGGCCTTTCTAGACGAACGCGCTCGTAAGGCTCAGCAAGAAAAGGGTATTCCTTTAGTAGAAGTCAAACGCCAACTGGGGCTGGACTCCGATGCAACAAAAGTCTCTCGACGCAAAACTCGCCCGCATTCACGCTGATCCGCGCGGCTGCAAGGAGTTCATCCTCGCCGACGCCAAGGACGCCGACATGGCGCTGGCCATCGGTGCGCCCGGACGCTCGCCGGAAGCGCACAGCGGCGAATTGCGCTATCGCAGCCTGGCCGAGTTCCGCGACATCATCACGCAGATTGTCGAGGCCAAGCTGGTGGACATCATGCTCATGTCCGCCAGTACCAGCGAAGTGCTAACGATTCACAAACGGCTCTTCGACAACAGCCCCGTCACGCCCGCCGTCCGCGCCAATGATACGACAGACATTCACATCATTCGCGGTAGCAAATATCCGTCTTCGCCGTCGCTGCCCTTTCGCACGGCCACACTCGATCACATCCAGTGCGGCCATCTCGATTGCAAGGCGGAGGAACGCCAGCTCGGGGCCAACCTCGGCCTGTACAGTATCACCTTCAACAACGATACCGTCCTGGATCGCGCGGCCCTGGAAGAGTACAAGCAATTTCGCCTGGAAGCCGAGCGCAAGGGGTTCCGCCACTTTCTCGAAGTGTTCGATCCCAATCGGCCAGAGGCGGTCGAGGCAAGTCAGTTGCCGGGCTTCATCAACGATGCCATCGTCCGCACGCTCGGCGGCGTTACCAGCAGAGGTCGGCCGCTGTTTCTCAAAATGGTTTATCATGGCCCCAAGGCGATGGAGGAACTGGTCCACTACGATCCGCACCTTGTCGTCGGCATTCTCGGCGGCTCGGCCGGCACCACTTACGACGCCTTCAAGCTGCTGAGCGAAGCCCGCAAGTACGGCGCTCGTGTCGCACTCTTTGGCCGCAAGATCAATAATGCGGAAAACCAGCTCGCTTTTATCCGCTTTCTGCGCCTCATCGCCGATGGAGAAGTCGGCCCCGAGGAAGCGGTGCGGGCGTATCACGGCGTCTTGCAGCATCTGGGCATCAAGCCGTATCGCTCGCTCAATGACGACATGCAGTTGCAAACCAATGTCATGAGCTACGGCGGCAACGGCGTCGTGATGAGTGTGCCGCCCAGCGCCGGCGAAGCGAAAACAAGCAAGAAGCAAGCTGCTTGTGCGTGCAAAAGCACAGGGCACGCTGCCTGCGCCTGCACAGGCAAACAAACGAACAAATCAGAGACAAACGGCGTCGTCGATTTCACCAAGATGACGGCGGCGCAGAAGATCGCCTATCATAAGGCGCGCTGGGATCGCATTCTGGGTTGAGCACTTCGGAGTATCTTTACGCCGCAGTCTCCTCCGTAGCGGCGACGGCCGTCTTGCTCACGGCGACCACGTAAGCCTGCCCGGCGTAGGAATGGCAAAAGCGGAAATTCTGAAAACCGACGTGGCGCAGCCGCTGCTCAATCTCGCCGATGGGGAAATAATGAAAGCGTCCGCGCTTGGCTTCGCGCTGGAGCCAACGGCCGTAGGTCATCATCCGCAGCGAGTTGACGAGCGTTTTCGCCGGCTTGGAGAGACGGAAGGCCAACCGCAGCGACTTCCAGAAAATCGGCCAAAAGCGAACATTGGGCACATTGACGGAAAAGACGAGCCGTCCGCCGGGCTTCAAGACGCGAAACAGCTCGGCCAGCAAGTGATTGTACGCCTCATCGGTATAGCGGCCCGTCTTCGCGTCGCATGATTCCGCATAGGAAATCGCCAGGCCCGAAACGATGCCGTCGAAGGTTCCATCGGCGAATTGTGTCAGACCGGAGCTGAAGTTGCCGACCAGGAAACGAATCGGTGGCGTTTTCCCTGCCGCGGTCAGTTTCCGCTTCAGCTTGTCGATGGCCTCCGCATTGACGGCGTTGCAATCCATGGCTGTGATCTCGCCGATTTGGCCGCCGCTGCGCTGCCACAGCGTCGCCGTCAGTTGGCCGCAGCCGCAGCCGAGATCCAGCCAATGTTCACCCGCTTGGACATCGAGCCAGCGAGCCGTGTCGTGCAGAAGCTCCTGATAAGGCAAGGCCAAGCGCTGGTCCCAAAACGCCTGAGCGCATTCTTGGTCGAGCCAGTAATTCTTGTCTCGCTCTGCCATGTCTTCACCCGCTCTTTCAAGCACTCCGGGCTGTGGCCATGCCGAGTAGCTCGGCGCGAATGTCGTGATTCAAAATCTGTTCCAGCAAGGCCAGGGCGCGAGCGACGGTGGAGCCGTCCATGACGCGATGGTCGTAAATGATGCGCACCATCACCGTCCCGTCGTCGCCGATGACGCCGTAATTGAGCGTGGATGTCAAGGGTGAGATCGGATGCAGCGACTCTGAGCCGAGCTTGGAATAGACGCTGATGCCAAACGTCCCCATGCGCTTGGCGCGTTTGTGACCCGATTGATTCAGACCGAGCCACCAAAAGAAGCGACGGAGCGGCCGGGGAAAGCGGCTCACCAGGATCGCGCGGCGGAACAGGCCGATCTCTTCCAGCGGCGCTTCCTTGTAATGGCGTAAGGCCTCGTCCAAGGCTAGGAGCGTTTGCGATTCCGGGCTGCGGAAATGGCCGAAGAAAACCGCTTCTTCGTTTTGGTAGATCCGTTCAAACGCCACCGACGCGATACTGTAGGGATGCTCATAGAGGCGGGCGTAGGGGAAAGACATATAGGCGCGGCGAAAGTGCGGAACCTCCTCGGCCATGAGGGCATAGCCCTTCAAAAAGAGGGCACACCAACTGATGCGGGTATTTGCCCGATTGCGCGCCTCGCACAACGGCCGGAGGTTCATCTGACGCTGGACGGGCACGCTAGGGATGCGGTGTGCGAAATGGAGCAAATCACAAATAAGGCGGCGCGGCAGGGAGAGAGGGATCGATTTACCGACTTCATTTGCCATCGTGGCTCTCCGCTGGGGGACCGCCAGCCATGTCCCACTTGCTTCCCATCGGCAGTTCGCCGGGTTCGGGTTCAGCTTATTGTATCGTTTTTGCCGTTTCGGATCTGCTGCGAAAGATCGGATTATGGGAAAGGAAGGCTTTGTCCGCTGCATATCCCGGCGAGCGGGGTCGCGTCAGCGCCCCGAGGGAAGCCCTCGGGGCGCTGACGCGACCCCGCTCGCCGGGTATCGGCTAAGTGACCGACTTGTAGACCGTCATACCCAGGATGAAAAGCACAGCACAAATGGCCAGGAAGATAAAGAACAGCCACTTGGCGATCTCCTCCGATCCGTGAGCGATGCCGGTGAAACCGAACAGGCCCGCGATCAGTGAGATGACGAAGAAGATAAGCGCCCACTTCAACAACGACATGGTTAGCTCCTTAATTTCAAGGGAACCAAAGCTACAACCTACCCCATACTATGCAACTTTGATGCCCAATGCGAGCACGCCAGTCTGTTAGTATTTCTCTGCTACGAAATTCCTTCCTTCCAGGGTCGCTTGGTCATCGTATTGGCCTTTGTCCGATCGCTTGGGAAGCTTTACCTTTTCCCTCGGTACGTCCTTGTAGGGGATTAGGCTGAGTAAATGCGAAATACAGTTCAAGCGTGCGCGTCGCTTGTCGTCCGAGCGCACAATGTACCACGGTGCCTCCTTGGTATCGGTCGCTTCCAGCATCATATCGCGGGCGCGTGAGTAGGCGTACCAACGAGCATACGACTCCAGATCCATCGGGCTGAGTTTCCACTGGCGCAGCGGATCTTCGATGCGGGCTTCGAATCGTCGCCGCTGTTCATCCTGGCTCACTTCCAGCCAGAACTTGATCAGGAGGATTCCCGACTTGACGATGTGGCTCTCGAATTTGGGACAGTTCTCCACGAACTCCTTGTACTGGTCCCTCGTGCAGAAATCCATCACGTACTCCACGCCAGCCCGGTTGTACCAGCTGCGGTCGAAGATAACGACTTCGCCAGCGGCTGGGAAATGCTGGATGTAGCGTTGCACATAGAGTTGGGTTTTTTCGCGGTCAGACGGGGACGGCAACGCCGCCACTCGAAAGACACGGGGGCTTACCTTTTCCATCAGCGCCTTGATGGTCCCGCCCTTTCCGGCCGCGTCGCGCCCTTCAAACACAACGATCATCCGCAGCCCCGAGTGTACCACCCACTCCTGGAGCAGACACAATTTAGTCTGGAGCTTCCGCAGTTCCTTCTCGTATTGCTTCCGCTTCATTCTGGCCCCAGCTTCTTCCGACTGATTCTTGGACATCGCTCCTCCTACATCGACAGGATGGCGTCGAGTCCCTTACTCAAGATGCCCTGCACCACGGCAAGGCGTGTGCGAAGAGACTAAGCTGGCCCACCGCCACCCACGCACACAAAAGTGTCGCGACAATCGCCGCAGGCGTTATCCAGCCGAATGTCTCCGTTTTGACGAATTGCAACCCTTCACGAGCAGCTTCTAGCCCTAAGTGCCAATCGGCTACTTTTTGCTGACATCTCTGCAATGCAAGGTCCACAGCACTCGATGCAGCAGCAATCTCCTGCCCGCTGCTCTCCTTATTGCCATCGCCTACCACGGCTTCGAGTCGCTCCAGGGTATCCGCAAGCTGTGCCGTCTGGACTCTCCAATCATCCATCTTGTCAAACTTGGTGAAGCTGGTCTTGCCAAGCGGTAACTCCTGAAAACTCTGCAGGAGGGAGGAGACGGCGGCCGCAGCGTCCGAGAACGTGGCCAGCTGCACGCCAAGGTTGCTGATGTTTGGTCCGACCTGCTGCCGGACGAGCTTCCGAAGAGCGCTCCCCGCGCGACGGCTCTTTTCATCGCCGCCTCCCAGGGCAGTCGAGCCCTTGCTTACCTTGCCCACACTCGCGCGGGCTTGTTCCAGCGCACGGTGAAAATTCTGGTTTGCGATGGATACACGCTGAAGTCCGCTATCGAGCCGGGCGGCGATGTTCTTCACTTTCTCGGACACGCTCTGGTGAAACATCCAGATTCCGATGGTCCCTGCGATGCAACAGGCGATCCCGACCGTGGAGAGAAGGACGACCATTGCTCCCAGGAATCGACGTAATGACCTCATCCCACGCTCCTCGCACAGCCCCTTCTCGGCCCGCAGCTATGCGATGGTGATGTTGTTCTGCTGGGCGAACTCGCGGCGCGTCTCCTCACCGACGAAGTAGAACTTCTGGCCCATCCATTCGAGCGTTGCACCTGCTGCGAAAATCGGGAACGTGACATGAGCGATCGGGTCCTCAACCATGTGCGCGCTCAGGTACGCTTCGTTGTCTCCCAAGGCTAGGTATGTCTTCACGAAATCCACGATCCGGTCGTCAATCCACTGAGCGACGGCATCCTTATCGACTCCACTCAGCGGAAATTCGACCTCGGCATGGGGAGTGAACCGCATCAGCACCGGGATGATTTCCAGGTCGTAGCTCAGCACCACCTTCCGCACGTCCCGGTCGGTATAAGCGGACAGTTTCAGACGGACTCGAGCCAGCCTCGACTGGAAGTCGAAAGTCACTTCTCGAGTCGAGGGCACGATTCGGGGGGTTGTCTGGGCACGGCTCCCGAACTTTTTGACCAAGAGTTCCAGACGCGGCCTCCAAATGGTTTGCAACTCCTCGAAGATCTTGCCGAGTTGCTCAAGACGCTTTTGTCGCTCCTTGTGCTGCTCCTCGTGCTCAGTCTGGAACTTCTTGACCTTCTCCTGAGCCGCCGAGAACTCGGCGTCGATCCGACTGGCGAGGCTGTTGATGTCTGGCATACTAGAACCCTCCTGCACGGTTCAGTGCTTGTTCTCACACAGGCTTATTCGGCTTCCCGATTTGGATAGCCACCTCGGCACCCGGTTCCCGAACACGCGAACCGTCGATTGTCGCAGCGTCCATCTGCGCTACACCGTTGTCAACCGGCACTGAAGCCTTTACGGCTCCATGTCTCCTCCCGCTGAACCAGCGGATCACCACGTAGAACACGGGTGTGAAGAAAATGCCGAAGATGGTCACGCCGAGCATACCGCTGAACACGGCGACTCCCAGCGCCACGCGCATCTCGGCCCCCGCCCCCTTGGCCAACACCAGCGGCACCACGCCCAAGATGAAGGCGAAAGAGGTCATCAGGATCGGCCGGAGCCGTAGCTTGGACGCCTCCACCGTCGCGTCGAACGCTTCCTTGCCCTCGTCTTGCAATTGTTTGGCAAACTCGACAATCAAAATGGCGTTTTTGCTCGCCAAGCCGACCAAAACTACCAGACCGATTTGTGTGAAAATGTTGTTGTCCATCCGTGCCAGCCAGATGCCGGTAATGGCGGCCAGCAAGCACATCGGTACAATCAGGATGATTGCCATGGGCAGCGACCAACTCTCATACTGCGCCGCCAGCACAAGGAATACGAACACCACCGCCAGCGGGAATACCAGCTTGGTTAGAAGATCCTTGCCCGCCTCAATCTGCTGGTAGGTCAATTCCGTCCACTCGATGCCCATGCCGGCCGGCAGCTCTCGCCGGGAAATCTGCTCCATCAAGGCGATCGCCTGGCCGGAACTGACACCCGGTGCCGTGTTGCCGGAGATTTCGGCGGAGGGATCGGAATTGTAGTGGTTGACGATGGCCGGACCGGCCACGTCGCGCACGGTGATCATCGTCTCCAAGGGCACCATCTTGC
>Ga0070739_10004064_pt1 | contig 17695 bp, 6 predicted proteins | sample Coa_R1_7_FD_66445 | JGI IMG/M metagenome (GOLD analysis project Ga0070739, IMG submission 66445) | Surface soil microbial communities from Centralia Pennsylvania, which are recovering from an underground coalmine fire - Coalmine... | ecosystem: Environmental > Terrestrial > Soil > Unclassified ... | reverse complement strand
CTGTCGAGCCAGTCCCTCGCGGTCGCCTCGCATCGAACGCACTGCCGCCAAGCACCACAGCGCCTCCGTATGCTTGGGCTCTTCACGCAAGCACATCTCCAACAGGGTTTGCGATTGCGCCAGCGGTGAATGATCGGGGCCGCGACCGTTCGGCAGCGGTTGGGAATGCCGCTCCCGAATAGTCGCTGCTCCGCTGCTGCCGAAGGTTTCGCGCAAGGCCAGCCGCGCTCCCAGGAAAGCAATCGCCGCCCGGACAGGGCCGCGCGTCAGACCGAGCGCGCGATCGATAGCCTCCGCGCGGCGCAAAGCATTGCCGCGCTCCTGCTCGATGATGGCCTGCCGTACCAGGGGCCAATGATCGTCCGGTTTCAGACGATGCCAGCCGGTCAAGAGAGCCACGGCCTGGTCCATGTCGCCGTGACGATAGTGCAGACATGCCAGCCGATCATGGCCCTGGATACTCGCCGGATCCAGCCGTAGCAATACTTCAATGCAGGTGCGTGCCGGGACGTGGCGTCCGGCCTCTTCCTCCCGACGCGAGCGCTCGATCAGAAACGATTCGCCGCGAGCCGGATAATCAGGGCCGAGGACATTGGGGAATTGTCCGGGATTAACCGTGGTGCTGCGTTCGAGATAGGCGTATTCGGCATCGTCAAAGTTCCATTGTTGTTCGGCAAAGAACGCCCGCGCGGCCCCAGAATCGACGAACGTACGCGCGAACAGATCAAGATCGCGCTCACTGGTGCAGCCGTGCAGCGTCGCTGCACGCACATACAGAAACGCATGTTTCGGCTTGACAGCGTCCGGGTAAGTGGCGGCCAGATGAGCGTACGCCTCGGCGGCGAGCGGATCGGTTGCGTTCACGGAAGCGAGCACGTCGCACAATTGCAGTTGTTCATCAACGCCGACATCCATGTTCAACCGCCGTGCTTCCGCATGGACGGTGCTGAGAAGTCCGGCCCATTCGGCGTTGCCCATGACGGGATAGCGAGCCATCAAGCGAATGGCCCAGGCGACGTTGCGCGGCTTGTCTTCGGGATTGGTCGGTTTTCCCATGGCGCCGCACAGAGCGAGATAGCCGGCGGTAAACGGATCCTTTGGCTCCTCTTGCTCCAGAGCCGTACGCAGGTGTTTGTATGCCTGATCGTAGCGCTCGCACCGAGCCAGGGCTAATCCCAGGCCGCGTAGCAGCGGCACCGTCGGCGGACTATCCTGTAACAGCTTGGCGAATAGATCCGCCGACTCCGCAAAATCGCCGTGCCGATAGTGCGCCTGCGCTAGGGCGAATTGACCTTGCCGCATAATGATGCTCAGGTCCGGCCCCAGCACGGGACAGACATAAATATGCTTGGTCGCCAGCCGCCGCACATACGACTTTCCTTCGGGAAACGCCTCAATCCAGGCACGATCCGGACGAGCCGTCCACAACCCAAAGCCGCGCGGTCCCATCGCCCGTTGCAAGGCGCGCAAAGCCAATCCGCTATCGCCGCCAGCGGCAACCAGGGAAATACCCATCTGGCAAGTCACGAAGGGACAGCCGGCATCAATGCGATTGGCCTCAGCGAGATAGCGCAAGCTCTCTTGCGCTTTGCCCTGGCGATACAGAAGCATACCGAGATAGAACGCCGGATCCATGACAGCGGTGGGACCGGCGTCTCGCCGGTCAGAGTTGCTGGTGGGACCGGCGTCCCGCCGGTCAGCGCCGCCGGTGGGACCGGCGTCTCGCCGGTCTGTCGAATATCGCCCGGCCTGCTCGTGCGCCGCGGTCAGCGCCGCCATCGCCTCTTCGATCTGCTGCTGGCGAATCCGACACAGCCCTTTCCAGAACGACGCCTCGGCACATGGCGTCTGTATGGCGAAGATACGCTCCAGCAGATGCAAAACCGCCTGCGTACCCTTGTCCTCGGTGCCCAGAGAGAATAATCGCCGCGCTTCAGCCAACATCGCTTCGACGACTTGGCGGCGCTGCTCGGCTAGGTCCAGTCCCAGCCGTGTTCCTGCTTCGAGAGTGTGCCGCAGCGCTTCCTCGAACTGTTTCTCCTTGAGCAGTTGCTCGCTGGCGAGTTGATGGGACTTGCCGGTTGCGGCGCGGAGGCGATCCTGCCACGTCTGCGACAGACGTGCTTCCGCATTCAATCCCATCAGGATGTTGAGTGCATCCTTCCAGTTGCCCTGATCGAGCAAGCTCTCTGCCTTATGAAATGCCCGACGCCGTCGCGGTCCCCGTCCCAAGAGCAGCCATAGGGACAGTATGAGCAAGAATCCGAAGAAGACAACAAGGGGAATAATCTTCATCACGGCAATCGGTTCCTTCGCACTCCCCACCAACCCGCAGCGACATCAAAAGGCACACTTCCGAGACCTAACGCTATTTTAGCCGTTGCAGCGCCGCTTGCGCTTCCCGCGTCTCCGGCGATGCCGCACCGCCCGCGAGCTTCTCCAAGATGCGCCGCGTCACCGGCGTGTCGATGCGCTCTAAGACGGCGATGGCACGCCGCATGCGCAATGCCTCCGCCGTTGGGTGTTTCGGCTCCGCGAGGATGTTTTCCACACGCCGACGCATTTCCAGGGACGGCTTGTCCGTCAGCACTCGCCGCAGACTCGGCTCCACAGAACAGAGCATCTTCGGCAGCTCGCGGGAGGCCGTTTCGCGGACTTCGTACCGATCATTGTCCAGATCCGCTATCAACTTCTCGATCCGTTTGCTGTCTACCGCCACCGGATGAAGGCGACTAGCCAGCAGCGGAATAGACCATTCCGGCGCGGCTGCCAATAAGGAAACGGCACGGTAAGCCGTGCGCGCGTCACGCGCCAAGTCGGCCCACAGAGCATCGAATTGATCGCGGGACAGTTTGCGTGCCGGTCGCCGAACCGGCCAGGTTGAGGGGGACAGATCCCAAATAAGTATGTCCCCCTCAATCGTGCCCGTAGCCGCGCGACCGCCCGGCAGCACGGCCAGCGAAGAGAGCTTCGCTTCGCCGCGCACATTGCGGACGCTTTCGGGCCACTCCATTTGATGAAGCCGCTCGCCTGTGGCCGCATCCCAGATCGATAATTTCTTTTTGTCCGTTACGACGAGGGCGCGACCCTCCGGAGTGAAAGCGACATGATCGAATCTCTGGATGTCCAGGCGCACGACCTCTTGGCCCGACGCCGTTTCGATCAGCGACAGGCCTTTCACGTCGTAAGTTTCCGGCACTCGTTCTGATTCCTTATACGGCCAGAGATGCTCCCGCCTGGGTTGCAAGAACACCGCCAGCAGTCGGCCATCGGCGGTAAAGCCCAGCGGATGGCCAACACCCTTGGGAAGCTCCGCCAGGAGACGTTTCGTCGAGATGTCCTCGATGGTCAGTCGATCGCCAAGCCATGCTGCGCGACGATCGCTACGCCAAACCGTGACCCCTTCCCCGTCCGGCGCAAACTCTACGTCCCCCTGATAAGGCGTCGGCTGGACTGCGCTGAGAGGACGTTGAAGGAGCCGCTGGCCTGTGGCTGCGTCCCAGATGGAGAGCCGCGTTGTCCCCATCATCGCCACCGTCGCCAGGCGCTTGCCATCGCCGAGAAAGGCAGCTCTATACCCAGGGTAAACCCCGTCCCCAGGCGAATCGATGGCGAAGCGACACAACTCCTTACCCGTGGCCGCCTCCCACATCTGGAACTTCCCCTTGCGGCTAACGGAAACGAGCCGCCGACCATCAGCGGAAAAAAGAAGACAAGCGGAACCAAACTCATCCCCTCCAGCAAGCGAACGCAGTGGTTTGCCTGTGGCCGTGTCCCACAAACGGATCGCCGACTTGTAATCACTGGAGGCGAGGATCCTGCCATCGGGTGAAGCGGCCAATTGATCTACGGGGGTATCGTGGCTGGGCCATTGGTGCAAGCGCCGCCCCGAGGCCACGTCCCACAGGTCAATCGCGTGACTGCCGCCCCCTTGGATACTGGTACAGCAGGCCAACGTCTTTCCGTCCGGGGCGAGGGCACCCGGTTGAATAAAAGTCGCGGTGGGTAGCCAGCGCGGTTCTTTCGACCCGCTTAGATCCCAGATGAGAAAGCCTCTCTCTTGCAGAGAGTTGTCACCATCGACAAAACAGGCTCCGATGAGCAGCCGGCCGTCGGGGGAAAAGCCGGTCAAGTTGACGCTGGTGAATCGATCGACCTTGACGTTCGCTCGCGCCGGCAACTTTGCCTTTTCCTTCAAGGTGGCCGCATCGAATAAAACTGCCTCACCCCTCGCATAGCGGCCTGCGGCCAGGGTGGCGCCATCGGGCGCATAAGCCAGCGAGCCTAGCGCTTCCCGATGCTTCTTCCGCTGCTTCAACTTGCCTGTGACGGCATCCCAGACAAACAATTCTTCGCGATCCTTCCCGCCCACCGCGGCCAGCTGCTTGCCGTCTGTCGTGAAAGCAACCGCTGTCAGGACCGTACGTGGAGGAACGTCAAGGCTTAGATACTTTTTGAACTCGACAATGTCCCATAATTGGGCGTAAGCATTTCCTCCCTTGTCCCACCAGCTCATGACGATTTTCTTGCCGTCCGGGGAAAACGCCAATATCTGGGCAGCGGGGGCATCCGGCGGCACCTGCATATCAGACAAACGGCCGCGTTCCCGGCCCGTGACCGTATCGTACACGTGCATGTTCTTCCCATCCCATGCCACCGCCGTTGCGCCATCCGGGGTTAGGGAGAAGACCGCGGGGATATATCCAAACTTCGTCAACTCTCGCGCTTTCTGGATCAGCCGCGTCTGCCGCAATAATCTCCCCGTGGCTACATCCCAGACGCGCACTTCGCCGTCGCGGCTGCACGAGATCAAACGCTTGCCGTCTTTGGAGAATGTCATAGCGACGACGTCGGCGTGCCGCAGGCGGAGGGTGCCCAAACGGGCCACGGCGCCCGGCGGCAACGGATCGCCGTACAAGTCGGTGCGCGCCGGCTCCACTTCTTCGCCGTGGAGAATGCCGGTGAACAATACAAGCAGCGATAGAATGGCACATACGGTGCAGCGCGGACACGACATGACGAGGACTCCCTCGGCCATCGCGCGGGTCACTCACCGCGACAACAAAAGAGGGGTGTCCGCGAATCTTGGCCGATAGTCCTAGGTTATCGCACCAGAAACGATCCTTCAAGCAGGGCTATTGCGGCGTCTTCATGTGCAGGTTTTTCACCAGAAACGCCCATTGATCGGCGACTTCCTCGATTTGCTTGGCCGTCGGTTTGCCGGCGCCGTGTCCGGCGCGTGTCTCGATGCGCGCCAGCACCGGGGCATCGCCTGCCTGACAGTGTTGCAGTTCGGCGATGAACTTGAAACTGTGCCCCGGCACGACGCGGTCGTCGGTGTCCGCCGTCGTCACCAGCGTGGCTGGGTACTTTGTTCCCTTTTTGAGATTGTGATACGGGGAATAGGCGTAGAGAGCCTTGAACTCCTCCGAATTTTCCGGCGAGCCGTAATCGTCTACCCAAAAGCGGCCGGCCGTGAACTTGTGGAAGCGCAACATGTCCATGACGCCGACGGCGGGCAGACAGGCGCCGAAGAGATCCGGGCGCTGCGTCATGACGGCGCCGACGAGCAGGCCGCCGTTGCTGCCGCCCTGAATGGCGAGTTTGTCCGTTCGCGTGTATTTGTTATCGATCAGCCACTGCGCCGCGGCGATGAAGTCGTCGAAGACGTTTTGCTTGCGCAGCTTGGTGCCGGCTTCGTGCCACTCCTTGCCGTACTCACCGCCGCCGCGCAGGTTCGCTTGTGCATAGACGCCGCCTAGCTCCAGCCAAGCGACGCGCCGAATGTCGAAGCCCGGCGTCAGCGGGATGTTGAAACCACCGTAGCCGTACAGCAGCGTCGGGTTCGAGCCATCGAGTTGAACGCCCTTTTTTGCCGTGATAAACATCGGCACCTTGGTGCCGTCCTTGCTGGTGTAGAAGATCTGCTTCACTTCGTAATCGTCGGGATTGAACTTCACGTTGGCCCGGCGGATGAGCTTGCTTTTGCCGGTGACGAGATCATAGCGATAGATGCTCGGCGGAGTGGCGAAGCTGGAAAAAACGTAGAACGTCTCGGTGTCGCTGCGTTTGCCGCCGAAGCCAGTCGCCGAGCCGATGCCCGGCATCTCGACCTCGCGGACGAATGTGCCATCCATGCCGTACAGCTTGATCTGCGTCCGCGCATCCTTGAGATAATGGGCGACAAACAGGTTGCCGACCAGGCCGACACCGCTCAAGTTCTCCTTCGCTTCGGGGATGATCTCTTTCCAGTTGTCTCGCTCCGGTTTGCGCGTATCGATCGCGATGAGCCGGCCTTTGGGGGCTTTCAGATCGGTTTTGAAGTAAAAAATTGGTCCATCGTTGCCGACAATGCTGTATTCGTTGTCGAAGTCCTCGATGAGATCGACCGGCATGCCGTAGGGTTCGCCGAGATCTTTGTAGGTGATGCGATATTGGCGATTGGTGCCCTTGCTGACGGTCAGGATGAGATAGCGGCCGTCTTCGGTGACGCTCGCGGCAAAATCCCACTCGGGATGATCGGGCCGGCGATAAACCAATACGTCATCGCTCTGCGGCGTGCCGAGCCGGTGATAAAAGACCTTCTGATTGAGTGTGACCTTTTGAAACGCCTCGCCGGGTTTCGGCTCATCGAAGCGGCTGTAGAAAAAGCCTTTGCTGTCCGTGGTCCACGACGTACCGCTGTATTTGATCCACTTCACTTCATCGGACAACACGTTGCCGCTGCCGACATCCAAGACGTGCCAGGTGTTCCAATCGGAGCCGGCCTCAGCGACACCGTAGGCCAAATACTTGCCATCGTCGCTAACTTCCAATCCCGATAGAGCAACCGTGCCGTCCTTCGACCATTTATTGGGATCAATCAGCACCCGCGGCTCGCCATCGAGCGATTCCATCGTGTACAACACGGGTTGGTTTTGCAGGCCGTCGTTCTTGGTGTAGAAATAACGTCCGCCGACTTTGAAGGGGGCGGAGTAGCGTTCATAGTTCCACAACTCCGTGAGGCGATGCAAAATCGCCTCGCGCTGGGGGATGGAGTGCAGATAGGCCGAGGTGATCTTGTTCTGCTGCTCGACCCACTCCGCCACCTCCGGCGACTTGCGTACGTCTTCTTCCAGCCAGCGATAGGGATCGGCGACTTTGGTGCCGTGGTAGTCGTCCGTGTGATCGATGCGTTTGGTCTTGGGATAATTCAGACGCTCTTCGCCGGCCAGGAGGGTCGTCATGCTGAACAAGATGCCCGCGAGGAAAAAAACGCCCCAGGTGCTACGCTTTGACATTCCCGGCTCCTTTTGAAGAAGAACCAACCACAGAGACACAGAGACACAGAGAAGAATAAGAAGAGAGAACAGAAGATCAACTTCTTAATCGATCCGGCCAATGCTTGATACCTATTTTGTTCTCTGTCTTATCTTCTCTGTGTCTCTGTGCCTCTGTGGTTCGTTCTCCTCGCTACGCCGCGCGATCGACGGCGCGGCGCAGGGCGGCGGCCAGGTCAGTCTTCTCCCAGGAGAAGCCCGGCAGCTCGCGGCCAAAATGACCGTGGCGCGCCGTTTCGCGATAGATGGGCCGGCGCAGGTTGAGCGTTTCGATGATGCCCTGCGGCGTCAGCCGGAAATGTTTGCGAATTAGATCGGCAATGTCGGCTTCGCTCAGGCCGCGCGCTGCCGTGCCGAAGGTGCTTACCCAGATATTCAACGGCTCCGGATAACCGATGGCGTAGGAAAGCTGCACTTCGCACTGCGCCGCAAGCCCCGCTGCAACGACGTTCTTGGCGATGTAACGGCCCATGTAGGCGGCGGAGCGGTCCACCTTGGTCGGATCTTTGCCGCTGAACGCGCCGCCGCCGTGCCGGCCGCGGCCGCCGTAGGTGTCCACGATAATCTTGCGTCCGGTCAGACCGCAGTCGCCGTGCGGGCCGCCTTCCAGAAAAATGCCCGTCGGATTGATGTGACAGTAGATCACCTCGTCATCGTGGCGGCGCGGCGAGCCGCCCGGCGGAATCAACTCAATTTGATCGCGGTCCTTGATGAGCTTCTTGTTCTCGGCTTGCAGCGTCGGAATAATCAGCTTCTTGATGATCTCTTCGCGGGCTGCGTCGGAGAAGGACTCGCGGCCATTGCGCTTCTCAACAACGCTGTCGTCGTGCTGGGTCGAAAGTACCAGCGTATGAATGCGGTGGAAGGTGCCGTCTTCGTTGTATTCGACCGTCACTTGACTCTTGGCATCGGGACGAACGAAAGGTAGCTCGCCGCTCTTGCGCAGACGTGCGTGATTTTCCACCAGACGATGGGCCAAATAAATGGGCATGGGCATGTACGTATGCGTTTCATTGCAGGCGAAGCCGAACATCATGCCCTGATCGCCGGCGCCGCCGACATCGACGCCGCAAGCGATGTCGCGCGATTGGCTGTGCAGATGGCACTGCACCTGGCAGGTGTCTGCTGCGAAGCCGATGTTCGGATCGACGTAGCCAATCTCGCGGATGGCGTCGCGCACGATGCGATCCACGATGGAGCGGGTCAAGTTGGCCTGGGTGGTGATTTCGCCGGAGACGATGGCCAAATCGGTTGTCACCATCGTTTCACAGGCCACGCGGCTTTGTGGATCGGCTGCCAAACAGTGATCGAGGATGGCATCGCTAATTTGGTCGGCCACCTTATCAGGATGGCCCATGGACACAGATTCACTTGTGAACAGATAACGATTCGCACTCACAACACGCACCCTCGAAAATAGGGAAACTTTAACGACTTTGGCCACTGTGCCGATTATACGCAACGAAGCGGAACGGAGGCAATTTCAAATTAGGGTTTAGGGTTTGGGGTTTAGGGTTTAGGGAGAGAAAAGATGCTCCACCCTCCGGTTTGACCCTAAACCCCAAACCCTAAACCCTAAACCCTACAGGGGCGGAGGAGCGATCAATTTGCCGGCAACGGGGCGCTCCCAGAGTTTTTTGCCGCTGGACAGATCGACGGCCCGGAGGATCTGGGGCTGCACATTCGGCTGATCGAGGTGGCCGCGGAGCGTACCCGGCACCAGGTAGAAGACGCGATCCTTCACGATGACGATGGTGTTCATGCCGGCTTCATCCGGAATGCGGCCGAGCAGCTTCCCCGTCTGCACCGAGAACAGCCACCACCAGTGCGATGCCTTCGCTTGTTCCCCCGTTGCTCGTGAGAACGAGGGGTGTTCGTCCGGGCTAGAGTCGCCTTCGCGCAGACACAGAATTTGTTCATCCAAGGTCGTCCGCACCAGGAGCCGTTTGCCGCGCAGCAATTCCTTAGGCTGCTGCTCCGTTTCTTTTTGCCGGTCCCACGAATGAAGCACCAAGCACTGCTGTCCCTTCTCTTCCTCCAGGGCGAGGACTTTCCAATGCTGCCCGATTAACCCTTGCCAACGGAGAGCTTTCTTTTCCAGTTGCTCCGGCAGCGGAGGCGAAGGCGCCCCTGAGTTGGGGGAAGGCGGAGTGGGCGGGGCGGGCTGGACATCGATCTGCCCGGTGCGAAGATCGAAGCGCGCGATGCCGCGAGCGTGCTTGCGGGCGGCCTGGCTTTCTTCCGGTGTGGGTCGAGTCTTGCCGGTGTACCAGGCGCTGGCCTCCCAGTTGAGCACGAGATGATGCTTCTCTTTGTGCCATTGAGCCGTAAAGGAGTGGCCGTGTGCTTCGCCGGTCACAACCCAGGCCGGTAAAACGAGCGGGTCCGATTCAAAATCGCACTCGCCATTATGCTTGACGTTGAGTCGAAGGATACGCAAACGATTGCGTTTGGTTCCCGCCTGGGCCAACAGATGATCGCCGTCCAGCAACAACGGTCGTTGCGCTTCGTGCGTCTGCCACAGCACCTTGCCTTTGGCGAGATCGATGGCTTCGATGCCACCGGCTGCACTGGCGAAGAAACCGATACGCCCCTCGGCATCGGCAATACCCGCCGGCATGCGGATCGACGAATTCGTCTCCGGCTGAGATTTGACGGCAGGTGCGGGAGCAGCCAGGACCGAAGCGCACCATAGGAGGCTCAACACCACCAAGGATCGAAATTGGTTGGCGCAGCGCATGCTCGTCTCCCTCTTCATTCTTGCTGTTCCCTGAATCGGGAACCGCAAGGGGATGGGGAAAGCGAAAGAAGATTGTGTATTTCGCAACAGTCGCATCTCCCCGGTCTGACCGTCATAATGCGTATGCTCGGTGCCGGGTGGTGTCCCCTTTTTTAGAAGGGATGCTCGATGCCGGCCCAGATCTGCATGGGAGCGGGGCTGTTGACGGTCTTGGCCACATCGATGCGGAAGATGGTGCGCTCCACGAAGGTGAACCAGGCCACGTCCAGTCGCAAGCCCGCGCCGACGGCCTCCGCAAGCCCACCCACGGATTGATCGCGCAGATACACATTGCCCACATCCGTGAATGCTGCCGCGTAAATGTTCCGCAAGCACAGGGCATGATCGAAGCAACTCCAGTTTATATCGCGTATGACCGGGAAGCGCCATTCCAGGCTGCCGACCCACAGCATATTGCCCTGACGCTGCGCCAGGCTGAAACCGCGAAACAGCTCGCTGCCGCCCAGAGCGAAGTATTGGACGTAGTTCGGCAGGCCAAACGCCCCGTAGGCGCGGAAGGCCAAGACGGTATTGGAGAACCAGCCCAGGCCGTCAGGCATCGCTTGCACGTAGGTCGCCTGTGCCAAAAGTTGATGCGAGCCGTTGGTGCCGAAGATCTCATCGGGCGGGGTATTCGGCGTGCGTAAACCGGGCAGGACCAAGCCGGCAGCATAACTGATGTCGGCAGAGAAGCCGCCCTCCGGGTTCCAGTACGGCGTCAGGTAGTTGATGTGGTAGTGTAGGCCGCCCATGCCTTGATGGCTGAAACGCTCTGCCCCAGGGATGCTCTCGGTCGAGAACGGCAGCAAGTTGTCCGCGATGGTAAGGAAGCCTTCGACGTAATGAAACGGCGGCAGATACAGGCTGTCGGAGTAATCGATGACGTAGCGTCCATAGACGACACCCCGGTTGGCCGGGTTCTCCCCGGGGTACGTTCCAGCGATGCGGCGCTCGAAGACGAAGCCGCACTCGGTGTGCGGCCAGGGAAAATGATCGAAGATGCCATCGACGCCTTCGACGAAATCGCGGTAATCCGTGCGATAGGCGCCGTAGATGCCGCCCTCGAAAAAGGCCGTGCGGTATGCACCGGCGCGAACGCCGAAACGAGTGGAGCGCGTGAACCACGGATTGTCATAAGTCGGCGCGAAGATCCACGGTCCTAAGATGATGTTCCAGCGATCGTAGGCGTTGGTCAACTCCGTCTCATCGAGCATGGTGTAGACCGGCGTCACGCGGATGCGAAGGGCTGGTTTCCAAGAATTGTTGGCGGGATTGCGATCCACGAGGATCTCATCGGGATCGACGGTGATTTGCGTCGGCCAACACGGCAGCTGCACTTCGATTTTCACGCGATTCTTTTCCAGCGGTTCGACGCGGCAGGGTGGATCGTTCGTCTCGACCGGGCCGGCTCCGGGATTGACGGGGATACGCACCTGATAGCCGTCGCTGCCCTCGAGGCGGAAGCCGACGACCGTGGGATCGTTGTAGTCCGCTTTTTGCTTGACGATGACCGTGACCTTGCAAGGCATTTTGGGCCGAAACCAGCTGCGCATCGCTGCGATACAGCTGCGGTAGACACGTGGAGCCCAGCGCCGGTGGCCGGTCGGGAGCGCCTCTACGGTGACTTTTTCAACGCACCAGTCCGTCAAACCGGCGCCGTAGACCCAGTGATCGAAGAAGGTTTTCCACGATTTGTGCGTGTATTCCTCCAGATCGTGCTGAAACGCGGCGACGCGCAGAATGCCCCAGGAGTGGCGCTCATAGACGAAGTGCATGAAATCGAGAAACGCTTTTTCGCCCAACTCATGCTCGATCATGCCGACGACCTTGCTGCCACGTTCGTAGCACATACTATACAGATCGGCAATGTGGCCAAATTTCGGGATATCCTGTACTGTTGGGGCCGCTTCGGCACGGGCGAGCGTGCCATAGAGGTAGAAATAGCGAAAATCGTTGCGACGCACGTTGGGCAGCCATTTGAGAGCTGTCGGATAGTTAACTAGTGGATCGTTGGGTCCGTACTTCGTTTTCATCAGGCGATAGGCGAAGTAGGTGGCTAAGCCTTCGTCCATCCAGGTCTCACTGTAGCCGTGCGTGCCGACGACGTTGTACCACCATTGATGGCAGGTCGCCTGGGCAACCAGGTAATCGACGAAGGCCTGGGCCAGATGCGGCATGTCGAAAATGCGCGAGTCGATCATAATGAGGCCGGCGCACTCGTTGCTGTTCCAGCCGAAATACGATTCGACGATGGTGAATTGTCGATAGGGATAGGGTCCAAACCATTTACTGTAGGCCTCCAGCGCCTGTCGAGCGCTGTCCACCATGAAGCGGGCGTAGTACTCATTCTTCGGCGCGGCCAAGCAGCGGATTTTGACGTCGCCGTATTGCCCAGTGAATTCCTGGAAACGGTCGCTGCACACACAAGCGAAATCGCGGGCATAACAGGGAGCAAATTCCAACCGTCGCCGGCCGTCCGGAAGAGGATCGTCGCGCGCCACATCAGCGGTGCAGGCGACGTGCTGGCCGCGCGGCAAAGACAGACGGACCACGAACAATCCCGCCTCGTTGAAGAACGGCTGATGCCAGGAGACATACGGCGTTGGCTGCCAGCCTTTGTCGTCGTAATAAGCCAGGACGGGCAGCCAATTCGTTAAGAACGTAGTGCCGTTCCAGTATCCCCACCGCCCATAAATGTTCGGCAGCTTCAGGACGAAGTCGATTTCCAGCGCGATCGTATCGCCTTTGCGTAGCGGCTTGGGCAAGGGAATCACGAGGGCGGTATCGTTTTTCTCGTCGTAGTGAAAGGCCAATTCATCGCTGTTGGTTGACCGTTCGCGCGGTTGCTTTTTCTCCGCAAGCGGCCAGGGCGGCGGCAAGTTCTCTTCTCCCGCCTGATACGCTACCTTCCGCGGCTGCCCTAACTCCTCGGCGTCTTCGGCCCGCTCCAGCCCCACCAGACGCACTTTGCGCACATCCAGCGCGTGCCCCTCGAAATCCATCGATTCACTGGGCATCATGCGCAAGATCTCGAAGATCTTGGCGGTCATACCCTCTTCTTTCTTGGGTAGCCGATAGTGGCTGTGCGCGTTGAAAATCAGCTCATCCGTGGCTCGCGGGCAGCTATTAGTCCAGACGATGCGTTGGCGGACGTGCGCGGTATGTTGTTCTGTGTCGAGTTGGATGTCGAGGTAATAATGCGGCAGGTTGGGAGGCGCAGCGGCGTGCGCAGGATCGCTAAGCGCGGCAAGAGCCGGCAAGCCGAGCGCCAGGCACAGGCAAGTGCGCAAGTAGGACATTAGCCGCGACATTATCGCCCAGAGGTTCTCTCACCGTTTCCTAACGAATAAAAGCTTGGCCGCCGCATAACATGCGGGCGGAGTATCTGTCCAGGGCAATCGCCGTGGGGCCGGCACATACTCCGCGTTGACGCCGATAGGGTCAGACCGTAGTATCCGCTCGCTTGTCTTGGTTCTGAGTTCTGAGTTCTGAGTTCTGAGTCTCAGAACTCAGAACTCAGAACTTATGCCTCAGAACTCAAAACTCAGAACTCAGAACTTGGAATTATGGCCTGGCGGAAATGGTTCGTCCGAAGTCTGGTCTTTTCCGTCCTGGGTCTGGCGATCCTTGCCGCCCTGCTGTACGAGGCCTGGACCAATCCCGCCGCCGTTCGCCGACAAGTTCACGACAAGCTGCATAAGCTCTTTATCGGCGCCATCATCCACAGCGATTCAGCCTGGCTGCGTTTGCTCGGTGGCATTGGTGTCCGCGATTTACGCATGTCTCGGCGCGATGAGCTGGATCGCGATGACTTCCTCTACGTCCCTTCCGCCATCATCCACCACGACAAAGAGCACTTGCTCGACGGCACGCTCGGCATCCTCAAGGTGGAGATGGAGCGGCCACGCTTCCGCATCGTGCGCGAACGCGATGGTCACTTCAACTTCTCCGGCTTGCTGGCGCCGCCCGATTTGAATGAACGAGTGCCGACAATGATCGTCCGTAGCGGAACCATTGTCATTGAGGAGCGGCGCGATACGGGTACTGCGGTCCTGCTGGAAATCAAAAACATCGACCTACTGATCACAAACGATCCCCTACCCACACTTGTCATCGAAGGTAGCGGACAGACGGACACTCTCGGCGCGGTGCGGATTCATGCGCGCTTCCATCGGCCCACCAATGCCATCAGCGCCGTCGTGGATCTGCCGGAAGTGCCCGTCGGCCCCTCATTGATGCAGCGGCTGGCTGGATTCTGCCCCAACCTCGCCCGCCATGTCAGCGAATTGAGCGGCACTGCGCGCTTTCACACGACGTTGACCTATCGTCCCGCCGAGCCGTTGACTTACGATGCCACCTTGGAGCTGAACAACGGGCAGTGGAACCACGAGCGTCTGCCGGCACCGCTGCAACACATCCACGCGCAGCTCCGGTGCATCAACGGCCGAATCCCTCACGCCCAGCTGCAAGCACAGGTGATACCAGAACCGGTGGGACCGGTGTCTCGAAGGTCCGAAGCAACGACCGGCGAGACGCCGGTCCCACCGGCAACCACAGCAACCGTCCAGGTCGATCTGTGGGATCTGGTTTGGCCGGCTCATACTCCCGACTCCGTCGAAGAGATCGTGGCCAAGCTAGAAGCCCGGGTCGAGCATTTCACGGTGACGCCCAGGACCTACGAATCGTTGCCGCCCCGGTGCCAAAAGATCTATAAGACCTATAATCCGAGCGGTCCTGTCAGCGTGAGCTACCAATTCTATCGCCCCGATGTCGAGCATTGGGAGAAACACTGGACGGTCCATCCCGAGGGCATGACGGCGGAGTTCGAGGACTTTCGTTATCCCATCGAAGACGTGACCGGCAGCGTGACCGTGGATCTATACAACGACCGGGACGATTACATCCGCGTCGATCTGGCCGGGCATGGCTCCGGGCGTCCGGTGGTGGTGCGTGGCTTCATCCAAGGCGACAAGGACAGCGAAGTAGACCTGGTCATCGCCGCGGATGATGTGCCGGTCGATCACAAGATGATGTCGGCTCTGCCGCACAAAAGCCGCGAGCTGGCGCGGACGTTCCTGCCGACGGCGAGCCGAGAGCTAGGTGAGCCGGACCAACAGCGAGGCCAAGTCCAGCCGGCAGGACTGGCGAACATCAAAGTCTTCGTTCGCCGCGGCCGCGGACAAAAGAGCTTCGCCAATCACTATCTCATCTCCTTCCATGATACCTCGCTGAAATATGATCTATTTCCCTATCCGCTGGAGAAAGTAACGGGCATTCTGGACATTCAGCCGGACCATTGGGAATGCCGCGATTTTCACGGCAGCCACAAAGGCGGCGATATTTGGGTGAATGGCTATTCGTTTCGCGTCGATACCAGCGACGGACCGAAACGCGAATGCGTGAAAGTTGCCATCACTGGCAAGGACATTCTGCTCGACCCGGAGTTCGAGCAAGCGTTGTCGCCTCCAAACGCCGGACGGGACGCTCTCCGCCACGCATGGGGGATGCTGGCGCTGCGTGGCCGGCTCAGCTTCGAGTCGGTCGTTTTCGATCAACCGGATCAGCCGCAAGACCTCGATGTCCACGTCGATATCAAGGGCTGCTCGATGAAGCCGGATTTCTTTCGCTACGCCATGACCGACGTGAGCGCCGGCGTTCGTTACAAACAGGGTCAGGTCCTCGTCAAAGGCGCCAGTGCCAAACACGGAACCTGCCTCTTGGGAATGAAGGATGCCGTCATCGTCCTCAAACCGGCCGGCGGATTCACGGGTTGGTTCACCGACATCAGCGGCGACAATCTGCTGCCCGACGAGGAATTCCTTCGCGCCTTGCATCCGACCTTGCGACACGGGCTGGAGCCGTTGCAGTTCCGCAAACCGCTCCATGTCCAAACCAAGCTGGTCCTGGACGCGCCTGCGGCGCCGGGCGAGGCGATGAAAATCTGGTGGGACGGCGGTGCCACTCTACACAAGCAAGCCTTTCAAGCAGGCGTGGAAATCAACGATGTGGATGGCCAGATCTGGTGCCACGGCCATCACAACGGCCGACAGCTGGAGCATGTCAGCGGACACGCCCTCCTCGAACGGGCCACCATCCTCGGCCAGCCGTTCACTCACTTGCAGGGCCGCATCGAGACCGTCCCAGAAACGCCGGACATTTTGTCTCTGTATGATCTCAAAGCCAATCTGTTCGGTGGCTTCGTCGGCGGCGAGGCCCGCTTTAGTTTCAGCTCGCCGATGCGGTACGAAGTGAAGATCGATGCTCTAAACGTGCAACTGGAACAGTTTGGCAAACACAACCAACTCGGTGCCGACGCCCAGCTGCAAGGGCCGGCCCGTGCCTCGATCCATCTCACCGGAGAAGGCACCGATCTGAGCGGACTGAGAGGCAACGGCAGCATCGAGGTACCGCGCGGCAAAATGTATCGCTTGCCGCTGCTTCTCGATTTGCTCAAGGCGATCAGCCTGCGCATGCCGGATAGCACGGCCTTCGAGCAAGCGCGTATGATCTTCGGTATCGAAGGGCCGCTCATGCGCGTTCACGCCATGGATCTCATCGGCAATGTCATCAGCCTGCGCGGCCAGGGCACGCTCAGCCTCGATGGCAGCAATCTCAATCTCGATTTCAGCGCCGATTGGGGGCATGTGCCGCAAATGCTGCCGCCGGGAATCAGCGATTTGATGCAGGGCGTCAGCGATCAACTGTTCAAGATCAAGCTGCGCGGTAAACTCTCCGCGCCGCGCTTCGAGAAAGAGCCCATACCCGGCGTGGTCGATCCGATCAAGAAGGTATTGGGGAAAACGTAGTCCAGCGAGCGGGGTCGCGTCAGTGCCCCGAGAAATGCGAGTATGCGGATTCTCGGGGCGCTAACGCGACCCCGCTCACCAAATTGGGTTAAAGTTCTCCCCCTTGACACGCCGATGTTACGACCACGCGCAATTGCGGCGCGAGCAGACGAGGAACGGAGGGGTTGCCGTGTTTGGCTCCATCCTACAACGGATGATCCTGTGGGAGCTTACCAAGGTCTTCCTCATGTCCTTGGTGGGCATCACCGGCATCCTGCTCATGGCCGGCATCATCGCCGAAGCGTCGCAGCAAGGCCTCGGCCCAACGCAGATTCTCGCCGCCATCCCGCTGCTGGTGCCCAGCACCTTGCCCTACACGATCCCAGCCACCACACTCTTCGCCACCTGCGTCGTTTACGGCCGCCTCGCCGCCGACAATGAAATCCTCGCCATCAAGTCAGCAGGCATCAACGTCATCAAAGTCGTCCGCCCCGGCCTTCTCCTCGGCTTGGCCATGAGCGCCACCACGATGGGCCTGTATTACCGCATCATCCCCTATACCCACTACTTGCTCCGCGCCATGGTTTTCAACGATGCTCAGGAGCTTCTCTATTCCCTGCTCAAAAAACATCACGAAATTCGCTATTCGAATTTCCCCTACCAAATTTTCGTCCGGGGAGTGAGGGATAAGAAACTGATCGAGCCGATCTTCAAGCGCAAGGATGCGAATGGAGCCATCGATTGGGTGGCTCATGCCCGCGAAGCCGAATTGCAAGTGAGGCCGGCGCAAGGACAAGTGGACGTTCTGGTCA
>Ga0070739_10004060_pt1 | contig 17710 bp, 12 predicted proteins | sample Coa_R1_7_FD_66445 | JGI IMG/M metagenome (GOLD analysis project Ga0070739, IMG submission 66445) | Surface soil microbial communities from Centralia Pennsylvania, which are recovering from an underground coalmine fire - Coalmine... | ecosystem: Environmental > Terrestrial > Soil > Unclassified ... | reverse complement strand
CTTGCGCACCACCGGAGTCAGGCCCAGCGTGTTGCGGGAGCGCACCCCGGCCGCCTTGAGCCCCTTGCGGGACAGGCCGGCCGCGCGCAGCCGCGGGTTGATGAACTCGTCGATGCCGAAGTTGAGCAGCACCAGCGAGGTGCCCAGCAGCGCCACGCAGATGCCGGGGGCGGCGAACCAGTACCAGCCGCCGACCTGGGCCGCGGTGTTGGACTGCGCCCAGAAGAGCATCGAGCCCCAGCTCCACGGGTTGTTCGGGTCGATCGCGCCGATGAAGGCCAGGGCCACGTAGGTGCCCATCGCGTACAGCACGGTGAAGACGAACGAGGCGGCGATGACCGGCACCAGGTTCGGCACGATCTCGAAGATGATGATCCGCCAGGAGCGCTCGCCGCTGATGCGCGCCGCGTCCACGAAGTCCCGCTTGCGCATCGACAGGGTCTGCGCGCGCAGCACCCGGGCGCCCCAGGCCCAGCCGGTCAGGCTGATGATCGCCGCCAGCAGCACCGAGTTGGACTTGCCGCCGGCCGGCAGGTAGCTGTTGATCACGATCAGGAACGGCAGCGCCGGCAGCACCAGGAAGACGTTGGCCAGCATCGAGAGCAGGTTGTCGCCCAGGCCGCCGAAGAAGCCCGCGGACACCCCGATGATCACTGAGAGCGCCGTCGCGATGGCCCCGGCGATCAGCGAGATCACCAGCGTCGGACGGGCTCCGATCAGCAGCTGCGAGTAGACGTCCTGGCCCTGCTGGGTGGTGCCGAGCCAGTGCTGCGAGCTCGGGTGCTGCCACGGCGTGCCGACCAGCTTGAGCGGGTCAGGGTACGGCGCGATCGACGGGCCGATGATCGCCATCAGTGCGAAGAACAGGAAGATGCCGAGGCCGATCGCGATCTTGGGTGACTTCAGGATGCGCAGCATGCTCAGGCCTCCTGCCGGGTGCGCGGGTCGAGCAGCACGTACACCGTGTCGGCCAGCAGGTTGGCCGCCAGCACGGCGAAGGTGATGATCAGGAAGATGCCCTGGATGAGCGGGTAGTCGACGTTGGTCACCGCGCTCAGCAGCAGGTTGCCGAGGCCGGGGTAGGAGAAGACCAGCTCGGTCAGCAGCGAGCCGGCCACCACGAAGCTGAGCGCGTTGGCGAACCCGGAGATGCTCGGCAGCACCGCGTTGCGCGCCGCGTAGTAGATCACCCGCCGGTTCGGCAGCCCCTTGGCCTGCGCGACCAGGACGTAGTCCTCGTCCATCGTGGTCACCATCATGTTGCGCATGCCGACGATCCAGCCGGCCACCGAGCTGACCACGATGGTCAGCGCCGGCAGGATCGCGTGCTGTATCGCGCTGCCGATGAAGCCGGGGTTCAGGCCGATCACGTAGTTGTTGGTGTCGTAGCCCTTGAAGTCCGAGGGGAACCAGTGCAGCTGCTCGGCGAAGAAGTACAGGAACACCGTGGCCAGGAAGAAGTACGGGATCGCCTGGAAGAAGGTGGCGGTCGGCAGGATCTGGTCCAGCGCCGAGCCGCGCTTCCAGCCGACCAGCGCCCCGACCAGGGTGCCGACCAGGAAGCTGATCACCGTGGCCGTGCCGACCAGGATCACCGTCCACCACAGCGCGGAGCCGATCACGCTGGTCACGGTCTCCGGCGAGTGCGAGACCGAGATGCCGAGGTTGCCCTGGAACAGCTGGCCCCAGTAGTGCCAGTACTGGGAGAGCAGCGACTGGTGGGTGCCCATGCCGAACTGCGCCTCGAGGGCGGCCACCGAGTTGTGGTCCAGGCTCGGGCCGGCCGCGGCCATCATCGCCTGCACCGGGTTGCCCGGCATCATGTGCGGCAGGAAGAAGTTCACGCTGATGGCCACGAACGCGGTCACCGCGTAGAACATGAGTCTGCGTATCAGGGTAGGCATTGTCTTCCTACGGCACCCTTCAGGCGGTTCTGGGGAAGGAGGGCGGCGGTTCGGCGGCGCAGCCACAGCTGCCGCGCACCACGACCTGCACCGGCAGCACCAGCTGCCGCTCGTCAGGACGTTCGCCGCTGATCATCGAATAGAGCACGTCGAAGGCCATCGCGCCGAGGTCCTGGATGGGCTGGCGCACGGTGGTCAGCTGCGGCACCAGGTGCCGCGCGACCGGAATGTCGTCGAAGCCGGTCACCTTCACCTCGCCCGGCACGTGGTAGCCGCGCTCGTGCAGCGCGTGCAGCACGCCGAGCGCGGTCTGGTCGTTCGCGCAGGCGATCGCGTCCGGCATGGCCACACCCGAGTCGAGCAGGGTCCTGATGACGCGGGCACCGCCGGCCGCGCTGTACTCACCGGTCCAGTGCGGGCCGGCGATCACGCGCACGTCGTACTCGGCGGCGGTCTCGCGCACCACCCGCGCCCGCGCGACGCTGTCGGGGCTGTCGGCGTGACCGGACAGGTACGCGATGCTCGCGCAGTGGTGCACCTCGATCAGATGCTTGATCAGGTCACGCATGCCGCCGATGTTGTCGCCGCTGATGTTGACGCTGGCCCGGGTCGGCGTCCCGGCCAGGGTCACCACCGGCACCCGGTCGGCCAGCCGCACGATCCCGGACGGGGTGAGCACCCGGTCGTGCAGCAGCATCCCGTCGCTCTTGCCGGCCAGGTTGGCGATCCGCGGCCCGGGGGTGTGGTCGTCCACCTCCACCGAGCTGAGCAGCAGGTCGAAGCCGCGGTGCTGGGCGGCGATCTGCACGCCCCGGTTGATGACGTCGACGAACGCCAGGTTCTCCGACTCGTCCTCGAACACCGGGTCGTCCGGCGGCCCGAACGGGGCGCGCCGGTAGACCACCGCGATGATCTCCTTGAGCCGGCTGGAGAGGGCGCGGGCCGCCCCGTCCGGCACGAAGCCGAGTTCGGCCACCGCGCGCAGCACCCGGTCACGGGTCTCCGGCCGCGGCGTGGCGTGGCCGTTGAGCACCCGGGAGACGGAGGCGATGGAGACTCCTGCGTGCCGTGCGACGTCGTAGATCGTGAGCGGAGCCGTGGCCTTGCGGCCGGCGCCGTCGGTCATCGGCGCGGAGAGCGCGAGTGTGGACGGGGACTGCGCGGAGAAGGCCGCTTCGGTCAGCACATCAGTGGCTGCCGCTTCCGAGGGAAGCAGCGCGGTGTCGAACGCTGAGTCCGCGGCGTGTTCCGGTGTCGCGTCTTCAGGCATCACGGTTCCCTCCCTTCGGGATGCGGCGTTGCATGCGGGAGCGCTGTGCTGTTTCGACTGCGTGGTTGTTTCGACTGCGTGTGTTCCGGCCCTGCTTGTTGACAACCCGCGCGAGCCGGGGCGGACCTCGGCAAGCGGACGGTTCCACCGGGTTGCGGCGGCACCGGCACGAATGGAGCAAAAGCACACAATCCCGTCCAGGTAAGCGCTTGCGTAAGCGCTTACCCCTCGGGGATGCCGGAAACGTACATCCTTGAGAGCGCTCTCACAACCCCCCTGACCGCAACCCCGTCGAACGTTACTTCTCCGTTACCGGACGCGGCGGGAAAGCGAGCAAAGGGCCTGCCACGGCGAAGAAGCCGTGGCAGGCCCTGTCTGCGCTGGTGTCAGCGGTGTTACGGAGTATCGGTGAGCACTGGCTTACACGGGCCGGCGGGACTGCACGAAGCGGAATCTCGACGCGACGAAGCCATGATCCGTGTAAGTAGCGTTCGCGGCCGGATTCAGCCCGGTGCCGTGGTAGTCGGAGAAGCCGGAGGACTGGTTCATGTACACCGCGCCGGTCAGGTTGATCGACAGATTGGCGCCCGCGTCCCAGGTCGCCTCCTCCGCGGCCGCGACGACGGACTCGTCGGTCGAGTACACCGCGGCGGTCAGCGCGCCGTGCTGGCTGACCGTGCGCCGGTACAGCTCGATCGAGTGCTTGGTGTCCTCGGTGGCGATGAGGAAGGAGACCGGGCCGAACCATTCGTGCTCGTATACGCCCGTGTCGGCCGCGTCCACGGCCGCGATCAGCGGAGTGCGCACGGTGGCCTCGGGGAATTCGGGGTGCTTGACCACGCGCGAGGCCAGCACGGTCTTGCCGACGCCCTCGGCCTGCGCCAGCCGTTCGGTGATGAACGGGTTGACGACCGCGCCGAGTACCGCGGTGGCCCGCGCGTCGTCGCCGAGCAGCTTGTCCACCGCGGCGGCCAGATCCGCGCCGAACTGCTCGAAGGACTTGACCTCGTCGCCGACCCGCACCCCGTCGCGCGGCACCAGCAGGTTCTGCGGCGAGGTGCACATCTGCGCCGTGTAGAGCGAGAGCGAGAAGGCGAGGTGGTCGAGCGCGGCAGGGTACTGATCCGGGGCGAAGGAGTCCACGATGACCGTGTTGACCCCGGCCTTCTCGGTGAAGACCTGAGCCTGCGCGGCGTTGCGCTCGAGCCACTCCCCGAACTCGTTGGAGCCGGTGAAGTCGATGATGCGCACCTCCGGCCGCAGCGCGAGGGTCTTGGCGAGCCGCTCCTGCGGGGCCTCGGCGGCCAGCGCGACCAGGTTCGGGTCGAAGCCGGCCTCGGCAAGCACCCGCCGGGCGACCTGCACCGTCAGCGCCAGCGGCAGGATCGCGTTCGGGTGCGGCTTGACCAGCACCGCGTTTCCGGTGACCAGGGAGGCGAACAGGCCCGGGTAGCCGTTCCAGGTGGGGAAGGTGTTGCAGCCGATCACCAGCGCGATCCCGCGCGGCACCGCGACCCACTTCTTGGCCAGCCGAACCGGCGGACGCGAGCCTTGCGGCTTCTCCCACACCGCCTGCGACACGTGGGAATTCATCGCCGAGTATCCATATGCGACCGCTTCGAGTCCGCGGTCCTGCGCATGCGGTCCGGCGGCCTGGAACGCCATGCCGAACGCCTGTCCCGAGGTATGCATCGCAGCGTATGAGACCTCGAAAGACAGCTCATTGAGCTGAGTCAGGATCTCGATGCACACGGCCGCCCTGACCTCGGCCCCGGCGTCCCGCCAGGCCGGCAGTGCGGCCGCCATCGCGGGCAGCAGGGCGTCGGCGTCGGCATGCGGATACGTGATGCCGAGTTCGAACCCGTACGGCGAGCGCTCCGCGCCGACCCGGCCGTCGGTGCCGGCCTGCTCCAGCGGGAACTCGCCGCCGAGCAGCCCGTCGAACCAGGCCTTCCCGGTCGCAGCGCGCTCCTGCGGGTAGGCCTTGATCTGCTCCGGGAAGTGCGTGAAGAACTCGCGGGTGCGGATCGCGGCCAGCGCGGCGTCCAGGGTGGGACGATGGCGGGCGACCAGGTCGGCGGCGTTGCCGGTCATGGCGGCTCCTTGCGAGGATGCGGGATTGCGCGGACGGCGCCGAGGTTCGCCCGGCGTGCGTGCTTCTTAGCGTAACCGAACGTTCGGTAGTCTGGCAGGGTCGGCAGGACCCGTCGACCTACCGCAGGCTGGAGGCCACACCGTGGTGAGCACGCCCCCCGCCGCCGTCTCCGCGGCGGCCGCCTCGGCCGCAGGACGCCGGGACAGCCACAGCGTCGAGTCGCTGCTGTCCGTCGCGGTCGAGGTCTTCAACGTGCGCGGATATGACGGCACGTCGATGGAGGACCTGGCGAAGGCGGCCGGCATCACCAAGTCCTCGATCTACCACCACGTCTCGGGGAAAGAGGAGCTGCTGCGGCTCTCGGTGACCCGGGCGCTGGACGGCCTGTTCGCGATCCTCGACGAACCGGGGGCGCGCGAGGGCCGGGCGGCCGACCGGCTCGAGTACGTGGTGCGCCGCACCTGTCTCGAGCTGGTCGGGAACCTGCCGCACGTCACCCTGCTGCTGCGAGTGCGCGGCAACACGGCCGCCGAGCGGGACGCACTGGACCGGCGCCGCGACTTCGATCACCGGGTCGCCGCGCTGGCCGCCGCGGCGATCGACGAGGGAGACCTGCGTGCCGGCCTCGACCCGCGGCTGACCGCGCGCCTGATCTTCGGCATGGTCAACTCGATCTCCGAGTGGTACCGGCCGGGCGGGCGCGGCGCCGAGAAGGAGGCCGGGGAGCTGGCCGACGCCCTGACCGCCCTCGTGTTCGACGGATTGCGCAACCGCGCCTGACGGTCAGACCTTCGAGCAGTCGTTCATCCCACAGTGTGGACACCGCCCCGCGCTTCCCGCAGACTGGGGCCGTACGCCCAACCGAACCTTCGGTCGGGAACCGAGTGCCGGCCCCGTGGAGAACCCATGACGCTGCTCGACCTCCCGCTGGCGGCCACCCGCGGCAACCCCGCGGCCGCCGCCTCGTACTGGGACACCGACCCGCTGCGCTATCTCGACGAGCACGGCGCGCCGGTCGAGGGGGGCCTGCGCCCCGCCCCGGAACTGCTCGCCGCCGACCGTCTGCTGGCCCTCTACCGGGCCCTGCGCCTGGCCCGCGCCTTCGACACCGAGGCGACAGCCCTGGTGATGCAGGGACACTTGGCCGTGTATCCCTCCTCCCGCGGGCAGGAGGCGTGCCAGGCCGCGGCGGCGCTCTGCCTCCAGCCGCAGGACTGGCTCTTCCCGACCTACCGGGACACCGCCGCGCTCGCAGTGCGCGGCATCGACCCGGTCGAGGCGCTGACCCTGCTGCGCGGCTCCTGGCACTGCGGCTACGACCCGAAGCAGTGGCGTACCGCCCCGCAGTGCACCCCGCTGGCGACTCAGGCCCCGCACGCGGTCGGCCTGGCCCTGGCCGCGAAGATGGCCGGCGATCCGGTGGTCGCGCTGTGCCTGCTCGGCGACGGTGCGACCAGCGAGGGCGACTTTCACGAGGCCTGCAACAGCGCCGCGGTGTATCAGGCGCCTGCGGTGTTCCTGGTGCAGAACAACCAGTACGCGATCTCGGTGCCGCTGCGTAAGCAGACCCACGCGCTGTCCCTGGCCGGCAAGGGCGTGGGCTACGGGATGCCGGGCGTGCGGGTCGACGGCAACGACGTCATCGCCCTGATGCACGTCCTCGGCGAGGCGATGGAGCGGGCCCGCACCGGAGGCGGCCCGACGCTGATCGAGGCGATCACCTACCGGATCCGGCCGCACACCAACGCCGACGACGCGACCCGCTATCGCGACGCGAGCGAAGTAGACCTCTGGCTCGCCCGCGACCCGGTGGAGCGCCTCGCCCGCTATCTGACCGCGACCGGCCGCCTCGACGAGGGGCTCGATTCGGCGATCGCCGAGGAGGGCGCGAAGTACGCGGCCGCGATGCGGGCACGGCTGACGCTCGAACCCGAGGTGGATCCGGCCGACATGTTCGACCACGTATTCGCCGCGCCGACGCCGCAGCTGCGCGAGCAGCGCGCCATGGTCGAGGCGGAGGCCGCCGCCGCGCAGAAGGACGAAGCGAACGGCGGGGAGGCCTGATGTCCGTGGCGACCGCGTCCCCCTCCATCCCCGTCACCTCTCCTTCCGCACCCGTGCCCCCGGCCTCCGTTCCCGCGCCGGCCAAGCCCACGACCGTTACTCTCGCGAAGGCGCTCAATCAAGCGCTTGCCGACGCGATGGCGGCCGACGAGCGCGTGGTCGTCTTCGGCGAGGACGTGGGCGAACTCGGCGGCGTCTTCCGGATCACCGACGGCCTGGCCGCGCGGTTCGGCGAGAACCGCTGCTTCGACACCCCGCTGGCCGAGGCCTCCATCCTGGGCACCGCGATCGGCATGGCCATGTACGGCTACCGCCCGGTGGTCGAGATGCAGTTCGACGCCTTCGCCTACCCGGCCTTCGAGCAGCTTGTCAGTCATCTGTCGAAGATGCGCAACCGCACCCGCGGCGGCCTGCCGATGCCCATCGTCATCCGCATCCCCTACGGCGGCGGCATCGGCGGCGTCGAGCACCACAGCGACTCCTCAGAGGCCTACATCGCACACACCCCGGGCATCCACGTGGTCACCCCGGCCACCGTGGAGGACGCCTACTGGCTGCTGCGCAGCGCGATCGCCTCGCCGGATCCGGTCGTCTTCTTCGAACCCAAGCGGCTGTACTGGTCCAAGGCCCAGCTCACCCTTCCGGTCACCACCGGGCCGATCGGCACCGCCGCGATCCGCCGCCCCGGCCGCGACGCCACGCTCATCGCGTACGGCCAGACGGTGCCGGTGGCGCTGGAGACCGCCGAGCACGCCCGCGAGTTCGGATACGACCTCGAAGTCCTCGACCTGCGCAGCCTGGTCCCCTTCGACGACGCGACCGTCACGGCCAGCGTCGAGCGCACCGGACGGGCCATCGTGATCCACGAGGCCGCCGGGTTCGCCGGATTCGGCGCCGAGATCGCCGCGCGGGTGGCGGAACGCTGCTTCTACCGGCTCGAGGCCCCGGTGCTGCGGGTCACCGGGCTGGACATCCCGTACCCGCCGCCGAAGCTCGAGCACTGGCACCTGCCGAGCGTCGACCGCGTGCTCGACGCCGTGGAGCGCGCCATGGCCGCCTGACCGCGGCGCAGCAGACAGCCACAGCCGGCCGCCGGCCCACGGCCCGGTCGCGCTAGAGCCGGGACGGCGCCTCTTCCTCCTGCGGAGCGGGCGCCGTTCCCGGCGCCGGCCCGCCGGCCGGGTCGAGGCGGCGGATCGGTGCGTCCGGGGCCACCCCGAAGACACCCTCGAAGGCCTCGGCCGCCAGGATGCCCTCCGGCGAATCGGCGAAGATCGGCTCGGACAGGCAGTAGGCCACCCCGGGCTGGTCCTCCACCTCGAGCCGCACGTCCGGCACGTGCGCGTCCTCGCCGGGCCCGGGGCCGCGGCCGCTGGCCGCCAGGATCCCCTCCATCCTGGTCGAGGCCAGGTAACGCGAGACTCCGGCGCCCTCGCCGCCCTGGGCCTCCCAGATCCGCAGCAGCAGCCGCCTGGAGTCCCTGCCGTTGCGCAGGTCCGCGTAGCGCATTCCCTCCAGCGGCCGCGCCGCCTGCCATTTCGACTCGAACTGCAGCCGGGCGAACTGGCCCAGCGAGGCGTCGTTGGCGATCTCCAGGTGCTTCACCCGCGAGGTGCGCCGCTGGTAGGGCAGGAAGGCGACCATGATCCGGTCGTCCACCTGGTGCACGCTGCACTCCGGCAGCCGGTCGTAGAGCCGCACCTCGAGCCGGTCCGCGGCCAGCCCGTCCATCTCGGTCTTGCGCGCCAGCCGCCGCAGCTCCCTGATGTTCTCCTCGATCCTGGTGTCGAACGCCGGGTCCTGGATCTCCGCGGCCCGGTCCTGCGCCGCCTGCGTCGTCGGGGCCAGCAGCAGTACCTGCACCTTCACCCCGCGGGCCAGGGCCTGCTCCAGGGTGCGCACCAGCGGCGCGCCGCCCTCGGCGATCAGCGTGGAGCTGGTGTCCAGAATCCGGATGACCTCCTGCGACTCGGCGATCAGGTCCAGCAGGGTGCGGGTCGGCAGGGAGTCGTACTCGCGCGGCCGGTCGGTCGGCGCGGACACGTCGTCCTCGGGGCGCAGCAGGTGGAACCCGGCGTCGGGCCGGCGCGCGTACTTGGCGTAGAACTCCCGGTCGAGTACCCGCGCCACCGGATCGTCTGAGGCCACCGCCTCGGGCTGGAACACCGTGCTCTGGTCGCCGAACCGGATCCGCAGCGCCGGGTTGGCGTGGATCGCCGCGTCGATCCGCTTGCTGATCAGGTAGGTGGCGTTGTCGATGTGCACGAAGCGCACCAGCAGGTCCCGGGTCGCCTGCTCGTCGACCACCCGCACCGGCAGCAGCTGCGGGATCGGCGCCGCGTCCGCCCAGATCGCCTCGAACTGGTCCAGCGCCTCGCGGCCGAGCTGCGACTGGTCGGTGATCTCCAACTGCGTGGACTGATTCGACAGGGCGTGCGGCGGCAGGAAGGCGAACAGCGCCCGGTCGTCCCAGCCGTACAGCGTGAACGGCGCGGCCACCGTGTAGAGCCGCAGCTCGAACCGGCCGTGCGGCAGGCCGTTGCCGACCGCGAGGATCGCCGCTTCGAGCAGCCGGAAGTCCGCGATGTTCGCCTGGATCCGGTCGTTGATCCACAGGCCCGGCATGGTCTGGCGCAGCTGGAACTCGCGCAGCGCCGAGGCGTCGGTGTTCGGGCTCATCAGCAGAACTCTGATGTCAGTGCCCTGGATCGCGGCGTCCCGCAGCGCCCTGATCGCGCCGTCGTGGTCGTTGCCGAAGAGCCCGGAGAAGGTGTCCAGGATCCGTACCTGGCTGCGCGCCTCGCCGACCCGGCGCAGGTACCAGCCGTAGTCAAGCCGCGGGTGCTGGCGGATCTGCTGCGCCGCGGCCTGCCGCACGATCGGCTCGATGAGGAAGAGCACGATCATGCCGCCGATCAGGTCGCCGGCGGAGTTGAGCAGGAAGTTCGGCCAGAAGCCGCTGTGGAAGCCGGTGCTCCACGAGGCGACCCCGAGGGAGAGCACCAGCGAGCCGAGCAGCAGGAAGGCGAACACGTTCGGCCGCCGGGTCCACAGCTCCCGCAGGCGCGCCGTCGGGCGCAGCCGGCGCCGCGGCGCGGGCGGTCGCGGCGGCTCCGGCTGTGGCTGCTGCTGCCGCGTCAGTTGCGGCGCCGCGCTGGCGCCGTTGTTCCGGGACGCCTCAGACACCGCCAACGCACGCCTCCCCACGCACCGCCCCCTGAAGGGCCGTCAGTCCCGGCGGAACTTGACGACAGGTTGTCAGAATGGCACAGCCGCGCGGCACTGTGCGACCGGAACGGCGCGGAAAGCAGGGAAAACCCGATAGCGCAATCAGTCCACTGTGGTGGCTGTGATTTCCGGGAAAGCGGCGTCCTGCGCGGCGTCCGCGCCCTCGCCGCTCCGGCACGGCCGGCTCAGCAGTTTGCGATCGTCGCTGGTCAGGCAGCGGCCGGTGGCCAGCTCGAACTCCCAGCCGTGCAGCTGGCAGGTCAGCACGCCGTCGCGCACCGTGCCGAAACGCACCAGGTCGGCCTTCAGGTGCGGGCAGTGCCGCTGCACGACATAGCCGTCCACGCGCGCGTAGTCTTCGACCCCTGATGATTCCGCGTAGTAGCCCTCGACGTAGGTCATCCGCTCCACGGAGAGGCACTTGAAGAAGGTGTACACGTACTCGTTGTACGGGCCCTTACGCGAGGCCTCGAAACGGCAGGAGAGGAACAGCTCGTTGACCCAGTCCTGCTCGCGGTGCCGCACCAGCTGCTCGATCAGCGGCCGCGCGACCCGGAAGCGGTAGCGCACCTCTTCATCGGCGTACAGGTCGATCCGGCGGTCCAGGAAGTCGAACAGGATCAGCTCGTCGGCGCCGCCGTCGACCGCCGCCACCTCCAGCAGGATGCGGCCGTTGAGCCCCGCGCAGGTCTGGTCCGCGGTCGCGATCAGCGGCTCGACCCACTCCTTGAGCTGCCCGACCAGGTCCGAGCGGTCCGCCGGGAGCGCCGCCTTGATCTCGTCGATGACCGGCTGCACCTTCTGCTTGTACGAGAGCAGATACGACCGCCGGTCGTCCCGGATCCTGGCGACCTCCGTCTCAGGGATCTGCTCCACCGCGCAGCCGCCGTCCGCGGTCAGCTCCACGGTCGTGCCGGTGAGGAACAGGTGCGCGTTGTCCCGGCCCTGCTCGGCCAGGTATTCGAGGAACACGAACTGGTCCGGGAAGACGTTCGCCTCGTCCCGCTCGAAGTCGTTGAGGTGGAACAGGTCGTCGTCCAGGAAGCAGGGCGGCCCGGCGAACGGGAAGACGTGCGCGGCGTGGTACTGGTCCATGTACTTGAGCGCGCGGGCCATGCCGTTGCGCCGCTTGCGCTTGCCGACGGTCTCCTTCATCCGGTCCGGGAAGTCGTACACCATCGGGTACCAGATCGCCCCGGAGTACTGCAGGAAGTGGGCGTGCAGCGCGCCGAACTCCTCGATCGGCCCGGCCTCCACCGGGCGGGAGTCGTTCTGGTTGTAGATGCGCACGTTCCCGTCGTCGACCGCGAGCCCCGAGTCGCCGATCGGTCCGTCGGTCGGCGAGACCAGCGCGTTGATCAGGATCCGCAGCCCGTCGACCTCGACCACCTGGTTGTTGCGGGTCTGCACGAACCGCTTGAAGCCGAGATCCTCCAGCGCGTCACGCAGGTCCGGCACCGGGAAGTCCGGCAGCAGCACGGTGGCGTCCTTCGACATGTGCCGGGCCAGCCAGTCCGGATCGAAGTGGTCGCGGTGCAGGTGCGAGACGTACAGATAGTCGGCCGAGCCCACCCATTGCGGGTCGATCCCGGTGTTGTCCGGGAAGGGCACCCAGGAGCCGAAGTAGGCCGGGGTGAACCAGGGATCGCAGGCGATCCGCCCGGCCGCCGTCTCCACCAGCAGGCCGGCGTGGCCGATCGAGGTGATACGCACTGGCTGGCACTCCTCGTGTCCGCTGCATCGCTCAGGGTGCGCGAGCGCGGCCCGCGCAGTTTGTCTAACCTATCCGACCGGAGGTTAACCGGCCGACAGGCCCGGCGACCTTCCGCCATCGGCCGCGGAGCCGCTACGGTTTCCGCAGCTGGATCAGCTAGCTCGATCCTGAAGTGCGTGCTGCGAATTTACGGATCTTGAACGAGTGCAGGGTTCCACCGGACTTCCGGGCCCTGGTTCGAAGACCAAGTCGGCTGGGGAGGACGGCGGTTCGGTGAGCGGCGCCCCGCAGGACGCGGCGCGGCGCGGCGCGGCCCCCGGCCCGGCGGTCGTCAGCCCCGCGCCGGTGCGGCGTGCCCGCACGGCCCGGGTGGCGGAGCCGCAGCGGCCTGTTCCCGCTCCGGCCCCGGCCGAGCTGGGGGTTTTGGTGGGGGCCCGCGCGGACGGCGATCCGGCCATGGCCGTCGCTATCGCTCGTTTGGCCGACCAGCTCGGGTACCGCGAGGTGATGCTCGGCGAGGCGACAGGGCATGACGCGTTCGCTCTCGGCGCGGCGCTGGGGGAGGGGCCGGCCGCGCTCTGCCTCGGCCCTCTGCCCGCGGGCGTGCGTGATCCGGTAACCGTCGCACGCGGTGCCGCATCGGTCGCTGCCCTGACCGGCCGCAAGGTCGGTGTCGCGCTCGCCGCCTCGACGTCCACGGTGGTGGAGGAGTGGCACGGACGCGCACGCGGGGTCCCCGCGACCGTGGTCGCCGAGTCGGCCTCGGTGCTTCGCGGGCCGCGCCGCGACAGCGGGCTGCTGGCTGGGATGCCGGTCGACTTCGCCGGAGCTCTGGTGCGCACCCGCGGCTTCGTCTGCGCGCTGCCGCCCTCCAACGCGGATCTGAGCGTGCTCGCGTTCGGTGCCGAGCTGACCGAGGTGGCCGTAGCACGCGCCGACCGGCTCATCGTTCCGATAGGCACCGTCGAGCACCTGGCGCGGCTGCGCGGACGTATCCAACTGGCGGCGGAGCGCGCGAACAGGCAGCCGCCGCGACTCGCCGTGTGGGTGCCCGTGGCCGTGGACCCCGAAGAGGGCACCCGCCGCGACATGCTGCGCGCACTGATGCCGTATGTACGCGCGGCTGGCTTCGCGGGGATGTTCACCGAGGCCGGCTTCGGCGAGATCGTCCGCCTCGCACGTTCCGGTGCACATGTGAGGTCGGTCGTCGCGGCAGCGCCCCCGGAAATGCTCGATTCGGTCGCCGCCGTCGGTTCGGTCACCGCCGTCCAAGCGGCCTTGAGCGAGTACCGCGCTGTGGGCGTCGATGACGTCATCCTCGTACCGCACAACCCCGAGACCCTCAGCGCACTCGCCGCAGCCAGCGATTAGTCGGCCTGGGCCGTCTGGCCCGCCTAGTCGTCCTCATTCGGTGGCCAGGGCGCCATCGGTATGCCCGTGCCTGCCGAGTCGGCCGGCCGCGAGCCGTTCGTGGAGCCGTGACCGTTGTCCTGACGGGGAATCCGATACTGCCGCGAGTAAGGGCGGTGACTGCGCGGCTCGTCGGGAGAGTACGGCTGCGGAGGGTAGGCGTCCTGGCCGTTGCCGGCGCCGACGGTGGCCATCTGGTTCTCGCGGGAGCGGGTGGCCTTGCGTTCCGAGCGGCGCACGGTCAGCAGGGTGAGCACGAGTACGAGTGCGAAGGAGCCCCCTGCGCCGACGGCGATGATGACGCCGGTGGCCGCTCCGTCGGACAGGGCTTGGATCTGAGGGCCGGTCGCGAGCATCGATGCCCCTTCTTCGCGTGCGTGTTCGCCGACGCGAACCGTACAGGGATGGTGCCCGCGCGCCCGCGCCGCACACGTGTAGCCCGTTGGCTCCACTCAAAGCGCGGCGCGTGCCCGGCGGGGTTACTTTCGCGGTAGTTCGTCCAGTTCGCGGCCGGACCCCGGCCACGCTCATCCACGCTCGAAGGAGGCCTGCGGCCATGGCTGAGACTCCGCATTCCGCAAGCGCGCGTTCCGCGCAACCGCGCACCTCGGCGGTGCTGATGGTCAGTCCGGACGCGATGCAGCGCGACGAGCTCGTGGAGGCGCTGCGCCGGCATCTGGGCTCGAGTTGCCGGGTGATCGGCGCCGGCAGCGTGCGCGAGGCGTCCGACGTGCTGACGTATCTGACCGTGGAGGGGACCGCGGTCTCGCTGGTCATCTGCTCGCACCGGCTGCCGGACGGCTCCGGCGTCGCGCTGTTCGGACATGTCGGGATCGCCTCGCCGGCCACCCGCCGGGTGCTGCTGACCACGATGGACCAGGCCGACGCGGCGCTGCAGGCGATCAACCAGTCGCAGGTGGACCGTTACCTGGTGCTGCCCGCCGAGCCGCTGGAGGACCGGCTGCTGCCGATCGTCGACGACCTGCTGACCGACTGGTTCGCCCAGCACGCGGCGGCCCAGGTCGGGGTGACGGTGCTCGGGCACCGCTTCGCGCCGAAGTCGTACCTGGTCAAGGACTACCTCGCGCGCAGCCTCGTGCCGTTCACCTGGTTCGACCTGTCCGACGACCCGGAGGCGCACGCGCTGGCGCGCGACCTGAACCTGCCGAATCCCGCGCCCACGACAGTGCTCTTCGACGACGGCCGCGCGCTCTACGACCCGACCGTCGCGGAGCTGGCAGCGGCCCTCGGCCTGACCCAGGAGGCGACGCGCGACCGCTACGACCTGGTGGTCGTGGGCGGGGGCCCGGCGGGCCTGGCGGCCGCGGTGTACGGGGCCTGCGAAGGCATGTCCGTGGTGGTGGTCGAGGACGACTGTCCCGGCGGCCAGGCCGGGATCACCACGCGGGTGGACAACTATCTGGGCTTCCCGGCGGGCTTGAGCGGCGCGGACTTCGCGCACCGGGCGCTGGCGCAGGCCAAGCGGCTCGGCGTCGAGTGGTGCAGCGCGAAGGTCGCCACCGGCCTGCTGCCGCTCAAGGGTGCGCACCGGGTGCTGCTCGACGACGGGAAGACGGTGGTCGGCCGCGCGGTCCTCATCGCGACCGGGATGACCTGGCGCAAGCTGGACGTGCCCGGAGCCGAGGACCTGGTCAACGCAGGGGTCTACTACGGCGCGTCCGCTGCGGAGGCGAAGGCGGCGGCCGACGAGGACGTGATCGTGGTCGGCGACGGCGACACTGCTGCCGCCGCGGCGCTCGGCTTCGCGGAGCATGCCCGCTCGGTGACGCTGGTGGTGCGCGAACCTACGCTCGCCGCAGCGGCGCTCTCGGAGAAGCACGCGGCGGCGGTCGAGGAGCACAAGCGGATCACGGTCCGCTGCGGCGCCGAGGTCGGCGAGTTGCGCGGCTACGGGCGGCTGGAGAAGGTGGTCCTACTCGACCTGCACACCGGCGCCACGGACGTGCTCCCGGCCAGCAGCCTCTACGTGCTGATCGGCATGGTGCCCTTCTCCGACTGGGTGCGGGACACCGTGGCCCTGGACGAACTCGGCTTCGTGCTGACGGACACCGAGGTGGCGCTGCGCCCGGAACTGCTGCCGATGTCCTGGCCGCTCGACCGCCCGCCGCTGCTCACCGAGACCTCGGTCCCCGGCGTCTTCGCCGCGGGCGACGTGCGCGCCGGCTCGATCAAGCGGATCGGCTCCGCGGTCGGCCAGGGCGCGGTGGCGGTGGCCGCGATCAGTCAGTACCTTGACTCACTCGCCATCGGTCAGGACGACCCGATCGAGGAGGACTCGGTCGAAGAGGACTGACGCGACCGCCGCCGGTGAGCCGCCGCGCTGAGGTCACGCGGCCTCGCAGGGCGAGGCGGGGCCGCGGGCCTGGCCGGCGAAGTCGGGCAGCGGACGCGGGTCGTCGATCGGCGTGTGACGGCCGTCGACGCGTTCGTAGGCCCAGGCCGGGCCTGCGGCGATGAGCTGGTCGATCGCCGCGACGAGCCGGTCCACGTCGGCGATCGTCGAGCCGACGCCGAACGAGGCACGGACCGCTCCGTCCTTGCCGAGGCCGAGGCGGACGAGAAGGGGATGGGCACAGAACCGCCCGTCGCGCACGCCGATCGCGTGTTCGGCGGAGAGGTACGCGGCGACCAGTCCCGCGTCGAATCCGCAGACCGTGAAGGCGACCACGCCGATCGCGTCGGTCGAGTCCGCCCAGACGCGCAGGACGCTGACATCCGGGTGCCGGGTAAGGCCGTTGATGAGCCGGTCGCGAAGTGCTTCTTCGTGAGCTGACAGGCTCGCCTCGCCTTGCGCGGCAAGGATTTCGCAAGCCCTGGCCAGCGCCGCGGCGCCGAGGACGTTCGGCGTGCCCGCTTCGTGCCGGGCCGGCGCGGCAGCCCACTCGGTTGACTCGGTGGTCACCTCGCGCACCGCACCGCCGCCCGCCAGGTAGGCCGGCGCGGTGTCCAGCCAGTCGCGGCGGCCGACCAAGGCGCCGGCTCCGTACGGCGCGTAGAGCTTGTGTCCCGAGAACGCCACGTAGTCGACGCCTGATTCGCGCAGCGAGATCCGGCGGTGCGGGGCCAGTTGCGCTGCGTCGACCACGACGCGCGCGCCGTGCCGGTGCGCGATGCGGGCGATCCGCTTGATCGGGAGCAGTTCGCCGGTCACGTTGGACGCGCCGGTGACCGCGACCAGCGCGGTCGGGGTCGCGGCCAGCGCGGCGTCGAGGTCGCTGAGCGTCTCGCCGATGGTCGGCGCGGCCTCCAGCACGACGTGCCCGCGCCGCTGCCAGGTCACCAGGTTCGCGTGGTGCTCGATGTCGAGGTAGAGCACCGACCCGCCCCGGGCTGGGCCTGATTCCGGCACCGCGCTGGCCAGCAGGTTGAGCGCGTCGGTGGTGTTGCGCACGAACACGACCGCGTCCTCGGGCCGGGCGTCCACGAAACGGCCGACGCAGGCTCGCGCGTTCTCCAGCAGCGCGGTCGAGACCTGAGAGGCGTAGCCGGCGCCGCGATGCACGGACGCGTAGTACGGCAGCACGGTGGCGATGTGCTCGGCGACCTCGGCGAGGGCCGGAGCCGAGGCGGCGTAGTCGAGGTTCGCGTACGGCAGCGTGCCGCCGGTGACGACCGGAACCGGCAGATCGGCGCCGACGACGCGGCGCAGCGGGCTGGCGGCGAGGGCGGTGTTGGCAGTGGTTCCGGTGCTGACAGTGCTTCCGGTGGTGACAGCGGCCTGATACGTGGCGGTCGACATGACGGCTCGTCCCCTTACGGGTCCGGGGACCCGCAGGGCAAGCCGAGACGGCTTACGTGCGCAGCGGATCCGCGCTTGCCACGCGACTCCCGCGCGGCCCGGTCTCCATCCGGGGCACCCCATCGCGGTGGAAGGGTTGCCGGCCAGCAAGCCGGGGCTTAGCGCTGGCACTCATGACCTTGGCCAGGAGACTAACACGGACGCCGGCCGGCCCGGCAACCGCGTTTCGGGGAGTGGACCGGCCGGGGCCGCTTCAGGGCCGCCG
>Ga0070739_10004059_pt1 | contig 17711 bp, 15 predicted proteins | sample Coa_R1_7_FD_66445 | JGI IMG/M metagenome (GOLD analysis project Ga0070739, IMG submission 66445) | Surface soil microbial communities from Centralia Pennsylvania, which are recovering from an underground coalmine fire - Coalmine... | ecosystem: Environmental > Terrestrial > Soil > Unclassified ... | reverse complement strand
GCGAAGATCAGCACGATGCCGAAGCCGACGTAGATGCCGGCCAGCGCCGAGAGGATCAGGTAGCCCAGCGGGTTGCTGCGCAGATAGCTTGCCTTCGTCCGCGCGCCCTCCGCGGTCGCGGCGATCGTTTCCGGCGTCACGCTGCACTCTCCTTTGTCGCTTCTTCTGTCGCTTCGTCCTGGTGCTCGGCGCCCCGGGCGGCCTGCGACCCGCGCGCGAGCAAAAGTTCCTGCACGCGGTCGGTCAGCGCGTCGAGGCTGACACCCTCGGCCACCACCGTCGCGAGTCGAGCCTCGTTGCCCAGACACCCACCCGCAAACAGGTCCACCCCTGCGACGACCGCCTCACCGACGCGCATCGGCGTGCCAACGATGCCGATGTCTCCGACCCGGTGCTTGCCGCACGCATGCACGCAGCCGGAGATATGGATGCGCGTGCCGGCGGCGGTACGCACGCCGCGTGCTTCCAGCTCACGCGCCAGCGCCAGCGCCGTGCCCTTGGTGTCGATATGTGAAAAGTGGCAGTAGTCGTTGCCCGTGCACGCCACCAGATGCCGCCAGACTCCGTCGGGCGCCGGGCTCAGCGCCTGCAGCAGCGGCTCGTGCAGCAGCCGCGGCAGGCGGGCCGCTGTCACGTTGGGCAGCACTAGGTTCTGGTCCACGGTGAGCCGCACCTCGCTGGTGCCGTACTCATCCGCGATCCGGGCGAGCTCTGCCGTCTGGTCGGCGGTGATGCGTCCCACCGGCACGTGCAGGCCCACATACTTGAGGCCGAGCTGCCGCTGGTAATGGATGCCGATGTGGTCGCCCGCGACCCGAGTGAGCGCGAGCCGGCCGGCACGTGCCAGCCGGAACGGCAACTCGCGTTGCACCGCGCGGCGCAGGATCCGCGCTCCCCACTCGTCCAGTAGCCATTTCAGCCGCGCCTTCGTGCGCTGCTCCCGCCGGCCGTGCTCGCGAAAGACGGTGAGCAGCGCGAGGAAGAAGGGCACAACCTCGTCCGGACGCAGGAACACGTCCAGCGGCTCGGCCAGACGAGGACTAGTCCCGCCCAGAGCGCCCCCCACGAGAACGTTGAAGCCGGCGACGTGATGGTTGTCGATCGTGCACGTCGCCGGCACGAACGCCAGGTCGTGGGTTTGCGATTGCGCGCAGTCCTCGCGGCAGCCCGTGATGGCCACATTGAGCTTGCGCGGCAGGTTGCTGTACGCCTTGCCGGCATCCAGCAGCGCTCGTTGCAGTTCGAGGGCGAGATCGGCGGTATCGAGCACCTCGGCCGCATCGATGCCGGCCAGCGGGCAGCTCACGATGTTGCGGACGTTGTCCATCCCCGACTGGCGCGTGGAGATGCCGACGGACGCGAGACGCTCGATGATGACCGGCACGTCGGGGAGACGCAGCCCGCGCAACTGCACATTCTCGCGCGTCGTGAGGTCGGCCGTACCGTGGCCAAAATCGCGGGCGACCGCCGCAAGCACGCGCAGCTGATCGCTGCTCAGGCGTCCACCCGGCGTCCGCAGACGCATCATGAAGTAGCCGGGCGTTTGTTTCCGATGGAACACGCCGTACCACTTCATCCGCTCAAGATCGTCCTCCGGTATCGCTTCAATCGGCGTGCCTTCGCGTGCGTAGCGCAAGAGGTCCGGCCAGACGTCGAGGCCATCTTTCTCCGTTTTCAGGGTTTCGATGCGATTCGCCACGTGTGCAACCTCGCCGGTGGATAGAACCGAGGCTACGAGGTCGCCATTACGCGGCTGTCACGCCCAGTTTTCAGTCAATCGAAGAAGAGATTACGGATCGGTCACAGGACCGTTCAATGCAACGTTGCGAACGTTTAGCGAGGAGGCGGCGCGTTGCGCGGCCGCTGCGTATGAAACTGGAGCCGGACGCGTCTCCCTGGCGGCAGCCGGCGGCAACGACACGCTCCAAATCAGCGCGCCCTGACCCGTGCGCGGGGCCGCCGCGCGGGCGCCGGCGAGCAGCCGTGGGCGGTCAGGGGTTAGCCGAGCAGCAGCTCGCGCAGATCGTCCTCGCTGTCGGCAGGCGCGAAGGCGAAGACCTGCTCGCCTGGACGGAGCACGGTGTCGGCGTCGGCGGCGCGGGGCATGCCGTCGGCGTCAACGATCAGCGTGATCGCGCTCTGCTCCGGCAGCTCCAGGTCGCCGAGCCGCCGGCCGGCCGCAGGCGAATCGGCATTCAAGGTCGCCTCCACCATCTCGAAGCCGCTGCGCCGGATGCGCATCAACGGGATCAGGTGATGCGTAGGCAGCTCCTGCTCGATATGCGTCAGGATCGCCTGGGTCGCGCTTACGGTCATGTCGATGCCGAGCTTCTTGAAGATCAGCTCGTTCTTGGGGTTGTTGATGCGCGCGATCGTGCGGGGCGCTCGGAACCGCTTTTTCGCGACCTGGCAGATGACCAGGTTGTCCTCGTCGTCGCCGGTCACGGCGACCATCACGTCGGCTCGCGCCGTGCCCGCTTCGGCGAGCACGCTCGCCTCGGCGGCGTCGCCCTGCATGACGATGTCGCCGAGGTCTTCCTGGATGATCGCGCACTGCTTGCTGTCGCGCTCGATGACCAGCACCTCGTGGCCCTGCTCGACCAGCTCCTTCGCAAGATAGTAGCCGACCTTGCCGCCGCCCGCGACGATCGCGTACATGCGTTATTCCTTCCCGTCGTCCTGGTCCGTGATGGCGCTGAGCAGCGCGGCCGCTCCCAGCACGGTCGGCGAAACGGTTTCCAGGCCCAGCTCGGCGTAGGTGTCCTGGCGGATTGGGTCGTAGATGCGGGTGACGACTTTGGGCACGTTGAAGATGTGCTTGGCGATCTGCGATGCCATGATGTTGCGATTGTCGCCCTGCGTGGTGGCGGCGAAGGCATCGGCGCGCTCGATGCCCGCGCGCCGCAGCACGTCCACGTCGATGCCGTTGCCCAGCATCGTCGTGCCCGGGAAGTCGGGCCCCAGCCGCCAGAACGCCTGGCTGTTCACGTCCAGCACGGTCACCTCGTGCCCTTGACCGGCCAGGAGGTTGGCCAGTCGGGCGCCCACCCGGCCGCAGCCCATGATGATGGCAAACATCGTGCGAACGCTCCCTCCCGCGGCGCCGTGTGTGGGGCGGCCCGCGGCTCGCGGCCGGCGCCGCAATCGCGAGTCCTACCGCGCGAAAATTTGGCGCGGGTCGATTGCCGCCAGGAATGGCGCGACCGGTCATTGTAGCGCCCGCCCGAGCGGCTGTCAAACGCGGCCGGTTGCGGGGTCCCGGAGCGGCGTGTACAATTCTAACAAGCTGGCGTCTACCTAGACGCCCCTTGCCGTCCAGGGCAGGGCCGGAGGGTTGAGAAGCATGGAGCGCGGGACCGGGACCGTCAAGACGGGGCTGGCGCAGATGCTCAAGGGCGGGGTCATCATGGACGTGGTGACGCCCGAGCAAGCACGGATTGCCGAAGAGGCCGGGGCGTGCGCGGTCATGGCGCTGGAGCGCGTGCCCGCCGACATTCGGGCCGCCGGCGGCGTCGCCCGCATGGCCGACCCAGACATTATCGCGCGGATTATCGAGGCGGTCACCATTCCCGTGATGGCGAAGTGCCGCATTGGCCACTTCGTGGAGGCGCAGATCCTCGAAGCGCTGGGCGTGGACTATATCGATGAGAGCGAGGTGCTGACGCCCGCCGACGAGTCGTTCCACGTCGACAAGCGCGCCTTCAACGTGCCGTTCGTCTGCGGCGCACGGGACCTGGGCGAGGCGCTGCGCCGCATCGGCGAGGGCGCGGCGATGATCCGCACCAAGGGCGAGGCCGGCACGGGCAACATCGTCGAGGCCGTGCGCCACATGCGCGCGGTGCAGGACGGCATCCGCCGCGTGAAGAGCCTCCCGCGCGAGGAGCTGATGGCCGAGGCCAAGACGCTCGGGGCGCCCTACGAGCTGCTGGTGCAGGTGGCCGAGCAGGGGGCGCTGCCCGTGGTGAACTTCGCCGCCGGGGGTGTGGCAACCCCCGCCGATGCTGCCCTGATGATGCAGCTTGGCGCGGACGGCGTGTTCGTCGGCTCGGGCATCTTCAAGTCGGCCGATCCGGCCCAGCGGGCGCAGGCCATCGTGCGGGCGGTGACTCACTACAACGACCCGAAGATTCTGGCCGAGGTGTCGCGCGGGCTGGGCGAGGCGATGCCGGGCCTCGAGCTGGGCACGCTGAAGCGGGAAGAGCTGCTCGCCGGCCGCGGCTGGTGAGATGCGGAACGTCGGCGTACTCGCGCTGCAGGGCGATTTCCGCGAGCATCTCGCGGCGCTTGGCGCGGCCGGCGCGGCGGCGCGCGCGGTGCGCCGGCCGGAGCAGCTGGCAGGGCTCGACGGGCTCGTCATCCCCGGGGGCGAGAGCACCACGATACGGCGCCTGCTGGCGGCCTACGAGCTGGCGGAGCCGCTACGTGAGCGGATGGCCACGGGGTTTCCCGTGTACGGCACGTGCGCGGGCTGCATCCTGCTCGCGCGCGAGGTCGACGGCGCCCCGGCCCCGCCGCTGGGGCTGATGGATATCGGCGTCACTCGGAACGCTTATGGGCGGCAGGTCGACAGCTTCGAAATGGACCTGTCCGTACCAGTCCTCGGCGCCCCGCCGCTGCGGGCAGTGTTCATTCGCGCGCCCCGCATCGACTGGGTGGGGCCTGCAGTAGACGCGCTCGCGCGGCTGGAAGACGGCACGGTCGTCGCGGCGCGCGAGGGCAACTTGCTAGTGACTACCTTCCACCCCGAGCTGACGGGGGATGCGCGCTTCCACCGCTACTTTCTCGAGCACGTCGTGGCCGGGTCAGGAAACCGACTGGCGGTCTCATGACGGCAAAGCCGAGCGTTCGCGCGCTGCGGCCCACGCACCTGGTGGGCCTGCGGGCATTTGACGCCCGCGGCTCGTGCGTGGAGATCACCCCGGCGTCGTGGCCGCGCATCGTCGACGGCGACGGCCGCATGCCGTTCTGGAGCCTGCTCGCCCACTCCGTCGCGCAGCCCACCGGCCATCGGCGCGCGTGGGTCCACGTGGGCGAGCAGGGGATCGACGGCCTGGTGGTGGCCCGGGTCCGCTGCGGCGGCCTGGTCTGGGACGTGCGTCACCTTTGGGCGGATGCCGACTCCGACGGCGTGGCCCAGGAGCTGCTGCGCTGGTTCTGCGGCGAGGCCGCGAGCCGCGGCGCGCGGCGGGTGTTTCTGGAGACGGGGCCCGACGAGAGCCAGCTTAGCGTGGCGGCCCGGGCGGGGTTCGAGCGCTATACGTGGGCGGCGCTGTATCACGCGGCGCCCGACGCCCAACCGCGGCCGGCGGCCCCGGCCGCCGGCCGGCCGCGACACCGCGGGGACGAGCACCTATTGTTCCAGCTCTACAACGCCGCGGTGCCCGGCACGGTTCGCGCCGCCGAAGCCCTGACGCTCGAGGAATGGCTGGCCTTGCACAAGGGCAACCGCCGCTGGACGCCCGGCGTGCTCACGACACGCCGCCAGCACGTCTGGGCGGACGGCGACACGGCCTGGGCCTGGCTAGAGCTGGCCTCGGCCGGCAAGAGCTACCACGCGGACTGGCTGGTCCACCCGGCGCGCGGGGATCTGTGCGACGAGGTGGTCGCTCACGCGCTGGAACAGGCAGCCCGGGCGCCGCTGTACGCGACGTGCCGCGAGTACCAGCAACCGCTGGCGGCGGCGCTGGAGCGCGCGGGCTTCGGCCTGCTCACGCGGCGCGCGGTGTTCGCGCGGCAGCTCGCCGTGCGCGTGGCGGAGCCCCGGCTGGTGGCCGCGCACGCCCGTCCGACCCTCGGAGGCACAACTTATTCAAGGTGGTGACCATGGCACAAAGCTCGCACCCCGCGCCGCAGCCCCGAATCGTTTGCGACGATCTCGACGCCCTTCTCGACGTCCTGCCCCCCCGCATTCGGACTCCTTTGCGCGAGCAGAATCACCGTGCCGATCTTCTCGAAGTCGTCATGGATCTCGGGCGCGAGCCAGAAGCTCGCTATCCCGGGCGGGAGGCAATTCTCAGCCCGGAGTCGGTGAGCAGCGACGACCTGGAGTACGTCATCGAGCGCATCGGCGCCTTCGGCGAGGACAACCGCGCCGGCATCGAACGGACGCTGCACCGCATCTCCGCCATCCGCAATCGGGGTGGCCGCGTCGTGGGCCTGACCGCACGCGTCGGCCGCGCCGTGTTTGGCACCATCGACATCATCCGCGACATCGTGGAGACGGGCCACAGCATCCTCCTGCTGGGGCGGCCGGGGGTGGGCAAGACGACGATGCTGCGCGAGACGGCGCGCGTGCTGGCCGACGATCTGGGCAAGCGCGTCATCATCGTCGACACCTCCAACGAGATCGCGGGCGATGGCGACATCCCGCACCCGGCCATTGGCCGGGCGCGGCGGATGCAGGTGCCCCGGCCGACGATGCAGCACGCCGTGATGATCGAGGCGGTCGAGAACCACATGCCCGAGGTCATCGTCATCGACGAGATCGGCACGGAGCTAGAGGCCGCCGCGGCGCGCACCATCGCGGAGCGCGGCGTGCAGCTCGTGGCGACGGCGCACGGCAACACGCTTGAAAACCTCATGCTGAACCCGACGCTGGCCGATCTGGTCGGCGGCATCCAGACGGTCACACTCGGCGACGAGGAGGCGCAGCGCCGGGGGACGCAGAAGTCCATCCTGGAGCGGAAGGCGCCCCCGACGTTCGACGTGGTGGTCGAGATTCAGCAGTGGGACCGCGTAGCGGTACACGAGAACGTGGCCGAGGTGGTCGACGAGCTGCTGCGGGGCGAGGCGCCGGCGGCGGCCATCCGCTACCGGGACGAGACGGGCGCCGTGCAGGTCGAGCGCGCGGCGCGCCGCACCGGCGGCCCGCCCAGCCTCGTGGCCGTTGGTGGGCGCGGGGGCCCCCGGCCGCAGCCGGCCGGGTTTCGCGGCGATACCTATCGCGGCGAGGCGTATCGCCCCGAGACGTACCGGCCTGAGCCCGCGCGCGCGGCCCGGTCCGCGCCCCGGGGCCGGGCGCCGCACGAGAAGGTGCTGCACGTCTACCCGTTCGGCGTGAACCGGGCGCGGCTGGAGCACGCGATTCGCGGCCTGCAGCTCAACGCCGCCCTGGCATCCGACCTTGAGGGCGCCGACGCGGTGCTTACCGTCAAGAACTACTATCGGCGTAAGCCGCAGCCGCTGCGCGACGCCGAAGCGAGCGGCATCCCCATCTGGGTGCTGCGCAGTAACACTCAGGCCCAGATGGAAGAGGCGCTGCTCAAGCTGTTGGCCGGGCCGGCGGTATCGCGGGATGGGGGCGCGCGCGACGGCGGCCGCGACCTTGACGGGGACCCGCTCGAGGAGACCGAAGAGGCGATCCAGGCCGTGCTCGACACCTCGCAGCCGGTGGACCTGACGCCCCAGAACTCGTACATCCGGCGGCTCCAGCACCAGCTGGCCGAACGCTACAATCTCGGCTCACGCAGCGCCGGCCGCGAGCCCTATCGGCACGTGCGCATCTTCAAGCCGTAGCCGCTCCGGCGCTGATCCCGCGGGCCGGATGCTGCTCCGGCTCGTGCCGCCGTTTTCCGCCGAGGCACCGTCGCCCCTCTCCCTGTGGTACAATTTTGCCGTTGGCGAGGCTGATCGCCGGGTCGGTCTCGGGGGAGGACGCCTTCATCCCGTATATTGAGCCCCGGTCGCGTTGTGCCTGTCGCGCTCGCCGCGCAGCACTCTTCCGCAGAGCCCCTGTCCTCTCCTCCCGGCCCCTCCTTGGCTTGCCCCCGCACCCCGTCGTATGCCCCGGCTGCCGACGGCCGTGCTCCGGCCTGGCAAGCGGTGTGCAGAGACGTCAGTCACCGGGTCCACGCCATTTCGCGCCCAGTTGCCGTGCAGGAGGAGTTCATGGCCAAGTACATCTTTGTTAGTGGCGGCGTGGTGTCGTCGGTTGGCAAGGGCATCACCGTCGCGTCGCTGGGGCGCCTCCTCAAGAGCCGCGGCGTCGCGGTGTCCGTCGTGAAGCTCGATCCATACATCAACGTCGATCCCGGCACCATGAACCCGTACCAGCACGGCGAGGTCTTCGTCACCGACGACGGCGCGGAAACCGACCTGGACCTGGGCCACTACGAGCGGTTCATCGACGCGAATCTCGGGCAAGTCAACAGCGTGAGCACCGGACAGGTATACTCCGCGGTCATCTCGCGCGAGCGGCGCGGCGACTACCTCGGCGGCACGATCCAGGTCATCCCGCACATCACGAACGAGATCAAGGAGCGCATTCAGCTTGTCGCCAAGCAGACGGGCGCCGAGGTGGTGATCGCCGAGGTGGGTGGCACGGTGGGCGACATCGAGTGCCTGCCGTTCCTCGAGGCCACGCGTCAGATGCACCTCGACCTCGGGCGCCAGAACACCCTGTACATCCACCTGACGCTGCTGCCCTACATCGCGGCGACGAAGGAGCTGAAGACCAAGCCGACCCAGCACAGCGTGAAGGACCTGCGCAGCATCGGTATCCAGCCGGACGTCATCATTTGCCGCTCCGACTACCCGGTGAGCCGCGACCTGAAGGACAAGATCGCCTTGTTCTGCGACGTGGACAGCCGCGCGGTGATCCCGCTCCAGACGGTGCCCACGATCTACGAGGTGCCGCTGATCCTGGAGGAAGAGGGGCTGGGCGATCTGATCGTCGAGCGGCTGGGGCTGGACACGCCGCCGCCAGCCCTCGACGAGTGGCGTGGGCTGGTGCGCAGCGCCCTGGAGCCGACCGCGGAGCTGGTGATCGGCCTGGTGGGCAAGTACGTCGAGCTGAACGATGCCTACCTGAGCGTGGCGGAGGCGCTACGCCATGCGGCCTGGTACCACGGCCGACAAGTGCGGATCGAGTGGGTGGACTCGCTGGAGCTAGAGAGAGCCGACGCCGAGTCCGTACTGGGCCGGTTCGACGGGATCGTCGTGCCGGGCGGCTTCGGCCATCGCGGCATCGCGGGCATGATCCGGGCGGCGCGCTACGCGCGGGAGCGTCGGGTGCCGTACCTTGGCTTGTGCCTCGGCATGCAGATCCTGTGCATCGAGTTCGCGCGTGCCGCGCTGGGCAGCGAACAGGCCAACAGCACCGAGTTCGACGTGTTCACGCCGCAGCCGGTCATCGACTTGCTGCCGGAGCAGCGCGACCTACCCGACAAGGGCGGTACGATGCGGTTGGGCGTCTACCCGTGCCAGCTGCAGCCGGGTAGCCGCGCGGCCGAGGCGTATGGCGAGGAGTTCGTCTTCGAGCGCCACCGTCACCGCTTCGAGTTCAACAACGATTACCGAGAGCGGCTTGGTGCCGCCGGGCTGCGGTTCAGCGGCCTCTCGCCGGATGGGCGGCTGGTGGAGGTGGCCGAGATCGCGGACCACCCGTGGATGCTGGGGACGCAGTTCCACCCAGAGTTCAAGTCCCGGCCCAACCGGCCGCACCCGCTGTTCCGCGACTTCATGGGCGCCGCCGTGGCTCACAGCCAGGCTCGCCAGGCGAGTAGCGTGCTCGCCTGACCGGCCGCGTCGGGGAGTGCCGGCCAAGGCTGCTCGCCGGCTGGCGGGCAGCAGGAAGGGGATCGGGCGTGCGTGTCGGCGTGATCAGCGATGTCCACGGCAATCTGGATGCGCTCGAAGCGGTGCTGGCGGCGCTGGGCTCCGTGGACGCGCTGTGGTGCCTCGGCGACGTGGTGGGGTATGGCGCCGCACCGAACGAGTGCGTGGCGCGGCTGCGCGCGCTCGACGCCGTCTGCATTGTCGGCAACCACGACCTGGCCGCGCTGGGCGAGGTCAGCCTGGACACCTTCAACGGCGAGGCCGCGGCCGCCGCGCGCTGGACGGCGAGCGCGCTGGCGCCCGAATCGCGCGCCTGGCTGGCGGCACGCGGGCCATCCACGACCGTGGAGTCGGCGCTGCTCGCCCACGGCAGCCCTTACGATCCGGTATGGGAGTACGTGACCAATGGACGCACGGCCGCCCGCTGCCTGACCTGCTTCGACGGCCCGCTCTGCTTGATCGGGCACACGCACGTCCCGAGCAGCTTCGTCCAGCGTCCCGATGGACAGCTGCAGGCCGAGTACCGCGTGGAGGGGGACGTGCTGGAGCTGGGTGAGGCCCGGGCGCTGGCGAACCCGGGCAGCGTTGGCCAGCCGCGCGACGAGGACCCGCGGGCCGCGTACCTGGTCTTCGACAGCGAGCGCGCCACGCTCACCTGGCACCGCACGCCGTACCCGGTGGCGGCCGCGCAGGAAAAGATCATCGCCGCGGGGCTCCCGCCGCGGCTGGCGCGGCGGCTGGCCGCAGGGCTTTAGCGTAACATTTTCCCTGCCCAAGCGCGCAGCTGACTCGACGGCTGTCCAACCAGGGCGCGCGTGTGCTGTCGCAGCTGTCGGCGCAGCGGCACGGGAGCGCCGGCGCTGCCCCAGCGCGGCTCGACGGTCCCGGCCAGCAGCGCGGCGTGGAACTCTGCCAGCGAGTGGCCGGGAAACTCCACGACCACTTGCAGCAGCGCTTCCAGATGGTGGGCGTCGCTGCCGCCGACCGCCACGAGCGATGTGCCCGCGGTCCAGTTCTGCAAGGTGCGGGCCGCACGGCGCCCGCCCGGCACGGGCGTGAGCAGCTCGTAGCCGTGGATCCCCAGGTCTTCCGCCACGCGCCGCAGGCGCCGCCGTCCCATGCCGACCCAGAAGGCGTCGACGTGGGGGATGATGATCAAGCCACCGGCCGCGTGGATCGCCTCCACCGCGGTCGTGAGCGGCATGAACTTGCGCCAGGGGACCGTGGGAAACGGCGGCTCGAAGATGAATGCCAGCAGGTGCTTGAAGCCCCAGATCGTTACCTCGCAGCCCCATAGCGGCTGCACGCGGCTGCCGGGGTGGCGCGCTTTCCAGTCGAGTGCCGCCGCATAGGCGCGCACGTCGTCGTGGTCGGTGAAGCCGATCACGTCCACGTCGGAGCGCGTCTCGACGTACTCCATGATCTCGTCGACGGTCGCCATGCCGTCACTGAACGTCGAGTGAACGTGCAGGATTGCCTGACCCACGCTAGTCCCCCTGGCCCAGGCCGTCGCAACGTCGGCACGCGCGGCCGGGCGAACGTCTCGCTACAAGCCCGTGCAGTCGGGAGTATGGCGGGCGGGATCCCTGGCCGGGATGGAGCGCTAGCCGTCGGTGCGCATCATGGCGGTGGGGTCCGGTGGCGGCGGCTCCACGACCGGCGTCCGGTAGCGCACACGGTTGACTACCACGTCAGCCAGCACCACGGAGTTGGGCACCACGACCTCCATGTTGTCGGCGGTGTGCAATACGGTCGTGCGAATGCCAATGTCGACCACCCGGCCGCGGAAGTCCTTGATCTTGATCTCGTCGCCCAGGTGGAAGGGGCGCTCAAACAAGAGATACACGCCCGCACAAAAGCTCTTGAGTATATCCTGCAGGGCGAGGCTCGCCGCCAGGCCCAACACGCCGATGCCCGCGACGAGCGCCGCGGGGCTCACGCCGAGCACCTCGACGGCCCACAACAGGCCATAGACGAAGACGACCAGGTAGAGAAAGCGGCCGGCCAGCACGCGCAGGTGAATGTCGGCGCTACTGCGGGCGGTGGCGCGCTCGAACCAACGGCGTAGGGCCGTCGCGATGCGCCAGGCGAGGAAGGCGATCAGGAGGGCTAGAAGCGCGCGTCCGACGAGCGGCTCCAAGGCAGCCCACGGCGGGGCGTTGGCAAGGTCGATCAACGGCGGCATGAGGGGGCGCCAGGCCGCTAGTTCTTGTCGCCCGGCTGCTGCTGGCCCAGAAGCACTTTGGCTTCCTCGCCCACCCCCTCGGCTACCGCGTCGCAGTAGGTGGAGTAGAGCGCCTTGTTGAGGAGCCTGAATTTCCAATGGCTGGGGTCGAGCGTGGCTAGCTCTTCTTTCCGACGGCGCACCAGATAGGAGAGCCGCATCAGGAAAAACAATTGCAGCGCAGAGTACGACTTCAGGCCACTGGGGCCGGCCGGCGTCGCACCAATGTTCGGGCTTCCTTGATCGGCTGGGCTCATCCTTCGTCCTCTGGGCGGTGGGGCCCCGCCCCTCGCGTCGGAAGGATTGTACCACACGGCACGGCGCCTGCGGGCAAGATTACGTTCGCCGACGAATCGCGCCCACGCGGCGCCGCGGTCGTCGACCGCCCGGCCGCCAGCCAGGCGGCGATCGGGCGCGGTGCTATAATCGCCCTGGGATGGCGACGTCCTCCATCGTCGACCCGCGCGGCTACCCGGCCACGGGCGAGGCGCGCGCGGCGCCCCACCGGACGAGCAAGCCCGGAATTCGCCGAGGGGAAATGCCATGAGTGCGCAGATCGATGACTTCGGAGCCCGCGCAACGCTCGCCTATGACGGCGGCAGCGTTGCCTACTACCGACTCGCCGCGCTGGCGCAGCAGGGCATCGCCGACCTCGACCGGCTGCCGATCACCGTCAAGATCCTGCTCGAAAACGTCTTGCGCCGGGTCGACAACTACGTGGTGAACCGCGAGCACGTGCTGGCCGTGGCGCGCTGGGACGCGCAGGGCCAGCCGGACTACGAGATTCCCTTCTTGCCGGCGCGGGTGTTGCTGCAAGATTTCACCGGCGTGCCCGCCATCGTCGATCTCGCCGCCATGCGCTCGGCCATGGCGCGGCTCGGCGGCGATCCCGACCGCATCAATCCCCTCGCCCCGGCCGACCTGGTGATCGATCACTCGGTCCAGATCGACTTCTCGGCCAGCGCCCAGGCCTTCGCCGCGAACGTGGCCAAGGAGTACGAGCGCAACGGCGAGCGCTACGCGCTGCTGCGCTGGTCGCAGAAGGCCTTCCGCAACATGCGGGTGATCCCCCCCGGTATGGGGATCTGCCACCAGGTGAACCTGGAGTATCTGGGCAGCGTCGTGCAGACCCGCGACGTGGATGGCGCGACCGTGGCCCTGCCCGATACCGTCGTGGGCACCGATTCGCACACCACGATGATCAACGGCCTCGGCATCCTGGGCTGGGGCGTCGGTGGCATCGAGGCCGAAGCCGTGCTGCTCGGCCAGCCGCTGTACCTGCTGGCGCCCGAGGTCATCGGCTTCCGCTTGCACGGCGCCCTGCGCGAGGGCACCACCGCCACCGACCTCGTGCTGACCGTGACCCAGATGCTGCGGCAGCACGGCGTCGTCGGCAAGTTCGTCGAGTTCACCGGCGCCGGCCTCGGCAGCCTCCCGCTGCCCGACCGCGCGACCATCTCCAACATGTGCCCCGAGTACGGCGCCACGGCGGCCCTGTTCCCCGTGGACGACGTGACGCTCCGCTACCTGCGGCTCACCGGCCGGCCCGAGGCGCACGTGCAGCTCGTCGAGCGCTACTGCAAAGAGCAGGGCATGTTCCGGACCGACCAGATGCCCGAGCCGCGCTTCACTGAGCTGCTGGAGCTGGACCTGGCGACGGTCGAGCCGAGCCTGGCCGGCCCGCGCCGGCCGCAGGACCGCGTGCCGCTCGGCCAGGTGGGCGCCAGCTTCCGGGCCTCGTTCCCGAAAGAGTTCGCCGATGGCGCCGCGGCCGAGGCGCGCGGCGGCGCCGCCGCCACAGCGGTCGCCGCGCCGCCGCGCGCGGCCGAGATCGACTGCAACGGCACCCGCGTGTCGCTGCCCAGCGGCTCGGTGGTCATCGCGGCGATCACGAGCTGCACGAACACGTCGAACCCGGCGGTGATGATCGCCGCGGGCCTCGTGGCGAAGAAGGCGGTCGAGCGCGGCTTGACCGTGAAGCCCTACGTGAAGACGAGCACCGCGCCGGGCTCGCGCGTGGTCACCGAGTACTACCGCAACTCCGGCCTGCTGCCCTACTTGGAAGCCCTCGGCTACCACGTCGTCGGCTACGGCTGCACGACCTGCATCGGCAACAGCGGCCCGCTGCCCGAGCCAGTGGCGAACGCCATCCGCGACAACGATCTCGTCGTCGCGGCCGTGCTGAGCGGCAACCGCAACTTCGAGGGGCGCATCCATCCGCAGGTGCGGGCCAGCTACCTGGCCTCGCCGCCGCTGGTCGTGGCCTACGCGCTGGCCGGCACGGTGGACATCGACCTGACCAGCGAGCCCCTGGGCACCGATGCGAACGGCACGCCGGTCTACCTGCGCGACATCTGGCCCACCGCCGCAGAGGTCAACGAGGTGATGAACGCCGCGGTGCAGCCCGAGCTGTTCCGCGAGAACTACAGCAAGGTGCTCGACGGCGACGAGGTCTGGAAGACGCTGCCGGTGCCCGAGGGCAGCCTGTACGCTTGGAACCCGGACTCGACCTACGTCCAGGAGCCGCCGTACTTCGAGGCCCTGCCACCAGAGCCGCTACCCTTGCGGGAGATTCGCGGCGCGCGGGCGCTGGCCGTGCTGGGCGACTCGATCACGACCGACCACATCTCGCCGGCGGGCAGCATCCCCGCGGACAGCCCGGCCGGGCGCTACCTGATCGAGCACGGCGTCGAGCCGCGCGACTTCAACAGCTATGGCGCGCGCCGCGGTAACCATCAGGTGATGATGCGCGGCACCTTTGGTAACGTGCGCCTGCGCAACGAGATGACGCCGGACCGCGAGGGCGACTGGACGGTGTACCAGCCGACCGGCGAGGTCATGCGCATCTACGACGCCTCCGCGCGCTACACGCGCGACGGTACGCCGCTAGTGGTGATCGCGGGCAAGGAGTACGGCTCGGGTAGCTCGCGTGACTGGGCGGCGAAGGGGCCGCTGCTGCTGAACATCAAGTTCGCGATCGCCGAGAGCTACGAGCGCATCCACCGCAGCAACCTCGTCGGCATGGGCATCCTGCCGCTCCAGTTCAAGGCCGGCGAGACTCGCCAGACGCTGGGGCTGCGCGGCGACGAGACTTACGACGTGCTCGGGCTGAACGATGCCCTGCGGCCGGGCCAGGAGCTGACGGTGCGGGTCACGCGCCCCGATGGCTCGACGACCGAGTTCCAGACGATTGCTCGCGTGGACAGCCCGGTGGAGGTCGACTACCTGAAGCACGGCGGTATCCTGCAGATGGTGCTGCGCAACCTGCTCAAGGACAAGAGCGGCCAGACGGCGGTTACGGCGTAGCGCGGCTCGGGAGGGCGGCCGGGGCGCCGGGCCGGGGCCACCGCGCGAAGGGAGAGACGAGAATGCAGCAGATTCGGGTGCCGTGTGTGTTCATGCGCGGGGGCACCAGCCGCGGCGCGTACCTGCGAGCCGAGGACCTCCCCGCCGACCCCGAGGCGCGCGACCAGCTCATCCTGGGCATCTACGGCAGCCCCGACGTGCGGCAGATCGACGGCATCGGCGGCGCCGATACGCTCACCAGCAAGGTGGCCATCGTCGGGCCGTCGTCGCGGCCGGACGCGGACGTGGATTACACGTTCGGCCAGGTGGGCATCACCGTGCCCGAGATCGACTACAAGCCGAACTGCGGCAACATCTCGTCCGGCGTCGGGCCGTTTGCCATCATGCAGGGCTGGGTGCCAATGGTCGAGCCCGTGACGCGCGTGCGGATCTTCAACACCAACACGAAGAAGATCATCGTCGCCGAGGTGCCCGTGCGGGATGGCGAGATCGCCGTCGAGGGCGAGCAGCAAATCGACGGCGTGCCAGGGAGTGGCGCCCCGGTACTGCTGGACTTCCTCGACTCGGGCGGTGCGGCGACGGGCAAGCTGCTCCCCACCGGGCGCCCGCAAGACGTGCTCGCAGTCGAGGGCCAGCGCTACACCGTGTCGCTGGTGGACGCAGCCAATCCCTACGTCTTCGTGCGGGCCGAGGAGCTCGGACTGGAAGGGACCGAGTCGGTCGCGCGCGTCAACGGCGACCAGGCCCTGCTCGACCACCTGGAAGCGATCCGTGGCGCGGCGGCCGAGCTGTATGGCTTCGTGGCCGATCGCCGCGACGCGCTCGCGAAGAGCCCGAACCTGCCGAAGATCGCCTTTGTCGCGCGCCCCAAGGACTACCTGACGACGAGCGGCCGCGAGATCAATGCCAGCGAGATCGACCTGCTGGGGCGCGGGCTATCCGGCCAGATCTTGCACAAGGCGTTCGCCGTCACGGGAGCGATCTGCACGGCCGCGGCGGCGCGCGTGCCCGGCTCTGTCGTCAACGAGGTCTTTGCGGGCGATCCCGCGCGCGATCTCGTGCGTATCGGCCACCCGGCTGGCATCTTCACGCTCGAGATGCGCGTGGAGGAGCGGGACGGGCAGCTGGTGCTCACGCGCTCGGCGCTGGCGCGCACCGCGCGCATGATCATGGATGGCTACGTCTACGTGCCTCGCAGCAAGGTCCCCGCGCTTGCCCGCGAGCCGGTCGGCGCCCGCTGAGGGCGCGGGAGTCGGCCCTGGGCGGCGGTCTCAGCGCACTGGCATGACCGCGCGCAGGCGCTCGACGACCGCGGGCAGCGCTTCGAGCGTTCGGTCGATCTGGTCCGCGTCGGTCCCCTTGCCGAGGCTCAGGCGCAGGCTGCCCTGCGCCAGGCCGGTCGGTAGCCCCATCGCCTTCAAGACGTGGGAGGCTTCGAGCGAGCCGGAGGTGCAGGCCGAGCCGGTCGAGGCGCAGATGCCGAGCTGATCGAGCGCGAGCAGCAGCGCCTCGCCCTCGACGCCCTCGAAGACGAAACTGGCGTTGTTCGCCAGGCGCTCCGTCGGGTGCCCGGTGAGGTGCGCGCCGGGGATACGCTCCAGTACTCCCTCGATCAGCCGGTCGCGGAGCCGCGCCACGCGTGTGTTGGTGGCGTCCAGCTCTTCGGTCGCCAGCTGCAACGCCGTGGCGGCGCCGACGATGTACGGCACGTTCTCGGTGCCCGCGCGCCGGTTGCGCTCCTGGCCGCCCCCCTGCATCTGCGGCAGGAGCGGCGTCCCCTGGCGCACGTAGAGGATGCCCACACCCTTGGGCGCGTAGAACTTGTGCCCGGAGAGGCTGAGCAAGTCCACACCCAGCCGGTTGACGTCGAGGTCGAGCGCGCCGCCGCCCTGGACCGCGTCGGTGTGGAAGAGGATGCCGCGCGGCCTCAGCAGCTCCGCGATGGCGGGGAGCGGCTGGATGGTGCCTACCTCGTTGTTCGCCAGCATGACGCTGACCAGCACCGTGCGGTCGGTGAGGGCGGCTTCGAGCGCGGCCAGATCGACCGTGCCGTATTGGTCGACCGGCAAGTAGGTGACCTCGCAGCCCGCGTAGCGCTCCAGCCACTCGCAGGTGTGCAGTACGGCGTGATGCTCGACCTGGGTGGTGACGATGTGGTTGCCGCGGTCGCGGAGGGCGTACGCGACGCCTTTGATCGCCAGGTTGTCGCTCTCGCTGCCGCACGACGTGAACAGCACTTCGGCCGGCCGGCAGTGCAGCGCGGCCGCCACGGTATCGCGGGCGCGGTCCATCGCCTGGCGTGCCTCGCGGCCAAGCCCGTAAATGCTCGACGGGTTGCCGAAGCGACTGCCGAAGTAGGGCAGCATCGCCTCCACCACCTCGGGGCGCACGGGGGTCGTGGCAGCGTGGTCCAGATAGATCGGCTCGGGCATGGCGCCTCCGGCGAAGCGTGCGCGGTTGCGTGGGCCTCCACCGGTTAGGATACCATCTGCTCCGCCCTCTGCCGTTGACAACACGGAGTGTGCCATACTGAGGGTTGATGGGCCCGGCCGACGTTCCGGGCAGCTTACGCAATCCAGGCTGGTATGTCGCTCGCGCCGTGACCGGACGACCGCGCACGGGGCAC
>Ga0070739_10004056_pt1 | contig 17713 bp, 16 predicted proteins | sample Coa_R1_7_FD_66445 | JGI IMG/M metagenome (GOLD analysis project Ga0070739, IMG submission 66445) | Surface soil microbial communities from Centralia Pennsylvania, which are recovering from an underground coalmine fire - Coalmine... | ecosystem: Environmental > Terrestrial > Soil > Unclassified ... | reverse complement strand
AGCTCCGCCGCCTGGATTCCCGCGTTTACCGCATCGGCAAGGGAGTTTGCATCTGCGACGTTGGAGAGGTTGACGCTTACCGGTACGGAACTGAAACCCGGCCCGGACAACGTGAACTGCGTGGTGTTGTTCGCCGGCAGGTTGATCGAAATGATGCTCGCCACGCTGGTGGTGCTGGCCGAAGCCAGATCATAGAAGCCCGAATCCGGCGCTGTCGCCGTCGTCGGATGATAACCCGCGGTGAAGCCTTTCAGCCCCAGACTCTCGGTGTCGATGGTCGAGCTGCTCAGGTCCAGATAAACCGAACCGTTATTAATGACGGCCCCGCTGGTGTCACCCTTGCCGCCTCCGATAAACACCTGCAGCGACCGGGCAAGATTGCCGCCGGTGTTCAGCCCAATGGACTGAGCCTGGCGGTCGATTTCACCGACGACGCTTTGGAATTCACTGTTCAGAACGGAGCGGTCGCCGGTGAACGTGCCCGATGCCGACTGCGTGGCCAGCGTGCGGGCGCGGTCGAGCAACTGGCTGATGTTGCTCATGCCGCCGTCGGCAATCTGCAGCTGGCTGAGACCGTCGTTGGCGTTGCGCACGCCCTGATTCAGCACTGCTTCATCAGAGCGCATGCCGTTGGCGATCGCGAGACCCGCGGCATCATCACCACTGTTAACGATCCGAAGGCCGGAAGTAACGCGGTTAATCGTCTTCTGCTGGAAATTGCTGTTGTTCCTGAGGTAGTTCTGCGCCTGCAGGGACGCAACATTGGTATTGATACTGAAGGCCACAATCTTCTCCTTGATCTTCGGGAACTCAGTCGGGATTCCGTTCCCGCCCTGGCGCCTTTTCGGAGCGCCCTGCAAGTTCCTTCACTGGTGCTTATCGGGAGGGAACACGCCTTCGTGAGCGAGGAATTGAATCTTTTTCGTCAGCCGCGCCAGCACCTCCGGTGAGACGTGGCGCGCCGCGAGCCGATTGGCCTCTGCCGTGAGCCGAACCTCGCGGCGCAGAATCACTACTTCGCGGGGCGCATTGATTCCGAGCTTCACCTGCCCGCCGCAGATGTCCAGCAGTTCGATCTCGACGTCGTCCCCAACGAACAGCGACTCGCCGATCCTCCGTCGAATCACGAGCATGCGCCTGCCTCCACTTCCGGCAGCCGAATCGGATGGCGATGCGAGTACACGCGATCCGCTCGTACGGCCTGTACCGCGCGCCGGCTTGCCAGATGAATTACAACCGGCGCCAGCAGGTTGGCGGTGGTCTCACTACTCCCGACAGAGAGGATGGCTAGTACCGCGATCTCGCTGGTTTCAGGAACTCGCCCCGGCTCGAACCCGCATTTTTCGAGGTCTTCCGCCGAAAGCGCCAGATTGTAGTTGCTGCATATCGCATCCACCGGAATCGCGATGAAGCAAAGACCGGGGGTGCGCTCACTCTGCAGGAAGACCAGCGGCGCTGTTTCGAGCGGCGCGAGCAGCACGAACCTTGTCTCGTGCTCGAAGGCCGGAAGCCCCGCCGGAAATTCGAAGTGTACGCCGGCGTCGTCGGGGATCGAGCCGAAACAGTTGGTGGCGACGGGCATCCGCTACCATGGGAGTTCTTTCCCATGTCGCGTAATCTCAAAGTAGTTGTGACCGGCGGCGCAGGCTTTATCGGCTCCTGTTTCGTGCGCCTCGGCATCGCCGAAGACTGGTTTGCGCGTATAGTCAACGTGGACAAGCTCACTTACGCCGGCAATCCCGAGAATGTGCAGGCGGTGGCGGAGGATACTCGGTACCGCTTCGTTCGCGCCGATATCTGCGACGCGTCGGCCATCGACACCGTTGTTGTCGAAGAGCGACCCGACGCCATCGTTCACTTCGCCGCGGAGTCGCACGTGGACCGCAGCATTCTTTCGCCTGCGCCGGTGGTCGATACCAACATTCGCGGCACATTCACCCTGCTCGAAGCGGCACGAAAACACGGCGTCAGCCGTTTTGTGCATGTCTCCACCGACGAGGTCTACGGCAGTCTCGAGCCGCCCGCCGAGGCGGACGAAAGCTATCCGCCGAATCCCAGCAGCCCGTATTCGGCAACGAAGGCCGGGTCCGACCTGCTGGCGCTCGCCTATTCGAAGACATACAAGCTTCCGGTGGTGGTTACGCGCGCGTCCAATAACTATGGGCCGTATCAGTTTCCGGAGAAGCTGATTCCGCTCATGATTTCCAACGCGCTGGCGGCCCGCAGGCTGCCCATCTACGGAGACGGGCAGCAGGTGCGCGACTGGTTATACGTCGAAGATCACTGCCGCGCCATACGAACCGTGCTCGAGGAAGGCCGGGCCGGTGAGGTCTATAACATCGGAGGAAGCCGCTCGCTCACGAATCTCGAAGTCGTACGAATGATTCTGGACGCCACCGGCCGTGGCCCGGAACTTATCGAATCTGTCACAGACCGGCCAGCACATGATCGCCGCTACGCTCTCTCGAGCGAGAAGCTCATGCGAGAAACCGGATGGGCGCCCCGGGTCGGTTTCGAAGATGGCTTGCGCCGCACCATCGACTGGTATATCGCCAACGAGGGCTGGCTGCAGCGCGTGCGGTCCGGCGAGTATCTTGCCTGGTACGAGCGGAATTACGAACGTCGCGGCGCTCAGGGCTGAGCCGGGTAAATCGCGGCAAAGTGGCCGTGGAGACGTTCATCAGCGAACGATGCGACGTCGCGGTACCCGGTCAGAGTGGTTCGCGGGAAATAGTAGTGCACGGTCGGCACGTAATCCTGCGGGATGAGCAGTGTCTTGTCGGCCAAACGATTCTGCGCCACCCAGGCGAGGATCGCGCGCGCTTCCGTCGCCTCTCCGAGAGGCCGCGTATGCAGCCACAGCGCGCGAGTCAGGAACAGCCCACAGCAGAGCACGCCGACGGTTACAGCGGCCCGCTTGCGCGCCCCGAGGAGGCCAGCAACAACCGCCGCGGCGAACACGTCCAGCGCCGGCATGAACGGCAGTGAATAGCGCGGCGCATCGGCATTGACGCGGAAAACCGCCGCGATCATGAGCACCGAAAACACCGCGAACGGGACCAGCGACGCGCGCAGAGGTTTGTCCACACGCAGGTAGACCACGACCGCGGCCAGCACGAGCGCCCAGGCGACCGGATCGTGCGCAAAACGAAGCAGCCAGCTTTGCGTGATGGTGAGATCGCTGCCCCAGGCGTGACGGCGAAACACGGCCAGATACGCCATGAACAGGTATGCCTTGGCCGCAGACAGCTTTAGCAGCCCTCCGGGCCAGACCAGCAGGATCGTACCGAGCAACAGGACGACCCATTTCAGGTGAAAGCGCCAGTCAGCCTGCAATTCGCGCCGCCGGAAATGGCCACACACCAGCAGGGTGAGGATCGGCACGAACGCCACTTCCATGGTGCAGAACGCCAGCGCGCAGCAGATCACCGCGCCGTACCAGAATCGCCGTTTTCCGGTGATCATGACGTGCGCCAGAAAAAACAACGCCGCCAGGCACCACAGGGCGAATAACTGGTGCGGCGCGATTTCCAGCGAGCGCAGCACCGTGTCGCTCCACAAATACATCGCCGACGCCAGCACTGCGCCGGCCACCGCCGTTTCCGCGGGAAGCAGGCTCACGCAGCCGAGATAGATCAGTAACCCGCCAATCGCCGGAAATACAAGCTGCAAGCCGCGCATGAGCTGCTCCGACGAATGCAGCGGCTGGGTCGCGTCGAGCCAGTAAAAATAGACCGGACCGTGCCAGTGCCGGTAAAAAACGATGTCGTTGCTGTTCCGCACCACCGCGGAGAGCGACTGCTGCTCGTTCTTCTGCGTTCCGCCGTGCAATCCCAGCCGCAGAAACTCGCGGAACGGCAGGGTCGGCGTGTCCGTGTAATTCGCGGCCCAACCGAGCGACGACGCCCACATATAATCGGCCTCGTCGTAGATATACGGCCAGCTCGGGACTTGACGCCACGCCAGCAGAGCGAAGACCGCGTACACGAACAGCAGCCCGAAGACGTGCCTCAAACGTGCTCACCGTGGCGCATCGCTTATTCAGTTTATAAGACCTCGCGCGGCGCGTGAGATGATCGAATCTTGTGACCGGTTTACCCGATTACGACCGCTCGCAGTGGCAGGCCGAAGCGGAGTTCTTCGACCGCAAAGCCGCCGAACAGCAAGTAGCGCCGCTCGATCCTCGGATCGTGCAGCGCTATGCGCATCCGGCCGGTCCCTGGCACATCGATTTCTGCTTTCGGATGGCGGGCGATCTTCGCGGCAAAACGGTGCTGGATGTCGGCGCCGGACTCGGCGAAAACTCTCTGGTGCTCGCCGCTCTCGGCGCTAAGGTCACGGCTCTGGACATTTCGTCCGGCTCGCTTGAGGTGCTTACCAGGCGCGCCCAGCTGAGCGGCCTCGCCGATCGGATCACGACCGTCTGCAGCCCGCTCGAGGCATGGGATTCGAAGGAGACGTTCGATCTGGTCTGGATTGATTCCTTTTTGCACCATGTAATCCCGAATCTCCCTTTCGTACTCGGGAAGATCCGCGACCGGCTCAACCCCGGTGGGCGATTGATCGTAGCCGAACCGTTCTCGCCGCGCCTGCTGCGGACCCTGCGCATGGCCCTTCCCATCAGCACTAACGGAACCCCGGGCGAGCGGCCGCTGAACAGCACGGAGATCAATATCATCCGTCGCTGTTTCCAGGGAGCGCATACGCGCTATTTTCTGTTCCTGAGCCGGTTCCAGCGGTTCTTCCCTTTCGCCAGTTCGCTGGCCGGTCTGGATGCGGCGCTGCTGCGCGCGCCTGGAATCCGGAAACTCGGCGGCTACATCGTCATTTGGACGTAAGCAGCTTCTCGAAGGCGTCTGCCACCGCATCCCAGGAGTAGCGGCTCGATACCAGGTCGCGTGCCGCACCGGAGATGCGCCCCGCCTGTTCCTGCCTTCTGAGCAGTGAGATGCAGGCATCCGCGAAGCCGGCCGCATCGTCGGCAAGAAGGATGGTATCGCCGTTCCTGACATCCAGTCCTTCAGCGCCTATGGTTGTCGATACCACGGGCGTGCCGGCGGCCATGGCCTCGTAAATCTTGATGCGCGTGCCTCCGCCGATGCGCAGCGGCACGATAGCGGCGCGGGCGCCCCAAATCCACGGCCGGACATCCGGTATGGTGCCGGTAACGGTGATTCCCGAATCGCGGCGGGCCAGTTCCTGAATTTCCGCCGCGGGCCGCCGCCCGGCAACGGCCAGGGTGCATTCCGGCACATGCTTCCGGATCAGCGGCAGGACCTCATTTGCAAACCAGAGCGCCCCGTCGATGTTCGGCATCCAATCCATCGATCCAACAAACACCAGGTCCGTTTTCGCGTCCACCTGCTCGGGTCTGCGGAAACAGTCGGTATCGACGCCGGTCGGGACCGCGCTGACGCGCGCCGCGCCGTATTCCCGCCGCATGATCTCGGCATCCTGTTCGGAAACCGCGATAATCGATCCTACTGAGCGGCATACTTCGCGTTCGAATCGCTCCATCCGCCGTGCCTGGAGCCCGATGTAGGCCCGTTGCAGCGGGTTATTCGCCTGCGCCAGACGGCGCTGCCAAATAAGCGCCTCGACATTGTGCTGGAACAGCGTCACCGGGGCCAGGTCGGGAATATTGGCGGCGGGGAAAAGAAAATCGCAGACAACGGCATCGAACTTTTGCCGCGCCAGCAGGGCATGGAGCTGGCGCCGCATCGCGCGCGAACGAAACCTGCTAACGGCGACGGGAACCCGGTCGAACAGCCCGCGCGCCAGTTGCCCTGCGAACGCCAGGGACGTCTTATCCGGAACGACGTGCTCCACCGCGTACCAGCGCGACGAGTACTCGCCTGCGCGCCTGGGACCTTCGTCTTCGCCCGGCTGCTTCAGCCCGATGTAGTGCACCTCGTGTCGGCGATGCAGCCGTTTCAGGGTCTCGAGTGTTCGGATCTGGCCGCCGCGGTCCGGTGGGTGAAGAAAATCGGACTTCACCCAGAGCAGCTTCATACCGACGACGCCTGCAGCGAAGACCAGCGCTCGCGCCTGCCGGTGAGGAAGACATCGCCCCACACCTGCAGATTGATGAGCCGCCACAGCCGGTCGGTCGCGTCCTCCGCGCCTGAGCGATGGCGGATAATCAAATCCTGCACGTGTGGCACGTTCAGGTGTGCGGCAATCAGGCCGTCTGAATCCGACAGCGCCTCGAGCAGAGGCCGCGCTGCGTCGTCGAGCAGCCATTTCCGTACCGGAGTGGGAAATCCCATCTTCTTCCGGTACACGATCTCGCGCGGCAGGAGGTCCTCCACCGCCTTCTTGAAAACGGATTTCTGTTCGCCCCCTCGGATCTTCAGCGCGTCCGGAATTCTCGCCGCGAACTCCACGAAGGTGTGATCGAGAAAAGGCACGCGACTCTCGATGGAAGCGGCCATGCTCATCTGATCCTGTTTCATGAGCAGCTCCACCAGGTAAGTCTTCTGATCGGCATACAGCATCCGCGCCAGCGGCGACATGCCCGCAGCCGCGTTCCAGTAGCTGAGATAATTCCCATACACTTCTTCGGGGGGCGATGGCAGCAGTTTCTGCTGCTCCTCCCGCGAGAACGCGCAGTAGAAGTTATCGAGAAACAATGACTCGACAGCCGGTTCGCGGCCCACGAACGTGTGCCGGATGCGCCGCCGCAGGGAGGCTTTCAACAGGGGGGTGGTGGCCAATTGCTGTCGGAGCATCCCCGCACCGGGCACGGCATTCCACGCCCGCGCCGCGCGGCTGTTCAGCAGGTTCCAGCGATACCTTTCGTACCCGCCGAACAGTTCGTCGCTGCCCTCCCCGGTGAGCACTACCTTGACCTGCTCGGAGGCGAGTTTCGAGACGAAATACAGCGATACGCTCGACGGCCAGGTGATCGGCTCATCCTCGTGCCATATCAGGGTGGGCAGCGCGCCGAAAAACTCGTCCATTCCGACTACGATTTCGCGATGCTCGGTGCCTATGGCGGTCGCAACCTGAGCTGCGTAGCTCAGCTCGCTGAACTGCGCCTCGCGGTAACCCACCGAGAATGTCTTCACCGGACCGTCGGCCATGCGCCGGATCAGGGCGGCAATCGCGCTCGAATCGACGCCGCCGCTCAGAAACATGCCGAGCGGCACATCGCTCATCAGGCGCATGCGGACCGTTTCTTCCAGGCGCCGCCGCGTCTCCGCTACCCAGTCGGTTTCCTTCCATCCGCGCTCTACCCCGCTGCCAAACGCGTCGCGCACGTCCCAGTAGCGCTGGATCCGCGGTTCGGGGCTGATGGCGCCCAGCTCTAGCGTCAGATGATGCCCGGGCATAAGCTTGCGAATGCCCTGAAACAGAGTTTCCTCGCCGCTCGTATAGCCGAAGGCCAGATATTCGGGCAGGGCATCCTGGTTCAGCGCGGCGCCAACCTCCGGATGCGCCAGCAATCCCTTTATCTCCGAAGCGAAGGCGAACAGGCGGCCGTTCCAGAAGTAATAGAGCGGCTTGATGCCGAGGCGGTCGCGAGCGCAAAACAGGGTTCGCTTCTCAGCGTCCCAGATGGCGAAGGCGAACATGCCACGAAAAAGCTGAAGGCAGCCGGGTCCATGCTGCTCGTACGCATGAACGATGGTTTCGGTGTCGCAGCGCGTCACGTAGCGGTGGCCCGCGCGCTCCAGCGCCGGACGGATATCGGCGTGGTTGAAGATCTCGCCGTTGTAAACGATGATCTGGGAGCCGGTCTCATTCGTCATCGGCTGATGGCCGCCGGCGACGTCGATAATGCTCAGCCGCCTGTGCCCCAGCGCGACATGCTCATCGGCGAAGCAGCCGAAATCATCGGGACCCCGGTGACGGATCGCCGCAGCCATGCGCCGCACCGTCTCCTCGGAGCCGGCAGGGCAGGGCTGTACCGAGGCGAACCCCGCGATCCCACACATAACATTCAGTGTAGCGGGCGGACCGCTCAGTTGCGGACGCGAAAGGTCAGCTTCGTCGCGGCGGTCCAGCGGAGGACGTCCGGTACCTCGGCGTCAATCCCGTTTTCACGGAAGTACTGTTCGGCGGCTTCGGCGGCGAGGGAGCGAGCTTCCTCTTCGTTCTCGGCCACGATGGTGCAGACCGTGGGCGAAGGGCCGAGCAGGCGCACGGTCCACTCCTCGGGCTGGTCTGAGCGGCTGAGCGTCAGCCAGTAGTCCGCGCCGAGTTTTGCCGATTGGGTCTGAACCTGGTCGTCCGCCATTTTCCAGTTGCCCTGTACCATTGTCTATCGAGTTGATAAGCCGCTGCGGCTTACGGTTACAAAAATTAACCGTGAGTGAGAATTTCCGCAGGTGTTGCCGTTCCGGTACCCGGTTTCATGACGGTAATGGAAGCGACAAGGTTCCCGAAATGCGCGGCGGCCAGCGGATCGCCGGTCAAAGCAAGCATTAGCGCGGCGCCGGCGTTGAAGCTGTCCCCGGCGCCGCAGATGTCCACCGGATGTTCGATCCGGCGCGCCGGAGCGGCGGCGACGCCCCGATCGGTGTAAACAGATGCGCCCTCGCCGCCGCGCGTAACCACCACAACCGGCGACTGCGTATGGCGCCGTAACGCTTCCGCGTCTTTGCCATGTCCGATGCGCGCGCAGGCCTCTTCCAGTTCCTGCTCGTTCAGCTTCAGCACTACCCCGCGGAAATGCTCGGCCCGCGCCCGCGAATCCACCCAGACCGTCTTCCTCACCCTGGAGATCGCCTTTCGCAGCGCTGGCGTGACCGTCGCGCCCACCGCAACTTCAGCCTGATCGGACACGATCACCACGTCGAAGTCTCCGGCGATGTCCGTGAATCGCTCGACCAGCTGCGCCTCCACTTCGTCGGGCAGGTCGCGATCGCGAATAAAATCGACGCGGGGCAGATCTTCAGCGCCGCTATTGCGGTTGATCAGTTTTGTATATGTGAACGTCAGCAGCCGAGGCACAGTGAGCAGCGCGCCATCTTCGATCCCGCGCGCGCGGAGAGCGCGCCGCAGCTCATGTCCGTGGCCGTCGGCGCCCACAATCCCGAGCACCGCCACACGCCCGCACCCAAGCGCAGCCAGGTTCGAGGCCACCGTTCCGGCAGCTCCCGGCGTGCACTCGACCGACGTAACGGCAATCCTCGGAATCCCGGTCTCACGCGATGGCTGAGCGAAATCCGGCTCATAAGCGCACCACCGATCCAGGCAAACATCGCCGGCCACCAGGGCCGAAAGCCGTGGAAATGCCCCCAGCGCCTCTTCGACGGTCATGTACTCCAACATACAGCCCTGGCCGCGAAAAACCGTGGCCGCCGCACAATGCGGGAGAAATGCGGATGCTGTGATCCACCAACAAAAGGGGCACGGCACGTCCTGCAGGCCGGGAGTAACTGTCATGTGTAACTGTGATCCGGGCGGCCGCTACACCGCCGCTGAGTTGCGCGAGATGCTGGGGTCAGTGGGCGAAAACGTAGCCATTAATCGATCCGTCATCTTCTACGCGCCCCGGCGCATTCATATCGGCTCCAACGTGCGCATCGATGGCTACGGCATCCTGAGCGCCGGCTCGCGAAACGACGGGCCGCCGCGCATCGTCATTGGAGATCACGTCTACATCGCGCCGCAGGTGCTGCTGCTCGGCGACTCCGCGGACATCCGCATAGATTCGTTCAGCACCATAACGGCGGGGACGGTCGTTTACACCTGCACAGACGACTATACCGGCGGCGCCATCGGCAATCCCACCGTGCCATTTTGCTATCGCAACGCGCGGACCGGCGACGTCGTCCTCGAGCGCCACGCCCTGGTCGGCGCGCGCAGCATTATTATGCCCGGAGTAACTCTTGGTCTCGGCTCCGCGGTGGGAGCGCTCAGCTTTGTCAATTGCAACGTTCCGGAGTTCGCTGTTGTTGCCGGAGCGCCGGCGCGGGTAATCAAACAGCGGGACCGGCGCCTCCTCGATCTGGAAAGGCAGTTTCTTCAGGAAGCGGCGCAGCCGGCGTGAAGATTCGAACGAAACGAACGCGCCCCAATATCGCCGCCGCCGCGGCCGAGCAGGCGTGCGTGCTGGCAGGCGACCAGAACTTCAGCGCCGCCGTAGTGTGCCTGCGGCGAGCGCTCGGGACAACAGAAGCGACCCGCATTTCGGACCCGGTTCAGGAATGCGCCATTCTTCTGGAACGGCTGGCACGGATGCGCCCGGACTGGAGCGGCGGTCAGTATGCCCTTGGATGCGCATATGAGCGGCTCGGCGACCGGAGCCAGGCTCGAGTGCATCTGCGCCGGGCGCTCGAACTGAATGCCTCGCAGAAGGCCCCCATACACGCCATCCTGGCGCGAATGCTGTGGGCCGAAGGCAAGTGGATGGAGGCGCTGGCCGAGACGGATCGCGCGCTCGAGGTGAATGCCTCCAACATGCTGGCCCACGCCGTTCGCGGCCGATGTCTCTCCGCCATGGGACGCATCCCCGAAGCAATCGAGTGCAATCGACGCGCCCTTGCCGTTCAGGCCAAACGAGAGATTCACAGCTACCTGCTGTTCGAGATGAACTACGCCGCCGAGACAACTCCCGAGGCGCTTTATGCGGAAGCGTGCCGCTGGAACCAGCTATATGCGGCGCCGCTGGCCGGCCGCATTCGGCCACATAATAACAGCCCCGATCCGAGTCGGCGGTTGAAGATCGGCTATGTCTCACCCGATCTGTATCAGCACGCGGTGATGAAATTCCTGCTGGGTGTCCTGAAGCACCACGATCGGTCGCGGGTCGAGGTGTTCGCATACGCCACAGGAACGCACTCGGACGAATATACCCAGCGCGTGCGCACGTTTGTCGATCAGTTCCGGCCGCTGCCCGAGGCTGATGGCTCTACCGTTGCCGACAAGGTGAGGGAGGACCGCATCGACCTGTTGATCGATCTGGCCGGCCACACCATGGGCAGCGCCTATCTCGCGTTTGCGGAGAAGCCCGCTCCCGTGCAGATTTCCTGGATGGGGGCGCTCAGCACCACGGGCATGCGCACCATGGATTATTTTCTCGGGGATGCCTGGATGCCGTGTCCGGGAACCGAACACCTGTTTACGGAGCAGGTTTATCGCCTCCCCAGGGTCTTCTGTTCGTACCATCCCTTCGAACAGGTTCCGGTCTCGCCATCACCCTGCCGCGAAAGAGGGTACATCACCTTCGGATCCTTTAACGCGCCGCGTAAGATCACCAGGCAGGTCGTCAAGCTGTGGTCCACCATCCTGCATCTTGTCCCCGGCAGCCGGCTGATGCTCAAGTACCGGACGCTCGAGATGCAGTTAGTGCAGGACTACTTCCGAAATCAATTCGCCGAGGATGGAATCGGACCCGAACGGCTTATCTTCGCCGGCGCCTCGCCCGCAGTGGAGTACATGAAGGCATACGCCGAGATCGACGTAGCCCTGGACCCCTTTCCATACAACGGCGGGAGCACCAGCCTGGACACCGTATGGATGGGCGTGCCGCTGGTTACGCTGAGCGGGCGTTTGCCGGTCCAGCGCGCCGGCGCGTGCATCCTGCACAGTATTGGGATGCCCGATCTCATCGCGGAGACTCCGGAGCAGTACGCGAGCATTGCTCTGTATCTCGCGCAAGCGGCGCGCCAATTACCGGAACTGCGGTTGAACGTGCGCCGCGCGCTGGCGGCATCGCCGCTCATGGATGATCCCGGCATGGCGCGGGGTCTGGAGAATGCGTACCGCGATCTGTGGGAGCGGTGGTGCGCCAGCCGGTAATGGAACTGACTGGGTACGCCCATCGCGACTATGCTCGTTCACTTGCTGAATTCGGCGTGCCGCTGGAACTGCCGGCCAGCGGTGGCTGGCTGCTGCGGAGACCCATCGGCGATACGGGTTACAGCGATGCCATGGGCCCCTACCCGCTGTTCTGTTGTCAGAACTGGAGCGGTCTGCGGGCGGACCTGGACGCGCTGGCGCGCGATCTGGTCAGCGTCGTCCTTGTAAGCGATCCCTTCGGAAAATATGACGAAGTCCTGCTGCGGTCCTGCTTCGATCATGTCGCGCCGTTTAAAACCCACTTCGTCATCGACACTCGGCGGCCCGGAGCGTGTGGCAAAGCCGATCACCGCCGCCGCGCGCGCAAGGCGCTGCGCCATGTCTCCGTCGAGATCTGCGCCGACCCGGCTGGTCGCCTGGCCGAGTGGGTCTCGCTTTACGACCAGTTGATTCGCCGCCACACGATCATCGGCATTCAGGCGTTCTCTCTCGAATCGTTTCGTCGGCAGTTCGCCGTCCCCGGTTTGACTTTTCTGCGCGCGCTGTCGCAGGAGGGCGAATGCATCGCCGGACAGCTCTGGTACGCGCACCGTGAGGTGGCCTGCTACCACCTCGGCGCATCGAATAGCCTCGGATATGAATACGGCTGTTCCTATGCCCTGTTCAGCGCGGCAATCGACTCCTTTCAGGGGAAAGTCCGGTGGCTGGACCTCGGCGGCGTCGCCGGATATACCGACCGCGATGACGGCCTCACGCAGTTCAAGCGCGGTTGGTCTAACGATACGCGTCCAGTATGGCTTTGCGGGCGGGTGTTGAACATGGAGCGATATATCGAGCTGACCGCGTCCGCCCGCGCCGAGCACGCGTGTTATTTTCCGGCGTACCGCTGTCCGCACACGGGCTGATCAGCGCCTGCTTGAGCGCACCGACAACTTTCTGCACCTCTCCTTCGCCCATATCCGGAAAATGCGGCACTCCCAGCACTCGCCCGCCGAGGTCGTCGGTAATCGGCAGCGGACCGCGCGGACACTCGGCAAAAGCAGGCTGCACGTGGCACCCGCGACCCCACCATGCGCGCGTTTCGATGTTCTCGCGAAGCAGTCTCCCGGCCATGATTTCGGCGGAATTCTGCGGCAGCACAACGCTGGTCGTGCCGGTGGCCCAGCCATCGCCGTACTCGGGCTGAAGCGATGACGGAGCAGCCGCGCTAATCCAGCGCCGATACCACCCAGTGATGCGCATGTGGCGTGCCCGGATCAGCGGCCAATCGTCCAATGCGGCCAAAGCGACGGCCGCGTGATATTCACTCATCTTGGCGTTCATGGCCGGCATCAGGGCGGAACGCGATCCATGGAACCCGAAGTTGCAGCATGCGCGAATGCGGTCCAGCAGCCGGCGATCGGTGGTGGCAATGAACCCGCCTTCGCCGGCGCCAAGAATCTTGGTAGCGTGCAGACTGACCACCGAGGGAATCCGGCTCGGCCGGACGGTGTCGAAACCCGCGGCGGCGTCGATGACCACAGCGATCCCGGTTCGGTCCTCGAACGCCTGCCACGCCTCGACATCGAGCGGAGCGCCGAATGGCGAGACCACCACGACAGCGCGCACCTTCGCACGCACGTGTTTGATACTGTCGGCGAGCCCGGCGGGATTCAGCGCCCAGGTATCGCGGTCCACGTCGTGAAAGTAGGGGACGAGCCCCGCTCCCCGGATCGCATGCGGCGTGGCGACGAAAGTCCAGGACGGGACGATGCAGTACGAACCCTCCTCCACCTCGCGGGCCAGCAGCGCCGCAGTGATCCCGGCAGTCGCGTTTGCCACGGTCACAACGCCCGTCTCCGGCATACGCAGGTGAGCGCTGAGGCGCTCCTCGAGCTGGCTTACGAGCGGGCCGTGGTTTGAGTACCACTGCCGCCGATCGATCTCCTGCAGGTACGCGAGAATTTCAGCGGCCGAGGGCAGCCTGGGCCGCAGCACCGGGATGAACTCCGCGACGGTGCGCTGGCGTGCCGGAATTTCGGTCCCACGGATCGGAACAGCAGCCAGCGCCTGAGAGCTGAGTCCGCCGGGCATGTGCTGGCTTGCCATCGTTCCCCAGACAGCTCATCGACCGATTCCTGACCTTCATCGAGATTTCCGGCAACCGCGCCGGGAATATGCCTCAATCGTGCACGGGATACCGCCGCAATCCGCTGATGACAATGGCGATCAGGAAATTCGCGCACAGCCCCAGGAACCCAGCGCTCCAGCCGAGGTAAGGATCGCGGCCGCTAAGTATCAGCAACGTGGCGATCGCGATTCCCGCGACAAGGCCCGCGAATACCCCCACCGTCGAGGCGCGGTTCCAATAAAGGCCGAGCACGACGCCGGGGAAAAATTGTGTCACCCCCGCATAGCCGAGCAGCAGCAGCGATACCAGCGTCGATGAGCTGTAAATTGCGAGCCACAGGCTGACGAGGCTCAGCACCACGACCATCGCGCGCGCCAGCCTCGCCACCTGGGCGTCCGCCATAGCCGGCGCGAATATAGGGCGCCACAGATTCTTTGCGAACAGAGTGGCGGCCGTAAGCACGAGAATCGCCGCCGGGACCATGGCTGTGAGCGCGCCTGCGCCGCCGATTAGACCCAACAACCACGGCGGGAAGCTCCTGCGCACTACCGTCAGCAGGGCAAGGTCGCCGTTGGCCAGCCCCGGCACGATCAGAACAGCCGAGAAGCCGGCGAAAACAATGAAGGCGAGTGAGATGGTATAAAGCGGCATTACCACGGCGTTGCGTCGCAGCGTATCGCCGCTCTTTGCGGTAAAAGAGCTGGCGAACGCGTGCGGCCACATGTAAGCGCCCATCGACGTCAGCAGAACCGTGGTGATGTACCACGTATGACCGAGGTTCTTCGTCGCGCCGGGCATGGTCAGATGCGCGGGTCGGGCATGAGTGACCGCCGTGAACATCGGGCCGATGCCGCCGAAGTACAGATATGGAATGCCCACGCCGATCGCGACCGCGGCGATCAGCATCATCCCGTCTTTGAGAATGCTGACCCACGCCACCGCGCGAATCCCGCTGGCAAGAACGAACGCGGCCAGCAGGGCAACTGAAATCACCATCGCGGGGGTGCGGCCAATCCCGCCGAAACTGGCGATCGATACGATAATCCCGAGTCCGGTGACCTGCAGCTGAAAGTACGGCAGCAGGCAGACAACACCGACGATGCATACAAAGGCCGACAGGTACTTATCGCCGTACCGGACGCTGAAAAAATCGGGCTGCGTTTGCATCCCGAACCTGCGGGCAACGCTCCAGAGCTGCGGCAGCACGAAAAACGAGACAACGAACGCAAGGGGCAGATACGCCAGCACGTAGAGCGTCGGGCCTCCGCGCGAGTAAGCCCAGCCGCTGGCGCCGAGGAAGGCGAATGTGGTGTACACCTCGCCCGCCATCAGCAGGTAAACGACGATGACGCCGAACCCGCGGCCGCCCACCGTCCACTGTTCGAGATCCATTTTTCGCCGCATCCCGGCAAGGAAGCCGATCGTGGTCCCAACCGCGACAAGGCCGAAGATCGTTGTCAGAGCGACGGCGCTCGGGCTCATTCCCGTCCGCGGTCCTTCTCCCGGCGCGTCTCGAGGCGGTATGCACCCCACAAGCAGACGGAGCAAAGCGCGATCCAGCCCACAAGCCAGACCAGATTGAACGGAATGCCGCCGATTCTGGGCTCCACCCGGTCCCATAGCGCGACAGAGAAACACATCCCGCCGAACGGAACAAGAGCGAGGAGCAGGGCTCCGAGCGATGGCTTCGCCGCCGGCTCCATAACGGTCCAGCGTAGCAGGCAAAGCAGATGAACACGGATCCGCGTTTCTCCGTGTTCATCTGTGCTAAATGTTCTGCCTGTAGCTACACCGCTGCCTGGGCCCCGGCCTTCGGCTGGATGTTCTGGTTCACGTTGAAGAAGTTTGCCGGGTCGTACCTGGCTTTAATCCGCGCCAGCTTCTCGTAATTGCCGCGGTACGTGGCGCGGATCCGATCCTCGCCTTCGCCGTCCATCATGAAGTTGATGTACGCGCCCCCGGCGCTCCAGGGATGCAGCGCTTCCCAGTAGTCGCGCGCCCACGCGGTGATCCGGTCTTTGTTGGCCGGATCGGGATCCACGCCGACGATCACCTCGCTGAATACCGCATCGCGATAGGCGAACGGAGTATCGTCACCGCGGACCCGGTGGGCCGCCCCGTTAATCGGATAGAGATGCATGGTGGAGTGCAGTGTCGGCAGCAGCATCCCGTGACGAATGTGCAGGTCGATCGCCTCATCACGCAGCTCGTTGACGAAATCCGATTTCCAGTACCACTGCAGTCCCGGCGGATACAACGCATCGAACATGCTGTTCAGGACCGGGAAGGGCATGGGCCCGAAAAATTCGAACGCCGGCCGCCGAAAGCTGCGCAGCGGCGCGAGGATCTCGTTCGCCTTTTCCATCGGGCCGTTGTAGCACCACACCAGGCCGCACATTTTCTTAAAGTGCAGCGCTTCCGGAAAAGGCGGCCCCGGCGGAACCGTGAGAAAGGCGAAGAAGCCGTTAATCTCTTCCGGAGCGTTCGCGATAAACTCGCGAAACCACTTCATGATGTCGGCCGTTTGCTCCAGGTCCCAGAGCATCGGCCCCGCCGATACCGTATGCACGGGGTGCGCCTGGAACAGAAACGACGTGACCACGCCGAAGTTCCCACCGCCCCCGCGGATGGCCCAGAACAGATCCGTATTCTCTTCCGCGCTCGCTACCATGAACCTGCCGTCGGCCAGCACGACATCGGCGGAAAGCAGGTTGTCGATTGTCAGGCCGTACTGCCGCGTGAGGTATCCGATGCCGCCGCCCAGCGTCAGGCCACCGACGCCCGTCGTCGAAATAAAGCCGCAGGGGACCGCCAGCCCGAATGCGTGCGTGGCGTGGTCCACCTCGCCCCAGGTCGCGCCGCCGCCCACGCGGACCGTCCTCGCGCCCGGATCGACGTGCACATTCCGCAACGGCGAGAGATCGATCACCAGGCCGTCATCGCATACCCCAAGCCCGCCGGCGTTGTGACCGCCGCCGCGCACCGAGACGCGGAGATCGTTCTGGCGCCCGAACTGAATGGCCGCCATCACGTCGGCCACATCCGTGCATTTCACGATCAGGCGCGGCTTGCGGCTGATCATTCCGTTGTAGACTTTGCGTGCTGCCTCATACTGCGCATCGGTGGGTTCGATCAGCTCACCGCGAAGCTGAGCTTTGAATTGAGCGATAGCTTGTGCTTCCATTCGATTCTCCTCCCGAGATCGGATGTGACCATTTGGCCATGAGAGGCGTTCGAAAACCGTTCTGTGCCGGGCGCTGCTACCGTTCGGCCGCGTTCGAGCGAAGCTCGCGAGTGATATCCAGGTCACGGAGACGATCCGCGGCGCGAAGCTCAAAAAGACGCGCGCCGGTGGTTCGGGCAACGGCGACGGCGTTTCGGTAGCTCGCCGCGGCTCCCGCCGCATCTCCCCCGCTGCGCAGCACATCGCCATGCAGCCGGTGCAACTCCGGTACGTACCACAACTCGCCGTTTTTGCTTGAGAACGCAAACGCGCTGGCTACGTTTGCCAGCGCTTCGCCCCGTTGCCCGCCCAGAGCATGCGCTTCCGCAAGCAGGCCGTAGTAGAAGGGCAGGCGCAATTCTGCGCCGCTCGCTCGAAAGGACTCGAGCCCTCGCCTGAGTTGCGCCACGCCGGCCGCGGCATCTCCTTCCAGGGCCATCGCCCAGCCCGTCAGCATCTCCGCCCACGCCAGGTAATACACGAAACCGTGCTTGCGGCAGATTGCCAGGGCTTCCCTCGCGCGGGTCAGCGCCTGCCGCCCGTCCTGCCGAAAGGCGTCCAGCATTGCCGCATAATCCAGCGCGATGGCGAGGCTGAAAGGATGCGACAGGTCGTTCGCCAGCGCGATG
>Ga0070739_10004054_pt1 | contig 17717 bp, 14 predicted proteins | sample Coa_R1_7_FD_66445 | JGI IMG/M metagenome (GOLD analysis project Ga0070739, IMG submission 66445) | Surface soil microbial communities from Centralia Pennsylvania, which are recovering from an underground coalmine fire - Coalmine... | ecosystem: Environmental > Terrestrial > Soil > Unclassified ... | reverse complement strand
CTTCACCGGCTCGCTGATCTCCGCATTCGGGTCCTTCTTTTCGAGGCGGTGCCGCCGGATGTAGCGCTGCACCATCGGCTCGCCGATCGGCACGCTGTAATCCACGAACTGCAGACCGCCGTAGCCCGCGCGCGGGTCGTCGAGGCGCGGCTTGAAATTGCCGTCCGGCAGCTCGACGAACGAATAGTGCTCGCGCAGCGTGACCGCTTCGGCCGTCGGCGTCACGCTGGCGACGGTGCCGCTGAACAGCCCGCCGCCGAATCCGCCACCGCCGCCGCGCCCCCCGCGCCCGCCCGCTGCTGCGGCGCCCGGCGCATTGACCACGATCGGCGGCGGTCCCTGCGCCGGCCCCCCGCCGAACCCGCCGCGCCCGCCTGCCGCTTCATTCACGAAGGTCAGTGTCACTTCGATCTCGGTGTTCTTGGGGAACGCTTTGGTCCGCTCCAGGTACACCGCGCTGCGCGTGCGGTCGACGTGGTACACTCCGCCGGCCCCGAGCGCATTGCCCGCGCCGTGGCCGTCCCGCACGAGGAAATCGGTGGCGTCCACCAGCGCCCGCCCGCCCGATTCCGCGGCCACCGTGAACCCCCACAGCACCGACTTGGCAAACGAATCCTCGACCGACCGCCGCTCCGCCGGATTATCGCTCGACGACCGGAAATTCTCGTTCCCCTGCACCAGCAGCACCTTCGGCCCGACGCGGTGGAAACTGACGATTTTCCCGCCGCCTTCCTGGCCGCGATCGAGCCCGATATCGTTCGACCCCAGCCCGGCAGCCAGCCCGGTGGCATAGAGGAAATCCGTATCGAACCGCGGGATCTCCAGAAACAGGCTGCCGGTGCGTTCCTCCCAGTACATTGGAAAATATCCGTCGATTTTCCGCATGCCGCTGGTGCGCTCTTCGATGGACGGAATCCGCGCCGGCGCCTGCTGCCCGCCGCCGCTTCCGCGCCCGCCCTGCGCATACAGCGCCAAAGCGGCGAGTGCCGCCGTAAGGAGTGTACGAAACATGGGGTTTATTGTAGCCCGAACGCGGAATTGCCATTCCGCGCTCTGCGATTACGATGTCCGGAGCCAGCCGCATCCGCTGCCGCAGCGCAAACGCTGCCATGCAAATCGTTCAGAAGGGATGCGGACGGAACTTATTCCCCTGCTGCGGAACTGCCGGCCGCTTGCCGTGCGGCTGGACCGGCGCGAGATAGCCCAGCACCATGTGCCACGGAGGAACGCAGCCGGCCGCCGCGCACAGCGCCCGCTGTCCCGGCGGCAAGATAGCGGCAAACGGCCACAGAATCAGGCCGACGACGTGAACTGCAAAAGCGAGCGAGGCGATCGATCCCAGCCGCGTCAACGCCGAACCCGGCAGAACCAGGCCGAGTGCCAGCCCGGCCAGAAAAATACCAGGCCGGAAATCAATAGCGAAAGGTAGAATGCGGCATTCGTGCGATTGCGTGTCACCCGCGACTGCAGCCGCACGAGCCGCGGCGTGCCGGTGCCGGCAACCTGCGTGGAATACCACTGTTGCGGAGCGATGAAATTCAGCTTCAGGGCTGGGTCTACCTCCGCGTAGCGCGCGTCGCCATCGATTGCCAGGATGCGATCGCCGGATGCCAGAACTCCAGCCGCCGGCCCATCCGCATCCACCGTTTGGATGTACCATCCCGCGCCGGATCGTGCAGCGGTCCAGCCCGGCTGCGGCGCCTGCGGTCCGTAACGCCAGATCACAACGGAAGCATAAACATACAGGCAGAACACCGAGGCGCCGGCCGCGAGAGCGAGCCACCGGAATGCGCGGCCAAATCGGGTGACACTCTTGGCCGGCTGCATAAAACTACCCAAGTGAAGGACTTCCGACGATCATACTGGCCGGCGATAAGCAAAGCAAGGGCTGAGCGGAAGCCCCCCGCGCCGATCATCTCCGGCCCGCGGTCGATTCCGGCGCCGTTCGACCGGGCCCGGCCCCGCGGGCCCCGCCTTCCTGCGCATCTACAGACGAACCAGCGCCCCTCGGCTGTGCTCACGCGCACACCGCGAGACATTGTGTCTGTCCACCGCGCCGGCGCGACGGCTTCGGGTTTTTGATCGCACCGCAAAGCATTTCACAGTACAGTTCCAAACACTCGATGTGACGGGAATCGGGGTACAAGGTCTCAGGGAGGTTCGCGATGCGTTCCGTACTTGCCTTCGGCGTTTCGGCCTTGGCAATCTGCCTGTTCCTGACCATCGGCGCTCAGGCCGAAGTGATTCACCTAACGACGGCTGCGCAGGCCGACCCGCCGCCGTCAGGGACCCAGGGCTTCGACGCCCTCGGCACCACGACGGCGAATGGCTCGCCAAGCGGGAACATCAACACGGCCACCACGTTCACGCTAGGGGACTGGGTCTCGACGCTTGTCAATACCGGCATCTTCGCCGGTATGCCGATGCAGTCGTTCGGCAATGTTCCGTTCAACATCACCATCCCCACTAGTCTTACTTTTGGCAATAGCGTGTTCGGCACCTTCGCGAGCACTTCGATCATCAATGAGGGGGGCGGGCCGGGCTTCGCGGACTTCCTTGTGGTGGGCCAGTGGACGCCGGGTTCTTACGGCGGCTTGATGGGGCAGGGACCCTTCACGGCGGACTTAAGCATCGCCCTCACCCAGAGCCCCGCAGGTACGGGGTCCATCTCGGCCAGCGGCAGCTTCGTCGAGACCCCCTCGAGCACCATTCCCGAGCCGTCGAGCATCGTGCTGGCCCTCATGGGTCTCGCCGCTGGCATAGGGAGCTACCGATTGCGCCGGAATCGGGGCGGCTCCCCGACGGTTGCCGCTAAGAACTCGTAGATCGTTGTCCGGTAGGGCAGGCGGTCGCCTGCCGTGACACGGCTTGGTGAAGGGCACGCGGCCGCGTCCGGCCTGTTGTTGCCCGATGTCAGTGCTGCGCGGTTTATGATCACACCGCAAAATATTACACCGTGCCGTTCCAAACACTCGGAAGGAATGGATCGGGCTACAAAGTCTATTCAAGGGAGGTTCGCGATGCGTCCAGTAACAGTCTTTGGAGTTTCGGCAGTGGCAATCTGCCTGTTCCTGACCACCGGCGTCCAAGCCGAGGTCATTCACTTGACGAGCGCTGCGAAGGCCGATCCGCCGCCGACCGCGACCCAGGGCTTCATCGCCTTGAGCCCCTCGACGGCCAGTGGTTCACCCAACGGGAACATTAACACGGCCACGACCTTCACGATCGGTGACTGGACTTCGAGCTTTGTCAATTCGGGTGTCTTAGCCGGCATGCCCATGCAGACCTTCGGCACGATTCCGCTCAACCTCAACGTTGGCAACAGTTTTACTTTCGGGAATAGCGTGTTCGGGACCTTCCAGAGCAGCACGATCCTCAATCAGCACGGCGCGCCGGGCTTCGAGAACGTCCTCATATCCGGGGCCTGGACGCCGGGTTCGTTCGGTGGCCTGATGGGGCAAGGCCCCTTCCCCGCGCAGATATCCATAGCCTTCACCCAGATTCCCCCGAATAACGGGTCCATCTCGGTTAGCGGCACCTTCGCGACCCCTCCGTTCGTCGAAATTCCCGAGCCGTCGACCATCGTGATGGCGCTCATGGGCCTCATCGCTGGAGTCGGGAGCTCCCGGCTCCGCCGGCGTTCCAGCCGTTAGAATGGCCGGATCGATCACCCGGTAGGGCAGGCGCGTCGCCTGCCCGTCTCCCTCAATTCCCGGCGGGCGTCTTCTCCGCGTAATTGACCAACAGTATCTTCACCCGCCCCTTCGGCTTCGGCTTCACCTTCATATCGCGATGGCCGCGCAGCCCGCCGGCCGGTCAGGCGCTCGCCCCGGCCTCGGCCGGCCGCACGTCCCGCAGCACCGCCGACCACCCGGAATAAGCGTCCTCTTCGATCTGAAACGCGATATCGACCGTGGCCCCGGCTGGCATCTCCGCCGCGCGCGCGGCGAAGTTCCACGCCTTCAGGATCAGCGTCCGCCGGTTCTGCCGCACCAGCACCCTCAGGTGCTTCTCCTTCCAAAGCGCGGGCGGCCCGGCAATCGCGACATTGCGCGCCGCCAGCATCGGCGCACGGTTGCCATGCCCGAACGGCCCCAGCCGGAACAGCTCGCCGATGGCCGCGTCCGTGAGCTCCGTCAGCTCCAGGACCGCGTCGATTTCGAGCCGCGGCGCGAAATCCTCCGGCATCAGCCGCGCCGCGGCGCACGCCTGGAAGCGCTCGCGGAATTCCTCGACGCGCGCCACGTCGAGCGTCACCCCCGCCGCGTGGCTGTGCCCGCCATAGCGCAGGAAAAGATCCCGCATCGAATCGAGGGCATCCAGCAGGTGAAATGCCTGGATGCTCCGCCCCGAGCCCTGCGCCGTGCCATCCTCCGGATTCCGCGCCAGCACGAACACCGGCCGGTGGAAGCGCTCCACCAGCCTGCTGGCCACGATGCCGAGCACGCCGCGGTGCCAGTCCTCCGCGTAGTAAACCAGCGCCGCGGCCGCGGGGTCCACCCCGTCGCGCTCGCAGAGCTCGCGCACGTGGGCTTCGGCCTGCTGGCGGTCCGTGTTGTGCTCGTGCAATTGCGCCGCGAGTTCGCGGGCGCGGGCGGGATCGCCCGTCAGAAACATCTCGACCGCCGCGTGCGCGTGATCCATGCGCCCGGCGGCGTTGATGCGCGGCGCCACGCGAAAGGCCACCTGGCCGGCCGTCGGCGCCACTCCGCTGGGGAAGCCGCACACGTCGAGCAGAGCGCGCAGCCCCGGATTGCGCACATCCCGCAGTCCCGCAAGGCCCTGCGCCACGATCGCGCGGTTCTCGCCCGTGAGCGGAACCACGTCCGCGACGGTCGCGATTGCCGCCAGCTTCAGAAACGATTCCGCGAAGTTGCGGACGCGCCCCGTCTGCCATCCGCGCCGCGCGAGCAGCGCCTGCACCAGCTTGAACGCCACCCCGGCGCCGCACAGGTTCTTTTCGGGATACCCGCAGCCCGGCTGGTTCGGGTTCAGCACCGCCAGCGCTGGCGGCAGATCCTCTTCCGGCAGGTGATGGTCCGTGACGATCACGTCGATGCCCAGCGCATTCGCCCGCGCCACCACTTCGGCCGCGCGAATCCCGGTATCGACGCTGACGATCAGCCGCACGCCCGCGGCCGCCGCCGCTTCGACCACTTCCGATCGCATCCCGTAGCCGTCCTTGAGCCGGTGCGGGATGTGGTACTCCGCGGCGCCGCCCGCGATCTCGATGGCCTTCGTCAGGATCACGACCGACGTCGTGCCGTCCACATCGTAATCGCCGTAGATCAGGATCTTCTCGCCCGCCGCGATGGCGCGCTCGATCCGTTCGACCGCCGCCGCCATGCCGCGCATCTGCAGCGGGTCGTGGAGATGCGCGAAAGAGGGTTCGAGGAAACGCGCCGCGGCCGCGGGATCGCCGAGCCCTCGCGCCGCCAGAATGCGCGCCGTCAGCGGAGAAATGGAGAGCGCCGCCGCCAGCGCGGAGCTGTCGCTTTCGGCCGCCGGCAACACCCAGCGATGCCGCATCAATGGCTGTTCCACGCCGTCACGCGTCCGTAGAGGCCCGGTGTGCCCGCGCGCGCCAAGACCACCGCGAGGGCCGCAAGGGCGCCGGCAGTCCACTAGTTTTTCGAGAAGAAGCCGCCCAGGCTGTCGTCTTCGTCCATCTCCCCATCGTCGGAGAAACGGGCGCTGATCTCGTCTTCCAGATCGATGTACTCGCCGAACCAGTCCGGCTGCACTTCATAGACGTAGAAGCGCTGGTTGTGATCGAAGGCCAGCTCGATCGAGCAGGTCTGGCCCAGGTAGGAGCGGAAATCGCGCAGCCGCGACTCGTATTCGCGCTGCTCCTCGCGCGAGAGATCCGCGTCCTCGAGCTGCGATTCGATCTCCTCGATGTCCGTCGAGTCGAACTCCCTGCTGGCGAAGAGAATCACCTTCGCGCCGCATTTGGAGGCGACGTCCAGAAACATCTGGTAATCGGGATAATGTTCGGTATCCCAGATCACCATCGGGAAACCGTCCAGCGCGCCCGGGCTGCTCCGGAAAAGCGCGAAACCGCTGGCCGCCAGATAGTCCAGGATTTCCTGTTTCAGCGTGTCGAGATTCAAATCCACAAAAATGCCTTATAGTTGCGAAAGAACCAGGATATCAGAGGGGCCCGCCAGGTCGCGTGCCGCCGGCGTAACGATGGTTTTCGCGCCGATATAGATCTTGCGCCCTTCCCGTATCGCCGCCCGGACGTCCGCCTCGCATACAAAATCGACGATCTGCGGCGCAGCCATAACAGGCCGGTCCGCCCCGGCCGGCGTGCCCGTCAGTCAAGAATACCCACCCGTATTCCCGCCATTTGCACCGCGCCCGGCCAAAAACCGGTCCACAACTTCCGCCGCCACACTCGCCACCACCGAGCCGGCCGGTTGGGGCTGCGAACAGCCGCAGGAAGGTCCGGAACCGGAGGAAGCCGCGCCTGAAGCCGAGCCCGAACCCGCGCCAGCGCCCGCCGCTACGGCCACCGCGATGCCGCGCGCCGCCAGGTACCGCTCCACCGCCGCGATTACCGTATTCCGGTCGATCGCGCTCCCCGCCGCCGCGGCCTGCCCTGCGCCCGCCGCGTGGTAATCGAGCGGCATCTCGAACGCCTCTTCCGGCTTTCGCACCACGTAAGCCAGCCGCTTGATGTTGATGAGGTGCTGCGGTCCCACGTTGTCCGACGTGATGTTGCCCGCCACCGCTCCGCAGCCGAGCGTCATCGAGGGAAAGATATTCGTCGTGATGCCCGTCGAGCCCTGCGGCGCCGGCGTGTTCACCAGCACGCGGTTGGCCGGCATGCGCAGCGCATACTCGCGCGTGCGGGCGTCGTTCCTGGAATAGATCGCCGCCGTGTGCCCCGCGCCGCCGAACTTCAGCAGCGCGAAACAGGCGTCGAGCGCGGCCGCGAAATCCGGCACGAAGTACAGCGAAAGAACCGGCGAGAGCTTCTCCGCCGAAAGCGGGTGCTGCTTGCCCACTCCCGAAATCTCGCAGCATAGAATCGAGGTGTCCGGCGGCACCTCGAAGCCGGCCATCTGCGCGATTTTCGTGGGCGCCTGGCCGACGCAGTTCGGGTTCACCGTCCAGTTGGGCGTAATCAGCAGCTTGCCGAGCGCCTGCGCCTGGGCTTCATTGCAGATGTAAGCCTTTTGCGCCTTGAGCAGCGCGAGGATGCGGTCGCGCAGCCCGTGCTCCGCGACGATCGCCTGCTCGCTCGAGCAGACCGTGCCGTAATCGAACGACTTGCCCGTGACAATCTTGGCAATGGCGTCTTCGAGATCGGCCGACGTATCGACCAGCACCGGCACATTCCCCGGGCCCACGCCGAACGCCGGCTTGCCGCTCGAATACGCGGCCTTCACCATGCCGTGCCCGCCCGTCGCCAGGATCACGCCCGTGCGCTCGTGCCGCATCAGGGCGTTGGTGCCCTCCATCGTCGCGTTCTCGATGCACTGGATCAGATCTTCGGGCGCGCCGGCCTCGCGCGCCGCGCGGTAGAGCACCGCCGCGGTTTCGCAGGTGCAGCGCCGCGCGCGCGGATGCGGGCTGATCACGACGGCATTGCCCGCCTTGAGCGAAACCAGCGTTTTGTAGATCGCCGTTGAAGTGGGATTGGTCGTCGGGAGGATGGCCGCCACCACGCCCACCGGAACCCCGATCTCGACCAGGTTTTCCTCCGGCAGCTCGCGCAGAATGCCGACCGTCTTCATGCCCCGCATCCGCCGCGGCAGCCAGTCGCAGCAGAGCAGGTTCTTGATGTACTTGTCTTCGCGCTTGCCGTAGCCGGTCTCTTCGACCGCCAGGTCCGCCAGCCGTTTCGCATTCGCCCGCGCCGCCGCGGCCATGCGCTCGACGATGGCGTCCACCTGGTCCTGCGTGAACGCGCGGTAACGCTGCCAGGCGGCGTACGCCTTTTCGACCTTCGTGCGGACCTCCTGGATCGACAGGAGATCTTTATCCTGGAGCATTGGCCCCTACTTCTTGAGGCCGGCGATGCCGCCGTTGGGCAGGGCTTTCTCGACTTCCTCGTGCGGCCGCGGAATCACATGCACGCTGACCAGTTCCCCGACCCGGCGCGCCGCCGCGGCGCCCGCATCGGTCGCGGCCTTCACCGCACCGACGTCGCCCCGCACCATCACGCAAACCAGCCCGGCGCCCACGAACTCCTTGCCGGTCAACACGACGTTCGCCGTCTTGACCATCGCATCCGCCGCTTCCACAGCGCCTACTAAACCTTTTGTTTCGACAAGGCCGAGGGCCTCCATGGTTCCTCCCAATTCCGGTGAAAGAAATAACGTAGCACAAATGCGGAGCGCAGGCCCGATTCGCCCGCCTACTCGTCCCGCCGCACCGTCTCCATCGAAAACGCCGGCAGGCATACCGCGATGTACTCCGCGCCTTCCGCCTCCGGCGTGCTGTAACGAACCCATTCGCCGGCGTGTGCAATCACTGCCTGTCCGGCGCGGATCTCGAGCGTACCTTCGCGGTGTTCCACCCGCAGCATGCCGCGCAGCACGACCGTGTACTCGTCGAAGCCCGGCGTCTGCCCGGGCTCCTGCCATCCGCCCGGGCTGCGCATGTGCGCGATGCTCACCGCCTCCGTCCCGGAGTTCACCCGGCCGACGTATTCATCGATCAGTTTCGGTTTGTTTCCAGCAGCTTCCACGCGAGCGGCGGCGCGAATCGGTGTCGGCACGTGCTCCTTCCTCCCGGTTCCGTCATCTTAACAGGTAGGCCCCCGGGATTCGCACTTGCCGGAAAGTTCGGGTCCCCGGTATACTGGCATTTTCGCTGAGACGTTTATGACGGCGAGAGATGAACAGGACCCCTTGGCTCCCCAACGGGAAGCCGCATTTTTCTACGGCCTCTTCCTTCGCGGCCACGATATCGAAACCCTTCGGCAGGATATCGACGTACCCCGTTCCATGATCGATAAGTGGATGAAGGCGCGGGACTTCGAAGCCGAATTCCGGGAAAACCTGCAGCGCGTTTATCATTACCGCAAGCAGGTGCTGGCGATCTTCGACGGCTTGGTTTCGAACGAACAGATGCGCATGCGGTTGCAGTAGCCCCCGATAGCCCCCAGCCCGCGCGACTCTCCCCCCAAAGAATGCGCTGTAATGGAAGGCCCGAATACCGCACTATAGGATGATCACGCTGCCAGGGGAGGCGCGATGGCTTCCAATCCGAACATCCAGCACTTCGTCGTTCTGATGCTGGAAAACCGTTCCTTCGACCATATCCTCGGATTCCTCATGGCAGAGGAACCCGAGATCGACGGAGTCACCCGGAACCTCTACACGAATCTGGACTCCTCGGGAGAGCCGCATCGCACGACCGATGGCGCCGTGTACCAGGGACAACTGGTTGCCGACCCCGGGCACGACTTCGATGACGTGTACCTCCAGATGTACAACGTGCCGGTCGGCACTCCGGCCGCTGAGCCCAATATGGAGGGTTTCGCCCGCAGCTACGAGCAGCAGGGCGGCAATCCCCAGGACATCATGCGCTGCTTCCGGCCCGAGCAGGTGCCCCACATCGCGGCCCTCGCCCGCAACTACGTGATTTGCGACCGATGGTTTTCCTCCGTCCCCGGCCCCACCCTGCCGAACCGGGCTTTCGCCCATTTCGGCACGTCCTTCGGCCGGCTCGACATGTCCCCCGTATACTTCGCCAACCAGCCGCACATCTACGGACGGTTGGCCGCCGCCGGCGCCAGGGCCAGGCTGTATTACTACGCGCCGTGGAGCGGAACCATGGGGCTGACGTTCCTGCTCGCCAACCAGCGGCAGTATTTCGGCCTGTGGGGCGACTTCCTGGACGATTGCAGGAAGAACCGCCTGCCCCAATACTCCTTTCTCGAACCCGCTTACCGCGACAACGGTGAGGTCATTGCGGCAGATCAGCATCCCGACCACAATGTTCAGGCCGGGGATAATTGCGTGCGGCAAGTCTACGAGGCGATCCGGTCGAATCCCGACACCTGGCACTCCACCGTGCTCCTGATCGTTTGGGATGAACACGGCGGCATCTTCGATCACGTTGCGCCGCCGGTGGTGGCCCATCGCGATGGCTTCGCCTCCACCGCGCCGGCCTTCCAATTCGACCGCTACGGCGTCCGGGTCCCCGCGATCGTGGTTTCGCCGTACGTCGAAAAAGGCAAGGTGGACCACACCCTTTTCGAACACGCCTCCATTCCCGCCACCGCCACGGCTCAGTTCATCGGCGACCCGAAAGCCAAGGCGCCCTTTGCGCGAGAGCAGTGGGCCAACACGCTCCTGCCGCTGCTCACGTTGACGGAGCCGCGCGACGAAATGCCGCAGTGGGCGCCGGAACCGGTGCGCCTCTCGCCCGAGGAAGTCACTTCCGAAGCCGATCCGGTGACCAAGCTCCACCGCGACCAGGTCAATGAGGTGCACGCCGTGCTGTCCCAGCAAAACCCGAGCCTGGCTGCGCTCCTCGATCCCAACAGCGTGCAGACGGAAGCGGATGCCACGCGCTTCATCGGTACGGCCATGGCCGCGCTCCATCCCGAAGCGGCGCAGGCGGAGGCCGGAGGCAAGCCATGACGCGGGCCATGGCTGCCGTGGCATTCCGGCTCGCGGCACTGCTCTCATTCGCGGCTGCCGCCGCCGCGGCCGATGCCTGCGACGTCCGCGCCGCCAGGCAAAATGACGAATGGGGCAAGACGGCTCCGCATTCCTGGCTCGCCAGCGTGGAGCACAAACAGGCGGTCGAAACCGCGCGCACCTGGTGCCACATTTGGGCGGCCGCCGGAGCCGACCGGATCTCCAAGGCCATCGACTTCGGCCGCGTGCTCTTTACCGGAGATGGCCTGCACCCCGCCGTGGGCAGCATCGTGCCGGGCAGCGGCCTGGCGGGAGGGCTGGCCTACAACCTGGAACGGGCCGCCGCCGATGCGCCCGTTCGTTTCTCCGGCAGCCTCGAAGCGCGCGGCTCCTCGAACGGCTTCTGGACCGCCGGCGGCAAACTGGAGATCTGGGGCAGCGGCAATACCCTCAACAATCGCCACATTCATGCAACCCTCGAGGCCGCCCACTACGTACTGCCGCAGCTCACGTATTTCGGCCTGGGCAATTCGAGCTCGCTGGCGAATGAGACCGTGTTCGGCCTGGCGCAGTCCACTGCCGGCATCCGTGCCGAGTACCCGCTGCCCCGCGGCTGGGCACTTACGGGCGCATTATCGGGCCTCTCCAATAGTCCTTCCGCGGCAAATGGCGGGACCCTGCCTTCGATCCAGCAGAAATTCACGCCATCGGACACTCCCGCGTTGACTGCCGGCACAACGTACGTAGTCGCCGGCGGCGGAATCGCCTGGGTTTACCCGGTCGAGCCTCATGCCAATGGCTTCACTTCCAGCCTGACGGCCGGCTACCGCCTCTTTCACGAGACCTCCGGCGCACCGTATTCCTTTCGCCGGCTGGACGCCATCTGGATGGGCCGGTATACCTTTCCCGGAAGCGTGGATCTCGGCGCATTCTCGCTGATCGCCCGATTCACCGAATCCTACGCGCCGGCAGGAGACAGCGTGCCGTTTTACCTGCAGCCCACGCTCGGCGGCACGGACATCGGGAATGTGGATGTGCTGCGCAGCTACCGCGATTACCGGTTTCGTGCGCCGAACCTCGTGGCGTTTCAAGCCGAATACCGTCACACCTTGTGGGGGCCGCTGGCCGCCTTCGGATTTTACGACGCCGGCCGGGTCGCGCTCGAGCGCTCGGATATCGGCCTCTCGCACCTCCGCCACAGCTTCGGCGCCGGGCTCCTGGTGCAGGCGGGCGGGTTGCCGGTGTTCAAGTTCTACTACGCGTGGGGCGGTCACGAAGGCAGCCACACGACATACACCGGGAACACCAATAATTTCAGCTTCACTATGCCGGGTGGTGTCTTCTGACCCGCCATCGCTTCGGTCCGACGCCTTCGCCAATCCCGGCAATGCGCTCCCTCCAGCGGCTCTGAGGGTATGAGCCGCTTCCCGCGGCGCCATAACCCCGCGGGCGCCCCGGGAGTTTGTTGTACCATGAAACAAAATATGCGGATCTGCGATATCCGTGCGACCACCGTTACTGTGCCGCTCGAAGCCCCTCTGCGCCACGCCAACGGCTGCCATTGGGGGCGCTTCGTGCGTACCATCGTCGAGGTGGAGACCGATAACGGCATCGTCGGGCTCGGCGAAATGGGCGGCGGCGGCGAATCGGCCGAAGCAGTCTTCCGCGCCATGAAAGCGTATCTCGTAGGTCACGACCCCGCGCGCCTCGAAGAGATGCGCTTCCGCATCGCCAATCCCACCGCATCGCTCTATAACAATCGCACCCAGGTGCTGGCGGCGCTCGAATTCGCCTGCCTCGATATTCTCGGCCACGCTTGGGGCGTGCCGGTGTGCGAGATCCTCGGCGGCCGCCTCCGCGACCGCGTCCGCTTCGCCACCTACTCCTTCTTCCGCTATCCCGATCCGCGCACGGGCGCCGGCGAAGTCCGCACCGTGGACCAGGTGCTCGCATTTATCCGCGAAATGAAGCGCCGCCATGGGTTCACCACGCACAAGGTCAAGGCCGGCGTCTTTCATCCCGATCACGAGCTCGAAATCTACCGTGCCGTCGCCGCGGAATTCCCTGGCGATTCGCTGCGCTTCGACCCCAACGGCGTATGGTCCACCGAGCAGGCCATCCGGTTCGGGCAGGGCATCGAAGGCCTGCGCAACGACTATCTCGAAGACCCCGTCTACGGACTCAACGGCATGCGGCGCACGCGCGAAATGGTGCGGGTGCCGCTCGCCACCAACACCGTCGTCGTGAATTTCGAGCAGCTCGCGCAGAACGCGCTCGATACCGCCGTGGACGTGATCCTGCTGGACACCACGTTCTGGGGCGGCATCCGCGCGTGCATCAAGGCCGCGGCCGTCTGCGAAACGTTCCAGCTCGGCGTGGCGGTGCACTCCTCGGGCGAGCTCGGCATCCAGCTTGCGACCATGCTGCATCTGGGCGCCGTCATCCCCAACCTTTCCTTCGCGGCCGACGCCCACTACCATCACCTGCGCGACGACATCATCGCCGGCGGCCTGATGCGCTACGAGGACGGCGCGATCCGCGTGCCCGACGGCCCCGGTCTCGGCGTGCGGCTCGACCGCGACAAGCTGCGCGAGTACGCCGAGCTCTACCGGCGCCTTGGAGGCTACCCCTATGACCAGGACCCCGCACGCCCCGGCTGGGCTCCGATTATTCCGAACGATCGTTGGGCGGACCCCAATGACGACCGGCCGGTTGCGATTCCTGATTAGCGCCGTTCTTCTGACGTTCGCCGCGCGCGCTGAAACCGGCCGTGACGCCTGGCTCCGCTATGAGCCGCTCGCGAATCCGCCGGACCTGCCGGCCGTGGCCGCCATCGCGCAAGACACGCCTCTCGCCCGCACCGCGCAGCACGAGCTCGCCCGCGGCATCCGCGCCATGACCGGCCGCATTCTTCGCGAAGAAACCGGCGCGCCGCGCGAGCCCGCTATCGTCCTCGCCATCGACCCTGGGCTCCCCGCCGGCGCCTTCGCCATCGCGCACACCACGCGCCAGATCCGCATTTCCGCCTCCGATGACCGCGGCCTGATCTACGGCGCCTTCGCCTTCCTTCGCCGCTATTCGCTCGCCCAGCCGCTCGATACGCGCGAAGTTCCCGCCGCCGCGATCCGCTGGGTTAACCAGTGGGACAATCTCGATGGCTCCATCGAGCGCGGCTACGGCGGCCGCTCGATCTTCTGGGAAGGCGGCCACGCGCGCGCCGACCTCACTCGCGCCGCCGAATACGCGCGTCTCCTCGCATCGGTCGGCATCCAGGCCTGCTCCATCAATAACGTCAACGCCAACCCGAAGCTGCTCACGCCCGAGCTCATCCCCGACATCACGCGCATCGCCGACGCCGTGCGCCCCTGGGGCGTGCAGGTCGCCATCGCCGTCGATTTCGGCAGCCCCAAGACCATCGGCGGGCTCGATACGTTCGATCCGCTCGATCCGCGCGTCGCCGCCTGGTGGAAGGACAAGTTCGACGAAATCTACCGCGCCGTCCCCGACCTCGCCGGCGTCGTCCTGAAGGCCGATTCCGAGGGCCGCGTCGGGCCGTCCGCCTACGGCCGCACGCACGCCGATGCCGCCAATGTCGTCGCGCGCGCGCTCGCGCCGCACGGCGGCCTGCTCTTCTACCGCGGCTTCGTCTACGACCACCACATGGATTGGCGCAACCTGAAGAACGACCGCGCCCGCGCCGCCTACGATAACTTCCAGCCGCTTGACGGCAAGTTCGACGCCAACGTCATCGTACAGATCAAGAACGGCCCCATCGATTTCCAGGTGCGCGAGCCGGCATCGCCGCTCTTCGGCGGCATCGATCATACCGGCAAAGCCATCGAACTGCAGATCACGCCGGAATATTTCGGCCAGGCGAAGCACACCGTCTTCCTCGCGCCGATGTGGAAAGAGGTGCTCGATTTCAATGTCGGCCCCGGCCCCGTGAAGTCGCGCGTCCGCGCTTTCGCCGGTGTCGCAAACGTCGGGCTCGACGAGAACTGGACCGGCAACCACCTCATGCAGGCCAATCTCTACGCTTTCGGCCGCCTCGCGTGGGACCCCAACCTGAGCGCAGAGAAAATCGCGGACGAGTGGACGCGCCTCACCTTCGGCGCGAATAGCGAAACCTCCGCGGCCATCGGCAGCATTCTCCTCAGCTCCTGGCGCACCTACGAAAATTACACCGGTCCGCTCGGTCTCCAGACCCTCACCGACATCACCGGCAACCACTACGGTGTGAACGTCGAGGCCTCCGAGCGCAACGGCTGGGGGCAGTGGCACCGCGCCGATGCCGAGGGCGTCGGCATGGACCGCACCGTCGCCACCGGCACCGGCTTCATCGGCCAGTACCGGCCGGCGGTGGCAAAGATTTACGAAGCGCTCGAAACCTGCCCGGACGATCTGCTACTTTTCATGCACCACGTCCCGTATACGCACCGCCTGCATTCCGGTAAAACGGTGATCCAGTACATCTACGATTCGCATTACAAAGGCGCCGATACGGTCGCGCGTTACGCGCAGCAGTGGAAGGCCCTGCGAGGCCGCCTCGACGAGCAGCGCTACCGCGACGTGCTCGCGCAACTGGAATATCAGGCCGGCCAGGCGGTAGTGTGGCGCGATGCCGTGACCACGTGGTTCGCCAACGCGTCCGGAATCGCCGACGCACAAGGCCGCGTCGGCCATTACCCCGGCCGCTTCGAAGCCGAGGCAATGGATCTCGACGGCTACACCGTGCAGCCCGTCACGCCAGCGGAAGACGCGAGCGGCGGCAAGGCGGTCGCCTGCGCCGCGCCCGCCGCGAAATGCGCCGCCAGCATGACCTTCCACGGCGAGCCCGGCTGGTACACGCTGCGCATCGAATACTTCGACCAGGCCAACGGCGCCGCGCAATACCGCGTTCTCATCGGGCAGCAGACGATCGACGAATGGACGGCGGACCGCCGCCTCCCGACGTTCCGCCTCGATTCCACCTCATCGACGCGCCGGACGATCGAGGGCGTCGCGCTGCGCCCCGGCGACGTCATCCGCATCGAAGGCACGCGCGACGGAGGCGAACTCGCCGCCCTCGACTATATCGAGATCGTCCGGTAAGCCGCCCGCTGGACCACTTCGTTCGGCCGGGCCAAACGATCCGCATCGAAGCCGCCGCCCTCGACCCCTCGAGCCGGTCTGCGAAACTCCCGCCCGCTGATGTCCTGGACCGGGCCGCGCTTCCGGCCGGAACATCAGCGGACGGGGTCAGCAACGCAGACCGGGGCCTGCGTTGCTAGAACCGGAGATAACCGCCGACCTGCAGGTAGCGCGGGCTGGACTGGGTGCCGGTGATCACCGCGAAGCCGTTGTAATTGGTCGTCCCGTTGGAGTTGGTTACCCAGCAGCACGTCGCCTGGGGATTCGAGAAGATCACCGTATTCGTGGCATTGAACGCCTCGCCGACCAGTTGGAACTTCAGCTTGCCTTCTTTGAACGGGAAAATCCGCGAGATGCTGCCGTTCATCGCAAACATGCCCGGACCGCGCAGGAGATTTCTGCCCGTCGAGCCCAGCACGCCATTCGGAGGGTTGGCAAACGCGCTGCCGTCGAAGTAGGGTGTATTCGGATCGTGCCCGCCGAGAATTCGGACTTCGGGACTGATCTGGTTCGCGCTGTTGCTCTGCCCCGGCGCGTTCAGGCTGGAACTCGTGCCTACGGTGAACGGCACTCCGCTGGCGCGCGTCAGCGTGCTGCTGATCTGCCATCCGCCCACGATCCAGGCCGCGGCGCCGTGATTCAACAGGCTGTGGCCCTTGCCGAACGGCAACTGGTACACGTAGGAGAGATTGAACGTGTGCGTCCGGTCGAAACCCGAGAGGGACTTGTTCAGCTTGTAAGACAGCGGGAAATTCCGGAACAGGCCGCCGTCGCCGTTGTCCGAACCGGTATTGATCGATTTGGAGAACACATAGCTCGCCATGATCATCGAGCCGCCGAAGCGCTTACGCACGCGCGTTTGCAGCCCGTTGTACGTCATATCGCCGAACGGCGTGTATTGATTCAGGTCGCCCGTCAAATACGGGTAAAGCTGCCGCCCGGCCGTGCCGGTGTTGGGAGCCGCGGCATTCAGATTGACGATCTGATCCACGTGCACGCCGTGCGTCCCCACGTATCCGGCTTCTGCCACCAGCGTGGGTGAGAATTCATGCTGGATGAAGAAATTCCAGCTCTGGTAGTATCCGCGATTGAAGTTCTTCGGGAAACTCGCCGTGCTGATGCTCGGCAGATAGGTGCTGGGTGACGGCGTGGGCGACGGCTTCAGCGTGCCCGTCGTGATATCCGGAAAGCTCGGCAGCGGAATTCCGTCCGAAAGCTTGACTTGCGAAGCGCCATCGGAGTTGGCGACACCCACGTAGCTCAGGAATTGGTAAGTGGCCGGCGAGGTGTAGTCCGAAACCACGGTATTGGGATACTGGTTGCGCTGATTTCGCATGTTGTCCGGATCGATGCTGATGCCGTAACCGGAGCCGATCACCGTCTTGTCGCCCAGGCGATAGGCCGCGCCGAGGCGCGGAGCGAAATCCTTCTTGCTGGCGGTGGCGCCGGTATCCCAGGGCACGCCGCCTTCCCCGCCGATCAGAATGTTATAGGTGGTCACATCGTAACGGATGGCGCCGTAGCTGTCGTGCGCGTAAATGGGGTAGTATTCCCAGCGCATGCCGTAGTTGACCGTCAGGTTCCGGGTTACCTGCCAGGAATCGCGGGCATACGCCGACCAGGTGGAGAAGCGCAGCGAGTTGGGGTTGAACAACTGCGTGGCTTTGCCGGTTTCCGAGGGATATCCGAGCAGGAATTGCGCCCAGGAATTCGAGGGGCTGCCCGAGTTGATGGGGGCCCCGCCCTTGAGCGCGGTAAGATCGCCGTTGAACCGGAACGAGCCGCGGGCCGTCTGGAACACGCCGCCCTGCGGCTGGAAATGATTCAGGCCGACTTTGTCCAGCTCGAAACCGGCGCGGATGTTGTGCGAGCCCTTGGTTTTGCTCACATTGATCGCGCCCAGGTATTGATTGTCGCGAAACTGGAACGGGCTGCCCGTTCCCGGATTGCCCAGGTTGTTGATGCCGCTGATCTGAAACGCCG
>Ga0070739_10004052_pt1 | contig 17725 bp, 17 predicted proteins | sample Coa_R1_7_FD_66445 | JGI IMG/M metagenome (GOLD analysis project Ga0070739, IMG submission 66445) | Surface soil microbial communities from Centralia Pennsylvania, which are recovering from an underground coalmine fire - Coalmine... | ecosystem: Environmental > Terrestrial > Soil > Unclassified ... | reverse complement strand
TGCTCAGGTAAGCGATCCCGGGAATCGAGAAGAAATACTCGATAATAAACGCGCCCAGGATCAGGAACGCGACGGTAGGACCGACGATCGATGCCAGCGGCAGCAGAGTGTTCTTCATCGCGTGCCGGTAGAGGATGATGCGCGCTCGCAGTCCCTTGGCACGCGCGGTGCGGATATAGTCCTGCCGTAGGACCTCGAGCATGAAGCTGCGGAACGACTTGGCGAAGTAACCGGTCAGCCCGGCCGCGTAAATCGTGACCGGCAGGACCATCTCCTTGATTCCCAGGATGCCGGGGTCGCCCCAGCCGCTGACCGGGAACCACTTGAGTTCGGCACCGAAAACCAGCTGCGCCAGCGGCACCAGGACGAACGCGGGTACGGCATACAGGACCATCATGACGAACTGGCTGCCGTGATCGACGGCCGAATTCTGCTTGATAGCGGAAACCAGACCGATCGGCAAGCCGACAATCAGCGAGAGCGCGAGGGCATAGGCGCCGAGCTTGAGGGTCACCGGGATACCAACGCTCAGCAACCCCCACACCGGTTGCCCGAGCGTCTCAGCCCCCTCCGAGTATCCAAGGTTGCCGTGGATCAGATGGTCGAGATAGGTGACGTACTGCTGCCAGAGCGGCTGATCGAGGCCGAAGAGGTGGCGTAAGTGGGCCGCGCTGACCGCGTTGTACTTCTGGCCCAGGATCGTCCTGATCGGATCGTAGGGCGAGGCGTGCGCCAGGAAAAAAACCACGGTGACGATCGCCCACAGCACCACGATCATGGCCAGTAGACGTTTAATGAGGAAGAGCGTCAGTCCTGACATCCCTACTCCGTCGTCCTCATGCCCCCGACGGGCATTGTACCCGCCGGACAATCAAGTGTACGCCCCCAATGGGCGCCCGACCACGCACCTTCATCGTGAGCAGCCCGGCGTACCGTTCGATCGAGCGATACGCCGGGCTAGCGTCAATCAGTGCTTGGTGATTTTGATGTTTGCCCAGTTCATCCCCTTGGGGAAGATTGGTGTGATTGGGCTGCCGACGAAACCGTGCACGTAGGGCTTGAGCAGGATGTACTGCCGCGACTGACCAATTGGGATCCAAGCGCCTGCGTTGATCGCGATTTGCTGCGCGCGGGTGTAGAGCGCCACCCGTTTCGCCTTATTGAACGTGACCTCCGCCTTGTCGACCAGACGGTCATAGGTCTTGTTCCGGAAGTCCCCGATATCGCGTGGCTGACCGGAGTGGAGGAGGAACGTCATGTAATCTTGCGGGTCGTTGTAGTCCTCCGCCCAGTCGTTCACGATCAGGTCGGTGTTTGTCGTGTTGAGGTGGTTTTCCCAATCCCTTACAAATGCGGAGAGCGGTACCGAATTGAGCTTGACGTTGATACCAACGGCCTGCCACATGTTGACCACGGCTGTGTACTCGTTGGTCAGGTCGGACGATGTGTTCGGCATGGCCAGCGAAATGTTATGGATGCCGCCGGGGCATTGGGCCAGCTCGGCTCTCGCCTTCGCCGGGTTGTAGTGGGGCAGGTTTGAACCGGGGTAGTAACCCAGCATTCCGCGCGGAAGCACCTCGTAGAGCGGAGATTCGGAGTCATGCAAGATCTGATGGGTGATGACGTTCCGGTTTATCGCGTAGGTCAGCGCCAACCGGCAATGAACGTTATTGAATGGCGGCCGGTCTTCGTTGGCGGTAAGGAAATCGACGAGCGAGGTCGGGTAGCTCAGGAAGCCGGGTTGGTTTCGAACTTTCGCGATGTCGGGAGTGGGGACGCCCGTGACGTCGATCTCCCCCGCCTGGAACGCACGGTACTCGGTATCTATTGATGCCACTGCACTCAGCACAACCTTGATGTGCGGCTTGGGACCGTAGTAGCGCGGATTCGGCACCAGGGTAATCGTCGGCGACTGGCCGGGTGGGTAGAACGAATTGACACTGGTACTGTTGTTCCGGCAAACGAACTTGAACGGGCCGGCGCCGACGTTGGCGGCGCAGGTATCGGTCAGGTAGGTGCCGGGCTTCTTGCCGCGGACGAACTTCGGGTCGAGGACCTGAGCGGTCGAGAACGTGAGCTGCTCCAGGAAAAACGCGATCGGCCGGTCGACGGTGATCTGGACCTGCCGGCTATTGAGAACCTTGACGCCCTGGAGCTTGTTGGTCTTGCCGGCCTCCAGCTTCTTGGCTCCCAGAATGTGACCCAGGTAGAGTGACGCCACCCCCGATCCGGTGGCTTTGGCGAGCGAGCGCGTCAGCGAGAACTTGACGTCCTGAGCTGTGACCGGGTCGCCGTTGCTGAAGACCGCGCCCTTGCGGATGGTGAAGGTATAGACCCGGTGGTTTTTGCTGATCTTCCAGTGGGCGAGATCGGGAATCGGATTGCCGTTGGGCAGGTACTTCACCAGATTGGCCTGCACCATGTAAATCAGGTCGATTGACGCGGTATCGCCGGCGATTGCCGGGTCTAGAGACGGAATCCAGGGCGCGCCGAAGTACTGTTCGCGCAGGACCGGCAGGCCGGCGGCTGCGTGCCTCGCGAGGACCCGCGCCTGGGCAGGCAGAATCAAACCCAGGGCGAGGACTAGCCCCGCGACGATTCGGATGAGAATACGCGTTGTATCGCTCCGCCAGACGGTTACCATGATCTCCTCCTCGACCGACAACATTGAGCGCCGGGCGACCACATCGTGTGGCCTCCGCCCAGATGCTTGGCACAGGCTATCATGTCGATTCGCCGCCACATATCGGAAGTTCTCACAGTCTCTGCTGTGTCGGGTGCTCGGATTTTCCAGTGAGCATCCGCGCTAATCGGTGCCCAATTGGTCCCAGGCCTCCCAGAATGTGTCGCCGTGGGACACAATTGTGCGTGGGCCTACAAGCTTGACTCCGGACTTTCCGGTATATGCCTGTGCCTGATCGACCGTCGCCAGCTCGACGCGAAAATCCACTTCTCCCTCGGGTTTGTACGGTGCCGGCCAGTCATCGCGATGTGTCAGCGCCTGGTATGCTCGTTCTTCGATGAGCTGCTGAGCTTCGGACGGCGCCATCGAAATGGTGCCGAATCGTCCGAAACCTTCCTTGACGGGCGCCTGCACGACGGTATCTCCAACCAGCGCCGCTACCTCACGACAGGTTGCCTGGTCTCCGGACACGAAGATCGCCGGCGTGCCCCAGACACCGGCAATGGCGGCAATGATGCCACTTTCGCCGACCGGAACGCCGTTGATGGTCGCCTCATACCATGCCTGGCCGGAAATGGTATGGGAGAGGATGCCGTCGGGCGTGCCGGCCATGGCGTGCGCTCCCACGAAGAGCACCGCGTCGCAGCCCTCTCGCAGCGGCTTGACGTACTTCGACCAGTGCATGCCCAGGACCCAGCGGGCGCCCGGCTCGAGTAGCTCCGGCACCATGCTCTTGAACGAGAACCCACCGCCCGCACCATGATTATCGACCGCGAAAATCTCGTCCGCGCCGGCGCGTTTCGCGGCGCGCACCGCGGCATTCATTTCCTGCGTGTAGAGGATGCGCGTTTCCTGATATTGGACCGACCCGCCCATGACCTGTTCCCAGGACGTCACACACGCTACACCCTCCATATCGCCCCAGACCATGACTCGCATGAGATCTCCTTCCAGAATGAGTCTCCGGGCGACGAATCTTATGGGGGCGTGTTGCGCACGTCCGCAGCTACCCGCCCTTACGCCCGCCCGTACCAGAATACCCGGCGTTTCTTAATCAGTTCCCGGGCGGTGCGTTCGATCCGCAGGGCAGCTCGGGCGTATGCAATACGGCCCTACAGCAATTGTCTGGTTAGAAAATGATTTAGTTTGGCCGGCCCCGGTTCACGATCCCTCTTTCAGTTGACGCGGCAACTCTTCGGCCATATGATGATGCTCAGATCAGTGGCGTGTACCAGGGACGCGACAGGAGGAGGTGCGTAGCGGGAAGGGGACGGCACGGCAGTTGGATGTCGTGCCGCGGTGATTCATCCGAAGCCGTTCCTACTTTCATGGAGGAGGGAAGCGTGAGACTCACGCGCAAATTGCCCAATGCCGCGTTTGCGGTCACACTGGCAAGCCTGGTTCTACTCACGGCACACGGAACGTCAGTCGCCCAAAAGGCGGCGGCGATGCCGACGATCCGCCTGGGGTACCTGGAGAATAACCCGCAATGGGCGCCCACGCTGGACCCGGCAGTCGTGGCCGACCAGAACTCCAGCTACCTGACCCAGTTGATGTATGGGTCCCTGGTCAATCTCAAGTCCGTCAACGGCAGGATCGTGCTCTACGATCAGCTGGCGGCGCGGCACACGATCAGCAGCAACGGGCGTGTGTATACGTTCTATTTGCGCCGCAACACTCGCTTTGCCAATGGTGACCCGATTACGGCGCAGGACGTCGTCTATACGTTCCGTCGGGCGCTGGCGCCGAAGACGGCGTCGGCGGTGGCCGTCTACGACTCGACGATCGAGGGCTATGCGAAGTACTCGACCGGAAAGTCGGGTTTCCTCGGCGTCAGGGCCATGAATCGCTGGACCGTGCGATTTACGCTCAACACCCGCGCCGGGTACTTCCTCGATACGCTGGTCTACCCGGTCAACTTCATCGTCGATCGCCGGGTTCTCCTCGGGAAAAAGACCAACGCCGGCGGCACGTACCTGACGACGACCTGCAAGGCGGCCGCGGCGGGCGCGTCCGGACCGTTCAAGCCGCTGTGTAACAGTCGCGCCGCCAACGACGTCACGTCGTTCTACCCGTCGGGCACCACTCCGACGTTGACCCTGGTGCCGAATCCGAACTTCTACCAGCGGGCGCACGTAAAGCTGGTCATCCCGGCGATTGCCGACAACCAGACCGGCTTGCGCGATTTCAAGGCCGGTGGGCTGGATCAGACCTGGGGCATCCCGGCACAGGATCAGGCGCCGTACCGCGGCAAGCGTGGCGCCTACCAGTACCCGAGCGCGTTCATCGAGTATCTGGGCTTGAATCCGAACATGGCGCCGTTCAACAACATTCACTGCCGCCTGGCGGTGGCCTACGGCATTAACCGCCCGGCGCTGGCGAAGCAGTACCTACACGGCGCCTACAGGCCGCTGTACTCGTTCGTTCCGCAGGGATTCCTCGGTTACTTCCCGGGTCATCCCGGTGTTCCTTACTACAACCCAGCGAAGGCCAAGGCGGAGCTGGCTCAATGCCCGGGCGGGATCAATACGACGTACGTCTACCGCAACGACACGACGGACCGGAATACGGAAGCCGCGGCGATCCAGTCGATGCTGTCTGCGATCGGCATTCACCTGACGCTCAAGGGCGTACCGCGCTCCGAGTGGCTGAACTACGTCGTCAACGATACCCCGCTCAGCAAGACGCACACGGCAATGTGCTACGGTGACTGGTTCGAGGATTACCCGGATTCGCAGGATTACTTCTTCAACCTGGTTCACGGCGGCAAAGGACACGCCGAGTCATTTACCGGGTACAACAACCCGACCGTCAATCGCCTCATCGACCAGGCGGATGCGGCGAGCAGACCGGGCAAGAGAAACCAGCTCTATTTGAGAGCAAACCGCATCACGCTCAACGATGCGGCGCTGATCCCGTACGACAATGGGACGGCGTTCGACCTCGTTAACGTGAAGAAGGTCCATGGTTTGGTGCCCGATCTCTACCGCGGCGTGGTCTGGGCGCGCAATAACAACTGGTCGAACGTGTCGTAAGGAGCGGGAGACCGCGTGCGCAGGAGCGGGCCGGGGTCCAACCCGGCCCGCTTTTGCCGTGCGGACCTATAATCGGACCCAGTGAACCTGCTGGCGTTTTCGGTGCGGCGCTTCCTGGCGATGATCCTCATCCTGTGGGTCGTCCTGACGCTGGTGTTCGCGCTGGCCCGTCTCTCGCCGTACGATCCCGTCGTCCAGATCATGCAGCAGCACTACAACGTGGCGGAGGCTAACCGCATCCGCCACCAGTTCGGCCTCGATCAGCCGATGTGGAAGCAGTACCTGAACTACATCGCCGGGCTGCTGCACGGCAACCTCGGTAAGTCGGAGTCGCAGCAGACGCTCGGCCAGCCGGTGTGGGACCTCCTCAAGCACGGCGTTCCGGTGACGTTGCGGCTTGGTCTGTATGCCTTGCTCCTTTCGCTCATCATCGGTCTGCCGATCGGGCTGATCTCGGCGCTGAAGCAGAACTCGATCCTGGATCACGGCAGTCAGTCGATCATGATGGTGTTCTACGCCGTCCCGACATTTGTGCTCGTGCCGCTGGCGCAACTCGTCATCGGGGCGCAGCTCGGCTGGCTTCCGGTTACCGGCTGGGGCGCGCCCGGACTGCTGGGCTTCAAGGAGGAAATCCTGCCGGTGACGCTGTTTGCCGCCGGCCTGACCGGGTACTTCGCCAAGTCATACCGCAGCTTCGTGCTGGAGGTGTTGAGCCAGGATTATATCCGCACCGCGCGGGCGAAGGGACTGAAACAGAGCGCCATTCTGATCGTCCATGCGGTTAAGAACACGCTTCTGCCGCTGGCGTCGATCGTCGGCCCGACGGTGGCGTATCTCATCACCGGCGCGTTCATCATCGAGACGTTCTTCGGCATACCGGGGATCGGGTATATCACGGTGGAGTCCATCTTTAATTCCGACTACGCGGTCATCGAGGCCACGACGCTTCTCCTGGCGGCATTCGTCGTGGTTATCAATTTCCTGACCGATATCGTCTACGCCATGGTCGATCCGCGGGTTCGGCTCTAAGGGCGATCATGGCGGAGCAGGAGCTTCCGAGCGAGACCGTAATCAACGCGGAGGGGCGCGTCGCGTTGGGCGACGACGCGCCCGGCGCCGCGGCCGAAGATGAATTCGCCGCAACGCGGATCAGCTCGCCGGCGCGGGATGCCTGGCGGCGATTCCGGCGGAACAAGGCGGCGATTCTGGGTCTCAGCGTCATCGTCGTGATGGTAGTGATGGCGATTCTAGCGCCGTTCATGCACACCAGCGATCCGGCGATTCCCGATCCGAACGTCATCAACGGCGGTCCGAGCCCGACGCACTGGTTCGGAACGGATTTCGTGGGGAGGGACGGCTATAGCCGGGTCCTCTACGGCCTCCGGATCCCACTGATCGTGGGCTTTGTCGGGACCGCGATCACCGTGCTCATCGGCACGGTGATCGGCGTCACGGCCGGCTATTTCGGCAGCCGGGTGGACGCAATCCTGTCACGATTCACCGACGTCATGTTCGCGTTCCCCGCCTTCATCCTGGCGCTGATCGTCGTGAGCCTGTTCGGGACGTATGCCGACACGATCGGGATGGGCGGGGCAGGGCGCGTTCTTCTGCTGACCGTGGTCTTTGCCGCCGTTGGCTGGCCGCCATTGATGCGCTTCGTTCGCTCGCTGGCACTGAGCATGAAGGAGCAGCAGTTCGTGGAAGCGGCGCGGACGGTGGGGACGCGCGATTGGGGCATCATGTTCGGTCACCTGCTCCCGAATATGTGGGGGCTGATCCTGGTGCAGGGCGCGTTCATCGTCGTGGCGACGATCAGCGGCGAGACGGTCCTGAGTATCTTTGGCCTCACTGTCCAGCAGCCGAATCCGGACCTTGGATCGATGCTCTACTTCGGGGTTCAGAACATCGACAACAGCTACTGGCAGGTGCTCTTTCCCGGTATCGTCCTCGCGATCCTGATCCTGGCTCTGACCTTCGTCGCCGACGGGATTCGGGATGCGGTGGATCCCAGGGGAAGAGACTGAGAACTGCCCCTCACCGTGCCTGCGGCGGGTGTTTTACGATAACCGGCCTCCCTACACACTGCCGAGATCGGTGGCCAGGTGGTCGACCCCGAACCCTTCCTTCCGGACCCGGAGGTCGTAGTAAAGCACGGTGAGCGCCCCCAACTGGAACGGCTGGAGAATGATACCGACGATGGCATCGATGCCGGTGCTGGCGGCATGACCACCCGCCCCGTGGCCGAGGGCCAAAGCGGAGCCGGCGATGCCACCAATGACGCCTGAGATAACCGCCACGATCAGGAACAGGACGAGACCGATGCCGAAGACCCGCCACCAGGAGCCGCTCACCAGTTGCCAGCTGCGGTCGAAGGCGCCGAAGATACTCTTCCTCTCGAGAACGACTGCCTGCGGGATGAAGAGGAGCCGCACCAGCAGGAAGATGCCGGGCAGGACAAAGACGATGAACCCGACCCCGACGACGATCCCCTCCAGAATGGAGGCGGCGACCAGGGTGACGAAGGTGCTGGTGCCAATGGAGGCGTAAGCCTGACCGATGGAGATCGTGCGGCCCAGGTAGCGGGCGGCGATGGCGCGAGCCAGTGCGCCGGTGATCAGCGCACCGAAGACCAGACCGAGCAGAGCCAGACCACCGTTGAGGGCCAGGGATCCGGCCAATGCACCGCCGTTGAAGTGAATCTTGCCACCCGAGGTGGTGACCGGGGTGGGAGAGGCGACCTGGACCAGGAAGCTAAGGATCGCCTCGGGGATCTCAAGGATGGCGACGATGCCGATGAACAGGGCAACGTTGTCCCGGTAGAGCTCCAGAGTGGTACTGAAGATGCCGCCCATGTCTAAAGGTTGGAGTTCGCGGTTGATCGCCATACTATCCTCCTACCAACCAGTGCACGGCGGGGTCCATGACCACTCGCCATTATCGGTTTATCGTGAGAAGTCATCTACCAGGTTCTACCTCCCGCGTCCTCCTCCCACACAGTTCTGATTGGGGCAGGACGATAAGCCACTCAAAAGCCCCGGATCCCGATGGCGTGAGCCAGGACGAAGATGAGGACCCACGCGCCAAATGCGACTGCCCCGAATTCGAAACTTGTTAGAGCGCTGCCACCGCCGAAGAAGCTCAGCACGATTGCCACGCCAAGAAATGAGCCTATTGCTCCCCATAGAGCTCGTCCGATTACACTCATCGCCAGCACGTCAACGGGCGGAGCAATGATGGCGGCAGAGCCGGCAACCGCGCCGCCTGACCACGCCACTTGTTCCCTCCGTGGCTCTCAAATTCACTCACGCGTTGCTCCGTATGGGAGATCGCCGCTTCAAACGCCCGGTTGAGCGCTTCCTGCGCAAGAAGCTGCTACGTGCGCGCGCATTTCCCCACATCCCGTCCCCCCGCATCCACGACGTACTGCAGTCTCTCGCGAGTGTCCCGCAGATCTCGCTGGGCCTGCTCATCGACTTGATGACTCTGGTCTTCTGACACATATCCGCTCCCTCGACTGCCCGCGGCCGATGCCTCGCGCGTTCTGCCCGCCGCCCCAACCCTCTTTAGGCAACTGCTTGCGACCTGGCCGCTAGCCCAGCAATTGATAGAGTCCGTCGGCCATTCCCAAGAGACCCACCGCCCCGTAGCCAACGGCGATGAACTGAGCCCATGCCGGTCCGGAGAGGCCTCCCTGTCGTTCTCGCGACCGGACGCTGCTAGGCATGGTAGCGGGATCTGCTGCGATCATCGCGCTGGATGCAACCACGACCGCTCCGAACACGACGGTGAAGAATGCCAGCCGCTGAGCCGCAAAAAGCAACCGGCCGATGATTGAGAGGACCATAGCCATGGTTGCGCCACTGTCAATGTGCCAGAGACCAAATTGCCGTATGTTAGGCGCGTCCAAAGCACATACAACGAAACGATCTTGTAACGGCGGCCGATCTGATCATGCCACCATTTCCTGTAGCGGTCCGAGAAATCCGCCGACTGAAGCAGAAAGAACGACGGGACGACAAAGACAACGACGAGAGCGAGAGCTACCACACCTGCGACTAGGTCAGGTTCCATGGGCGCCTCATGCGGATTTTGGCTTCGTTCCCTTTTTCCAAAGTCGCGGGCGCTGCGGAGGTGGCTCCCCGTCGCGCCCGATCGCGAGCCAACCAGGCCGTCTAGGCCAGAGTCTGCCACGGTTTGCAGAGACGCGATGACCGCCGCGGTGCTCGGCCCGGAAGCCTGGCCTCGTAGTGGGTCGGTCTCCCGCGCCGCGGCGGGGCCGCGCCACGTGGACGCCAGCACCTCGTCCCGGGTTGTCGGCTGCCCATCGTAGCTGTAGCTGCGTCACCTGCCGGTGAGCAAGAGCCAGACCCCGACTGCAAGGCCGATGAGACTAAGTGCCAGGGAGATGACTTTCATTACCGGAGTTTCAAACACCCCGGTGCGCCGATTGAGGTAGGTGAAAGATACGGACAGGACGATGAAGAGAATGACGATGACAAGTGGAAGTATGTACATGCTAACCCCCGAGCGCACAGCGAAGGAGGAGGCACGCGCCTCCCCCCTCTCCGTGCGCAATCAACACAACCCGGCGAGCGCAGCTATGTCGGATCCCGCGGCGATTATTCCGGCCGCGGTGGCCACAGGCTCTGCACCGGATAATCCGGCGACTACACCCAGAACTCCGAATGATGCACCTAGGTTTGCGCACAAGCCGGAGCCGCTCAGATCCACAAAGTTGACCGGGTCGCCGCCGACAAACCCATACCGATCCAGCGACTGTGGGTCCTGCATGCTTCCCGCCAGCGGATCCTCCTGCGTCCACCGCCCGACGCTCGGATCGTAGTACCGGGTGCCGAACTTCAGCAATCCGGAGGCTGCATCCCAAACACCGCCGTCAAACCGGAACGGGTTGGGCACCGACCCGCTGGAGCTGGTCACGTTCCCGAAGGCATCGTAGCTGTAGCTATCCTGCACCGCCCCGGAGCTATCGGTCAGCGCCAGGACCGAGCCATTGCCGTCGGTCAGGTAGTAGTAGGGTGACGTCGAGCCGCCACTGGGCACCCGCTCGTCGATGAGCGTGCCATCGGGGAGGCGGGTAAACGCCGTTGTCCCGGCGCTGGTGGTCATGGAACTGATACTGGCCGAGGCACCAAAAGGACCGGCCAGCGGCGGGAAGTCGGTTCCCGGCTGAGTGAGGTTGACAGGGATGGGGAGGCCCAGCGGGGAGATCGAGGCGTCGGGCAAGGGACCGGAGGGAACCCCGGGTCCTGTTCCCGCCGATGGCCCATCGCTTGTCAGATTGTCCTGGTAGGTCGTGCTGCCCGAGGACACTCGCTGCGTCTGCCCCTGTCCCAGGTAGCTCTGGCTGGTTCCGTCGATGCTCGTCGTCTGGTTGGCGTCGTTGTACCCGAGGCTCAATCCGGCCGAGTTCCCGGTCTCATTGCCGTTGGCATCGAAGCCATACGTGGTGCTCCCGGCGCTGGTCAGTTCGTTGGCGGCGTTGTAGCTGAGCGTCGTTCCGTTGATCCCGGTCAGGTTCCCGGCGGCATCGTATCTGTAGCTTCCGCCCGGATTGGCCCCGATCAGCCGGTTCTCCCCGTCGTAACTATACGTCGTCGTCCCCGACGGCGCCGTCACGCTTTAGCGGAGTAATGTGCTCCTCTGGGTCTGGGGATTGACGTAGCTGTAGCTATCTGAGGTGAGCGTCTGGCTGCCCTTCGTCCCGGTGATCGTCAACAGCTGGCCAGCCCCGTTGTAGGTCATCGTCTCGGTGACCCCATTCGGGAAGGCGATCGAGTTGCGGTTGTGGTCGGTGTCGTAGCCGATAGTGGTGGTCCCGAAGGGATCGGTGACGCTGGCCACTTGATTCACGGGGGAGTAAGTGTAGCTGACAGTCCCGCTGCCATCGGTTTCGGAGAGCAGATTGCCGACCGGATCGTAGGTGTAGCAGATGCTGGCCGGGTTGCCGAGGGAATCGGTGCAGGCGGTGCTCGCGTTCGGCAGCACTTCCGAGATGACCTGATTGAGGTTGTTGTAGTGGTATTCAGTTGAGCCGGAATTGCCGGTCATGCCGAGGAGATTGCCCGCCGGGTCGTACGAGTAGCCGACGGCGGTTCCGTCGGCATACCCGACACCCGTTAACTCGCCTCGCTTGCTGTACGTGAACTGGGTGAGCTTTCCGTTGCCATCGGTCACCGTGTTCTCAAGATCATCCGGCGTGTAGGTAAAGCTGATCGATCCGAGCGGAGACGGGGGCGTCTCCTGCTGGAGGAGACCGCCGGCAAAGTACGAGTAACTCGTCTGGTGCCCGTTCGGATCGGTCGAACTCGCCAGCGTGCCGTTGGTGTTGTATGTGTAGGTCTGGATCTTGTTATCGGGATCGGTAACCGTCCAGAGGAGGCCCTGGGTGGTGTAGTTGTAGGAGGTGGCGTTCCCCTGGGCATCCGTGAACGACGTGGGCAGGTAGGGGAGCGAGGAATTGGCGTACTGCCAGCTCTCGGTTGCTCCGGTCGGCAGCGTCACCCCGGTCAGGTTGTTCTTCGTGTCGTAGCTAAACGTCGTCGTGGCGCCACTGGGCTTTGTAATTGAGGCGAGGTGATTATCGCTGGTCCAGGTCTGACTGGCCGTCGAGTTGTCGGCGTAGGTCACGCTGTTGATGCGGTTCTGGCTGTCGAACCCGTAGGTGGTCGTGTGGCCGTTCGGATCGGTGATCGACCCCGGATCGATCGACCAGGTCTTGCCCGCCGCGTTCGTGATCGACGTGATCTCTCCGCCCTGGCCGCCGTCGTAGGCGATTGACGTGGCATTCCCGTCCGCATCGGTGATCTTGGTCAAGTCGTGGTAGGTCGGCTTCTGATCGCCGGGCGACGCTTCGGAGAGAACGTACGCGAACTTCATCACCGCTCCGGTTGGATCGGTGAGAGAGGTCAAGTCCCCGGACGAATCCTGCCCCAGCGTCCAGGTCTCGCCGCCCGGCTCCGTGATCATCGTGAGCAAGGAGTTGGTGTAGGTCAGGCCGATGGTCTGCCCTTCCGTGGTCTCGATCGAGGTCACGAGGTGGTTGCTATCGCGGGTGAACGTAATCGTGTTGCCGGCCCGGTTGGCCATGCTGAGCAAGTAGCCATTGGCGTCGAAGGTGTCTACCTGTCCCGAGGCGTTGAAGGTCAGGGTGTAGCCGCCATTGGCGCAGCCCAGGACGGCGTCAATCCCAGGCGGAGGGGTAAACGAGCAGGGGGTCGGGTCGGCAAACGTCCACGTCGCGCCCGTCGGATCGACCAAGGTGACGGCCGACGAGCCGATCGAAAGGTGCATATCGGCCGGTACGAGCATCCACCCGTAACCGGGCGACCCAGCTCCGCTCGATGCATAGCTGCTGTAGACCAGGGCCAGGTTGGCGTCGAAGCCGTTCACACCGGGCAGGTCGAACAGCGGGACGGTGGCGACCAGACCGGCGTCCAGGGCATTGAGGTCGAGACGAAATCCGCCACTGCGACCGAGTGGGACATCATTCCAGGCGGTGACACCGGCGGCATTGTTCACCCACTCGAGCTCGCCCTCAAAGTAGGGAGTATCCAGTCCGGCATCGTACAGATCATTAGCATGGGTTCCCCCAGCCGTGCACGAGATCGTCCCCGTGCTTGAACTCTGAAAGACACCGTTGGTGTTGTAGGTATCGATCTCGCCCTTGATCGTGATGGAGAAGCTGCCGCTGTTGAGCGAATCGGTCGAGTTGTCCGTGTTCTGGGTACCACTGACGGTCGCGGTATCGCCACCTCCGTTGACGCCGCTGTGCGGATCGAGGGCCGAGGCGTTGATCGAGCTGACCTGGGAAAGATTATCCTCGGCTCCCCCGCCACCGACGAGAGTTCCCTTGCCGCTGATCGTCCCGAGATCCTTTTCGATCCCCTGGTAGGTGCTCTGACCCGTCGGCGAGTACACGGAGACCGCGGCGTCCTCATACCCGGTTGCGGTAAAGTGCGTGCACTCGATGACCATGGCATCCGGTGTTCCGGCCGCGCTTCCGTCCGGTGGGCCGTATGCCTCGGCATCGGCGTAATTCAAGCCGGAACAGCTGATGCCGCTTGAGAGACAGTTCCGCACCGATCCATTGGCGTTGGCGGCACACGCTGTCCCGCCATTGGTGCAGTAGTAGTTGTAGCCTTCGATATCGTACGCCTGAGTACTCGCCGAGAGGCTGAACAGGTGCGCGGCCGGGTGCCGCAGACCGAAAGTCGCGACGGATGCGGACCGCGCGGTCGCGATGCCGGTAGACGCAAACGAAACAGCTGGTGTCAGGAGGGACTCTCCGAGAAGAAGTGTGCTTGCCATCAGGTGGACGGCACGCCGCTGTGAGAGAGTCATGCTGTGTTCCTCCAGAATGTGCGCGAGGGCTTCAGGAGGTGACACAGCGGATTTGACCGAACCCGCAATGGGGCGCTATCCTTCGATGTGTAGGCGCCGTGGATAGTATCCCGGTGTCACCGTGAGAGTCTCCGCGCCAACGGAGGCTCTCGTGCTGTATCTGGCTCCGTTTCTCCTTTCGTCGCGAGGGAGGAACTCCCGGTGCCGGATCGGGTCCTCCCCGGCTGTTGCCCGCTACGGGTTCTTGGCCCCTCCAACCGCATATCATTCATTGCAATTAAATGAAGGTGCCCCCAGCCTACCAGGCTGCTTCCCCTCTGTCAAATATGTTGTTTTGTATATAGGTCGAACGGGGATAAGTGGAGCGCTACCTGGCTTCACAGCTAGTCGTATACGGCCTACTAGCCATTGTTAGGCGGTTAAGGCCGCAACTTGTCGGTGCCAGGCGCCTATCGCCCTTCGCTTTTCCGGCGTGCCCGTGCTCCGCTCGTCTAATAGCACACAGGCCGGGGGGTGCGCGGCGTGGGGGAAGTCGCTAAAAAGGGGTAGAGTGGAAGTGCTCTTATCACGATGAGGAAAGGCGGGCCTACCGGTGACGATACCTGTCTCTGTTACGGTCAACGGCCAGGAGCGTCGCGCCGACGTCGAGCCGCGGCTGCTGCTGGTCCACTTCATTCGCGATACCCTGCGTCTGACCGGCACCCACATCGGGTGCGACACGACGAACTGCGGCGCCTGCACGGTGCTGATGGACGGCAACGCGGTCAAGTCGTGCACGATCCTGACGGTTCAGGCAGACGGGCACGAGATTCAGACGATTGAAGGCGTGGCCGACGGCGACAAGCTGCATCCGATTCAGGAAGCGTTCTGGAACGACCACGGCTTGCAGTGCGGCTACTGCACGCCGGGGATGATCATGGCCAGCCTCGGATTGCTGGCCCGCAACCCCCACCCGTCGGTCGAGGACGTGCGGCAGGGGTTAGAGGGCAACCTGTGTCGGTGCACCGGCTACCAGAACATTATTACCGCCGTACGTCACGCGGCTGAGGCGATGGCCGGAGGCGGCGAATGATTCCCGCGGCGTTTGAGTACGCGGCGCCGACGACGCTTGACGGTGTGATTCAGACCCTGGTCGACAACGAGGACGACGCGAAGCTGCTCGCCGGCGGCCACAGCCTGTTGCCGTTGATGAAGTTGCGCCTGGCCGCGCCCGCCCTGCTGGTCGATCTTGGTCGGGTTCCCGACCTGGCCTATATTCGCGACGCCGGTGACCACGTGGCGATCGGCGCCATGACGACCGAGTACGCGCTCGAATCATCGGATCTGCTGCGCGACCGGCTCCCGTTGCTTGCGGAAGCGGCCGGCATGATTGGCGACCAGCAGGTGAGAAACCGGGGGACAATCGGGGGAAGCCTGGCTCACGCCGATCCGGCATCCGACCTGCCCACGGTCGTGACGGCGCTGCGCGGTGAGATCATCGCGACGGGGCCGAACGGGCAGCGCTCCATTCCGGCCGAGGAGTTCTTTCAGGACATCTGGACGAGCGTTCTGGATCCGACCGAGGTTTTGACCGAGGTGCGGATACCGTACGTGGCCGGCGCGGCGCAGACCTACGAAAAGTTCCGGCTGCGCGCGGCGGATTGGGCCATTGTCGGCGTCGCGATAAGCGCGACCCGGCAGGATGGGAACGTCGGCGATATTTCCGTCGTGTTGACGAATGTCGGACCGACGCCGGTCCGCGCGAAGGGAGTCGAGGACGCGTTGAAAGGTGGACCGGTCACGCGCGAAGTAATCGCCACGGCGGCCGAGAAGGCTTCGGATGGACTTGAACCATCTGGGGAGCTGAAGGCCTCACCGGATTACAAGCGCCACCTGGCGCGCGTTCTCACCCGGCGGGCGCTGGAGCGGGTACTAATCCCCGCCTGATTACGGCGCGGACTGGGTGGCGGTCTTCTTGGCCGCCACGGACGTGCTCTTAACAAGCGCCGTGCCGGTTGCGTGCTCCTTCGGTCGGATGGTGCTCTTTAACTTCGGATGCGACCCGCTCGTCGAGTTGCCGCACGCAGCAAGCGCAATAGCGAGGATGATGGACCCCAAGACGACGATTGGCTTTCTCATGCCACCTCCTGCCCCCCGACTGGGACGCATTGAAGCACGAAATGTGCCAGATTCGGCGTCAATGAACAGGAGCCGGGCTATTCAGCCCGGCTCCTGCCCTTGAGGAGTGATGGTATGAGACCGAACGGTGCTGCCTCCCGTGCGGTCGCCATCACCGGCACTATAGCAGGGACCCGAGAAATGGTCAAGTGGATGTTTGTATCTACGGAAAACGATGAAAGAGCGCCCGAAGATCGTTCGAATGAGCGGCGGCGCCGAGGAAGGGTCGGACGCCGAAGATTTCCTCGATGGTGCGCAGCGTCGAGCTATGGGTGTAATGGGTCGCGCCGGCGTATCCGCGGCGAGCGTCAGGCGAAAGGGCTATGAGACCGATCGGGCCGTCGTTGCCCTCGCCTTCGTCCCAGGTGATGAAGATCACGCCTCCGTGCTTGAAGGCGGTCGATCGCAAGATGGGTGGAATGGTCGTGGCGAGGAACCGGTCGCCTTCGGCGATGGAGTTGTAGGTCGGCGCGCAACTGTCGTGCATGTCGGAGCAGAGGTCGGGCAGGATGTAGTCGAAACGCGCGACACGTCCGTGGCGGAGATCGGATTGCAGGGACGTGTAGGCGCGCATGTGAGCGATGCAGGTGGCGGCGCGGGCTGTGACGTCGTGGAAGTAGACAAACGGGTTGTGCTTGGCGGCGTAGGGATATTGCGAGATGGTCGGGCACTCGCGGCCGTTGATGTTCTGCACGTAGGCGCGCCATGAGATGCCGGCATGGTCGAGGAGGTAGGTCAAGTGGGCATGGGTGGCGAACTGGATGTCGGTCGGCAGTTCGTCGCTGTGAATTCCGAAGTTGGTGCCGGCCATGAGCCAGAGGTAGTTCGGCAGGCTCGGGTGGTTGTGGGGTGGATTGTAATACTGCGTCGCGTGGGCGCCGGTCTTGAGAAGCGTTCGATTGATGTAGGGAGCCGCGGGGTTCCCGACAATTGCGCGCCAGTCGTGATTCTCGAGGACGATGAGGAAGACGGTTTTCAGGGTGTGGTGGGCGGTTCCAGTGGAACGGGGAGTGGGGTTTGGTGGTGGAGCCGCGGTGTCGGAGCGACAACCGGCGAGGCCGACGGCGAGGAGGATTGAGATGGCGGCAATTCGGAAGGACATGAGGAATACCCCACCCTAGACGATGCCCGGCAAAGCCAGACGATCCCGGCTATCATTGCCGGTACCGAGAGCTGGAAAGGCAGGATCGTGACCAGGGGGATCCCGACGATCACGGCGGCGTAGACGCCCGCGAGGAGCGGACCGGGAGTCACCGGGCCGAGGTCGCGGCGGTGATACATAACGGCGGCAGGAAGCAGGAGCAGCGCCAGATCGTGGATCAGAGTGTGAGGGCTTATCAGGAGACCGGCTACAACCGCCACGCCGAGAGGGATGTCGAGGTCCTGACTCCGGCGGGTCACGTCGACGAGAGTTCCGAGTATTGCGAGGTCGAGAACCGCCGTGAGCGGACTCGCGAGCCGCGGAACAAGTAGGTGCGTAAAGCCGAAG
>Ga0070739_10004049_pt1 | contig 17730 bp, 11 predicted proteins | sample Coa_R1_7_FD_66445 | JGI IMG/M metagenome (GOLD analysis project Ga0070739, IMG submission 66445) | Surface soil microbial communities from Centralia Pennsylvania, which are recovering from an underground coalmine fire - Coalmine... | ecosystem: Environmental > Terrestrial > Soil > Unclassified ... | reverse complement strand
GGTTACTTCGTCCATGGCTCGCCGCGCCGCCTCGCGCGGCTCCAGGCCATGCTCCAGCCAGCGCTCCACGTTCTCCACCACGACGATCGCATCGTCCACAACGATGCCGATGGCCAGCACGAGACCAAAAAGCGAGATGTTGTTGAGACTAAAGCCGAGCGCAGCCATGACGGCGAAGGTGCCGACGATGGCGACAGGCACGGCAAGAAGCGGGATCAACGCCGCCCGCCAGTTTTGTAGAAAGGCCAGCACGACGATGGCCACAAGGACCACCGCCTCAAGCAAGGTCTGTACGACATCGGCAATGGATTCGCGGATAAAAGGAGTCGTATCGTAGGCAATATCATAATCGATGCCTTCGGGGAAGTGCTTTTTCAGCTCCTTCATCTTGGCTTTGACGGCGTCGGCCACGTCCAGAGCGTTCGTGCCGGGAAGCTGGAAGATGGCCAAGCCGACGCTGGGTTTGCCGTCGAACGTGCTCGCTTGGTTGTAGTTCTTCGCGCCCAACTCAACACGGGCCACATCGCCCAGACGGACAATGCTCGCGGATGTGCTCGTAGGCCGGGGAGTCGTGCCACCCTGTTGCATGGTGCCGCCAAGCGTGCCGCTGCTGATCGAACTGCCCGAGAGGCTACCGCTCCCTGTACTTGTGCTGCTCGATCCACTCGTATTGCCCGAACTGGTGTCATCTAGGTTGCCGCTCAAGCCGGAAGGGTTACTGTTAGTCAAGTTGCCGCTCAGGCTTCCCGTACCGGAGATGGTGCTGCTAGGCGGATTACCGCTGCTGGTGCTGGAACTGCCGGTAGAACTGGTCGTGGTGCCGGATGTTGTCGCAAGGCCTGTGCCCATGTTGCTGGTAGAGGCGGGTCCTCGACCGATCATCCCGCCGCCGCCTACAAAGCTGCCGCCCACAGAGCCACTACCCATCGCAATCGCTCCCAAACCGCCGCCGCCCAACATGCTTCCACCTGTCATGCCGCCAGTCGGTTGCGATAGGATGACCGGAGCAGGTTGATAACGGCCAAAGGGCGCTCCCTGTCCGACCTTGATGACGATGTTGGCGAACTGCTCCGGATCGCGGAGCCGGCCCAGCGTGTCGAGAGGGAATTGAAAGGGCTGCCCCTGCGGTGAGGGCTGCTGTCCAAGTTGTCCCGCCGGCGCTTCGATGTTTTGTGTGCGGATGGCCGCCGCAACTTCCAGCGGCGTCATGTTGCGCGAGGCAAGTTTCTGGGGATCGAGCCAGACCCGGATGCTGTAATCGCGCTCGCCCAGGACGTTGATGTCCGAAACGCCCTCCACACGGAACAGCTCATCACGGACGTTGATGTAGGCGTAGTTGCTCAGGTAAATGTCATCATATCGGCCATCCGGCGAGTAAAAATTGACAACTAATAAGATGTCTGGAGTCTTCTTTTTGATCGTGATGCCCTGCTTCTGCACGTCTACGGGCAACTGCGGCATAGCTAGGGCTACACGGTTCTGCACCATCACCAGGGCCGTGTTCAGATCGACATTCAGGTCGAAGGTGACGGTGAGCGTGTAGGAGCCGTCGTTGCCGCACTGCGACGACATGTACAACATGCCGGGCACACCGTTGACTTGCTGCTCGATCGGCGCCGCCACGGTATCAGCCACCACCTGCGCATTGGCACCGGGATAATTAATGGAGATCGACACGCCCGGCGGTGTGATGCGTGGATACTGCGCGATTGGTAGCGAGCGCAGGGCAATCGTTCCCGTCAGCGTAATGACGATGGATAGCACTGAGGCGAAGATTGGCCGATCAATGAAGAAGTGCGAGATCATGCGCGCCCCCGAAAGGATGAAGGGTGAAGGATGAAGGATGAATCAGGAAAGCTCTATTTCATCCTTCTTCCTTCATCCTTCATCCTTCCGGGAGGGGGCGGCTGGGGACGTTGCGGTACGGGCGACGGAGCCTGACCGCCATCCATCGTCGGCATGGCTATCTCTTCCGGCTCGACCACCATGTTGGGCCGTATCTGGGGCAACGAGCCGACGACCACGCGGTCGTCGGAGTTGATGCCCTCGACAACCCGCAGGCCGTCCTCTTGCAACGAGCCAACGGTGACGCGGCGGTATTGCACCTTGTTGTCTCCGTCCAGAACATAAACGAACTTCAAACCTTGATCGGAGCCGATAGCCCGTTCGATGACCAGTAAGGCATCGTGGGGCTGGCCGATTGGCAGATGGATCCGCGCGAACATCCCAGGGGCCATCACTTGACGCCCGTTGGGCGGTTTGGGATTGGGAAAGATGGCGCGTACGGTCATGGTGCCTGTGTTGGGATTGACCTGATTATTGGCGAAATTCACGGTCCCTTGATGGGGGTAACCCTGCTCGCCCTCCAGAGCCATATACACCGGGATCTCCTCGGTGTTTACCGGAACGGTGATGGTCCCTTCATTAATGCCTCGGCGAACACGCAACAGAGTCCGCTCATCCACATCAAAATAGGCGTAAATGGGATCGAGCGAGACAACAGTTGTTAGTGTTGTTTGGTCCTGATTAACGAGATTGCCCAGCGTATAGTAGTATCGACTCACCCGACCGCTGATGGGCGAGTGGATGTCGCAAAAGCTGAGATTGAGTTTGTAGACGGACAGCGTTGCTTGGGCGGCCTTGACCGAGGCATCGGCTTCAATCTCTTGCGCCAGATAGGTCTCAAGCTCCTGTTGCGAGGTCGCTCCCGGCTCGCGGCGAGCGAGGTCGCGGACGCGGGCGTTGTTCGACCGGGCCAGCCGCAGTCGAGCCTGGGCCAGTGTTACCTGCGCCTGCGCCTGATCGACCAGTGACTGATAAGGCCGCGGATCGATTTGCAACAGAAGTTGGCCTTCCTTGACATCGGCACCTTCCTTGAAGTGCATCTTGACCAAATAGCCGGTGACGCGCGGGCGGATGTCTACCGAGTTGATTGCGGCGGTGCGTCCAGTGTAGTCCATAAAGTCGGTGATCTGTCGCTGTACCGGCCGGCTAATCGGAACGACCGGCAGTTCGGCAAATGTCTCCGGTAAGGATTGCTTAGCGCAACCCGTCAGCAGAACGAGAGCCGGCACGACCAATCTACCGAAAAGAAAAGGGCATCGAAGGCTCATAATGTCGCCGATCCTCGCGTTTCCTGAAATGGCGGATCACCCAGGATTGATCTTAGTCGAAATGACGGCCCTGGCCTCATTGGAATCGGCGGCGAGAACACTTCTCCGCAAGTGTTGGTATCGGCCCTATCTTCGGCGTGCGTTCCACAACTGCTCAACCAGGAACGTCGCGCCCAGGACGAGGGCGCTCGTCAGCAGGGGATGCAGTCTCGCGGCGGTATACGCGCTGGTCTCGAAGATGTGACGAGGAAACTCTCCCCGTTCTGCCAGATCATGCGAGGGACGGTAGAGGCTGCGGTTACGGTCGCCTCGGACGGGCTGATCCGTTCTCTGTTGCTGAAACGACTTCATCTCCTGGAAGAAATCCATGAAGCGCGGGGCCAAAGCCGACAGTACCGACATCATCTTGCTCCCACCCCCGACGGCGACTTCACGCTCGGTATGCTCCGCACAGTGCAGAATCGCTTTGGCCGCGATTTCCGGAGCATATACCGGCGGAGGCAGGGTTGGCTCAACGGGCATGTAGTTCTTCGCATGATGCGGTAGGGGAGTGGCAATGGAAGTGGGCTTGATGAGGGTCACAGAAACCGGCGCGCCCTCTTCTTCCAGTTCGACGCGCAGAGCATCGGTGAAGCCTTTGACTGCTTGTTTGGAAGCAGAGTACATGCCCTGAAGCGGAAAAGCCCGATCCGAAACCACGCTGCCGAGGTTGATCAGGGCGCCTCCTCGTTTCTTCAGCTCAGGCAGAGCAGCCAGAGAGCCGTGAACAACCCCCCAGAAGTTCGTATCGAACAACCGCCGGGCGTCCGCAAGGTCAATCTCTTCCAGTCGGCCAAACAGCGACACGCCGGCGTTGTTGACCCAGGTATCGAACCCGCCAAAACGCTCTCGCGCCATCGCGGCGATCCGCTGTACCTCTTCTTGGTGCCCCACATCCGCGACAACGGACACAGCCTGGCTGCCCCGACTGGTGATTTCGTTCTCCAGTTCCCGCAACTCGGCTTCACTGCGCGCGGCCAAGACGAGACGAGCGCCGCGCCGTGCCGCTTGACGGGCTGTCACAAGCCCGATGCCGCTTGTCGCGCCGGTAAGAACGAGGACTTGATCGGATAGCTTTTTGAGATGTATGTTCATGGTCAACTCTCGATTACAAGTGTTGCGGACCCAGAAAAAAATCGGCAAATGTTGCGCCAGCCTGAATTGTCTTGCCTGCGCCACTTGCTCCTTGCCTTCCGAGCGTGAAGAGGCGACAATCGCCGAGGTAGAGTAGAACTTCTGATCGATGGAAGCGCGGAACCATGTCGTCGGACCCGATTACAACTGCGAACCTATCCGCCGCACCCACCCAGTCGAGGCTGGATGCACTACTTCCGCGCAGCATCTGGCGTGCGCCCTTGGTGCCGGCCGCGTTGGCGCTGAGCGCCGGAATCCTGCTGGATCGTCAGCTTTCACTGCCTCTGCCGGGGAGTTTGATCGCCGCGGCCGTCTGTCTGGCGGCATGGTTCTGCGCACGGACCAGCTCGCATCCGGGCCTGCCGTTGATTTATCTGGCGTTGGCCGGAGCCGCCTTCGGAGCCGCATATCACCACTTTCGCCGCGATTCGTTTGCAGCCAACGACATTTGGCAATTCGCCAAGGATGAGCCGGTACCGGTGCAACTGCGCGGCATCCTCGATGAGGAACCCATCCATCATCGCGCCCCGCCGAGTGATCCGTTGTATTCTCGACCTCCTTTCGGCGATACCGTGGCAGTCTTGCGCGTTTCCGAAATTCGCAGCGGTGGCAACTGGCTGACGGTATCCGGCCGAGTACGCGTTGTGGGCACCGAGGATTGGCCGGAGTTGCATTGTGGCGATGTTGTGGGCGTAGTGGGGCAACTCGTCCGCGTGGCGCCGCCCGGCAATCCCGGTGAATTCGATTTCGCCGACTACCTGCGCGACCGTGGTATCCGCACAGTGCTGACAACGCGAAAGTCGCTACAAGCCGTGACGCGACTCGAAAGGGGCTGGCCGAAATCGTTGCAGGGCTGGCTGGCGGTGATCCGCGGGCGGGGACAGCGGATACTGCGTGAGACGTTACCGCCGCATCAAGAAGGGCTGGCTTCCGCTCTGTTGTTGGGTGAAGACGCAGCCATGTCGCGCGCCGAATGGGACAAGTACATTCGTACCGGCGTCCTTCACGTCTTGGCGATTTCGGGGCAACATCTGGTGATTTTGGCCGGCTTTCTCTGGCTTGTGCTGCCGCGCCTCGGCGTGCGGCAACGCCACGGAGCGTGGATCGTGGCTCTCGGGGTATTGGCTTATGCTCTGCTCACCGGCGGACGACCGCCGGCGCTGCGCGCGGCTGTCGCCGTTTGCGCTGTGTGCGGCGGACTGATCCTGCGCCGCCGTGTGTTGCCGGCCAACCTGTTCGCCCTGTCGTGGATCGCTGTAGCACTCGTCAATCCAGCGGACTTATTCACTACCGGCTGCCTCTTATCGTTTCTCTCCGTGGCAGTGCTGTACTGGTGCATACGCCCCTTAGGGGAGCGCGAGGAAGATCCGTTGGATCGCCTCATCGATGAGGCGAGGCCGGCATGGCTGCGGTGCCTGCGACGGCTGGGCTGGCGTCTATTCGAGAGCTACTCCGTCACGCTGCTGATCTGGTTGGCAATATCGCCGCTCGCCGCCTCGAAATACCAGATGATCTCGCCCGCCGGCTTGCCGCTGGGACCGCCGCTCGTCGCTCTGACGACGGCAGCCCTTTTCAGCGGCTTTCTGCTGCTGGCCGCCGGCATCCTGTTCTTGCCCTTGACAGGATTGCTTGCCCTGCTGGTTCAAGGCAGCCTCGTTGCCTGTGAGTTTCTCGTCGATGGCGCTGACCGTGTTCCGTATAGCCATATCTACGTTGGGGCAATCAGTGATTGGTGGTTATGGCTGTTTTATCTCAGTTTGCTGGGAGTGTTGACGCAAGAGCCGTTGCGGCGTCGTTGGCGCTGGGCGAGCATCGCCGGCTTGGGATGGCTGTGCGCCGGCCTTGCCGCCGGTGCCGCCCGCATGCCGAGCGATGAGCTGCGCTGCACGTTTCTCGCCGTCGGCCACGGCGGCTGTACGGTGATCGAAACGGCGGATGGACGCACCATCCTCTACGATGCCGGCTCACTCGCCGGGCCCGATGTGACGCGCCGGCAAATCGCTCCCTTTCCCTGGCATCGCGGCGTTCGCCGTATCGATGAGGTGATTATCTCACACGCTGACCTCGATCATTTCAACGGTATCGTGGAATTGCTCGACCGCTTCGCCATTGGCCAGGTAACATGCACTCCCACCTTTGCAGAAAAACCGACGCCTGGTGTCCGCTTCGCTCTCCGTATCCTCCACGAACGTGGCATCCCTACGCGCATCGTCAAAGCAGGAGACCGTCTCACCGCTGGCGATGTTGTGCTGGAAGCGCTGCATCCACCGGCCGTCGGCCCCGACGGTAACGAAAACGCGCGTAGTCTAGTCCTTCTCGTTCGGCACGCCGGCCACTCTATTCTGCTGACCGGCGATCTGGAAGGGAAGGGATTGCAGCGCGTCCTCGGCGAGTTACCGCGGCATCGTGTCCATGTTCTTATGGCACCGCATCATGGAAGCCATCTCGCCAACACGTCGGATTTGGCGAAGTGGGCGACGCCGCGTGTTGTCGTCTCGTGTCAGGGCCGGCCGCCCCTCTCGCGCGAAGTGCAAGAACGCTACCGGGAGATCGGAGCGCGGGTACTTGATACGCATCAACATGGTGCTATCACCGTCCGTAGTCACACGAGCGGACTTGTCGTTGAGACGTTTCGGACGAAAGAGCGATTTGCCATTCGCGGCATTGACCGCGAGAATTAAAGAAGGCGTATCCTCTATGCGCCCTGGGAGATCCTACGAGTGAGCGAGAATTTCGTGACCGTGGCGACGTTTCATAGGAGCTTTGAGGCTCAGCTGGCGAAGAATGCGTTGGAAGAGGAAGGTATCGCGTCCACCTTATCCGGCGAGTTAACGGCGGATATGCTGCCCTTTGGACAAGCGGGAGGAGGCGACCAGATCGTGTTGCAGGTACACGAGGACGATGCCCAGCGTGCGGCAGGTATCCTCGCCGCAATTGCCGCAGCCAAGCTGGATGACAACTGGGAAGATGAGGCGGAATCGGGCGCCGGCGTGTGGATCTGTTCCATCTGCGGCGAGCCGATTAGCAACCGCCTGTCGATCTGTTATTCTTGTCAGACGCCGCGCGAGGCCATTCGCGCCTCAACTCCGCGCCATTCGACTGCTGTTCAACAAGAGCCTACCTTATCTCCCACAAGCGAGGGCGTGCAGAAGCCAGATGAAATCGATCGTACTTCAGCGCTGGAATCACCGACGGAGTCTGCGTCGGCGGTAGACGAAGCAAAGAGCGAGCAAGAATTGCTCACGGCTACCGGCGACGATATGGCCCGCCGGGCGCTTCTCGCGGCGATGGTTTGGATCTTGCTGCCGTTCGCCTGGTATTATCTCACCAAGCTCTTCTTCTTTCCCGGCGAATTGAGTCCCAAGGGTATGCGCTATCTCTACGGAGCGCTACTTCTCAACGTATGTTATACCCTTTTGAGCATCCTCGCCTGCGGCGGCCTCTTTCTTTGGCTTTGAGACTGGATTCACGTTGTCTGCCGCACCAGCTGATGAAATCGTTCGTGCAATTGCCGCGTGACCGGGCCGGGCTTGCCGTTGCCGATGGGCCGGCCGTCGCATTGCACCACGGGCGCAACCTCGGCGGCGGTGCCGGTCAGGAAGCATTCATCGGCGCTATAGACATCGTGGCGCGTCAGGGCCATCTCCTGCACAGTAATTTTCGCCGCGCGAGCCAGTTCGAGGATGGCGTTGCGCGTCACCCCTTCGAGAATGCCGGCGACCATGTGCGGCGTGCGTAGCACGCCGTGTTTGACGATGAAAATATTGTCGCCCGTGCATTCGGCGACCTCGCCGTTGTGATTGAGCATGATCGCTTCCTGACAGCCGGCACGGACGGCCTCGATTTTGGCCAGGATATTATTGAGATAATTCAGCGATTTTATGCGCGGATTCAGGGCGTTTGGATGGTTGCGGATGATCGAAGCGGTTATGACATGCAGGCCCCTCTCGTAAAACTCGACGGGATAGAGGCTGATGTCATCGACGATGGTGATGACCTGGGGATTGGAGCATTTCTGCGGATCAAGCCCCAGGGAGCCGGCTCCACGAGTAACAACCAGACGAATATAACCATCCTGCTTGGCATTGGCTTTGACCGTATCGAGGACGGCTTGCGTCATTTGCTCGCGGCTCAGCGGGATTTCCAGAAGAATATGGCGAGCGCTCTCGTAGAGACGGTCGATGTGTTCGCGAAGACGGAAGACATTGCCGCCATAAACTCGAATGCCCTCAAACACACCATCGCCGTACAGCAAGCCGTGGTCGAAGACGCTGATTTTAGCCTCGGACTTGTCGAACAGTTTGCCGTTGATCCACACCTTGCTCATCGCTGCGCTCCAGAGATCAGAGATCAGAGGTCAGAGGTCAGAGGCATACGCTGACCTCTGACTTCTGACCTGTGACCTCTGACACGCGGCCCTTCACCAAACGCACAACGCGATCCGTGTTGCCGACAATTTCCATATTGTGCGTCACCATGATAATAGTCAGCCGTTCCTGCCGGTTCAAGTCGCGGAGCAAGCGAATAATTTCCGTACCCTTGTCGGCGTCGAGGTTACCGGTCGGCTCGTCGGCCAGAAGGATGCGAGGACGATTCATGAGTGCGCGGGCGATGGCGGCGCGCTGCATCTCGCCGCCGGACAGTTCGCGCGGCTTGTGGTGCAGGCGATGCCCCAACCCGACGCGATCGAGCAGCTCGGTGGCCTGGTGCTTCAGGGTGCGGCGCTCGCGGAACCAGCCGCGCACCGATAAACCAATCATTTTCGGCATCAACACATTTTCCAGCGTGGTTAGCTCCGGCAACAGGTGGTAGAACTGGAAGATGAACCCAAACGTCTCGTTGCGCAGCCGATCGCGCTGCTCGGCCGGCTGATTGTCGATGCGTTCGGTGTTGAGGAGGATTCGGCCCTCATCGGGCTTGTCAAGGGTGCCGAGTAAGTGCAACAAGGTGCTCTTCCCGCTGCCGGAGCTGCCGACGATACTGAGAAACTCACCGGCAAACACTTCGAGATCGACGCCGGTCAGCACCGGCACTTCGATGGCGTGCTTGCGATAGGTCTTGTGCAGATTGATCGCCGCCAGCAACGGCAGATTATCGAGCATCGCATTCGTCTCCAGAAGATTATCCACAGATTACGCAGATTACACAGATTAAATTATACTTATGATCTTTAATCTGTGTAATCTGCGTAATCTGTGGATCGTTTGGGATTATTCATATCGTAGCGCTCGCACCGGATGCAGCAGAGCGGCCCGCAGTGCCGGCAGCACGCTGAACAATACGGCGATGGCTACCGCGCCCACGTTAATCACCAGTACACTCGACATATTCAAATCGGTCGGAATCTCATTGAAGTAATAGACCGACCGATCAAACAATTCATGTCCGGTCCATTTGGTCAAGAACTGTTCGATCTGATTGATATTCAAGGTGATGGCCGTGCCAATCGTCGAGCCGAGGACTGCGCCCACGGCACCGAGCAACAAACCGTAACTCAGGAAAATATTCAGTACACCTCGATTGGAAGCGCCCAACGCCTTGAGTATGCCGATGTCGCGCGTTTTCTCGACGACGATCATCGAGAAAATGGCCAGGATACCGAAGCCGGCCACCGCGATAATCATGAACAGCAACACATTAAGAATGCCCTTCTCAATGCTGATGGCGGCCAACAGTGGACCCTGTTTGTCTTCCCATGTATGGACGCTCAACTCCCAATGGGCGGGAAGCAGCGATTGTAAGCGGTCCTTGACTGCATGGAGATCGCGATAGTCTTTGATGCGAACTTGAATGCTGGTGGCGCGATCCGGCATGGCCCGCAGACGCTGCAATTCCCAGAGAGGAACAAACACATAGTTGGCGTCGTATTCGCTCATCTCCGATTTGAAATAATCGCACACCGCGCAGCGCCACTCGACGGGTTTGAGTCCCTGGCCGCTGATGGTGGTGATGATGACATCATCGCCAGGTGCGAGAGTGCGGATCTCCTCCGGTGGGCCATCGGGCTTGAGCTTGGCGCGGAAGTGCGCCACCGCGTAGCCGACGATGATGGTAGAAGGCCGCGAATCGACCGGCGGCGGCGGTGCGGGAGCGGGCTTTCCGTCCGTTGGCCGCGGCAGCAGCATGGCGGCGATTCGATCCAATTGGTGCGGAGGGTGAAGCATGCGCTGATGTTCCAGCGCTTCGGGACTTAGCTCGAAGGACGGTTGTCCCTTATGAAGCAATAAGTGATCGGCGAAGCCGCCAACGCGAGCACGGCCCACGGGATCAATGCCGATGATGTGAACCGGCCGGGCGATGGCCGTGCCATTGCACTGGAACTGAATCATGCCGAAGATTTCCAGAGTCGGCGTCATCGCTTCAATACGCTGGCTGAGGAAAGGGTCCGATTGAATGAGGGCCATCTTGCCTTCGGGATTGGCAAATCCCTGGAAATCGTGCGCTTCGATAACAATATCAGAGAGCAGTCCGTGCAGCCGTTCGCGCAGCTTGGTGCTGAAGCCGGCCATGACGCTGTTGACGACGATGAGCGTGGCCACGCCGAGCATGACACTGACAATGCACACCAACGCGAGGTAGCGCGTCAGTAAATAACGCCAGCACAGCAGCAATTTATACACGTCTCACCTCAAAAAGACATTTCACCACGGAAAACACGGAAAACACGGAAAAAATTAATCAAGTCAATCAGCGGTATAGGACTTGTTGTTTGTTATTTTGCCTTTTTTCCGTTCTTTCCGTGTTTTCCGTGGTGAGTCATTTTTTCTCCGGGCGAAGCAGCGGAAACAGGATCACATCGCGGATGGTTGCCGTGTTGGTAAGCAGCATTACAAGGCGGTCGATGCCGATGCCGAGTCCGCCGGCCGGCGGCATACCGTGGCGCAGAGCGCGAATGAAGTCCTCGTCCATCTTGGCCATCGACTCTTCCTCCGGCAGGCCTGCCAACTGCATGCGGAAAGTCTGCTCTTGCGTGATCGGATCGTTCAGTTCCGTGTAGGCATTGGCCAATTCCATGCCGCGCACATACAACTCGAATCGCTCGGCGATTGCGGGATTGTCGCGCTCCCGCTTGGTCAAAGGACAGAGCGGAGCGGGATAATCATAAACGAACACCGGGCCGAGCAGCTTGTCCTCCACATGCTCCTCGAACAGATGATGCACAATCACGGCAGCGTCCTTGCCGGCGGTCGGAAAGCCTTCACGATCCGCGACGCGGCGGAGCGCGTCGGTATCGTTCATCGCTACGCCGACGTGTTGCTCGAACAGTTCGGCGTAGGTTTTTCGCTGCCACGGTGGCGTGAAATCGATGGTGTGTTCGCCATAAGGCAGCTTCATGCCGCCGCCGAGTGATTGCACGCAGGCGACGATCAGTTCTTCCGTCAGATCCATCATGGAGCGGTAATCGCCGTAGGCCTGATACAGCTCCATCATGGTGAATTCCGGGTTGTGCCGCGGGCTGATGCCCTCGTTGCGGAACACCCGGCCAATCTCATACACCTTCTCGATGCCGCCTACCAACAGGCGCTTCAAGTGCAACTCCAGAGCGATGCGTAAATACAAGTCGATGTCCAGCGCGTTGTGGTGTGTGATGAACGGCCGGGCCGCTGCGCCTCCGGCGATGGCGTGCAGCGTCGGCGTTTCCACCTCCCAGAAGCCGCGCTCGTCGAGAAAACGCCGCATGGTTCTCACAATCTGAATGCGCTTGCGAGCGCGGTCGAGCGTTTCCGGGTTGTGGACCAGGTCCAGATAACGATGCCGCAGACGATACTCGAGGTCGTGCAATCCGGCAAATTTGTCCGGATGGGGTAAGAGCGACTTGCCGAGAAACGTCAGCTTGTCGGCGAAGACGGTCGGCTCGCCGCGCTTCGTCTTGCCGAATGTGCCGTCCACGCCCAGCAAATCGCCCAGATCGAGCTGTTGCGCCAGCTGCCAACCGCTATCTCCGACCTGTCTTTGTCCCACCATGACCTGAATCCGACTGCTCAGGTCGGGAACTTTCTCCACCTCTCCTTCGCGTTCGCCCTTGATCTCGCGGAGGGTCGGCGTGCCGGACCAATCCTTGAGATCGAGAAAATGGACCTTACCGCCTTCGCGGCGGCTGACGATGCGTCCGGCAATACGAACGCGTGGCCGTTGCTCTTCCAGCAGGTCGGCCGGCAGAGCGAGGACGGCGTTGATTGACTGATGGCCGTCGAACCGGCCGCCCCACGGATCGAGTCCGAGCGCCTCAAGGGCGTGCAGCTTCTCCAGGCGGGCGGCCTCGAACGAATCTTGGGGTGTAGTCACGGTTGTCGCCTTCTCGTTAAGACCAGCAAAGAAAGTGCATCCTGGGTGAGTCATGGATTGTAGTAACTGCCTTCAACGTGTCAATTCCAGCGCGGCAGGATGGTTTCCAAACCATCCGCAACGTGTACAATACTGGATAGCTACCCGCCCCAGAACGTTCGAGAAGAAACCCCATGAATTGCCAGACGCATCTTTATCGTGGACAAGATCCGAAGCTCGTTACCCGCCGCTGGTTCTTCCGCCAGTGCGGCGTCGGCTTGGGAACAATCGCTTTGGGCGAACTGTTGCGCCAATCCGGTTTCGCCGCTCCGGCCAGCACCGATCCACTGGCCGTCAAGCAGCCACATTATCCGGCGCGTGCCAAGCGTGTTGTCTTTTTGTTCATGGCCGGCGCTCCCAGCCATCTTGAATTGTTCGATTACAAGCCGCAGCTGGCCAAATACGATGGCACACTGCCGCCCAAAAGCCTTATTGAGGGCTATCGCGCCGCCTTTATCAATCCCAACTCCAAGCTGCTGGGACCGAAATTCAAATTCGCCAAGCACGGAAAATGCGGTGCGGAATTGTCCGAATTGCTGGCGCATTTGGCCACGGTTGTCGATGACATTGCCATCGTCAAATCGATGGTGACGGATGCGTTCAATCACGCGCCCGCGCAGATTTTCATGAACACCGGGACGCAGCAATTTGGCCGGCCTAGCTTCGGCGCTTGGGTAACTTACGGGCTGGGCAGCGAATCGCGCGACCTGCCGGCTTTCGTCGTGTTCAGTTCCGGCTCGAAGGGGCCGAGCGGCGGCAACTCCAACTGGGGTAGTGGTTTCTTGCCCACCGTCTACGAAGGCGTATCTTTCCGTGGCAGCGGCGATCCGGTACTGTATCTGTCCAATCCGCGCGGCGTGGATGCCCAGATTCAGCGCGAATCGCTCGATACGATCCAGCGCCTTAATCAAGCGCGTCTTGATGTGGTAGGTGATCCCGAAATCGCCACGCGCATCAACTCGTTCGAAATGGCTTACCGGATGCAAAGCAGCGCTCCAGAGCTAATGGATCTTTCGAGCGAACCGAAGCACATTCTGAAGATGTACGGTGCCGAGCCGGGCAAGCCATCGTTCGCCAACAACTGCCTCTTGGCGCGGCGGCTGCTGGAACGCGGCGTGCGTTTCGTGCAGCTATTCCACGAGGCCTGGGACCAGCACGGCAACCTCAAGAAGGATCTCATCAAGAATTGCAAGAACACCGATCAGGCTTGCGCTGCTCTGGTGCGCGATCTGAAGCAACGCGGCATGTTGGACGACACCATTGTGTTATGGGGTGGCGAGTTTGGCCGCACACCGATGGTGCAAGGAGGCGGCGACGATGGGCGCGATCATCATCCCAACGCCTTTACCATGTGGATGGCCGGCGGCGGCGTCAAGCCGGGACTGACGCTCGGACAGACCGATGAGTTCGGCTTCAACGTCGCCGAGGACCGCGTTCACGTTCATGACCTGCACGCTACGCTCTTGCATCTGCTCGGCTTCGATCACACCAAGTTGACTTACCGCTTCCAGGGCCGCGACTTCCGACTGACCGACGTGCATGGCCAAATTGTCCGCAAGCTGCTGGCGTGAAAACGGAGTGCGGCTACATGAAACGGATGCCGGAAGCGCTCACGGATGGGGCTTTCGACCTGCTCATTCTCGGCGGCGGCATCACCGGCGCCGGCGTCGCTCTTGATGCCGTGCTTCGTGGTCTGCGCGTCGCTCTCATCGATAAAGGCGATTTCGCCTCCGGCACCAGCAGCCGATCCTCGAAGCTGGTTCACGGCGGTCTGCGTTATCTGGAACACGGAGATTTCCACCTCGTTTACGAAGCTCTCCACGAGCGCGGCCGGTTGCTGTCCAACGCACCCCATCTCGTCCATCCGCTGCGTTTTGTGTTGCCCTTCTATGAGGGTGCGCGTGTCAACTCGTGGAAATTTCGGGTCGGTCTTGTCCTCTATGATTTTCTCGCCGGCACACGCAACATCCGCCGCAGCCGAGCGATTTCGCTGCCGCATTTGCGCCGTGAGTTTTCTGAATTGCGATCAAACGGACTGCGCGGCGGAGCCGAGTATTTCGACGCACAGATGGACGATGCCCGCTTGTGTCTGGAAGTGCTGCGAACGGCGGCGCTGCACGGCGCCTGCATCGTCAACTACGTCGAAGCGATCTCTTTCGAGTTCTCCGGCGGCATCGTGCGCGGTGTACGGGCGGTGGATCGCCGCAGCGGCCGCGAACTGTTAATCGCCGCCAAGCAAATACTCAATGCGACGGGGCCGTGGGGCGACGCCGTGCGCCGGCTGGCTGGCGATGATGGCGAACCGCTGCTGCGTCCGACGAAGGGTGTGCATGTGATTGTGTCCGCTCGGGGATTATCGGCCGCATTCCTGCTGCTGCATCCCGCCGATGGCCGCGTCTTCTTCGTCCTGCCTTTTTGGAACAAAACGCTGCTCGGAACTACGGACACCGTCTGGGACAGTTCACCCGACAAGCTGCACGTCACGCCGGAAGATGTCGAGTATCTGCTGACTGGCTTCAACCATTATTTCGCGCCGCCCTTGTCCGCGTCGGATGTGCTGAATAGCTTCGCCGGTCTGCGACCTCTGATCCGGTCGCGCCCCGGTGAACCGTCGGAGCTATCGCGTGAGTTCCAACTACACACCTCGCCTTCGGGCCTGCTGACGGCTGCTGGCGGCAAATACACCACGTATCGCCACATGGCCGAAATCATCACCGATACGGTCGTCAGCCGCCTTGGCCTGTCGCGTCGCTGCCGCACGCGCTCATTTCCACTGGACGGCGCGCCCCGCCAGCCGTGGAAGCTGTTCCGATCCAAGACGATCCGCGCGATGACATCCGCTTATCGATTGAGCGAAGAAACGGCGGCACACCTCGTCGAACGCTACGGACGGCGTGCTGTCGAAGTGGCGGATTATGTGCAGCGCGATCCCGCGCTCGGCAAGCGAATTGTGGAAGCGGAACCGGATATTCTGGCCGAAGTTGCGTACCAGCGCGATCACGAGATGGCCGTCACTCCCGTCGATTATCTGCTGCGGCGTACGCATCTAGGATTGTTTTATCCGGAGTTGCTGAGCAATCCACCGGCGCTGTCCGATAACCAACGAGCCGGAAGCGTAAGCGACGGATAGATTCATCCGTCGCTTACGCTTCCGGCTCGTTGATGTGCCCGTCGTAAAGTGCCATCCGTTCGCCTTGCTTATCGACGACGTAGGCGATGGCAGCCGCAACGACCGCTTCGGTATTCAAGTAGCGCGTGCTGCCGTGCTGAGTCCAACGATCACGATCCGCCGATTCCTCGAACGCTTCCCGCAGACGCCGGCTTGACCACGCTTTCAAATCGGACATCACCTTTTCCGGTTTATCTCGCGCCGTTACGACAACATGAACATGGTTGGTTCGCACATGAACGGCCCAAAGTTTCCAGCAACGGTGGCGCGTCACTTCGAGGATTGTCCGCAACACGACAGTTCTTCGCTGCTCATCGAGATGATAGGGCTGCTGCCGCATTGCATTCTTCCGCGCCACTTCGAGTTCGGCATTAGGCGCCAAGAATGGGGTGTTTGGAAGATTATGTTCCCGATCCACTGACCCGGAATCGCGTCCGTGCAGCCAAGTTCCGTAGGTGGTGAATGTGATGAAATAGGCTAACGGATCCGCCATGTTACCGCCTCCGTCGCTTACGCTTCCGGCTCGTATGCTCAAGAGGAAGACCCTACTCCGATACGTTCGCTTGCTGCACGCGCATCTGCCATTCATCGAGCAAACGGCCAATATCACGATAGGAAAAGTCGATATTGGCAAGCTCCGTAGCCATATCGATGGCTTTGTTAAGGTCATTAGACCCGGCGGAACCGATGGCCAACTCGTAGAGGATCTCTTTTCGTGGATTGATCTCGTTGGCGGGTAGACTTTTCAACGCTTCTTCGTAATTGCGTTCCGCCAACCGCCAATTGTTGCGTGCCTTGAAGCATTGGCCCAGCGCGAACAGCGATTGCCAGCGCGTACGCGGATCATTGCGCGCCGCTTGCAACTCGTGAATGGCTTCGTCGATTTGGCCCAGATGCAGCAAACGGATGCCAACCTCGAAGCGATGACTCATTTCCGTTGGATAGCGGTCGGCCTTCTGGCGGTGCATGTCCAACTCGCGCGTGTTAATCTCCTTGCGGAGACGAGTACGCAAGCGGCGAAGCTCGGCATTATCGGGCGCGGCCTTGAGTTTTTCATCGGCGATGGCCAGGTTGCGACGGAAGGGCTCGATTTCGAGGTCCGCCAACTGTACACTCAACTCGAAGGCGTTTCCAGTTGGACCCAGGCCCTCGCGCAAGACGGCGCGGGCTTTCTCAAGTTCATCCCCGCGGCGATAGACAGCGGCCAACTGCAAATACAGGTAAGGATTCGTGGGATCATCCTTGAGGCGGGCGCGAAGAGGCGCAGCTTCGCGTTCGAGGCGATCCATGAAGGGCGGTGCCGTGCCAGCGCTGGCGGCAGGTGCGGCTGCGGGTTGTTTCGTTGGGGGCGGTGGAGTGCCGGCCTTATCGTGCCATCCCAGCGCGGGAGCTTCATCCGTGCTGTCTTTTCTGGACTTGCCCGCACCAGCAGGCGCAGGGCCGGTCCTACCGGGCTTGGGCGCGGCCGGCATTTCGCCGGAGCTACCCGTTTTGGGCAAGGCTGGCTTCTCGCCCGACCCCTCGTTGGAACGGATGACCGCCTGATACTGGCCGCGGGCGATAGTATCGTCAGCGGCGAGGTCCTTGACTTTATGTTGCGCTTCGGGATCGCTGGGCTTGACCTTGCGGATGATCTCCCACAGCGCGATGGCCTGCGTGAAGTTGCCGCGCTTCTCGTACAGACGGGCCAACGCGCGGTTGACGTGCGCATCGAGCGGCTGTTGCTGTCGGGCCTGTTCCAGCGTCCAGACCGCCAGGTCGAGCAATCCCAGCATGTCGGCCGCCTCGGCCATGTCCATCTGCGCTCCCACGTCCCAGGGGTTGCGCATCATGATGCGTTCGCCGTGCTCCAATACCTTCAGATACTCGCGGGAACGGAGGGCGGTTTTCATGCGCGCGCGGATGGGCCAGCTCGTCAGTTTGGCGAAGAAGCTGCCGCGCAGATTATTG
>Ga0070739_10004048_pt1 | contig 17736 bp, 14 predicted proteins | sample Coa_R1_7_FD_66445 | JGI IMG/M metagenome (GOLD analysis project Ga0070739, IMG submission 66445) | Surface soil microbial communities from Centralia Pennsylvania, which are recovering from an underground coalmine fire - Coalmine... | ecosystem: Environmental > Terrestrial > Soil > Unclassified ... | reverse complement strand
ACGTCGCGATCGACGCCTACGGCGCCTACACGAACAATCCGCCGTGCGGCGCGATGCGCGGCTTTGGCGCGGTACAGGCGTGCTTCGCCTACGAATCGCAGATGGACGCGTTGGCGGCAGCCCTCGGCATGCACCCGCTCGACCTTCGCGCGCGCAACGCGGTGAAACAGGGCTCGACTATCGCGACCGGCCAAGTGATCGACTCCCCGGCGCCGCTGGCGGAGATGTTCGAGCAGCTGCGGGCCATGCCCATGCCGCAGGCCCCGGACCGGAACGCGCTCCTGCCGGGCGGATACGGCAACACCACGCACGGCGAGGGCGTACGGCGAGGCGTCGGCTACGGCGTCGGGATCAAGAACATCTGCTACTCAGAGGGCTTCGACGACTACGCCACCGCGCGCGTCACCCTCACTCTCGAACGCGGCGAGCCGGTCGCCTCCGTGCACACCGCGGCGGCCGAGGTCGGGCAAGGACTGGTCACGGTCCAGGGACAGATCGCCCGCACCGAACTCGGCGTCGAGCAGGTGAAGGTCGAACGCGCGGACACACGCGTCGGCTCATCAGGGTCCTCATCGGCCTCCCGGCAGTCGTACATGACCGGGGGAGCGGTGAAAGCCGCGTGCGAAGCAGTCCGTGACCGCGTCTTCCAAACAGCGCGCGAGCTCGGCGTCGACGTGCCGCAAGGCTCTGCGTTAATCGGCGGCAAGATCGTCTCAATGCTCGGAGAACCGGTCGCCGATCTGGCCGACCTCCTCGGCGACGGCACGATCGAGGAGACCCGCGAGTACCGGCACCGGCCCACCGGACCGCTCGACCGGCTCACCGGACAGGGCAGCTCACATGTCCAGTTCGCCTTCGCCGTGCACCGCGCTGTCGTCGACGTGGACGTCGAGCTGGGCCTGATCCGCGTCGTGCAGCTCGACGTCGTGCAGGACGTCGGCCGGATAATCAACCGGCTGGCACTCGAAGGGCAGATCCAGGGCGGTACGGCGCAGGGGCTCGGCCTGGCCGTGCTGGAGGAGATCGTCACGGACGGCGGGAAGGTGCTCAACCCGTCCTTCACCGACTACCTGATCCCCACGATCCTCGACATGCCGCCGCTCGGCATGCGGATCCTGGAGCACCCTGACCCGGCGTCGCCCTACGGCCTGCGCGGCGCCGGCGAACCACCGACGCTTTCCTCGACACCCGCGATCGCCGCGGCGGTGCGCGACGCGACCGGCCTCGCGCTGACCCGCGTCCCCATCCGGCCCGAGCACATCGCGCTGCGCGAGCCGCAGGAACAGGAGGCGAACGCGCATGCGTGACCTGGAGGAGACCCTGCGCTGCTGGCACACCCGCGGTGAGCCGTACGCCCTCGCGTCCGTCACCGCCGTCGCCGGAAGCGCGCCGCGCGACCTCGGTCCGGCGTTCGCGGTGGATGCCGAGGGCAATGCGGCAGGGACCGTCTCAGCGGGCTGCATCGACTCCGACGTCTACGAACTCTGTCTCGCTGTACTGGACACCGGACGCAAGGCGCGCCGCCGCTTCGATCCCGACGGACAGGGTGAGCCGTTCGCGCCGCAGCTGCCGTGCGGCGGATCGATCGAAGTCGCGGTCCGGAGGGTCGATCCGCGCACCGATCCGCTGCCGATCGCCGAGCGGACCGCCGCCGAGCGCCCGCGCCTGTTGATCTTCGGTGCGGTGCAGTTCGCCGACGCGCTCGCGACGGTTGGCAAGTTCTTGGGCTACCAGGTCACGGTGTGCGATGCGCGACCGGTCTTCGCGACGCGTGAGCGCGTGCCGGACGCGGACGAGGTGGTGGTCGAGTGGCCGCACCGCTATCTCGCGCAGACTCCGATCGACGCCCAGACCGCGATCTGCGTGCTCACGCACGACGCGAAGTTCGACGTTCCGGCGCTCGTCGAGGCGCTGCGGTCCGAGGCCGGTTACGTCGGGGCGCTCGGCTCGCGGCGGACCTGTGCGGACCGGGCCGAGCGGCTGCGTGAGGCAGGGGTCGAAGACGAGCTTCTCGCGCGCCTGCATGCGCCGATCGGGTTGGATCTCGGGGGCGGCAGCCCGCAGGAAGTCGCGCTCTCGATCTGCGCCGAGATCGTCGCCGCGACCCACGGCGGCTCTGGGCGGCCGCTGCGGGAACTCGACGGCTCGCTGCATCGTGGGCGCCGCATCGACGGGGGAGGGGCGCCCGAATTAACAGGCCCACGACTTTCGGAGGGGAGTCGTGAGTCGGGGCGGCTTGCAGACAACGCTCCGGCGGGCGCGTCATGACCCTGATGTTCCTGAACGGCGGCGCGATGCGGGGCGGGCCGCTGCATCACCTGCTGGCCGGCGCCCGGTTCGTCGGCGCGGTCCGGACGGCGCCTCGGTACCGGTTCTACTCGGTCGGTGGCCAATTCCCCGCGCTCGCAGAATTAACAGGCCCACAGGAAATGGGTGCAGGTCTGGACGCAGGTGCCGGTGCGGGTCTGGGCGCGGGTGCGGGCGTGGGTGTGTCTGTCGCGGGGGAGCTGTACGAGGTGCCGTGGGAGGTGCTGCGCGAGTCGTTGCTTCCGGCCGAGCCCGCCGAGCTCGAACTGGGGGTGATCGAGCTGGAGGACGGCTCCGGCTGCCTCTCGATGATCCGCCGTCGGACGTATCAAGAGCCCCCAGGGCTTTACCGCGACATCTCAGACCACGCAGACTGGCGCTCCTACACTGCCATGCCGGCCCCGGCCGGCTCGACGGAGGAGTGAGCATGTCGCCGCGTCGGCACTTCGACCTGGTCCTGCGATCCCAGCGCGTCGTGCTGCCGGACGGCGAACAACCCGCGGCCGTGTGCGTGTCCGGCGGAGTCGTCGCCGCGATCCTGCCCTATCTCGCCCCGGCCTCAGCGACCCGCGAGGTCGATCTCGGCTTGCTCGCAGTGCTGCCCGGACTGGTCGACACACACGTCCACGTCAACGAGCCGGGCCGGACCGAGTGGGAGGGGTTCGACAGTGCGACTCGTGCGGCGGCGCTCGGCGGCGTGACGACGCTGATCGACATGCCGCTCAACTCCATCCCGCCGACTACGACCGCTGACGCGCTGGCCGAGAAGCGGGCCGCCGCGAAGGAGCAGATCTCGATCGACGTCGGGTTCTGGGGTGGCGCGGTGCCCGGCAACCGGTCCGAGTTGGCTGCTCTGCACGACGCGGGCGCCTTCGGGTTCAAGTGCTTCCTGGCGGATTCGGGGGTGCCGGAGTTCCCCGCTCTGGACGCGGTCGAGTTCGAGGCGACGGCGCGGCGGGTCGCTGAGCTCGGCGCCCTGCTGATCGTGCACGCCGAGGACCAGCACGCGCTCGACCAGCGCCGTATCGATCAACACCGTATTGATCAGCACCGCGTGGGCGAGCGCGCCGGGGCGGCGGATCCGGGGTCCGGTGGCGCGGCCGCCGCCGCGCAGGCCAGGCCGGTGACCGAGTTCGCATCCTTCCTCGCCTCACGGCCCGACGCCGCCGAGTCCGCCGCCGTGACGCGGGTGCTGGCGGTCGCGCGCCGCACCGGGGCTCGCGTGCACATTCTGCATCTCTCCTCGGCCGATAGCCTTCCGCTGATCGCGGAGGCGAAGGCCGGCGGTGTGCGGGTCACCGTCGAGACGTGCCCGCACTACCTGTTCTTCGCCGCCGAGGACATCCCGGACGCGGCCACCGAGTACAAGTGCTGCCCGCCGATCCGCTCCGCGGCCAACCGAGAGCAGCTGTGGGCCGCCCTTGACAGCGGACTGATCGACTTCGTCGTCTCCGACCACTCGCCTTGCCCTCCCGAGCTCAAGCGGCGCACCAGCGGCGACTTCGCCACCGCCTGGGGCGGGATCGCCTCGGTGCAGCTCGCACTGCCGGCGGTGTGGACCGAGGCCCGCCGGCGCGGCTGGACGCTGGGCCGGATCGCGGCGCTGATGGCGCTGCGCCCCTCCGACTTCGTCGGCCTGCCGCACAAGGGACGCATCGCCGTGGGCTGCGACGCCGACCTCGTGGTCTTCGACCCCGACGCCGAGTTCACCGTGGACGGTGCGGCGCTCGCCCACCGCCATCCCATCACGCCTTATCAGGGCTCGACGCTAACTGGCGTCGTCCAGGCGACGTACCTGCGCGGCCGGCTCGTCGACGACAAACCGTATGGCAAGCTGCTGCGACGGATCATGAGCGGGCCGCGTGCGGCGGCCTCTCTCGAACCCGCCGACGGCGTTGCCGCTGCGGCGACAGAAGGCGAGGCGGTTGGAGCATGAACGAAGCGCGGGGTGCGAGCGCAGCTGGAGTAGGAACGACGTTCACGGCGCTGCCCGACCTCGCCTCGCGTGCGCTCGGCGGCTCGGTCGTGTGGGCCAACGACGAGTTCTTCGCCGACAAGGAGAACCTGATCAACCCCGCCGAGCCCGTCTTCAGCCCCGGGACCTTCACCGCGAAAGGCCAGCAGTACGACGGCTGGGAGACCCGCAGGCGCAGGCCCGGGGCGCCCGGCGTCGCAGGGAACGATCACGACAGCGCGATCGTCAGGCTCGGCGCCCCCGGCCTGATCCGGGGCGTCATCGTCGACACGGCCCACTTCCTCGGCAACTACCCGCCCCGCTGCTCGGTCGAGGCGACCTGGTGCGACGGGTACCCCTCGCCCGAGCGCCTGTTGGAGACGGCACAGTGGACTGAGATCGTGCACTCCTACCCGCTCAGCGGCGGCCACGCGCACCACTTCGCGGTCAACAGCCGAGGGCGCCGGTTCAGTCACGTGCGACTCAACCTCCTGCCGGACGGCGGAGTGGCGAGGCTGCGCGTGCACGGGGAACCGCTGCCGGATCCGGTTTTTCTCGACGGCGTCACCGTGAACCTCGCCGCGCTGAGCGACGGCGCCCGCGTCTCAGCGTGCAGTGACATGTACTTCGGCAGCGCCGACAACATGCTGATGCCCGGCCTCGCGCGCACGATGGGCGAGGGCTGGGAGAACGCGCGCCGCCGCGATGACGGCAACGACTGGGCCGAGATCCGCCTTGTGGGCGAGGGAATCGTGCGCGTGCTGGAAATCGATACGACGCACTACAAAGGCAACGCACCATACGAGGCGATGGTGTCCGCGGCCCGAGTCGGCGAGGACCGGCAGCCCGCGCAGGAGGACTGGTCGGTGCTGCTGCCCAAGACCGAGCTTCAGCCGGACACCGCTCATCGATTCCTGATTCGGGATGCGGGGCCTGCGACGCATCTGCGGCTCGACATCTACCCCGACGGCGGCATCTCGCGACTGCGAGCGCTCGGAGCACTGACGCCCGCAGCGCTCGGCCAGCTCAGGAGCCGCTGGGAACAGTCCCGGTGAACTGGACGGCGCATCAACGCATGGCGCGCCGCGGGCCACTGCCGTCACGCGCATAGCCGCGCGGTCGGCCATGATCTACGATGCGGAACATGTCGTTCGCCGGGCGCCTGCGCGCCGTGCCGATCCTGGGCAGCTCAGCCTTCGCAGCGGTCGGCAAGCGGGTCTTCCCGCGCGCCGACCTGGCCGTGCAACGAGCCACCGGCGGCCGCTTCTCGCTGTCCGGCACGGTCGGCATGCCGCTGATGCTGCTGACCACCACAGGCCGCCGCACCGGCGAGCCGCGGGTGACCCCGGTGACCTACGCCGAAGACTCCGGCGACCTGCTCGTCATCGGCTCGAACTGGGGCCAGGAGCACCATCCGGGCTGGGCACTCAACCTGCGCGCCAATCCGGACGCCACCGTCGAGATCCACGGCCGCCGCATCGAGGTCAAGGCGCGCGTACTCGCGGGCGCAGAACGCGACGCCGCGTTGGCGCTGCTGCAGCGGGTATGGCCGCACTTCGCCACCTACGCGAAGCGGGCCCAGCACCGGGAACTGCTCGTCTTCCGCCTGACCGAGAGGTGATCCGATGACCGACGAGAGCACCGCGCGGGACGCCTCGGCCGCCGGCGGCGGCGCGAGCACCGGTGCGGCTCGCCGCCTTGACGGCACCACGGCCGTGGTCACCGGCGCCTCCAGCGGCATCGGCGACGCGACCGCCCGGGCGCTGGCGGCCCGCGGCGCGAGCGTCGTGGCCATCGCGCGCCGGGCCGACCGGCTCGACGCGCTCGTCAAGGAGATCGCGGCCGACGGCGGAACCGCGCTCGCGCTTCCGGTGGACGTCACCGACGCCGACCGCCTGCGCGAGGCCGTCGACACCGCGGCCGGCGCGTTCGGCCACGACCGCATCGACATCCTGGTCAACAACGCCGGGATCATGCTGCTCGGGCCGGCCGCCACCGCCTCGCTCGAGGACTGGCGGCACATGGTGGACCTCAACCTCACCGCGCTGCTCACCGCCACCCACGCCGCCCTCCCGCACCTGCTGCGCGCCGCCGAGACCGGGCCGCGCCAGGTCGCCGACCTGGTCAACGTCAGCTCGATCGCCGGGCGGGTGGCGCGCCTCGGCAGCAACGTCTACAACGCCACCAAGTTCGGCGTCGGCGCGTTCAGCGAGTCGCTGCGGCAGGAATTCGCCCGCCGCCACCTGCGGGTCGCGCTCATCGAGCCCGGAGCCGTGGACACCGAGCTGCGCGACCACCTGCGCCCGGAGATCCAGGAGGCACAGGCGCAGCGGTTCGCGGGCGTGAAGGTGCTCGAAGCCCGGGACATCGCCGACGCGATCGAGTACATGGTCACCCGGCCCCGGCACGTCGCGATCAACGAGCTCATGGTCCGCCCGACGGCGCAGGAAGCCTGACCACGCTGCCATAGCGCGGCGCGCAGCGCATCGCGGTATCGAGTGAACCTGCTCGTACACGCGTACGTGTTATCGCGCAGGCGAAGGCGCGCCCTACTAGACTGGGCTGAGCCGAAGCTGAAGACAGCAGATTTTTTCAGAGACCCGCCGCCCGCTCGCAACTGCTCCCCGCGAGGCGGCGTCTTTCATGAAGAGATCGACACGCAGTGCCAGCCGAAGACGCAGTGCCAACCGAATGAGACGGCGGACGGGCCGCCCACGCAACGACCTTGGGGACTGTCGCACCATGACATACGGATCCGACGGCTCGGACTACCCGGACTACGGTCGTCCGACGCCGCCCCCGCAGCGTCCGGGCCAGTACCCCGAGTCGGGCCGGTACCAGGGGCAGCAGCCCGACCAGTACGCGGGCGCGCAGGACGGCGCTCAGCGCGGAAGGCACTCCGAGCGCAGCGAGTTCTTCGACCAGGAGGCCTTCTACAGCGAGGCCCCGCGTCGGGCGCAGCCGCAGCGCGCATATGGCCGTCCCGAACCGTACGACCCTTTCCAGACTCGTGCGCACGATGAGCAGGCCGAACGACGCCGCCGTGACGGCGGCCAAGCGGCCGGGCAAGGCCGCGGCAGGCACGGCGGCGACGGACGCAGCTACGGGGGCGTGCAAGGCGCCGATCTGTACGGCCGCGAGCAGGCTGGATACGCCGGCGACGGCCGTCCCGGCGGTCGTGGCTATGGCGATGACGGACACGGCTACGGCGATGGCCGCGCACCGCAGGACAACCGCGCATACGGCACCGGGCGGCCTCGTACCGCGGACCGGCTCGGCGCGACCACGGTGCTCGACTCGCGCGCATTTGCGTCGAGCGCGACTGCCGATCCCCGCACGGACCAGGTGGGTTCTTCCCGCCGCCGGGCCGGCGATCCGGACGAGTCCGGCGACCCGGCCGACGCGGACACCGGCTCCGGGCGCCGCAAGGGCAAGAAGGTCGTACCGCCGCACATCAAGCGCCGCCGCAAGATCATCCGCCGCAGCATCCTCGGCGTGTTCCTGATCTTCTTCGGCTACGTCGGCATCACGCTCTACCCGTACCTGACCGCGCCCGGCACCGACCGGCTCGCCGCGCGCGTCGCCGAGTGGGGCCGCGACCACCACATGGGCTGGGCGGTGACCTGGCTGGAGAACGCCAGCTACAAGCCGCCGCCCACCGGCGGCGGGCTCAGCGCGAGCCAGATCGCGCAGCTGCAGGGCCCCACCGTCGCCCCGCCGACCAAGCCCGACATCGACACCCCGACCAACATCACTCCGCTCGCCGCCGGCACCATTCCCGGCGAAGGCGTGTGGCGTCCGGTCACCATGGGCGCGAACGGCGCTCCCATCGTCGAGAAGACCGCGCTGCGCCCGGACGCCCAGCACACCTCGGACCTGGCGTACGCGGTGTGGATGAACCAGAAGGCGCTCAGCTTCACCCTGCACCCCGGCTACCAGCAGCCCGGCGGGACGTGGAAGACCCCTGACACCATTCCGGCGGACCAGCGCGCGAATCTCGTGGCGACGTGGAACGGCGGCTTCAAGGTCAAGCCCGACGACGCGCTCGCCGGGTTCTACATGGACGGCAAGAGCGCCGTCCCGCTGGTGAACGGTAAGGCAGCCGAGGTCTTTTTCACCGACGGCTCGATAAAGATCGGCAAGTGGGGCCGGGACGAGACCATGGGCCCGACGATCGCCGCGGTCCGCCAGAACCTGAGCCTGCTGGTGGACAACGGGCAGGTCACCGTCGGCCCCGGCGACGGGTCCAGCGCCCAGTGGGGCTACACGATCAAGAACTCTTACTTCATCGCGCGCTCCGGCGTCGGGATGACCGCCAAGGGCGACATCGTGTACGTCAGCGGGAAGTTCCTGTCCGTCTACACGCTCGCCAAGCTGCTCCAGGCGGCCGGCGCGGTCAACGCGATGGAGCTGGACATCAACCCGGACTGGGTGTCCTTCATGACCTACAGCGGCGACGCGGCGAACCCGGCGCCCTCGAAGCTGTGGGACTTCACCCAGCCCGCGGACCGCTACTTCCAGCCCTCGGACCGCGACTTCGTCTCGGTATCCAAGCGGTAAGGCCGCTGCGGCCGGCCCCGTCGGAGGAAAGCGTCAGCGCCTCGGCGGGCTGGATTCGCCCCGCTCGCCGTCCCATGACGACCTCTGGCTGCGTTGCGTGAACGCCCACGGACAACCCCGGTCCGAGGGCGTCCCCGCGCCTTGCCATAGGCCGCCCTGGAACGCCTCGCTTGCGGGCGAATCCAGCCCGCCGAGGCGCTAGGCTCGGATCATGGGCTCGGCGCTGAACGACCGATTCGGCCGGACCGCCACAGATCTGCGGCTGTCCCTGACCGATCGGTGCGACCTGCGCTGCACCTACTGCATGCCGGCTGAGGGCCTGCCCTGGCTGCCCCGGCCCGAACTGCTCACCGACGACGAACTGGTGCGGCTGGTCGACATCGCGGTCAGCCGGCTCGGCGTGCGCGAGGTGCGGCTGACCGGCGGGGAACCGCTGATCCGGCCGGGCATCGTCGGCATCGTCGCGCGCCTGGCCGCGCTGCGCCCCCGCCCCAGCCTCTCCGTGACCACCAACGCCACCGCGCTCGAACGGCTCGCGGCGCCGCTGGCCGAGGCCGGGCTCGACCGGGTCAACGTCTCGCTCGACAGCCTCGATCCGCAGACCTTCAAGACGCTCACCCGCCGCGACAAGCACGCCCGCGTCCTGGCCGGCATCGAGGCCGCCGCCCGCGCCGGAATGCGCCCGGTGAAGATCAACTCGGTGCTCATGCGCGGCGTCAACGACCACGAGGCCCCGGCGCTGCTGCGCTGGTGCCTGGAACACGGCTACGAACTGCGGTTCATCGAGCAGATGCCGATCGACGCGCAACACGGCTGGGACCGCGCGCAGATGGTCACCGCCCAGGAGATCCTGGACCGGCTGGCCGCAGAGTTCCGCCTCGAACCCGAGGGCGAGGCGGTGCGCGGCACGGCCCCGGCCGAGACCTGGCTGGTGGACGGCGGGCCCGGCGCCCCCGGCGGCGGCCGCGTCGGCGTCATCGCGTCGGTGACCCGGCCGTTCTGCGCCGCCTGCGACCGCACCCGGCTGACCGCGGACGGCCAGGTGCGCACCTGCCTGTTCGCCCGCGAGGAGACCGATCTACGCGGCCTGCTGCGCGGCGGCGCGGACGACGAGACCATCGCGCAGGCCTGGCGCACCGCGATGCTCGGCAAGAAGGCGGCCGCCGGTATCGGCGAGCCCGGATTCGTGCAGCCGCAGCGCTCGATGTCCGCGATCGGCGGCTGAGCGCCGCGACGCTTCGCGGGGCTGCCTCGGGAGCCAGCATTCCCTCGAAAACGCGATAAAAGGCGGCCTGCGCCCGCGTCCGCTGGACCGCCGCCGACCGCGGCGCTGAAGCGAGCGCGCAGCGCCGAAAAAAGAGGCGTCGGCTCGCGCACGGGGGGACGCGAGCCGACGCGGCATCCTGGACGGCCACGGGGGGAGCCGCCCAGCATGCGGGGCAGGGCGCCCAAAGGTCGGCCCCGCCGGCACCGCCCTGACGGGGGAGCAGGGCGTGCATCAGAAGTATGGCATGCCCGCCAGAAGTCGTGAACCCCCGCTCACGAAATCGCAGGAGCTGAAACGGATAACGCCTGCCCCAGGCCGCGCTTGGGCCCCGGGTTCAGCCCGTCGCGGTGCCGTGCGCCCGCGACGCTTGATCAGGACCCTGATCGGGCTGCGCCGCGCCAGGCCCGTCCGCGGTCGCGGCGCCGTCGGACAGCGGCGCCCGCCGGATGTAGCCGTTCGCGGTCGAGGCCTGCGCGCCGCCGTCCGCCCCGGATCGCGGGCCGTAGCCGCCCTCGTCCTTGACGACGAACTCGCCCTGGATGAAGCCCGGCTGCTCGCCCGACTTGGGCAGCCCGCGTTGCGCCGCGCCCAGTTCCTCGCGCGGCGGTGCCAGCAGCAGGTTCGTCGGACCCTTGTCCTGCGCCGGGCCGCCGTTGGCCCGCACCACGGCCACGTACGGGATGATCGTCGCCACCAGGCAGAGCCCGATCTTGATCGGCCAGGAGATCCCGGGAACGCAGACCACCACGATGATCGAGACGACGCGCACGAGCATGGTCACGATGTACTGCTTCTGCCGCCGGGAGATCTCCTGCATGTGGCTGGTCTCGGCGGTCGTGATCCCGTACACCTGGTCCTCGTCCTGCGGCCGGTGCTCGAAGTCGTCGCGGTTCCCGCTGTTAGGCACCCCATCAGCGTACGACCGGACGGCCGGCCCGTTCAGAGTGGGTGACCGTCCGGTTCCGTCGACTCAGCTGGCCTTCGACACCGAGGACATGTTGAAGTCCCCGATCCGCAGCGGGGGCATGGCGGTGCGGGTGAAATAGTCGTTCCACTCGCGCGGCAGGCACTGCTCGCGGCGGCCGATCTCGGCGATCCGGCCCATCAGGTCGACCGGCGACTCGTTGAACCGGAAGTTGTTGACCACCCCGGTCACCTCGCCGCCCTCCACCAGGTACACCCCGTCGCGGGTCAGCCCGGTCAGCAGCAGCGACTGCGGATCGACCTCGCGGATGTACCACAGACAGGTCAGCAGCAGCCCGCGCTCGGTCGAGCGGGTCATCTCCTCCAGGCTGGGCGCGTCCGCGTCGCTCGGGCCCTCCATGAGCAGGTTGTCACCGGGCAGCGCCAGCGGCAGCCCGGTCGTGGCGGCGGAGTGCCGCGTGGTCACCAGCCGCTCCAGCACTCCGTCGCGCACCCAATCGACCGGCTCGACCGACAATCCGTTGTCGAAGACCGACTGGCTGCCGGAGGAATAGCGCGCGATGTTGAACGGCGCGGCCTCCAGGCCCGGCGCGAACGGATCGGACCACAGCCGCAGCCCCTCCACGCCGATGCGCGAGCCGACCTTGGTGCCGTGCGCCGAGCCTTCCCCGCGCGGTGCCGAGAACACCGTGCGGCCGTCGGCGGCGTCCCGCGCCGAGGCGACGTAGCTCATGTAGATGTAGAGGTCTGCGACCGCGGACGGCGGCAGCAGCGTCTCGTAACGGCCCGCCGGCAGGTCAACGCGGCGCTTCTGCCAGTCCAGCCGCTGCGTGAGCTCGTCGCCGAGTGCCGCGACGTCCACGTCCGCGAAGTCCTTCGTGTAGGCGCCGGCCCACGCCGACCGCACGAAGTCGGGCGACTTGGCGTTCAGCTCCAGCGTCCCGGTCGGCTGGTCGTGCTTGAGCCGCAGCCCCGCCGAGGTGGCCAGGTAGGTGGTCGTCATCGAGTGCTCGGCGAACCCGAACAGCAGCCGGCCGCCCGCTCGCGCCGCCTCGAACGCCTCGCCGAGCGCGGGAGCGAACGACGCGAACACGTCGATCGACGTCCCGGCCGGCGCCTCGCCCCACTCGGCGCACGCGGCCGCGGAGGGCGAGCCGACCAGCGGCTGGGCGTCCTCCGCCGGACCGGCGTCCCGCGCGGCCTGCTCGCTGGCCCGCACCAGGTCCTCGATCGTGTCGCGATCGACACCCGAGCGGGAGAGCACCGCCGCCGACGTGCCCTGCGCGCCGTTCACCGTCGAGATCACCGTGACCGTGCGGCCCTCGGCGACCCCGTTCGTGGTCAGCGTGTTGTTCGCCCAGCGCAGGTTCGCCGTGGACGACTCGTCCACCAGCACCACCGCGCCGTCCGCGCGCGAGAGCTCCAGCGCCCGCTCGGCGAGCTCCTGCGCCGTCGCCACGCCCGTAGCCGCCCCGTTGCCGGTCACCGTCCCGCCTCCTGCACCGTGTTGAGGATCCGCACGCCCCGGAACAGCGCCGAAGGGGCGCCGTGGGAGACCGGGGCGGCCTGCCCCGGCTGGCCCTTGCCGCAGTTGAACGCCCCGCCGAGCACGTAGGTGTGCGGGCCGCCCACCGCCTCCATCGAACCCCAGAAGTCCGTCGTCGTGGCCTGATACGCGAAGTCGCGCACTTGTCCGGCCAGCTTCCCGTCCACGATCAGATACGCGCGCTGCCCGGTGAACTGGAAGTTGTAGCGCTGCATGTCGATCGACCAGGACTTGTCCCCGGCGATGAACAACCCGCGCTTGACCCGAGAGATCAACTCCTCGGTCGACGGTCCGTCAGGGGCCGGTTGCAGTGACACGTTCGCCATCCGCTGGATCGGCACGTGCCCCGGCGAGTCGGCGAAGGCGCAGCCGTTGGACCGCGAGCCGTGCAGCCCCTTGAGCTGCGCGATCCTGCGGTCGAGCTGATAGCCCACCAGAACGCCGCCCTTGACGATGTCCCACCGCTGCGTCTGCACGCCCTCGTCGTCGAAGCCGATCGAGGCCAGGCCGTGGTCGACGACCCGGTCGCCGGTGACGTTCATCACCTCGGACCCGTACTTCAGCGTTCCCAGCTGATCCAGCGTCGCGAACGACGTGCCCGCGTACGCGGCTTCGTAGCCAAGCGCGCGGTCCAGTTCCGTCGCGTGCCCGATCGACTCATGGATCGTCAGCCACAGGTTCGAGGGAGCGATGACGAGGTCGTAGACACCCGGCTCGACGGAGGGCGCGGCCAGCTTCTCCGCCAGCAGGCCGGGCAACTCGGCCAGTTCCGCGTCCCAGTCCCAGCCGGTGCCGGTCAGGTACTCCCAGCCGCGTCCGGCCGGCGGGGCGAGTGTGCGCATCGACTCGAACGCCCCGGGCGTGCCGTACTTGCCCTCCGCGTCGATCGCCACTGCCTCGACCACCGGATGCACCCGCACCCGCTGCTGGGTGGTGACCGTGCCGTTGGTGTCGGCGTAGAACTTGTTCTCCTTCACGGCGTGCAGCGAGGCGTCCACGTGGTCCACGCCCTCGGCATCGAGCAGGCGGCGCGACCACTGCGTCAGCAGCGCGATCTTCTCCGCGTCCGGTATGTCGAAGGGGTCGATCTCATACGCCGAGACCCAGAACTGCTCGCCGTAGGACGGCTCCGCCGCCAGCACCACCGGCTCGGCGTTGACCGGCCGCGACACCCGCGCGACCTGCACCGCCTGCTCCGCCAGCCGTGCCGCGGCCTGCGGGGTCTGCACGACGCCCGCCGCGAAGCCCCACGTGCCCTCGTGCACGACCCGCACCGAGATCCCCGTCTCGGAGCTGTCGTTGACCCCGTCCAGTTGACTATCGCGAAGTCGGATTAGCTGCTCGCGGATGAGCTCCGACCGGAAGTCCGCATGCTCCGCGCCCAGCTCCCGCGCCCGGATCAGCGCCGCCTGCGCCATCTCCCGCAGCGGCAGCTCCAGGAACGCGGGATCGATCCGCTCCGCGTCACCGCCCTCCGCGCCCTGAGCATCGCCGGAACCGCCGACACCATGCTGCTCTTGACTCACACTGCCCTCCCGTGTCCGACTCCACGCTGCACGTCCACACCGCGACACCTGCCCCCGAACCTAGCTGAACTCCACGACCCTGTCCTGGCCCTTTTGTAGTCCCCCGCAAGGGGCGCGCACGTCCAGGAGCGATAGCGTTCCCGGGGGGACCTACCAGCATCGCGACGAGGGAAGGACGCACGCGTGGCGGAAAGCAGCGCGGCCAGGTCGGTGCTAGTCACCGGCGGCAACCGCGGAATCGGACTGGCCATTGCACGGGCCTTCGCAGAGCGGGGCGACAAGGTCGCCGTGACCTACCGGTCCGGCGAACCGCCGATCGTGCCGGTGAAGGGCGAGGGCTCGTTCCTCGCCGTGCGGTGCGACATCACCGTGCCGGAAGACGTGGAGCGGGCGTTCCAGGAGGTGGCCGCGGCGCACGGTCCGGTGGAGGTCCTGGTGGCCAACGCCGGCATCACCCGCGACACCCTGGTGCTGCGGATGAGCGAAGAGGACTTCGACGCCGTCGTCGACACCAACCTCAAGGGCTCCTTCCGCGTCGCCAGGCTCGCCGCCAAGGGCATGCTGCGCCTTCGCCGCGGCCGGATCATCTTCATCTCCTCCGTCGTGGGCCTGTCCGGCTCGGCGGGACAGGTGAACTACGCCGCCTCCAAGGCCGGCCTGGTCGGCATGGCCCGCTCGCTGGCCCGCGAACTGGGCTCGCGCTCGATCACGGCCAACGTGGTCGCCCCCGGCTTCGTGGACACCGAGATGACCGCCGTGCTCACCGAGGAGCGCCGGGCCGAGATCGTCTCCCAGGTGCCGCTCGGCCGCTACGCCAGCGTGGACGAGATCGCCGGGGTCGTGAAATTCTTGGCCTCGCCCGACGCGGCGTACATCAACGGAGCCGTCATCCCCGTGGACGGCGGACTGGGAATGGGGCACTGAACCCGATGGGAATCCTGGACGGCAAGCGCGTCCTCGTCACCGGCGTCATCACCGACGCGTCGATCGCCTTCAGCGTCGCGCGCCTGGCGCAGGAGGAGGGCGCCGACGTGGTGCTCACCGGCTACGGACGGCTCTCGCTGGTCAACCGGATCGCCGCACGGCTGCCGAAGCCCGCGCCGGTCATCGAACTCGACGTCACCAACGAGGAGCACCTGGCCGCCCTGCCCGGCAACGTCCGCCAGCACCTCGACGGGCTCGACGGCGTCGTGCACTCCATCGCCTTCGGGCCCACCGACGCCCTCGGCGGCAACTTCCTCAACACCCCGTGGGAGTCGGTCGCGACCGCGGTCAACGTGTCGGCGTACTCGTACAAGTCCCTCGCCATGGCGGTCGCCCCGCTGTTCGGCGAGAGCGGCGGCTCGATCGTCGGCATGGACTTCGACGCGCAGGTCGCCTGGCCAGGCTACGACTGGATGGGCGTGGCGAAGGCGGCCCTCGAAGCGACCAGCCGCTACCTGGCCCGCGACCTCGGGCCCAAGGGCATCCGCAGCAACCTGATCTCGGCCGGCCCGGTCAAGACCATGGCGGCCAAGTCCATTCCCGGCTTCGAGCGCTTCGAAGGGGTCTGGGACGAGCGGGCCCCGATCGGCTGGGACATGAACGACCCCGAGCCGGCCGCGCGCGGTGTGATCGGCCTCTTGTCCGACTGGTTCCCGAAGACCACGGGCGAGGTTATCCACGTCGACGGCGGCGTCCACGCAATGGGCGTCTGACCCCGGCAAAGACGCTCAGTAGACCTGTCAACGGCGTCGCGCAGCCTCCTGCGCGACGCCGTTTTTCGCTAGAGTGCCCTGAGAAACCCCCCGCGCCCGCGGCGCCCTTCATGCGCCGAACGGAAGCCGGGCCGGGGAACGAGAGCGACAAGCACACCAAGAGCAGTACGCAGGACGGGAAACACGGCGCGAGCCGGCGCAGGGCGAGCGCAGACGGCGAACGGGAAGCGGGGTGACGCCATGCTGGACGCGGGTGGCGGCGGGGGCTCGATGTACGCGGTGCAGATCGAGTCGCTGGAGACCTTCCAGCAGAAACTGACCTCGATCCTGCAAAGCCTCGAGGCGGACAACAGCGTCATGAGCATGAACGACGGCTCGAACAGCTTCGGCGACTTCCCCGAGGCCACGGCGTTCTCCTCGGCCTACGAGCAGACCAAGCAGGACCTCATCAACTCCTTCAACGAGGTCACCCAGCTGGTCAATACGATGATCAACGTGGTCGGCACGAGCGCGAACCGGTACAAGCAGACCGAGCAGGACATCACGAACAAGTTCAACTCGATCCTGCAGCAATACGGCGACTCCGCGACGCCGCCGACCTCGACCTCCGGCTCCACGACCGGCACGACGTACTACCCGCAGAACAGCGGAAGCACGTACGCGATGCCTGGCAGCAGCACGAGTACGGGCACGAACACGACGACAAGCACGAACCCGGGCTCGACGGACACGACGACGACTACAACCACCACGACGCCGTCGCCCACGCCCACTCCGACGCCGACAGCAACGCCGACGCCGACACCTACTCCAACCCCGACGCCCACTCCGACACCTACGAGCTCGAACACGTCGGCCGGCGCGGCATAGCGAGGGGGAGCGGACATGACCGACAACAGCAACTACAGCAACACTGACCACCAGACGCTGTACAACTACGTGCAGTCCGGCGACCCGAACGCGATGAACGAGACCGCGCAGGCGTGGCAGTCTCATTCGACGCAGCTGCAAGAGGCCACGCAGGAACTCCAGACGAACCTGACGGCCATTCAGTCGCAGTGGCAGGGAGCTGCGGCCGACGCGTATTTCCAGCAGTCGCAGACGGTCGCGAACAAGATGCAGACGCACGCCGACAACGCGGCCAACACGAGTGTCGCGGTCACGAACACGGCGAGCGCGCTGAGCTGGGCCCGCGAGAACATGCCGAGCCCGCCCACGTGGCTGGAGCAGCAGGCGGCGAACATCGACTCGAACTGGGGCACGGGTATCGCCGCCGGCATTCTGACCGGCGGTGAGGCGAACATCGCGTCGGAGATCGCGAAGCACGACATCGCGCAGAAGCACCAACAGGCTGTCAGCACGATGACGCAGCTTGCGAGTGCGTACACCTCCGCGCAGCAGCAGTTGCCGAGTTCCACTACGGGTGGGCACCTGGACGACCCGACCAACGGAAACGGCAATGGCAATGGAAACGGCAGCAATCCGCCGGTCATGCCCGTGCCGGTGTATCCGGTAGGAACCACCGGAGGCGGTGGAGGCGGGGGAACCGGTGGTGGCGGCGGCTATGGAGGGGGCGGTGCCGGCGGAGGCGGTGGGGCTGGCTCCGGGGGTGGATATGGCGGTTACGGCGGAGGAAGCAGCACCGCTGGGGGTGGTGGCGGCTCAGGTGTGAAAGTGCCTGCCTACACAGATCCTGGCGGCGCCACAGCCACGCAAGGCCTCGGTGGGACGGGAGGAACCGGCGGCGAATACGGCTCTGGAAGCCCGTATAGCCCCGGTGGCGTCGGGGCCGGGGGAGCCGGTGGAACACCTGGCGAATTCGGTGGCTTCGGTGGTGCCGGCGGCATCGGAGCCGGCGGAGGCGCAGGCGGCATCGGTGGTGGTGGCGGACTGGGCGGCGCGGGCGCAGGACTTGCCGGACTCGGCGGTGGTGCCGCAGGAGGATTCGGCGGCGG
>Ga0070739_10004047_pt1 | contig 17741 bp, 14 predicted proteins | sample Coa_R1_7_FD_66445 | JGI IMG/M metagenome (GOLD analysis project Ga0070739, IMG submission 66445) | Surface soil microbial communities from Centralia Pennsylvania, which are recovering from an underground coalmine fire - Coalmine... | ecosystem: Environmental > Terrestrial > Soil > Unclassified ... | reverse complement strand
GAATGGCCGGAGTTCAAGGAGCGGTTTGCCCGGCTGCGCGAATCGGTGCGGCTCATGCGCGAACTGTGGCGCGGCGATCGGGTCGACTTCGACGGCGAGTACTACCGGCTCAAGGGCGCCTCGATCTACGACGTGCCCGAGGGCGGCGTGCCGATCTACATCGCCGCGGGCGGGCCGGCGGTGGCCAAATACGCCGGCCGGGCAGGCGACGGGTTCATCTGCACCTCCGGCAAAGGCGAGGAGCTCTACCGCGAGAAGCTGATGCCCGCCGTGCAGGAGGGCGCCAAGGCCGCCGACCGCAACCTCGACGACATCGACAAGATGATCGAGATCAAGATCTCCTACGACCCCGACCCGAAGCTGGCGCTGGAGAACACCCGGTTTTGGGCGCCGCTGTCGCTGACCGCCGAGCAGAAGCACAGCATCGACGACCCGATCGAGATGGAGAAGGCGGCCGACGAGCTGCCGATCGAGCAGGTCGCCAAGCGCTGGATCGTCGCGTCGGACCCCGACGAGGCGGTCGAGAAGGTGGGCCAATACGTCGAATGGGGCCTCAACCATTTGGTGTTCCACGCACCAGGTCACGACCAGCGCCGCTTCCTGCAGCTCTTCGAGGACGATCTGGCACCGAGGCTGCGGCGGCTGGCCTGATGTGTCTGGCATCTACATCGCCGCGCCGGAGGGAGACACCGGCAAGTCGACGATCGCGCTAGGCGTCCTGCATCGACTGACCGCCACCGTCCCGAAAGTCGGAGTGTTCCGGCCCATTGTCCGGTCGGGCTCCGACGGCGACTACATCCTCGACCTGCTGCTGTCACATGCCAGCGCCGGCCTGCCCTACGAGCGCTGTGTCGGCGTTACCTACCAGCAGCTGCACGCCGACCGCGACGCCGCGATCGCCGACATCGTCGAGCGCTACCACACGATGGCCGACCAGTGTGACGCGGTGGTGATCGTGGGCAGCGACTACACCGACATCACCAGCCCGGCTGAGCTGTCCGTCAACGCCCGCATCGCGGTCAACCTCGGCGCGCCCGTGCTGCTGGTGGTGCGGGCCAAGGGCCGCAGCTCCGACGACGTCGCGCATCTGGTCGAGGTCTGTCTGGCCGAGCTGGCCGAGCAGCACGCGCATACCGCGGCGGTGGTCGCCAACCGCTGTGAGCCCTCGCAAGTTCAGGCCGTCACCAAGGCGCTGGCCAGGTTCACCCCGCGGACCTATGTGCTGCCTGACGAGCCGCTGCTGGTGGCGCCCACGGTGGCCGATCTGCAGCATGCGGTGAACGGGAAGCTGCTGAGCGGTGATCCCGCGCTGATGGCACGCGAAGTGATGGGTGTGGTGGTCGCCGGGATGATCGCCGAGCATGTGCTGGAACGGCTTTCCGAGGCTGTCGCGGTAATTACTCCTGGAGACCGCTCGGATGTGGTGCTGGCGGTGGCCAGTGCCCATGCCGCCGAAGGGTTTCCGTCGCTGTCGTGCGTGATCCTCAACGGCGGGTTCGAGCTGCATCCGTCGATCGCGGCGTTGGTGGCCGGCCTGCGGTTGCGGCTGCCGATGATCGCCACCACGCTGGGCACGTTCGACACGGCCAGCGCCGTGGCGTCGGCGCGCGGCCGCGTCACGGTGGAATCGCAGCGCAAGATCGACACCGCGCTGGCGCTGGTCGAACGTCACGTCGACGTGTCGGACTTGTTGGCACAGCTGGCCATTCCGATCCCGACGGTGACCACGCCGCAGATGTTCACCTACCAGCTGAGAGAGTGGGCGCGCGCGGATCGGAAGCACATTGTGTTGCCTGAAGGCGACGATGACCGCATCCTTAAAGCCGCTGGCCGCCTGCTGCAGCGCGGCGTGGCTCGGCTGACCATCCTGGGCGACGAGAGCCAAATCCGTTCGCGAGCAGCCGAACTCGGCGCCGACCTCGATGACGCCGCGGTCATCGATCCGGGCAGCAGCGAGTTGTGCGACCAGTTTGCCGCCCAATACGCGCAATTACGCAAGGGTAGAGGCGTCACCGTGGAGCACGCGCGCGAGATTATGTGCGACGTGTCGTATTTCGGCACCATGATGGTCTACAACGGGCTCGTCGACGGCATGGTGTCGGGTGCCGCGCATACCACCGCGCACACCGTGCGCCCGGCGTTCGAAATCATCCGCACCGCACCCGGTGTCTCCACGGTGTCCAGTATTTTCCTCATGTGCCTACCCGACCGAGTGCTGGCATACGGCGACTGCGCGATCGTTCCCGACCCGACACCCGAGCAGCTCGCCGATATCGCGATCAGCTCCGCCCGCACCGCCGCGCAGTTCGGCATCGAGCCGCGGGTGGCCATGCTGTCGTATTCCACCGGCGAATCCGGCGCCGGTGCTGACGTCGACAAGGTCAGGACCGCCACGCAATTGGTACGAAGCCGGGCGCCGCAGCTGCTGGTCGAGGGACCGATCCAATACGACGCCGCGGTGGACCCGTCGGTAGCGGCCACCAAGATGCGCGACTCGGCGGTCGCCGGCCGGGCGACCGTGCTGATCTTTCCCGACCTCAACACGGGCAACAACACCTACAAGGCGGTCCAGCGCAGCGCTGGTGCGATCGCCATCGGCCCAGTGCTGCAGGGGCTGAACAAGCCCGTCAACGACCTGTCCCGTGGTGCGCTGATCGAAGACATCGTCAACACCGTCGCCATCACCGCGATCCAAGCCCAGGGTCGCCATGACTGAGCCCGTCGTGCTGGTGATCAACTCCGGTTCATCGTCGCTGAAATACCGACTGGTCGAACCTGATTCAGGCAAGTCGCGGATAGACGGCATCGTCGAGCAGATCGGGGAGCGGTCGTCGCCGGTCGCCGACCATGACGCGGCGCTCCGCTTGGCGTTCGAGCGGTTCGCGCAGGCCGGTATTGACTTGGACAACTCCGGTCTTGTCGCCGTGGGCCATCGGGTGGTGCACGGGGGAACGACTTTCTACCGTCCCACCGTCATCGACGAAGCTTTGATCGCCAAGGTGAAGGAGTTGGCGGCGCTGGCGCCGCTGCACAACCCGCCCGCGGTGCAAGGGATTGAAGTGGCGCGCAGGATGCTGCCCGGCGTGCCGCATGTCGCGGTGTTCGACACCGCGTTTTTCCACGACTTGCCGGCGGCGGCTGCGACGTATGCCATCGACCGGGAGGTGGCGCAGCGCTGGCAGATCCGGCGCTACGGATTTCACGGCACGTCGCACCAGTACGTCAGCGAGCAGGCCGCGGTTTTCCTGGGCAGGCCGCTGGATGATCTGAATCAGATTGTGCTGCATCTGGGTAACGGCTCATCGGCGTCGGCCATCAGCGGTGGTCGCCCGGTCGAAACGTCGATGGGCCTGACCCCGATGGAGGGCCTGGTGATGGGCACCCGCAGCGGTGACATCGACCCCGGCATTATCAGCTACCTGTGCCGGTCTGCGAAAATGGACGTCGACGAGGTCGAGTCGATGCTCAACAATCGATCCGGGGTGCTGGGCATCGCGGGCGAACAGGATTTCCGGCGGCTGCGTGACATGATCGAATCCGGCTGTGAAACAGACAGGGCCACAGCACGATTGGCCTACGATGTGTTCATCCACCGGCTGCGCAAATACATCGGTGCCTACCTTGCAGTGCTGGGCCGCACCCACGTGCTGACGTTCACCGCCGGCATCGGCGAAAACGCCGCGGAGGTGCGCCGCGACGCGCTTGCTGGGATGGCGGGCCTCGGCATCGAACTCGACGAGCACCGCAATGCCGCCGCGGCCACCGGGGCGCGGCGGATTTCAGCAGACGGCTCGCCCGTCACCGTGCTGGTGATCCCGACCAACGAAGAACTGGCCATCGCCCGGGACTGCGTCCAAGCGATCGGGTTAGGCGATGGCTGACCAGCCCGACGACGGGCGAGTCGGAACGCGGTTCGGGCGTTACCAGATTCGGGCGCTGCTTACCCAGAGCGGCGTGGGTCAGCTCTACGAGGCCCTCGACACCGCCAACAACCGCGCGGTCGCGCTCATCCTGCTACCGCCCAGCGCAGATCGCCAGCGCTTCCTAACGGAGTTGCCGGTCGTCGCGCGCACCACGGATCCGCATCTCCCGCCGGTCCATGATTGGGGCGAGATCGATGGCGTGTGCTACGTCACGACAGCGTTGACACCCGGTGAGACACTGCGATCGTTGCTGTCCACATTCGGGCCGATGAGCCCGCAGCGGGCGGTGGCGATCATCGAACAGGTCGCCGCGGCGCTAGATGCCGCCCGTGCCCATCGGTTGATCCACCGGGATGTCCGGCCGGAGAACATCGTTGTCACCGACGACGACACCGCGTACCTGCTCGGCTTCGGCGTCGCCGACCCGGAGCTGAGCGCACCGCGTCCGACAGCGGGCTCGTATGCGTACACCGCGCCGGAGCGGTTCGACAACGCGCCGCCCAGCACCCGCGCCGATGTGTATTCGCTGGCCTGCGTGCTGACCGAACTGCTGACCGGCGACCGCCCGTACCCAGCCGCATCGACAGTGGGCCAAGTAATCAAAGCCCACTTGACGGCAGCACCGCCCAAGCCGAGTCTGCTTCGCCCGCAAGGGATTCCGCGCCGCTTCGACGCGGTGATCGCGCGCGGCATGGCGAAGAATCCGCAGCACCGGTATGCGACCGCCGGTGACCTTGCACATGCGGCTCGCGAGGCGCTGTCGGCCCAAGCGGTTGCCGACCACCCCACGATGGTTGGCCGGGCCAGCGACCTCGCCGCGGTGGCCGCCAAACGACGGCCCCCGCAACGGGTTTCGCAGCCCGCTCCCGAGCCGGACTCGTACCCGGATCCTCACCCGGACTTCTACTCCGAGTCCTACCCCGACGAGGTCGCCGAGCCGGCGTCGCAGCGCTCGAAGCTGCTGACGCTGGCCCTCGCCGTGGTGGTGGTACTGGTGCTCACCGCGGCCGGCATCGTCGTGTGGCGACTCGCCGCCACTCACGGCCAACCACCTGGGTCGACAAAAGCGGCACCCACGGCGTATCGGGCCACCATTTTGCCGTTCACCGGGCTGACCGGGCCGGAGGGAGTGGCGGTGGATTCGGTCGGCAGCGTCTACGTGACCAACATCGAAAACGATCGGGTGGTAAAGCTTCCGCCTGACTCCACCAAGCAGACCGTGCTGCCGTTCGTCAACCTCAAGGAGCCGTACGGCTTGGCGGTGGACAAGGACGGCGGCGTCTACGTCGGCGACACCGACAACGACCGGGTGGTGAAACTGGCCGCGGGATCGGCCAGCCAAACCGTGCTCCCCTTCAGCGATCTGAAGCGCCCTGAGGGATTGGCGGTGGGCAAAGACGGCAACGTCTACGTCGTCGACACCGGAAACGACAGGGTGGTGCAACTGGCCGCGGGCTCGACCACCCAGACGGTGCTGCCGTTCAACGACCTCGAACGCCCCAAGGGTGTGGCGGTAGACAAGGACGGCAGCGTCTACGTCGCCGACACCGGCAACAACCGGGTGCTGAAGCTGGCACCAGGATCCACCAGCCAGACCGTGCTGCCGTTCACCGGCCTTCGAGATCCATCCGGTTTAGCGGTGGACGAGTCGAACAGCCTCTATGTCACCGACGGCAGTCGGGTGGTGAGGTTGAACGCGGGCGCAACCAAGCAGGTCCTGCTGCCGGTTCCCCAGCTCAACTACACCCACGGTGTGGCGGTGGACGGGTCGGGCAACATCTACGTCAGCGACTACGGAAACGACCAGGTGGTCAAGCTGGTCGCAAGCTGACCCGGGTCCTGTGGATAAGTGATACGCGGGCTAGCGTCGGCGTGCCATCCTTCCCGGGATGCGTGCGTCGGACGAGCCGTTCATCGGCCGTGAAGCGTTGGTATCCGGAGTCTTGAACCGTCACCAACTGAGGTCTCGATACCGAGCTGTGTTTCCAAATGTCTACTTGGCCAAGCACATTCAACTATCATTTGAAAAGCGGGTGATCGCGGCGTGGCTGTGGTCGCATCGTGAAGCAACGATTGCTGGAGCGGCAGCCGCAGCCTTACACGGCGTCAGCTGGATCGACGATGTTCCCGTCGAGTTGGTCCATAGCAACGCTCGCACGCCAGCGGGTGTGGTGACGCACCGCGACACACTGCTCGATGGAGAGGTCCAGACGATTGCTGGCCGCAGGGTCACCACGCCCGAACGCACCGCCTTCGACATCGGACGGCGTCGGAGTCTCCGCTCGGCGGTTGCGCAGCTGGACTCGCTCGCGCGCGTGACAGGTCTCAACCTCGCGGACGTTGTGCGGATATCCGAGTGTCACCGCGGCGCACGCGGACTACGTCAGTTGGAGACGGCGCTTGAGCTGGTTGATCCGGGTGCACAGTCGCCGAGGGAGAGCTACCTGCGGCTGCTGCTCATCGAAGCCGGACTTCCGCGGCCACAAACCCAGATCCCCGTCGTCGACGCCGACGGGGTTGCAATGGCCTATCTCGACTTAGGTTGGCAGGAGCACATGGTCGCGGTCGAATACGACGGCGACCACCATCGGACTGATCGAGGGCAGTATGTCAAGGACATTCGGCGGCTAGAAATGCTTGAGCGGATGGGTTGGCTCATCATCCGCGTAGTCGCGGAGGACCGCCCCGCCGACATCGTGCGTCGGGTACGGCAGGCGTTAGAACTTCGCTCCCGAACGTTCGCTGATGGCGTTCAGTGTGCGGCGAGGGCGTCGATTGTGCGTTGACGGCGTTCAGTGTGCGGCGACGGCGAGAATCCAGCCGGTTTTCCGCCCTGGACGCACACTCGACAGGCGAAACGCCCTGGACGCACACTCGACAGGCGAAACGCCCTGGACGCACACTCGACAGGCGAACTACCCGACACCTCAGAACGTACTGGTGGGGCGCACGCGATTGGCCATGTCGACCAAGGTGTAGCGGTGGGCCTGGGTGGGCGCCGCCCGCGCCAGGGCGCGTAGCGACGCCTCGACCCCAAGGCGCAAACCGTGTCGGGTGAATGGGTAGCCCAGGATGTGGTTGGTGCTGGCCTCGTGGCTTTCCAGCCAGTCCATCGCCGTGCCCAGCACCAGGGCGCGGATTTGCAGCACGCGGGGTTCGGTGGGCGGCAACGCCTCCACCCGCCGGGCCGCGTCGCGAATCTCCTCCTCGGTAATCTCCTTCTGCGATCGACCCGACAACAGCGTCACCGCGCTGGTCAACCGCGCCGTGGTGAAATGCCTTGAGGTAGCGGGCACTTCGTCGAGGGTGCGCACCGCACCCGCCCGGTCGCCGGTCGCCGAGAGCGCTCGGGCCAGACCGAACGCCGCCGAGATCACTCCGTCGTCGGTCTGCCACACCGTCCGGTAGAACTTCTCCCCGTCGGGGTTGCCGGCGAGTTCATGGGTGGCCGCCAGCGCCATCTTGGGGGCCAGCTCGCCGGGGAAGGTGTCGAGCACCTCGGTGAAATGCTTGATGGCCGAGTCGTAGTCGCCGGTCAACAGCTCCGACACCGCGCGATACCACACCAGCCGCCAGCGCCAGCCGACACGTTCGGCGAGGTCGTCGAGTTTGCGGGTGGCGTTGCCGACGTCGCCGAGGTCGAGCAGCGCGCGCACCTCCATCAGCGGCAGCTCGACCGACTCCGACAGGTCGATGCCCTCGGCGTCCAGCGAGCCGTGCCGGAAAGCGCGCAGCGAATCGAGGGTCTGCACCGGCTGGGAAAGCACGGTGGCCTGCATCAGCGGCGCGGCCACGTCGGCCGGGTCGACCAGCGGCACCTGCAGCGCGGTGACGATCTCCTTGGCCGTGAGCTTCTCCGAATGCACCTGGCCGTCCAGATACACGTCGGTGTGGGCGACCAGCAGGTCGACCCCGAACGTCGAACGCGAGCGGGAAAAGATCGTCGATAACCCCGGCCGCGGCACCCCGGTGTCCTGGGCAACCACCTCGCGCAGCACACCCATCAGCTGCCCGGACATCTCCTCGGCGCTGCTAAACCGCCGCCGCGGATCGGGGTCGATCGCCCGGCGCAGCAACCGGCAGAACGAGTCGTACTTCTCCAGCACCGGGTCGTCGTCGGGCAGTCCCTCGACGTAGCGGCCGTTGCGGGTGCGCAGGTTCAACGTCAACGCCGCCAACGTGCGTCCGACCGTGTAGATGTCGGTGGCCACGGTCGGGCCGGTCCGCACGATCTCCGGCGCCTGGTAGCCGGGGGTGCCGTAGAGGTAGCCGAACGAGTTGATCCGCGACACCGCGCCGAGGTCGATCAGCTTGAGTTGCTCCTCGGTGAGCATGATGTTCTCGGGCTTGAGGTCGTTGTACACCAAGCCGATGGAATGCAAATAGCCCAGGGCAGGAAGGATTTCGAAGATGTAGGCGATAGCTTCGGCGACCGCGAGTTTGTCGCCCTTGCGTCGTTTGAGCGATTGTCCGCCGACGTACTCCATCACGATGTAGCCGACGGGATTCCCATGCCGGTCCGGGTGCTCGACGAAGTTGAAGATCTGCACGATCGACGGGTGCACCACTTCGGCCAGGAACTGTCGTTCGGCCATGGCGATCTTTTGCGCCTCGGCGTCGCCGGAATGCACCAGGCCTTTGAGCACCACCGGACGGTCGTTGACGTTCTTGTCGAACGCCAGATACACCCAGCCCAGCCCGCCGTGGGCGATGCACCCCTTGACCTCGTACTGGCCAGCGATGATATCGCCCGGGTTCAGTTGCGGCAGAAAGGAATACGGGCTGCCGCAGTACGGGCACCAACCCTCCGAGGGCGCCTCGCCGTCCGGGCCGGATCGGCCCACCGGCCGGCCGCAGTTCCAGCAGAACCGCCGAGACTCCGGCACCACCGGATCTGTCATCAGCGCTTCGAGCGGATCGGTGTAGGGCACTCGCGGCACCTCCACCAGGCCACCGCCCAGCTTTCGCACCGGCGGCACCGTGCGCGTCGCGGTGGTGGGCAGCCGTTCCTGCGGCTCGGTCTCGACGGTGCGCTCCGATGTGCGCTCCGAGTCGTCGAAATCCGGACGGAAGATGGCCTGGGTGGACATCGCACGCCGCACCGAGGCCGAGTCGGCGAGCACGTCCGCCGGCTGGGTGCCCGGGCCCTCGTCGGGGAGGCGCTGCTCCTCGCGTTCGCTGTCCATCGGCTCGTCCATCAGTCCACATACCTCGCGGCAGGCGGCGCCGGCGCCGGGCCCAAAACCGTTAACCACTTGCGGTACAACGTGTTCCATGTGCCGTCGCGGCGGATGCGTTCCAGCGTGCCGTTGACGAAACGGACCAGCCCGGTGTTGTTCAAGTTGATCCCGATGCCGTACGGCTGGGTGTCCATGTTCGGGCCGACGATGTGCAGGTAGGGATCTTGCGACACCAGCCCGGCCAGTATCGAGTCGTCGGTGCTGACGGCATCGACCTGCCGCTGCTGCAGCGTTACCAGGCAGTCAGCCCAGTTCACTACGGACACGATGATCGGCGGCGGGGCGATCTCGCGGATCCGTCGCAGCGACGTGGTGCCCTTGGCCACGCAGACCCGCTTGCCGGGCAAGTCCGACGACTTGACGATCGCCGAGTCGCGCGGCGCCAGGATGCGCTGGTAGGCGTCGAGGTAGACGGTGGAGAAGTTCACCAGCTTTCGCCGCTCGCAGGTGATCGTCATGGTCTTGACGACGATGTCGACCAGCGACTTCTGCAGTGCGGTAATGCGTTCGTCCGACGACAGGATCCGGTACTCGACGGCGGTCGGGGTGCCGAAGATGTCGCGCGCCACCTCGCCGGCGATGTCGACGTCGAAGCCGGTGATCTCGCCGGTGATGGGATCGCGGAAGCTGAACAGGTTGCTGCCGATGTCGAGCCCGACGACCAGCCGGCCGCGGGCGCGGATGCCGTCCACCGCGGCGTCGGCCTCCTCCTTGGTGGGGAAGGGCCGCAGGCTGGCGGTCGGATCGCAGTCCTCCAGCGAGTTCTTCGGCGGGCGCGGCGGCTGCGGCGGCAACTCTTGCATACCGGCCGGCGTGGGCGGCGGCAGTGTCGGCACCGACATCGCCACCGGCGGCGCGGGGTGAGCGCAGCCGGCCAGCACCATCCCGGCGGCAAGCGCCGCTGCCAGGGCCGTCCACCGGATCTTGGGCACGGGCGTCATCACCGGTACTCGTTCAGCCGTGGCCACAGACCCAGCGCGACCGCGATCGCAGCGCTCAGGCTGAGGACCACGCCGCCCACTGTGGCGCCGGACAGCCCGCGGCGCGCATTGAGGATGTCGGTGCGCAGCTGGTCGCGGCTCTGCTCCATGGTCTTGCCCAGCGCCTCGTCGAGTTTGTCGAACGCCGGGGTGGAGTCGTCTTCGCCATGGCCTAACGCCACCTCGGTGGCCGCCCGATAGTTGCCGACCGCAATGTAGGTGTTGATCCGGTCGTTGGCCTGCCGCCAGCGGGCCAGCAGCTGGTCGGCGCCTTGCAGATCGGTTTTGTCCACGGCGTCGGGGCGCGACAGGTACTCCTCGAGTTGCTGATGCATGCTGTCGATGCGCTGATAGAACGACTGTTTGCGAACATCTTCGTCGCCACGGCGGATCAGCGACAGCGTCTCGTCGGCGCGCGCTTGCTGGGCCGTGATCGACAGGTTCGTGATCGTCTTAAGTGATTCTGCCGCAGTGTTTTTCGCATTGCGGCTGCCTGTGGTGGAAATTGTCAGCGCCGTCCCCACCCAAATCACCATAACGAGAATGGCCAGCGCACCCGCGACCAGACCCGGGTTGATCCGCCGTTTGGTCCGCCGGGCCAGCCAGCGGTGTGAGTACGCGCCGAACACCACGGTGGTGGCCACGACGAGGATCACTGGGGCCGGAATCTGGGTCGACGCCGTGGTTTCGCTGTCCACCCGCGCCGAGGTCGCCTGGTATAGACACTGCGCGTCGGGCAGGATCGTCGACTGCATCAGCGCCGAGGCCTCCGACAGGTACGACGCGCCGACTGGGTTACCCGCCCGGTTGTTGGTGCGCGCGATCTCGATCAGCCCGGTGTAGACGCTCAGTTCGGCGTTGATGCGGCCCAGCAACAGCACCGCCGACTCGCCGCGGTCACAGTTGCCCAGCGGTTCGTCGGTCAGCCCGCTGGACGCCCGAGTCACCGCTACCGCGGCGTCGGTGATGGCCTGCTCATAGCGCTGCCGCACGGTGCGTGGCTCGGCTTGGGCGATGAACGCGGTCGCGGCTGCCGCATCGGCCACCGACAGCGTTGTGTAGAGCTGGCCGGCGGCGTAGGCCAGCGGCTCGGTGTGGTTGAGCACCGTAGACAACGCCTGCTGGCGGTGGTTGATGGTCGTCGAGGTGGCAAACGCGGTGGCGCCGCCCAGCGCCGCCAAGATGATGCCGATGGTCAGGATGCGGCCCGGTGTGGTCGAGATAAACCACCAACGGGGGTGGGCCGGTTCAGTCGGCGACCGCGACCCTAACGGCTCGGTCGACGGGTGCGCCAACTCAACGGTCACGTCTGTTCCGACCTCATCATCTTTTGGCCGATCCCCCAAAATTAACCGAAACGAACTATATAAGCGAAGTCTAAGAGCCCAAGTCGCTGACGGTGTGCCTTGCCGATACTTGTGTCCACAGGCCCGACGGCGTCGCGGGCTCGAGCCGAATGCGTGGCTCCTCCTCGGGCCGCGCCACGGCCCGCATCGTCGCCGGGCGAATATCCTGACTCCGTGCGCGGCGACGGTGACGGATGGGTGATTTCCGACAGCGGCGCCCGCTACTGGGGCCGCTACGGTGCGGCCGGTCTATTGTTGCGCGCGCCGCGCCCCGACGGCACACCGGCCGTGCTGCTGCAGCATCGAGCCTGGTGGAGTCATCAGGGCGGCACGTGGGGCCTGCCCGGTGGCGCCCGCGACAGCCATGAGACGCCCGAGCAGACCGCAGTCCGCGAAGCCTCCGAGGAGGCGGGCCTGCCCGCCGAGCGCGTCGCAGTGCGTGGGGCGGTGGTCACGGCTGAGGTTTTCGGCGCCAGCGGTGCTCAATGGACCTACACCACGGTCGTCGCTGACGCCGACGAATTGCTCTACACCACCCCGAATGGCGAAAGCGCGGAGTTGCGCTGGGTTGCTGAAGACGAGGTGGCCGACCTGCCGCTGCATCCGGGGTTCGCCGCCAGCTGGCACCGGCTGCGTACGGCGACCGTGCCGCTGCCCGCCAGCGACGAGCGCCGAGTGCAGCTGCCGTGCACGGTGGAGGTCGAACCAGGCGTCTTCGTCTGGTGCATGCCGGGCTCGCCGGAGCAGGAGCCCTCGCAGCTGAGTGACCGGATCAGCGCGCTGCTGCAAGCGCTGAACTGAGCTGTCGAGCCGCCGCCTCCGGGTCGTCGGCTGCGGTGATCGCCCGCACCACCACCACCCGCTGGGCACCGGCGTCGAGCACCTGCGGCAGCCGCTCGGCGTCGATGCCGCCGATCGCGAACCACGGCTTCTCGCCGGCCCGTTCGGCGGCGGCCCGCACTAGCTGCAGGCCCGGCGCCGGTCGGCCGGGCTTTGTCGGGGTGGGCCAGCACGGGCCGACGCAGAAGTAGTCGACGTCGTCGGCGACCGCACCGGCGACCTGGTCGACGCCGTGGGTGGAGCGGCCGATCACTGTGCCCGGCCGCACGATCTCCCGCGCGATTTCCAGCGGCAGGTCGCGCTGACCCAGGTGCAGCACGTCGGCGCCGGCGGCCCGGGCGATGTCGGCGCGGTCGTTGACCGCAACCAGTGCCCGGTGGCGGCGCGCGGCGTCGGCGAGCATCTCCAGCACCGCCAGCTCGTCGCGCGCCTCCAGCGGGCCGAACCGCCGCTCGCCTTCCGACCCCTTGTCGCGCAACTGAATGATGTCGACTCCGCCGGCCAGTGCGGACTCGGCGAACTCGGCCAAGTCGCCACGCTCACGCCGGGCGTCGGTGCACAGGTAGAGCCGCGCTGTAGCCAGCCGAGTACGGGGCGCCCCGGCGGCGATGCCGGCCGGCACGGCCGGAGGAGGAGCGGGGCCAGTACCTTCGTGCACACCGCGACGCTAGCCGCTAGCGTGGAAAGCTGACGAATCACGGGAGTCCCAGGAGCGGGGTCTGAGAGTGGGCGCGCCTGCCCTTACCGTCCGACCTGATCCGGATGATGCCGGCGAAGGGAGCGCAAGGAAATGTCACTCGGATCGCTGGCCGTGATCGGCGGCGGCGTCATCGGGCTGTCGGTGGCGCGGCGAGCCGCCCAGGCCGGCTGCTCGGTGCGAGTGCACCGCAGCGGCGAACCCGGCGCGTCCTGGGTGGCCGCGGGCATGCTCGCCCCGCACAGCGAAGGCTGGCCCGGCGAAGAGCGGTTGCTGCAGCTGGGTTTGGAGTCGCTGCGGCTCTGGCACCACGGCGACTATCTGGACGGGCTGCCGCCGCAGGTGATCACCGCGCGCGAATCGCTGGTGGTGGCCGTCGACTCCGCCGACGCCGCCGAGCTGCGCACCGTCGCCGACTGGCTAGCCCAGCAAGGCCACCCGGTGGTGTGGGAGACCGGTGCCCGGGACGTGGAACCGCTTCTGGCACAAGGAATCCGGCACGGCTTTCGCGCCCCCACCGAGCTTGCGGTCGACAACCGCACACTGTTGGGCGGGCTGGCGACGGCATGTGAACGCCTGGGCGTCCAATGGGCGCCACCGGTGCATGAGCTTGCACGGGTCGAGGCCGACGCGGTAGTGATCGCCAACGGCATCGACGCCCCGGCATTGTGGCCCGGGTTGGCGATCCGGCCGGTGAAGGGCGAGGTGCTGCGGCTGCGCTGGCGCAAGGGCTGCATGCCGGTGCCGCAGCGGGTGATCCGGGCCCGGGTGCATGGTCGGCAGGTATACCTGGTGCCGCGCGCCGACGGGGTGGTCGTCGGCGCCACGCAGTACGAGCACGGCCGTGACAGCGCACCGGTCGTCTCCGGGGTGCGTGATCTGCTCGACGACGCCTGCGCGGTACTCCCGGCCCTCGGCGAATACGAGCTCGCCGAATGTAGCGCCGGGTTGCGCCCGATGACTCCGGACAACCAGCCGCTCGTCCAGCGCCTGGACGAGCGCACCCTGGTCGCCGCCGGCCACGGCCGCAACGGTTTCCTGCTGGCGCCGTGGACCGCCGAACAGATTGTGTCCGAACTGGTTCCGATCGGAGCACACCCATGATGGTGCTGGTCAACGAGAAACAGGTTCAGGTCGCCGAGCAGACCACGGTCGCCGCGCTGCTGCAGACCCTGGGTTACCCCGACCGCGGTATCGCGGTGGCGCTGGACCAAGCCGTGCTCCCCCGAAATGATTGGCAGACAACACTTTCCGATGGCGCACGGCTCGAGGTGGTGACGGCGGTGCAAGGTGGCTGATTCAAAACTCACCATCGCGGGCCGCAGCTTTAGCTCCCGGCTGATCATGGGCACCGGTGGGGCGACCAATCTGGCGGTGCTCGAGGAGGCGCTGGTCGCATCGGGCACGGAACTGACGACGGTTGCGATGCGCCGCGTCGACGCCGAGGGCGGCACCGGGATGCTCAATCTGCTGAACCGGCTCGGCATCACCCCGCTGCCCAACACCGCCGGTTGTCGCAGCGCCGCCGAGGCGGTGCTGACGGCGCAGCTGGCCCGCGAGGCGTTGGGCACCGAATGGATCAAGCTGGAAGTGATCGCCGACGAGCGCACCCTCCTGCCTGACCCCGTCGAATTGGTCAGGGCCGCTGAGCAATTGGTGGACGACGGTTTCGTGGTGCTGCCCTACACCAACGACGACCCGGTCCTGGCCAAGCGACTGGAGGACACCGGCTGCGCGGCGGTGATGCCGCTGGGCTCACCGATCGGCACCGGGCTGGGCATCGCCAACCCGCACAACATCGAGATGATCGTCGCGGCCGCCGGTGTTCCGGTGGTGCTCGACGCCGGCATCGGCACGGCGAGCGACGCCGCGCTGGCGATGGAATTGGGTTGCGACGCGGTGTTGTTGGCCAGCGCGGTGACCCGGGCCGCCGACCCGCCCGGGATGGCCGCCGCGATGGCCGCCGCCGTCACCGCCGGTTACCTGGCCCGGCGCGCAGGCCGCATCCCGAAACGGTTCTGGGCGCACGCCTCCAGCCCGCCGCTGTGAAGGCGAAATGCTATGTGGCCCTGGGCAGTTCGATGGCAGCTGGTCCAGGTATCCAGCCGCGCGCCAAGGGCGCTCCTTGGGGCTCGGGCCGATCGGCCCGCAACTACGCGCATCTGGTTGCTCAGCGGCTGAACTTCGATCTGGTCGACGTGACGTTTTCCGGCGCGACCACCGCCAACATCCTCGCCGAACATCAGCGCGGCACGCCGCCGCAGATGGACGCGCTCGACGGTTCGGAAGCACTAGTCACGATCACCATCGGCGGCAACGACGTCGGCTACATCCCTTTGCTGATGGCCGCCTCTCTGCCCCGCCCAGCTCGGCTGTTGCCGAAGATCCGTGGCCTTCTCGACCGTGATGCCCGCGACGAGGCGCTTGCCCAGGTCGGCGACTCGTTGCGTGCGGTCGGTGCGGCGGTGCGCCGGCGGGCCCCGAACGCGCGGGTGCTTTTCGTCGACTACCTGACGATGCTGCCGCCGGACGGGCAACCCGCCGCGCCGCTGTCAGCGGCTGAGGCCGAGCTGGGCCGCCACGTCGCGGCGCGCTTGGAAGAATCCACCGCAGCGGCCGCGCAGGCCACCGGCTGCGAACTGGTGCGGGCCGGGCAGGCTAGCCGGGAACACCACGCCTGGTCGTCGGACCCCTGGACCGTCGGCGCGGCTTTGCCGTTGCCGTGGCGGCCGGCGCCATTTCACCCCAATGCCGCGGGTATGCGCGCGGTTGCCGACCTGGTCATTGCACATGTGTGCAGGGGTAACTGACGGGCGCGCCTGATTAAGCTGCCGTCACACCGGGTAGGCCCCGGCGGGAGCCGCAACATGCTGGCTCAGTGCAGCGCTACCAAGTGGAGCCACCACATGACCGCGAGTCCACCGGCTCACGACGCCGGGTTCGTGCACTCAGCGCTGTTCTATCGGTCAGAGCAGGAATATCTGGATCTCGTAGTGGCGTCGGTCAGCGAAGCTCTGAGCAACTATGAGCCGGTATGGGTCGCAGTACCCGGCGACAAGCTGGCATCGCTGCACGACGCGTTAGGGCCGGTAGCGCACGACACGGAGGTGACACTGGCCGACATCACCGAAGTGGGCCGCAATCCGGCCCGGCTCTTGGGCGTGGCGGGCGGTTTCGCGGAGCGGCATCGGCACCGGCCCGTCCGGCTGATCGGCGAACCGGTGTGGGCCGGCCGCACCGCGGTCGAATACCCGGCCTGCGTTCAGCACGAGGCGTTGGTCAATCTCGCATTCGACGGCCATCGTGGCACCGGGCTCTGTCTGTACGACGCCTCCCGACTGGACGACAGCGTGCTGGCGGACGCTCGGATGACCCACCCAGTGATCCGCGTGGACGGTTCCTATCAGCGCAGCGCTGACTACGCTGTCGACGTCGCACTGCAGCGCTGTAACGAGCCATTGACCACGAGCCCGGCCGCGGTGACCTACACGGTTTCGGAATTGGCGAATCTCAGCGCCGCCCGCCAGCAGGGCAGCCGGTATGGCCGATTGCTCGGTCTGGCCGCGGAAACCATCGCCAACCTGCAACTGATCATCACCGAACTGGCCACCAACAGCCTGCAGCACGGCAACGGGACCTGCCGGCTGGCGTTCTGGGAGCACAGCGGATATCTGGTCTGCGAGGCGCGCGACACCGGAGTTCTCGACGACCCGCTGGCTGGACGGCGGCCGCCGAACGGGAACGGGAAAAGCCCGCGCGGGCTGTTCGTCGTCAATGCGCTGGCCGACCTGGTGCGCATTCACGCCACCCCGGTCGGCACCACGATCCAGGTGTTTCTGCGGCTGGACCGGCCGGCCGAGGAGGCCTCTTGATGCGGCGCCACGGCGTGGTCACCTCGGCTGCGGATCTGGTCCCGTTCGCTCACCTGGGCTGGGGATATCGCGACCGGGACGACTTCGCCGCTCGCGCAAGCGAATGCATTGTCGGCGCCCTTCGCGCCGATCAGCGGATCGAATACGTCGGTAATGCCAGCCGCGAAGTGCTGCGAGCCGAACTGGCCGACCTCGGCTTCGACGAGCAGCTGCGGTCGGGGCGGATTCGGGTAACCCCGGCAGAGGACTGCTACGAGTTCCATCCCGGCAGTGACGTTGTGGACGCTGAAGCAACGGTAGCCGAACGCGTCGAGGCTACCGACCAGGCGATCGCGGACGGCTACAGCGGCTTGTGCACGCTGAACGACGCGATCGGTCTGACGCGCACACCTGAGCAGCGCGACGCGTGGGCGGCCTTCGAGTTTCTCATCGACCAGAGGATGCCCGTGCTGCCGTTTTCGGCGCTGTGCGCCTATGACGTGAACGGTCTGGGTCGGGCGGCGGCCGAGTTGTTGTGCCTGCACCCGTTTGTGGGCCCAGACATGGTGGGCTTCCGGATGTTTGCCGAGCCAGGTGTGGACTTCGTGCTGGTCGGCGAAATTGACGCGGCCAGCGACGACGCCTTCACCGCGGCGTTGCGCAGAACCTGGCCGCTGCTGGGTGACGGCACCCTCGTCATCGACGCGCACGGGCTGGCCTTCACCACCCACACCCAACTGCGCACCCTCGACGACTACGCCCGCGCACAGGGCCGCCAAGTGGTGCTGCAAACCGACCAGCACATCATCGCCCGGCTCGCGGTCCTGCTCGAACTGAGCAACGTGCGGGTGCAGGGAGCGTCAC
>Ga0070739_10004046_pt1 | contig 17742 bp, 13 predicted proteins | sample Coa_R1_7_FD_66445 | JGI IMG/M metagenome (GOLD analysis project Ga0070739, IMG submission 66445) | Surface soil microbial communities from Centralia Pennsylvania, which are recovering from an underground coalmine fire - Coalmine... | ecosystem: Environmental > Terrestrial > Soil > Unclassified ... | reverse complement strand
GTGCCGGATCTGACTGTGCCGGATCCAGGCGCGGGGAAGGCGGTGTTCGAGCGCGACCGGGCCCACGTCTTCCACTCCTGGTCCGCGCAGGACCAGATCGCCCCGCTGCCGATCGCCGGGGCCGCCGGCGCGCGGTTCTGGGACTACGAGGGCAACAGCTTTCTCGACTTCGCCAGCCAGCTGGTCTTCACCAACATCGGGCATCAGCACCCGAAGGTCGTCGCCGCGATCCAGGAGCAGGCGGCGCGGCTGTGCACGATCGCGCCGGGCTTCGGCAATGACAAGCGCGCCGAGGCCGCGGAACTGATCACGTCGTACGCACCGGAGGGCCTGAACCGGGTCTTCTTCACCAACGCCGGGGCTGACGCGATCGAGAATGCGGTACGCATGGCCCGCATTCACACCGGCCGGCCCAAAGTGCTGACGGCGTACCGCTCGTACCACGGCAACACCGCGACCGCGATCAGCTTGACCGGTGATCCTCGCCGCTGGGCCAACGAGAACGCTGGGCACCACGACGGCAACGTCGCGCATTTCTTCGGCCCGTACCTTTACCGCTCCTCCTTCTACGCGACCACGGAGGCGGAGGAGTCCGAGCGGGCGCTGGACCACCTTGAGCAGACGATCGTGTTCGAAGGCCCCGGTACCGTGGCCGCGATCCTGCTTGAGACCGTGGTCGGCACCAACGGCATCCTCATTCCGCCGCCGGGCTACCTGGCCGGCGTGCGCGCGCTGTGCGACAAGTACGGCATCGTCTACATCGCCGACGAGGTCATGGCGGGCTTCGGCCGGACCGGGGCCTGGTTCGCGGTGGACCACTGGAACGTGGCCCCGGACCTGATCACCTTCGCGAAGGGTGTCAACTCCGGGTATGTGCCGCTCGGCGGCGTGATCATCTCAGACGCGATTCACGACACGTTCCGCAACCAGGTCTTCCCCGGTGGCTTGACCTACTCCGGGCACCCGTTGGCCTGCGCGGCCGCGGTCGCGACGATCGAGGCGATGCGCGACGAGCGGATCGTGGAGAACGCGGCGTGGCTCGGCGAGAACGTGTTCGGCCCGACGTTGCGCGAGTTCGCCGAGCGGCATCCGTCGGTCGGCGAGGCCCGCGGCATCGGCGCGTTCTGGGCGCTGGACCTGGTGAAGAACAAGGAGACGCGTGAACCATTGGTGCCGTACGGCGCCGGAGGCGCTGCGGCCGCGCCGATGAACGCGGTCCTCGCCGAGTGCAAGAAGCACGGTACCTGGCCGTTCACCCACTTCAACCGGTTGCAGCTCACCCCGCCGCTGAACCTGACCGAGGCTGAGGCGCGCGAGGGCCTGGCCGCGATCGACAAGGCGCTCAATGTCGCCGACTCGTACACCGAGCAGTAGTTCGGTCATTCGGTCACACCTCGGCTGCCGACGCTAGGCTGCGTAAGTGATCGATGGTGTTCATAAGCTGATCGACGGTGTCGTGATGCGTCCGGCGGAAGTCGCCGATGCTGACGCGTTGGCGCGTGCCTATGTGCGCAACAGGGAGCATCTCGCGCCGTGGGAGCCCGTGCGCAGTGAGGAGTTCTTCACCGCGCGCGGGCAGGCGGCTCTGCTCGATCTGGAAGCGCGCAACCGCGGGGCTGGCCAGATGATGCGCTGGCTGCTGGCCGAGCCGACCGGAGAGATCATCGGCAGCGTGGCCCTGAGCGGAATCGTCTTCGGGCCGTTCCGCAGCGCCAACCTCGGATACTGGGTCGATAGCGAGGCGGGCGGCCGAGGGTTGGCCACCGCCGCGGTGCGGACCGTCTGCGGTCTGACCGACAGCGAGCTCAACCTGCACCGGATCCAGGCCGGCACGCTTCTGGACAACGTCAGGTCGCAGCGGGTGCTGGTTAAATGCGGGTTCGAATCCTTCGGGGTGGCGCCACGCTACCTACACATCGCGGGCCGGTGGCAGGACATACGGCTCTTTCAACGCCTTCTGAACGACCGCGAGCCGGGAGAGCCCGCGGCTGTGGCGTCGTCCGACTGACACAACAGGTCCGCTCCCTACGAGGGCCACTGCGGCTTGCGTCTCTCGGCGAAGGCACGGATGCCTTCGACTCGGTCGGCGGAAAAGGCAGTGGCTCGCCACGCTGAGTCTTCGACATCGAGCCCTGCGGTAAGCGGTAATTCGATGCCCGTGCGCAGTGCGTGCTTGGCGTTACGCACGCCTACCGGCGAGTTGGCGGCGATTTGTGCAGCCAGCTCTAGGGCAGCGTCGCGAGCGGTGTGCCGTCCAGGCACGCGTCGGTTCACGATGCCAAGCGCGCTCGCCTCGTCAGCGCTAATCCGCCGTCCGGTGTAGATCAGATCTGCTGCGCGGGTGAGGCCGCTGCGCCGCGAGAGCAGCTGTGTACCGCCGCCGCCCGGAACCAGTCCAACGGTGACCTCAGGCAGCCCGAACTGCGCACCGTCGTCTGCCACGATCAAGTCACAGCCAAGCGCCAGCTCGAAGCCGCCGCCGAGTGCGAATCCGCTGACGGCCGCGATCGCGGGCACTGGTAGATCGATGATCGAGCCGAAGGCGCGGCGGAACACCGGGCGCTGAGCGAGCAGGTCGGCGTCCGTGAACTCGTTGCGCTCCTTGAGATCCGCGCCCACGCAGAACGCCCGATCACCGGCAGCGCTGAGCACGACTGCGCGAACGTTCGGATCGGATGCGAGCGCGGAGACCTTGTCGCCCAGTTCGGCGGCCAGCGCGGTACTGATCGCGTTCAGTGCGTCGGGACGGTCGAGGACGACCTCGGCGACCTGGCCGTGGCGCCGCACCGCGATATGTGCGGGAGCGGCGTCCTGCGGCGCAGCATTGTCCGAGGGAGCAGGGTTGTTCAGGGACACAGTGCGAGCGTATCTGGGCTGACTTTCACGTACACCCGCAGGCCGATGCGGGCCCTCAGAATTGCATCTAGGCTGATCAGGTGGCCCTGACAGCGCCGTCCGGATCCGGCGGCGAATCCAGTTCCGGCGCACGCGCCGACGTTCTGATGCGCGCGCTGCGAACCGTGCTGACCGGGCCGCATCTGCGCGCATTCCGGCTGCTGTTCGCCACGCGGATCGTCGGGCAGCTTTCCGACGGCGCCTTCCAGGTCGCCCTGGCCTCCTACGTGATCTTCTCGCCGGAGAAACAGGCCACGGCGGCGCAGGTCGCCCAAGCGTTCGCGGTGCTGTTGCTGCCGTTCACCATCGTCGGTCCGTTCGCGGGGGTGTTCCTGGACCGCTGGCCGCGCCGGCAGGTGCTGGTCTGGGCGAACCTGCTGCGCGCGGCGCTGGTCGTCCTGGTCGCGGTGCTGGTAGATCTGCGCGTGCCCAACGTGGTGTTCTACATCGGCGCGCTCGGCGTGCTCTCCGCGAACCGGTTCATCCTGGCCGGGCTCTCCGCCTCGCTGCCGCACACCGTCCCGGCCAACAAACTGGTCATCGCCAACTCGGTACTGCCCACCGCCGGGACGCTCGCCGCGACGGCCGGCGGCGCCGTGAGCCTGATCGTGCACGCCCTTCTGGGCACCGGTAACAACGCCACCATCGGCGAGCTGGTCTGCGTCGCGGGGCTGTACACGGTCGCGGCGATGTTCGCGCTGGGCATCGGCCGGGCGAAACTCGGTCCGCTGGAGCTGCCGCAGGAAAGCACCTGGGCCGCGGTGCGCGCGGTGGCCCGCGGGGTGCTGGAAGGCGCGCGGCATCTCGCGGCGCGGCCGATCGCGGGGCGGGCACTGGCCGCGGTGACCGTATCCAGGTTCTGCTATGGCGTGGTCACCATCATCACGCTGCTGCTCTACCGCAACGCCTTCAACGACCCGAACCAGCCGAGCAAGGGTCTGGCCGGATTTGCGCTCGCGGTGGGGCTCTCCGGGGCCGGATTTGGACTCAGCGCCCTGATCACCCCGCTGGTCAGCCGCCGGATCCCATTGCCCGCGTGGATCACCCTGTGCCTGCTGGGCGCCTCCGTCACCGAGCTCTGCTTCGGCCTTCCGTTCCGCCCCGTCCCGCTGCTGATCGGTGCTTTCCTGCTCGGCGTGGCATCGCAGGGTCAGAAGATCTGCACCGACACCCTCGTGCAGCGCTCGGTCGACGACGAGTTCCGCGGACGCGTGTTCGTGTTCTACGACATGGTCTTCAACGGTGCCTTCGTGCTCGCCGCCGCCTTCGCCGCGGCCGCGCTACCGGCAAACGGCAAGTCGTACCTCGTCGTCATCATCGTCGCAGCCTGCTATGCCGTCATCGGGCTCTGGTACGGCGTGCGGACTCTGCGTAATCCGGTCAGCGTGCCGCCGTCTAATTCTGATGCTCCGGCTGAGTCGCCCACCACTCCCGCAGTGCGCTGACAGCGGCCTCATGCTCCAGCGGGCCCTGATCCAGCCGCAGCTCCAGCAGGAACTTGTACGCCCGGCCGACCACCGGCCCCGGCGAGACACCCAGAAGTTCCATGATCTGGTTGCCATCCAGGTCGGGCCGGATCGCGTCCAGCTCTTCCTGCTCCTTGAGCCGCTCGATCCGAGCCTCGAGCGCGTCGTAGGTCGCGGCGAGCGCCGCGGCCTTTCGGCGATTGCGGGTCGTGCAGTCGGAGCGGGTCAGCTTGTGCAGCCTGGTCAGCAGTGGGCCTGCGTCCCGCACGTAGCGGCGCACCGCCGAGTCGGTCCACTCGCCGTCGCCGTAGCCGTGGAAGCGAAGGTGCAACTCCACCAGGCGCGCGACGTCGTCGACGATCTCGTTTGAGTACTTCAGCTCGCGCAGCCGCTTCTTGGTCATCTTCGCGCCGACCAGCTCATGGTGGTGGAACGAGACCCCGCCGCCGGGCTCGAAGCGGCGCGTGCGCGGCTTGCCGATGTCGTGGAGCAGCGCGGCGAGACGCAGCACCAGGTCTGGTCCGTCATCCTCCAGCGCGATGGCCTGATCGAGGACGGTCAGCGTGTGCTCGTAGACGTCCTTGTGCCGGTGATGCTCGTCGATCTCCAGGCGCAGCCTCGGCAATTCGGGCAGCACGTACTCAGCGAGGCCAGTGTCTGTGAGCAGACCGAGGCCGATCCGCGGGTGTGGCGAGAGCAGCAGCTTGGTCAGTTCATCCCGGACGCGTTCCGCCGACACGATCTTCAGCCGGTCTGCCATCTCCCGCATCGCGGCGACGACTTCAGCTGCGACGTCGAAGTTGAGCTGCGCGGCGAAACGCGCGGCGCGCAGCATACGCAGCGGGTCGTCTGAAAAAGACTCTTCCGGCGTGGCAGGCGTACGCAGCGTCCGCTTGGCCAGGTCGCGAAGACCGCCGTGCGGATCCACGAACTCCCGCTGCGGTAGCCGCAACGCCATCGCGTTAACGGTGAAGTCGCGACGCACCAGGTCATCCTCAAGCGTCTCGCCGTAGGACACCGCGGGCTTGCGCGACGTACGGTCGTACGCCTCGCTGCGGTACGTCGTGATCTCCAGCTTGTATCCGTCCTTCTGGCAGCCGATCGTGCCGAAGGCGATGCCCACGTCCCAGACCGCCTCGGCCCAACCCTTGACCAGCTTGAGCACCTGCTGTGGCCGCGCGTCGGTGGTGAAGTCGAGATCCTCTCCGAGCCGGCCCAGCAGGCCGTCCCGCACCGAGCCGCCGACCAGCGCGAGTTCGTGACCGGCCGCGGCGAAGCGGGCGGCCAGGTCATCCGCGACCGGGACGAGCCTCAACAGCTGCGCGGCCGCCGCGGTGGCGCGGGCCGAGGCATCCGCGTCCGGGCGATCGGGCGGTGCGGCATCCGAAGGAGAGGTAGACACGTCATCCAAGGGTACGTGCTCCGCACGGGCGACCCGTCCGTGCGGCACTCCGCTGCACAACTAGGATTCCGCCCGTGAGTTCGCTCCGCGCCATGCGGCGCCACACCTGCGGCCTGCTCGCATTGGTCGCGGTTCTGGCCGCCCAGGTCTTGATGCTCGCCGCTCCCGCGCCGTCGTACGCGGCGAGCGGGAGTGCGAACGCGATCACGGTCGAACTCTCCTCGCTCAGTCCGGCCATAGCGGTCAAGGGCAGCACGCTGCACCTGGCCGGGAACCTCGTCGGAGGCTCCACAGCGCACACGAACGTAACCGTGTGGTTGGCGGTCGCCGAGATGCAGGTGCGTTCCGACATGACGAGCAACGCCGGCGTCGGCTCGCGCCTCATCTTCGGGCATGACTACACGGCCGGTACGGTCGCCTCCGGCGCGACGGTTCCGTGGTCACTCTCCATGCCGGTTTCCGCGCTCTCCTTGACCAGCCAGACGGTCTACGCGCTCGACGTCGAGGCGTACTCCGGTGACGTACGTATCGGCGCGACGCGCACCTACCTGCCTTACGCCATGAACGGCGATTCAAGCTTCCATGCGACGCAGATGGTCGTGGTCTGGCCGGTTACCGCAGCACCGACTCTCGACGGCCAAGTCGACAAGGACGTGCCCGAGGCCGTCAGCGACAGTCTCGCCACGCAGTTCGCTGCGGGCGGGCGGCTCGACAAGGCGCTGAGCGTTCCGGCGTCTATCAAGAACCTCACTGTTTCCTGGGCTGTCGATCCGGATCTGCTGACCACGGCCGATCGTGAGAGCCACGGGTACTCGCTCTACCCGGACAGCGATGCCGGAGTCGGCGCGCAGGACGCGTCGATCTGGCTGGCCGAGGCCAAGAGCGTGCTGAGCAGCGGCGGCGAGCTGTGGCAACTGCCGGCCACCGATCCCGATCTCGGCTCACTCGGTCGCGCGAACCCGACCGTGGCGGCGCAGCTCGTCCAAAGCGCGACGACCCGCTCCGGCAGCACGATTCAGGACCTGCTCGGGCGCGCGCCTCAGGGCACGCTGGCCTGGCCCGCTGACGGTCAGGCCGATTCCGGGACGCTCAACCTCGCCAAGGCTGCTGATCCGGACGCGGTGATCGTGCGTGCCGATTCGATCGGTCTGCACACCGCGCTCGACAGCTACACGCCCACGGGGCGTGCGCAGATTGGCGGCCAGGCGCTGGCGGTCAGCGATACGGCTCTCGACGCAATCTTCGCCGGGGACACGGCCGATACGGTGTGGAAGGGCTCGAACCAGTCCCTGCTGGCCTCCCAGCGCTTCCTGGCCGAGAGCGCGCTGATCGCACACGAGCGCCCGAATCTGTCCACGCCGCGCACGATCATGGTCACCGCCCCGCGCGGCGGCACCCCGGATCCGGCGCTGCTCACCGCGGTCAGCCAGGCGAGCTGGATCAAGACCGTGGGACTTTCCACGCTGCTCAACGCCAAGCCAGACCCGCACGCGCAGACCTCCGCGCCCAAGCGTGCCGCGGCGACGGCGCAGTCAGATCTGAGCACCACTCAGCTCTCCACCACCTCTTCGCTGAACGCTTCACTCGGCGCGCTCACGTCGATCATGGTCGGGCCGCAGCCGCAGCAGGCCACGGACAGCTACTACCCGGCGGTGCTGCGCACGGTCTCCACAGCCTGGCGTTCCTCCTCGGCGCAGCAGACCGAGTTCAGTAGCGCGGTGGCGAACCGGCTGGACACCACGATGGGCCTGGTGACGCTGGTTAAAAAGTCAGACCTGACGTTGTCCGGCAAGAGCGGAATCATTCCTTTCACGGTCGAGAACCGCTTCGACCATCCGGTCCGCGTCGGCATCCGGATCACCACCGATCACGGCGGGCTGACCGTGCAGTCCATCACGGTGCAGACCGTGCAGCAGGGCACTACCCCCATTAACGTGCACGTCAGCTCCAAGGTGTCGGGCACGCGCGTGACCGTTACCGCACAGCTGGTCACTCCCGACGGCGCCGACTACGGAGATCCACAGTCGCTTCAGGTGACGGTGTCGTCCATCGGCTCCGTGACATTGATCATTTTCGCGTTGTCAGCCGCGCTCCTGGTCATCGCTGTAGGGTTGCGTATCTACCGGGGCAGACGGACTCGTACCGCGCACACCGAGTCCGACTCGTCCGGCGCGTCCACGGACAACGGCGCCTTAGCCGATGCGGAACGGGAACAATGATTAATTGAACGCGGGGGCAGCCCGCGCGCGATGAAGGGTACCGAGGACCGGAGCCATGGCACGCTGGGCAGAAGACGATCGACCGCGCGCCGCCGCCCGGACGCAGCCACCACGGCAAGACCTGTGGTACCCGGCCATACCCGAAGACGAAGCTCCCGAGGAACGCGCGGCCCGCCGCGCCGCGTACGCCGAGGCGGTCGACGCCACCCGGTTCAACCTGCCGGTCTTCGGCACTTCCTTCCTCGACCCGGCGGCGATCCAGCAGCTGATCCCGCCGCGCCGCGGCCAAGTGCAGGGCCCGGCCACCCGGCCCGACGAGCTCGGCCCGTTCGACCCGTGGACCCCGGCGCCGGCCACCGGCACGATCGACGCGGTCCGCGAAGGGCAGGCGGCGCCGACCACCAGCGTGTCGCGGGCCAGCCGGATCATGGCGCTGGGCACCATCGTCTCCCGCGCCACTGGCATGATCCGCCAGCTGTTGCTGGTCGCCGCGCTCGGCACGGCCGCACTCGGCACCGGCTACAACATCGCCAACAACGTGCCGAACACGATCTACCTGCTGGTGATCGGCGGTGCGGTCAACTCCATCTTCGTGCCGCAACTGGTGCGCGCGATGAAGGACGACGCCGACGGCGGCCAGGCGTTCATGGACCGGCTGCTGACCCTGACCATCATCATCATGGCCGCACTCACCCTGGTGTGCGTGCTGTTCGCGCCCGAGATCGTCTCGCTGTTCAACCCGAACGCGACGATGGCCAACCGCGAGATCACGATCGTCTTCGCGCGCTACATGCTGCCGCAGATCTTCTTCTACGGCATGTTCGTGATGTTCGGGCAGATCTTGAACGCCAAGGACAAGTTCGGCCCGATGATGTGGACGCCGGTGCTGGCCAACGTCATCCAGATCGCCACCTTCGGCGCCTACCTCTGGATCGCCGGCTACGTGCAGAGCACCGCGAACATCACGCAGAACGAGCTGGCGCTGCTCGGCCTCGGCTCCACGATCAGCATCGCGCTGCAAACGGTGGCGCTGATCCCTTATCTGCGCCAGGTCGGCATCAGCTTCCGGCCCCGGTTCGACTGGCGCGGCGTCGGCCTGGGCAAGTCGATGACGCTGGCCAAGTGGACCATGGGCATGGTGCTGGTCGGGCAGATCAGCACGACGGTCATTACCCGGCTCAGCAGCTCAATGGACACGAGCGGTGCCCATCAGACCGAGGGGGTCGGCTACACCGCCTACTCGAACGCGCTGACCATCTGGATTCTGCCGCAGGCCATCATCACCGTGTCCATCATCACGGCCCTGCTGCCCCGGATGAGCCGGGCCGCGCAGTCGGGGGACCGGGGCGCGGTACGCGACTCCATCTCCTACGGCCTGCGCGTGAGTGCGGTCGCGATCGTGCCCTGCGCGTTCCTGTTCCTCGCCTTCGGCCAGCAGATCTCCGCGCTGCTCTTCGAGCACGGTGCGACGAACGCGACGATGGCCCGCAACCTCGGCTACATGCTGATGGCGTTCGGTCTCGGCCTGATCCCGTTCTCGGCGCAGTACCTGATGATGCGTGGGTTCTACGCATACGAGGACACCAAGACACCGTTCGTGGTTACCGCCTGGATCTCGTTCTTCAACGGGGGCCTGGCTTACGTCTCCTACGAGCTGCTGCACACCACGAAGTGGGCGGTCGCGGGCATGTGCGTGGGCTACGTCATCGCCTACACCATCGGCATGGTGATGACCGGTGCCAAGCTCAGCCGCAAGTTGCGCGGCCTGGACACGACGCGGATCGTGCGCACGCACGCCAAGCTCGGCGCGGCCTCGGCGCTGGGGGCGCTGATCGGCGGCCCGATCGGTTTCGAGATCACGCAGGCGCTGCACGGCGGCCTGACCGGGGCCGGGGCCGGGATCGTGGTCGGCGGCGGCCTGTTCGGCCTGCTCTTCCTGGCGGCCTCGCGCAAGATGCGCATCGAGGAGGTAGACATGCTGCTCGGAACGGTGCGGTCCCGCTTCGGCCGCTGAACCGCCGGATAGCGGTAAACCGAACCGAAAAGCGCTCACGAAGCGTCGTTGTTGCAGTGCGGACCGCACGAAGACGTGTCGTTCTTTCAGGGCGGCGCGCCCCGCGCTTCGGTTCGACGGGTGAGAACCGGGCACTAGCATGAGAGCGAGCGCGCTTTCGCGCGCGGGAGCCCCACGACGCCAACGATGCACAAGAGGGAGGGCCGTGGCTTCCCTGGCCGAAAAGCCCGCCGGAGACAGCGAGAACTCCGACCGCGCCCGCTTCGACCAACGGGTCCACGTCGGCGCGAGGCTGGCCGGCCGGTATCGGCTGGAACGGGAGCTGCGCCGGTTCTCCGGTGGGGAAGGGCCCGGGCCGCAGGCTTGGGTCGGCTTCGACGAGCTGCTCAACCGCGAAGTGGGCGTCGACCTGATCGACTCTGGCCACCCGCGCGCCCGGGCGATGGAGGCGGCCGCGCGTAACGCGGCGACCGTCCCCGACGTACGGTTCGTCCAAGTACTCGACGTGGCGGACGAGAACGGCCTGGTCTACGTCGTTACCGAGTGGGTTTCCGATGCCTCGGCGCTGACCCAGCGGCTCGCTCGCGGGCCGCTCTCCGTCGCGCTCGCGACCCGGATCGCGCGGGAACTGGCCGTGGCGATGGCGGAGGCGCACGCCTGTGAGATGCGACACGGAGCGCTCGACCCTGACAAGGTACTGCTGACCACCACGAACCAGGTCAAAATTCTCGGCCTGTGCCTGGAAACCGCGATGTCCGGCGCCGAGATGGCCACGCCGGCCGAGGACGTCCGGGCGGTCGGCGCGATCTGGTACGCCGCGCTGACCGGCCGCTGGCCGGGCGAGGAGCCGGCGTTCGGGCTACCCGCGGCGCCGCGCGCCCACGGCAAGCCGTTCACCCCGGCCCAGATCCGCGCTGCCATCCCGAAGGCGGTGGACCAGCTCGTAGAGCAGGCCCTCGAAGCCGCAGACGCCGACGTGCCGGTCATCGACAGCGCGAAAACCCTGACGTCGAGCATCGCGGCCCTGCCCAAGCTGCGCGACGAGTCGGAAACCACCGACGTCATCCCCCGGCCGATCCCCCGCCGCGCTCCGGTCTACCCGGTCGCGGCGCCGACCGCGGTGCAGCAACTCGGGAATCAAGGCGGCGGCCGCTCAGCGGGCCGGGTGCCGCGCGGTGTGCTCGCGGTGATCCTCGGCGTCGTCGTGGTCATCGGCGCGGTCGCGGCCTTCCAGCTCGGCGGCCACAACGGCGGCTCGTCGATGCCCCCGTCGAACAGCCCGCAAGCCCGCTCGGCTTCGTCCGCCCCGGCCACCACGCAGCAGCTGGCGATCACGGGCGCGTCGATATGGGACTCCGACAAGGGCCAAGACGACATCGAGCGGCTGCAACAGTCGTACAACGGCTCTTCGGAAGGCTGGATCACCACCACCTACAAGGACGGGCCCGACATAACGTCCTATCGGAGGGGCACCGGCATCATCTTCGACCTCGGCTCGGCGAAGAACGTCAGCAAGGTGACGTTCACCGTGGGCGTCCCGGGGGCGACCACCGAGGTGTGGACCGCCGATGCCGGACTCACCTCGCTGCCGTCGGTACAGAACGCGGCTCCGCCCGGGTTCGCCAAGCAGGCCACCAAGGCAGATGTGGGCGGCGGCGAGGTCGATGTGACGTTCTCGACCGCGGTCAAGACCCGGTACGTGATGATCTGGTTCACCGTCCTGCCCCATCAGGACGCCGGGCAGTACAACATCGCGGGCTACCGTGACAGCCTGGCGAACGTCAAAATCTTCTCGTAGCGCTTCGGCCCCGCGAAGCGCGCACGAACGGTGCGGGGGAGGAGCGGATGCGCGCACGTCGTGGCGAGGAGCAGCGCGCGCGTGATGACGCCGCCGACCGCGCCCTCATGGCCCGGCACGTCGATGGCGATCCCGAGGCATTCAGCGAGCTGTTCAATCGGCATCGGGACCGGCTGTGGGCCGTCGCGCTGCGTACGACCGGCGATCCGGAAGAGGCCGCGGATGCTCTCCAAGACGCGGCTGTCTCTGCGTTCCGCGCGGCGGCGAGCTTCCGCTCGGAAGCCGCGGTCGGGACGTGGCTGTACCGGATCGTGGTGAACGCCTGCGTAGACCGAGTGCGCCGGCAAGCCGCCCGGCCTACGGTCCGCTATCCCGACGAGCAGTCGGCGGCGTGGCAGCGTGCGGTTCGCGATCCGTCGGACATGGCCGAGAACCGCGAGCTGCGCATCGTTCTGGAGGACGCTCTTGCCACCCTGCCGCTCGACCAGCGCGCGGCCGTCGTCGCCGTGGACATCGAGGGGCTGTCGGTGGACGAGGCGGCGCAAGCGCTCGGTGTTCCCACGGGCACGGTCAAGAGCCGGTGTGCGCGGGGCCGGGCGAAGCTCGCGGTCTTGCTCGCGGATCTGCGGAACCGACCGGCCGTGGCGTCCGTCCAAGAGCAGACACCCGGCCGAAGCAGGGACGGCGGCAAACAGCACGACGGCGGCTCGGGAGTTGGCGACAGCCCGGAGCCGATGGAACGAGGTGTGCGGTGACAACGGCACACGAGCCCCGTAGAGGCCCGGACGTCCATCTTTCGACTGAGGACCTGTCCGCGTTGGCGGAAGGCGAGCAGCCGACCGCTGAGGGCGCGTCAGAACACCTTCTCGACTGCGCCGCCTGCCGTGCCGAGGTCGACGCGATCGCGCAACTGCTCGCCGCGTTCGAGACCTTGGAGGCTCCGCAGCTGCCGCAGGAGGTGGCGATCCGGATCGACGCGGCCCTCGCTCGCGAAGCGGCCGCCCGGGCCAGTTCGCCGAGTGCTGATGGTGCGATCGCATCCGCGAGCCAGGGCAGCGCATCGAGCGGGCGTCGGCGGTGGTGGCTGTCGCGTCGCGTCGGCGTGGGGTTGGCCTCACTCGCGGCATTGGCCGGCGGCCTGGCGCTGGCGGTCAACCTCATCTCCTCGAACGCGTCGAGCAACGGCGCGGCTTCCAGCAGCGGTTCCGCAGCACTCAGGCCTGATGCGGCCAGCAGCGGTCCTCGGCGGGCCCAAGGCTTGGTGGAGTCCCCCAACACGGTCGCTCCGACCGCTCCCCTGGCCGTCTGGGTGAAGCAGACGCTGGGCACTACGAGGCCGGATCTCGAGATCAACTCGCCGTGTTTGGCGAATCCGGCATTCAGCGGCGACCAAGCGCTGCGCGTGGTGACCGGAACCTTCGAGGGCGTGCCGGCAACGCTCGTCATCTACCCGAACGGTGGTGACGCCACGACGGTCAGGGCAGTCGTCTACTCGCAGTCGTGTGCCGCGTCGAACTACGAGGTTCTCGCGCAGGGGATCGTCGCGAAGTAGGCAGCGACTCAGCGCTCGCATCCGAGCGGAGATTCGAGTTAAGGCAAAAGCGCTAGTGGCCACCCGGAGTCGGGTGGCCACTAGCGCTTCGCGTTTGTCGTCTAGTGCTGCTACTGCGGTTCCGCTCAGGCGGAGACGAACTCCTGGAGGTCGTTGAGCAGAGCGCGCTTCGGCTTGGCGCCGACGATGGTCTTGGCGACCTCGCCCTTGACGTAGACGTTGAGCATCGGGATGTTCAGCACCCCGTACTTCGCGGCGATCTGCGGGTTCTCGTCGATGTTCACCTTGACGATCTCCAGCGAGTCGCCGTGCTCGGCGGCGATCTGGTCCAGGATCGGCGCGATCATCCGGCACGGAGCGCACCACGGCGCCCAGAAGTCCACCAGGACCGGCTTGTCGCTGTCGAGCACGTCCTGCTGGAAGGACGCGTCGGTTACCTGCTTGAGGTCTGACATGTTTCCTCGTCTCCCGGTGTCTCTTTGGTGCTGCCTTCGCCCGTCCGAAACGCCGCCTCGGACGGTTCTGCTTCCGATCGACGTAGCCGTCGATCCGTGTGCTGCCAACTCGGCTCGTGGCGCTCGTGTGCGGATCAGACCGCGGGCGCGCCGTCCTTCAACGCTGCCAGGTACCGCTCGGCGTCGAGCGCGGCCGCGCAGCCGGTGCCGGCGGCGGTGATTGCCTGACGGTATACGTGGTCGACCACGTCGCCGCTTGCGAACACCCCCGGCAGGTTCGTCCTGGTGCTCGGGGCGTCCACCTTGATGTAGCCCTCTGCGTCGATGTCGATCTGGCCGCGGAACAGGTCGCTGCGCGGTTCGTGGCCGATCGCGATGAACAGACCGGTGGCGGCCAGGGTGCGCTCCTCCCCTGTCACCGTGTCACGCAGCCGCACGGCGCTGACCCGGTCCTCGCCCTCGATGCCGACGACCTCGCTGTTCCAGGCGAAGGAGATCTTCGGATTGGCGAAGGCCCGGTTCTGCATGATCTTGCTGGCGCGCAGCTGGTCGCGGCGGTGCACCACGGTCACCGAGCGGGCGAACCGGGTCAGGAAGGTGGCCTCCTCGATCGCGGTGTCGCCGCCGCCGACCACGACGATGTCCTGCTCGCGGAAGAAGAAGCCGTCACAGGTGGCGCACCAAGAGACGCCGTGGCCGGACAGCCGCTTCTCGTCGGGCAGTCCGAGCTCGCGGTAGCCGGATCCGGTGGCGATGATGACGGTCTGCGCGAGGTGGGCCTCGCCCGCGCCGTCCACGACGCGCTTCAGCTCGCCGGTCAGCTCGACCTCGGTGACGTCATCCGCGACCAGTTCGGCGCCGAAGCGCTCGGCCTGCTTGCGGAGATTGTCCATCAGGTCCGGGCCCATGACGCCGTCGGGGAAGCCGGGGAAGTTCTCTACGTCCGTGGTGTTCATCAGCGCGCCGCCCGCGGTGACCGAGCCCTCGAACACGAGCGGCTTGAGTCCGGCCCGCGCGGTGTAGATAGCCGCTGTGTACCCGGCCGGGCCCGAACCGATGATGATGACTTCACGAACCTCGCTGGTTCGCTCTTCCGAGTTCTGCGGCACGGCTCGCTGACCTTCCCTCTTGGTGTGGCTGCATGGAGACGAACGGATACCGGGGGCCGGCTATTCCGCCGGTCCGCCCGGCCTCCCGACAGGGCGAGAGTAGTGGCCCGGCACAGCGATGGCCCCCCTGTTCCACGTGAAACATAGGGGACCATCGGGTGCGTAGTAAGGCCGAGTGCGAAGCAAGGCTTCGCCACACAGAGCGCTGTTAAGCCTCGACTGCGTTAGCGCCACCGGATCGCGCACGCACGCGCTCTCCGGGCACGAGCGTGGAGATGATGCGCTCCAGGTCCTCGATCGAGGCGAACTCGACCACGATCTTCCCGCGGCGGGCGCCGAGGTCCACCCGTACCCGGGTCTCCAGCCGATCGGACAGGCGCCCGGCGAGTTCGGAGAGCTCGGGGGAGACGCGGCTTCCGGCGCGCACCTTGCGCGGTGCGCGGGCGCGATCGCTTTCCGGATCCCCCACCGCCACGATCTCTTCGACCGTGCGCACCGATAGGCCCTCGGCGATGATGCGCTCGGCCAGGTGCTGCTGTTCCTCGGCGGTGTCCAGACCGAGCAGCGCCCGCGCGTGACCGGCGCTCAGCAGACCGCTTGCGACGCGCAGCTGCACCTTGGGCGGCAGCTTGAGCAGACGCAGCGTGTTCGACACCTGCGGACGGGAGCGGCCGATCCGGTCGGCCAACTCCTCGTGCGTGCAGGAGAAGTCCTTGAGCAGTTGGTCGTAGGCGGCCGCCTCTTCCAGCGGGTTGAGCTGTGACCGGTGCAGGTTCTCCAGGAGCGCGTCGAGGAGCATCCGCTCGTCTTCGGTCTCCCGGACAATCGCCGGGATGCGCTCGAGTCCCGCCTGCTGGGCGGCGCGCCACCGGCGCTCGCCCATGATGAGCTCGTACTTGCCGCTGCCGCTCGGCCCCTCCGGGCGCACCACGATCGGCTGGAGCAGACCCACCTCGCGGATCGAGTGGATCAGCTCTTCCATCGCGGTCTCGTCGAAGAAGTCGCGAGGCTGCTTGGCGTTCGGCACGATCGCGTCGATGGGCAGTTCGGCGAAGTGCGCTCCGGGTACCTCGTCGGCCACGATGGACGCGGCTACGAAGACCGGTTCGGTGGACTCCGGCTCCGGTGCCTCCTCCGCCTCGGGCCGGTAGATCTCGCCGAGCGGCAGTCGCCGTTGCGGCACGGACGGCGCGGCCGCCGGAGCGGTCAGCGCCGAGGTCCCCTCGGCTCCTTCCGCAGGCATCGTCGGGATCAGTGCCCCGAGTCCGCGGCCGAGTCCCCGTCGCCGGTCGTTCATCGCTTCACCTCAGCGTCGATCCCAACTTGCGTGCTGCCGTGCGTGCTGCCCTCATCCAACTGCACCGGGATGCGGGAAACCTTCTCCCGCGCCGCCCACCGCTCGGCGATTTCCCGGGCCGCCTCCCGATACGCGAGCGCACCGGTCGAGGCGGGGTCGTAGGTCATCACCGTCTGCATGTAGCTCGGCGCCTCGGAGATACGCACCGAGCGCGGCACCGAGGTGCGCAGGACCTGGTCCGGGAAGTGGGTGCGAACCTCGTCGGCGACCTGTGAGGCCAGCCGCGTGCGCGCGTCGTACATCGTCAGCAGGATCGTCGAGACGTGCAGGTTGGGGTTCAGGTGGGCGCGCACCAACTCGATGTTGCGCAGCAGCTGGCCAAGCCCCTCCAGCGCGTAGTACTCGCACTGGATCGGGATGAGCACCTCGTTGCCGGCCACCATCGCGTTGACCGTCAGCAGGCCGAGCGAGGGCGGGCAGTCGATGAGGATGTAGTCCATCGAGCTGTGGTAGACCGACAGCGCGCGCTGGAGCCGGCTCTCCCGCGCCACCATCGAGACCAGTTCGATCTCCGCGCCGGCCAGGTCGATGGTCGCCGGGGCGCAGAAGAGCCCCTGGATGTCGGCGACCGGCTGGACGATCTCCTCCATCGAGTACCGCTCGATCAGCACGTCATAGATCGAGGGGATCTCGGAATGGTGGTCGACGTTGAGCGCCGTCGAGGCGTTGCCCTGCGGGTCGAGATCGACGACCAGCACCTTCGCGCCGCCCTGAGCGAGCGCGGCGGCGATGTTGACGGTCGTGGTGGTCTTGCCCACCCCGCCCTTCTGGTTGGCCACCACGAAGGTGCGGGTCTGTCTTGGCCGCGGCATTTCCTGGTTGCTGCGCGAAAGCGCGGCCAGCGCCGCCTCGGCCTCACGGGCGATCGGGGTGTCTTCGGATCGGCCGCGGCCACCGTGCAGCAGATCGGTGTCCACCTCGGGATGCACCTCAATCTCGCGTGCGCTCGCTGCCGGCGGCTGGTCGTAGGGCATCGGCCAACTCTCTTCCTCCGTCGCCGAGACGACGGCTTGTTCGGCATCCGCGGCCCGCGGGTCGAGCTGCCAGGACCAGCTGAAGCCGTCCGGCGGCGCCGGCAGGTCCCGTGACTCGTCGAGCCGCCATCCGCGCGGAAGCGGCTCCCCGGTCGAATCCGCGCGTCCAATATCCGAGGGCGATTCACCGCGGTCGGGATCGTCCTGCGAAAAATCACTGTACTGACCGTGCGCGACCATCATGTCCCCTCGCCGCCTCGGTCGGAGAAACTACAGAGTCAGTCGCGGCGCATTTCCCCGGCAACTCACTCGTAGGGGTTACGTTTCACGTGAAACCCTCGCTGCATAAGCAGAGCGGTCTCCGTGAGACGTGCGCGCAGAGAGGCGGTGTCACATTTAACCACGGGTACCGCGGCGAGAGCGCTGTACCGGGCTCCGGAATCCGCTAGGGCCCAGATCGATGCGGATCACGCGTGTCGCGGCATCGCCGAGCACCGCTCC
>Ga0070739_10004041_pt1 | contig 17763 bp, 17 predicted proteins | sample Coa_R1_7_FD_66445 | JGI IMG/M metagenome (GOLD analysis project Ga0070739, IMG submission 66445) | Surface soil microbial communities from Centralia Pennsylvania, which are recovering from an underground coalmine fire - Coalmine... | ecosystem: Environmental > Terrestrial > Soil > Unclassified ... | reverse complement strand
CAGACGCGACATCAGCGCGGAGTCTAACCTCGCCCCGCCGTGCCGATCCACCTGCACCCGACGGCCGAGCTGGCGCCGCGCGTGATGCTGCCCGGAGACCCGGGCCGCGCGCTGCTGCTCGCCCAGGAGCTGCTCGAGGAGCCGCGCATGTTCAACCACAACCGCGGCCTGTGGGGCTACAGCGGCCTGGCGCGCGACGGCGAGCCTCTGACCATCCAGAGCACGGGCATGGGCGGCCCGAGCGCCGCGATCGTGGTCTCCGAGCTGATCGAGCTCGGCGCCCGCCGGCTGCTGCGCGTGGGCACCTGCGGGGCGCTGGCGCCGGCGAGCCTGGGCGAGCTCCTCGCGGTGCGCGAGGCGCTGGTGCAGGATGGCACGAGCCGGGCGCTGGGCGCCGATGGGCGCGCCCTGCCCACGGCGCGGCTGGCGGCCGCCCTCGGGCGCTCGGCCCGGGCGGTGACCGTCGTGTCCACCGACCTCTTCTACGACGAGCGCGCCGGCATCGAGGCCGCCTGGGCGGCCGCGGGCGCCCACGCCGTCGAGATGGAGGCGGCCACGCTCTTCGCCCTCGCGGCCCGCCACGGCTGCGAGGCCGCGGCGCTGCTGATCGTCTCCGACCTGGTGCTCCCCACGCGCGCGCGTATAGATACAGAGGCGCTGCGGGCGGCCGAGCGCCGGGCCGGCGAGGTCGCCCTGGCCGCCCTGGCCTAGAAGCCTGGGGCTCAGCCCTCGGCGCCGCGCCCGGGGAGCGCGGCCTCGATGCGAGCCAGCGTCTCCTCGATCGCGGTCAGCCGGCGCTCCACGCCGCCGGTCTGCCCCAGCCCGTCGATCCGCGTCTCCAGACGATCGAGCCCGTCCTCGAGCGCCTCGAGGCGCTGGGAGACGCCGCGCAGGCGGCGGGTCAGGCGCTCGAGGTCGCTGGCCGAGGGGAGGTTGAGCGCGCCCATCGCCACCTCCTGGGCGCGGGTCGCGCGCTCGCGCGTCTCGAACGCGGCCGTCAGCGCGCGCGTCACCATCGGGTTCTCGAGCAGCTCCTGGGCCAGCTTCCCGATCGTCTCCTCGCCCTGGCGCGTCACGCGCTCGCGCAGGCCCTTGTCTTCGGTCATCTCGGTCCGCCTTTACTCTCGTCGTCCTGGATGCGGACTCTACCCCCGGCGCCGCCCTGGAATCTGTCTGTACCTCAACCATAGGTCGAGGGTGTAGCAGCGCGCGGTTGAAATCGTGCGGTCAGACTTCAGTTAGCGCATACAGCCGTCGATGGAAGGACAATGTGTGCCCCTGTGGGACCCCTTCTCTTGCCCATCTGCAGCTGCCCCGCTGGCGTGACGGTTCCTCGTTGCAAAGCGCGGAGGCAGTCAGTAGCTTGCCGTGAAGCCGTGGCGGCGGATGCACCGGTGCGCATGAGATGTCGGGAGGAGTCAGAGCCACAGTGTTGAGAGGTGGGCAGCTCAGAGTCGCGCTCGCGACACTCGGCCTCATGGCCGGGGTGTTCGGCGTGGCCGCGCTGCCCGCCGCCTCCGCCGGCGCCACCTGCACGGTGACGGTGACGCTCATCACCGGCCAGGTCCTCTACTTCCAGCTGCCTCCGGGCGCGCCGATCTCATCCCTCAACCTGACGGTTCCGGTGAAGTCGGTCTCCGAGTCCTGCCCGCCGGCCCCCTCCACCCCGCCTCCGACGACCAGCACGTCGACGACGACCACGCCCACGCCGTCGACGACGAGCACCACCCCCTCTTCGCCGACGCCCTCCTCGTCTCACTCCAGGCACTCGAGCGGAGGCTCAACCTCTACTTCACCCTCCAAGAGCTCGACCTCCTCGTCGTCGGCTCCGCAGAGCAGCGGTCCCGGCCAGGCGCAGGCGCCGTCTCACCACGGCAGCCCGCCCGCCTCCGGTAAGCCCGGACAGAAGAAGGGCGGCAAGCCCAAGCCTCCATCCACGCCGGCGCCCCCGCCGATGGTCGGCCCCGGCGGCGTCCCCACGCCCGCCAATCCGAGCTTCTCCTTCGCGCTCCCCGGCCCGGCGCCGATCGGCGTGCCGAACTTCTTCATCGACTCCTTCCGGATCCCGCCCTTCCTGCTGCCGATCTACCAGGCCGCCGGCATCGAGTACGACGTGCCGTGGCAGGTCCTGGCCGCCATCAACGAGATCGAGACCGACTACGGGCGCAACCTCTCGGTCTCCTCCGCCGGCGCCGTCGGCTGGATGCAGTTCCTGCCCTCCACCTGGAAGACCTATGGCGTGGACGCCAACGGCGACGGCGTCGCCGATCCCTACAACCCCGTCGACGCGATCTTCACCGCCGCCCGCTACCTCCAGGCCGCGGGCGCGTCCAAGAACGTGGGCAAGGCGATCTTCGCCTACAACCACGCCACCTGGTACGTGGAGTCGGTGCTCCTGCGCGCCAAGCTGATCGGGGGCCTGCCGGGCAAGCTCGTTGATTCGATCACCGGGCTCGTCCAGGGCCACTTCCCCGTCGCCGCCCCGGCCAAGTACGCGGACAACGCGGTGCTCAAGCTGGCCAAGGACAAGGTCAAGGGCTCCAATGCGGCAGTGCCGATCGCCTCTGACCCGGCGAGCAAGGTCGTCCATATCTTCGCGGCCAAGGGCTCCCCCGTGATCGCGGTCAACGACGGCAAGATCGTCGACATCGGCCACAACAGCAAGCTCGGGCGCTACATCGAGCTCCAGGACGCCACCGGCAACATCTACACCTACGCGCAGCTCGGCTCCATCCCGCACCTGTACCCGGTGCCCAAGCCCGTGAAGGTCACGGCCAAGGAGATCGCCAAGGAGCTTGCGATCCCCGCCGCGCCCAAGCCCAAGGGTCCGGCCTCGGCCGGGACCCAGCGCGCGCCCGCCCCGCCCAGCAAGGCCAAGGCCAAGAAGCTCTCGGCCGCGCCGATCACACTTCCGGTCGCCCCCGCCCCGGCCGCCCAGCCGGCCGCCATCGCCGCGCCCATGGTCAAGGAGCGCCTGTTCGCCAACCCGAGCCGGCCCGCCTCCTACGCCGCCGGTGGCGCGCTCCAGGTCCGCGAGTCGGCGCCGCAGCTGTCCAACTTCCACGACTACTTCTCCGACGTCCTGCACCTGGCCAAGAACCAGTACACGCTCGAGCCGCTGCGCAAGGGCTCGATCGTGGTCGCGGGAACGATCCTCGGCCGCATCGGCGCCGGCACCAAGACGCTCGCCTCGCACGTGGACTTCATGGTCCGCCCGGCGGGCAAGAACGCGCCCTACATCGATCCCAAGCCGATCCTCGACGGCTGGAAGCTGCTCGAGGCGACCGCGGTCTACCGCGCCGCCGGCGTCGATCCGTTCTTCGGCCCGGGCGCCAAGAACCCCACCATCGGCCAGATCCTGCTCATGTCCAAGGAGCAGCTCGAGGGCCGCGTGCTGGCCGATCCGCACGTCGACATTTACGCCTGCGGCCGCCGCGACGTCCAGGCCGGCCTGATCGACCGCCGCGTCCTGGCCACGATCGAGTTCCTCTCCGGCTCCGGCCTCTACCCCACGGTCAGCGGGCTCGAGTGCGGCCATAGCCTGAGCGGGTCGACCGGGGTCGACGCCGCCGGCGCCACCGGCAGCTCGATGGACATCTCGAAGATCAACAACATCCCCGTCCTCGGCCATCAGGGCCCCGGCTCGGTGACCGACCTCACGATCCGCCGCCTGCTCACGCTCCAGGGCGCGATGAAGCCGGACGAGATCGTCTCGCTGATGAGCTACAAGGGCCAGTCCAACACGCTGGCGCTGCCGGATCACGCGAACCGCATCCAGGTCGCCTTCACCCCGCTGTTCGGCGCCAACAAGAAGCTCTCGGCCGAGATGAAGGACATCCTCCGCCCCGGCCAGTGGGTCCAGCTGATCAACCGCATCAGCCAGATCCCCGAGCCGATCGTCCCGATCGCGCCCAGCCAGTACGCGATCAAGGTTCCCCGCGGCGGCTGAGCCACCCGCGATCGCCGCGCTCTTCCGCTTCAGCCAGCTCGACCTCGCCTGGACCCTGGGTCCGCCGGACGGCCGTTACCTCGTCCGTCGCGGAGCGCTCGACGCCGACGGCCCGGCGCCGGACGCCACCGCCGGGGCGCCGGCGCCCCCCAGCCACGTGATCGTGCTGGCGACGCTCGCGCGGGAGTACGGCCAGGGCTCGCGCGTGACCGTCATCGACGTCGGCGCCCCGCTCGGCGCCGATGCGGCGGCGGCCTGGCTGCGAGGGGCCGGCGAGGCCGAGCTCGACGAGGGCCTGGCCGTCCTGAACGCCGCCCTGTACGCCTACCGGATCGCCTGCGCCGACCCGCTCCTGGCCTCGCTCGAGCGCCGCCAGGCGCTCGCGGCCCGGGTCGGCTACGGGGCCGGCGAGGAGGTGGCGGACGGGCGCTGGAGCGACGCCCGCGAGCTGCCGTGGGAGCCGCCCCGCCGGCGCCGGCGCCGGGTCCTCACCCCCGACGGACGGCTGGCCGCCATGCTGACCGGGCGCGAGCGGGCGCTGGTCTGCGAGGAGCTCGCGCTGCGCGCCCGCCACGACCTCGACGCCGGGCGCGCGCGGCTGGCGTCGCTCCAGGTCGTGGTGGCGCTCGACGCCGCGATCGCCGAGCTGAGCGGTGACCCCGCCGCGCCGGCGCTGGCCCAGCGCGTCGCGGAGCTGCGCACGCACCGCGAGGCGGTGGGCGCGGCCGCCCAGGCCGCCCTGGCCGTGCCGCTCGGCGCCGATGCGGCGGCCGCCGTCGAGGCCGCCCTCGGGCGCATCGAGGCCGCGCTCAGAGCGCGGGCGGCAGCGCGACGCTGAGGCCGAGCGCGTCGACGAGGGCGCTGAGCTCGGCCACGACGTCGCCCCGCAGGCGCACGGTGGCGCGGCGGTCGAGCGGTGTCGGGCCCTGGGTGATGATGGCCAGCGCGCCCCCTCGCCCCAGCGTCACGCCCGGCAGCTGAGCCACCGGGTAGACCTCGAGCGAGGAACCGATGCACAGCAGCAGGTCGGCCCCCGCGCAGAGCTCCTGCGCGCGCTCGAGGGCCGCCTCGGGGAGGTACTCGCCGAACAGGACGACGTCGGGCTTCAGCGGCGCGCCGCAGCGGCAGCGCGGGATCGCGTCCCGAGCCGTGCGCTGGGCGGCCCGGACCTCGGCCAGCTCGAAGCGCGCCCGGCAGCGGGGGCAGGAGGAATGGGCGATGGTGCCGTGGACCTCGACGAGCTGGCGGGTCCCGGCGGCGGCGTGCAGGCGGTCGATGTTCTGCGTGATCACGGCGTCGAGCAGGCCCGCACGCTCGAGCTCGGCCAGCGCCCGGTGCGCGCCGTTGGGCCGCTTGTCCTCCAGGGACTGGAAGCGCTCGCCGTAGAAGCGCCAGAAGCGCTCGGGATCGCGGCGGAAGACGTCGATGTGGGCGACCTCCATGGGGTCGACGTTGGCCCACAGGCCCGTCCGCGGCGAGCGGAAGTCGGGGATCCCCGAGGGCACGGAGATGCCCGCGCCGGTCAGCGCGACGACCGAGCCGGCCTCGCGGATGAGCGCCGCCAGCTGCTCGGTGGCGGCGCTCGTCATCGCCCCTGGAAGCGAGCGGTGCGCTTCTGGAGGAAGGCCGCGATGCCCTCGCGAGCGTCCTCGGAGGCGAACACGGTGGCAAAGCCGCGCTTCTCGGCCTCGATGCCCTCGTCCAGCTCGCCGGCGGCGGAGACCTGCTTGATCTGCTCGACGGCCAGCGGCGCCTGGCCGGCCAGCTTGCGCGCCCAGGCCAGCGCGCTGTCCAGCAGCTCGTGGTCGGGCACGACGCGATTGGCCAGGCCGATGGCCTCGGCCAGCTCAGCCGAGATCGGCTCCCCGGTCAGGTTCATCTCCAGCGCGCGCGCCTCGCCGACCAGGCGCGGGAGCCGCTGGGTGCCGCCGAAGCCGGGGATGATCCCGAGGTTCACCTCGGGCTGGCCGAAGACGGCGGACTCCGCCGCAATGCGGACATCGCAGGCCATGGCGAGCTCGCAGCCCCCACCGAAGGCGAGCGCATTGACCGCCGCGATGGTGGCGATCGGCGAGCGCTCCATGTCGCGCAGCAGGCCGTGCATCTCGTCGAGCAGCTCGCGGCCGCCGGCGGCGTCCATGCGGGTGAAGGCCTTGATGTCGGCGCCGGCGCAGAACAGCATCGGGTTGGCCGAGGCGAAGACGAGCGCCCTGACCCCGCCCGAGGCGCTGACGGCATCCCAGACCTTTCGCAGTGCCCCGACGACCTCGGGAGCGATCGAGTTGGCCGGCGGGCGGTCGAGCCAGGCGATGGCCACCGCCTCGCGCGTCTCGAGCTTGACCGGGCTCTCCTCCCAGCCCGCGTCGGGGCGCGCGTAGGGAAAGAAGCCCTGCCCGGTCTTCACTCCGAGCCGGCCCTGGGCGACCAGCCGGCGCAGGATCGCCGGCGGCGCGAAGCTCTCCCCCCACTCGCGCTCCGCCCGCTCGAGGCGCTCCAGCACGGCGTCGAGGCCGATCTGGTCGGCGCGCGCGAAGGGCGGAGGGATGATGCCGGCCCCGGCCATCATGCCCAGGTCGATGTCCTTCATCGAGGCGATGCCCTCCTCGAGCACGAGGCAGCTCTCGACGAGCGCCTTGAGCGTGAAGCGCTCGACGAGGCGCTCGCCGTCGATCTGCTCAGCGGTGCTCATAGAAGCCCCTTCCGGTCTTCGTCCCCAGGTGCCTCTGGGCGACCAGCTCCTGCATCTGGCGGTGCACGAAGAAGCGCTCGCCGTAGGCCTCGCGCAGGTGCTCGGCCACGTGCAGCACGGTGTCGAGGCCGAGCAGGTCGGCCAGGAAGAACGGCCCCATCGGGGCCGCCTTCGATTCGGCCACGATGCGGTCGATCTCCTTGACCTCGGCGCCCGTCTCCTGCTGGTAGCGCCAGATCTCGGACACGCTCGAGTTCAGGATGCGGTTGACCACGAAGCCCGGCGCCTCCGCGCAGCGGATCGGCATCTTCCTGATCGCCTGGGCGAAGTTGAACGCCGCCTGCGCGGTCTCGGCCGAGGTCTCCTCGCCCTCGATGACCTCGACCAGCCGCATCACCGAGGCTGGGTAGAAGAAGTGAAAGCCCACGACCTTGTCGGGCCGGGTCGTCGCCATCGCCATCTCGGTGATCGACAGCGCCGAGGTGTTGGAGGCCAGGATGGCGTGCCCCGGCGTGGCCTCGTCGAGCTCTGAGAACACCGCCTGCTTGATGTCCATCCGCTCGGGGACGGCCTCGACGACGAAGTCCACCTCGCCGAAGCCGTCGTAGCTCGTCGTGCCCTCGATCAGGCGGAGCTTGCGCTCGAGCTCGGCGGCGTCGAGCTTGCCCGCGTCGACGCGGGCCTGCCACAGCGAGCGGGCCTTCTCGAGGCCCTGCTCGACGAACCTCTGCTCGACGTCCTTGAGGACGACTGGTATGTCGGCGCCTGCGATCGTGTGGGCGATCTCGCCGCCCATCGTGCCGGCGCCGACGACGGCGGCTTTGAAGACGAACATGGATGCCTCGCTCAGGGTCAGATCAGCTGGGGCAAGGGACGGCCAGTCTGGCACATCGGCCTCCCGCCCAGGCTCCGGTCCCGCCGCCAAAAGATTCCGCCGAGAAACGTCACACCCGCGCGCGATTCCGGCTACCCTCCGCGCCCTAGGTCCGGCGGGCTCGCCGCCGAGGCACATCAGAGGGGGTTGGAGGAGAACATGGAAGTGCGTCACCGCACCTGGATGCGGATGCTCACCGGTACCGTCGCGGCGGCAGCGCTCCTGCTCGCGCCCGCTGCTGCCTCGGCGGCCTCGCCGTCGGTGGTCGGCTCGGTCAGTGACCCGGTCAACCTGTCGGGCATCCGCTCGGTGGCCGTTTCCGGCCACTATGCCTACACGCCGTCGTACTTCAACGGCGAGCTGACCGCGGTCGACATCTCGAACCCGACCGCTCCGGCGATCGTGGGCGAGAGCGCCGCCAGCGCCGTCGTCGACAACGCGGATTTCGTGACCGTCTCCGGCGGCTACGCCTACGTCACGAGCAAGAACCGAAACCAGATCTGCCAGCCCGGTCCCGCGCCCAACTGCCAGTCGGGCTCCAACGACGACGGCACCGGCAACGGCCTGTCGATCTTCGACATCCACACCGACCCGGCGCACCCCGCGCTCGTGGGGTGGGTCTCGGACACCAGCGCCTCCACGACCGCGCTGTTCGGCGCCTACGGCGTGGCCGTGTCGGGCAGTTACGCCTACGTGAGCGCCCAGGGCTGCCTGACCACGGTCTCGAGCCCGACCGGCGAGCCGTGCCCCGACCCCACGGTCGGCGACGCCTTCGACGTCATCGACATCTCCAACCCGGCCAGCCCCCAGCTCGTGGCCACGATCCGCAACCCGGCCACCGGCCAGTTCGCCGACGCCCTGCACCACGCCGACTCGGTCGTGGTCTCGGGCAGCGACGCGTACGTGACCGCGTCGTACTCGCACAGCCTGACCGTGATCGACATCTCCCACCCGCTGGTGCCGCAGATCGTCGGAATGCTGCACGACAGCACGAACCTGCCCTTCCCCAACGACGTCGCCGTCCAGGGAACGCACGCCTACGTGGCCAACCAGATCTCGCCGAGCGGGCTGCTGACCGTGCTCGACGTCTCGAATCCTCAGAGCCCGCAGGTCGTGGGCAGCGTGTCGAGCTCGCAGCTGTCGGCCGCCTACGAGGTGCAGGTGCGCGGGAGCCTGGCCTACGTGGCCGCCTTCCACGCCAACGCGATCTCGCTCGTGAACATCTCCAACCCGGCCGCGCCGGCCGTCGTGGGCGCCGTCACCGACGGCGCGCACCTGAACCACACGAGCTCGCTCGACTTCGCACTGGCCGGGCGCTACGTCATCGCCACCTCGCCGTTCCTGAGCACCGAGACCTCGACCGACTACCCGCCGTATCCGCTCGCGGGCGGTACCCCGAACACCGGCACCGTCTCGGTCCTCGACATGGACCCCAACCCGGTCGGTGTCTCGATCACCAGCCCGGCGGGCGGCGCCACCTACAAGCAGGGCCAGGCCGTCACCGCCGCCTACACCTGCACGCCCGGCGGACTGTTCGCCGTGACCAGCTGCCAGGGACCCGTCGCCTCGGGGGGGGCCATCGACACGAGCACCCCCGGCCAGCACACGTTCACGGTGAACGGCACCGACCAGGATGGTCAGACGGGCTCGGCGACCGTGAGCTACACCGTTCAGGCCCCGCCGCCGGCCCTCACCCACGTTCACCAGACCCACAAGCGCTGGCGCGAGCACGGCACGGCCGGCCGCCACAAGCCCCCGGTCGGCACGGCGTTCAGCTTCACGCTGAACGAGAAGGCGACCGTGACGCTCACGATCACCGAGAAGGTGCAGGGCCGCAGGTCGGGCAAGCGCTGCGTCGCCCCGACGCGCAAGAACCGCCATCACCGGGCCTGCCGGCGCACGCTGACGTTCAAGCTGCGCTCCCTCACGGCCCAGGCGGGCGCGAACCGCCTCGCCTTCCGCGGGAAGGTGGGCGGCAAGTACCTGAAGCCCGGCACCTACACCCTGGTGATAACCGCCACCGCCAACGGCAAGACCACGCGCGCGCGACTGACGTTCACGATCGTGCGCTGACGCTCGGCGCATCCCGGGCCGTCCGTCTGCGGGCGGCCCGGGGATTGCCGGGCCGCGGTGGGGGTTGTAGGGTCGGCGGTCATGGCCGAGACCCTGCCTGAAACCATCGAGCCGTTCCCCAACATCTCCTCCAAGGCGTACGAGCATCCCGCCGATCGGGCGGCCACCGCCGCGCTGCGCGCCATACCGATGATGGACACGGTCGTGCGCAAGCTGATCGAGTGGGGCTACGAGCGCGCGCTGCGCCAGGCCTTCCTCGGCAACTCGGTCAAGGTGGGCGAGAAGCAGCTGCCCGACCTGTGGGCGGCCCACAACGGGGTGTGCCGGATCCTCGACATGCCCGAGGTCTACGACCTGTACGTGACGTGGGGCGTGCTCGGCGGCGCGCAGACGATCGGCTCGGGCAAGCCGATGATCGTGTTCGACTCGATGCTGCTCGAGCGCCTCGGCCCCGGCGAGCAGCGCGTCGTGCTCGCCCACGAGCTCGGCCACATCCTCTCCGACCACGTCCTCTACCAGACGGCGCTGAACATCCTGCTGCGCGCCACGACCGGGGTGCCGCTGCCCATCGGGCTGCCGCTGCGCGCCGTGCGCGCGGTGCTGCTCGAGTGGTATCGCGCCGCTGAGCTCAGCTGTGACCGCGCGGCCACCCTGGCCGTCCGCGACCCGCGCATCGTCTGCCGTGCGCTCATGGTGCTCGGCGGCGGCCTCCCGGCCGAGAAGCTGAACCTCGACGCGTTCATGGCCCAGGCAATGGAGTACGAGAGCTGGGATGACCCCAGCGACCGCGTGCGGCGCTTCTTCAACGAGATCGGGCGCACGCACCCCTACGCGGTGCGCCGCGTGTCGGAGGTCATGCGCTGGGTGCAGAGCGGCGAGTACGACCGCATCGCGCGCGGCGAGTACCGCCGCCGCGACGAGCCCACCGACGTGCGCGAGGAGGCCGGCGACGCGGTCGAGTTCTACGCCGAGCGCTTCCGGGCCATCTTCCGCGAGCTGGGCGAGAACATCACGCGCGCGGGCTCACAGATCGGCGGGGTGGCCGACCAGGTCGCCGAGTGGCTGCGCGGCCGCGGAGGCGGCGGTGCGGGCGGCCACGGCGCGGGTGGCGGGACAGGCGGCGCCGGCGGTGCCGACTTCCCCGACGACGACATCCCCGTCGAGTAGCCGCCCGGGGCCGGGCAGGGCCGGCGGGCAGGGCCGGGCAGGGCCGGCGGGCAGGGCCGGGCAGGGCCGGCGGGCAGGGCCGGGCAGGGCCGGCGGGCAGGGCCGGGCAGGGCCGGGCAGAGCCGACGGGCAGGGCCGGCGGGCGGGGCCGGCCAGGCGCGCCCAAGCGCTCTTGACAGCGATCCTTCGGCGATATATCGTTACGTATCGTCAAATGATCTATAGGAGTAACGATATGTCCAGTGCAGACTTCCCCTTCGACAAGGTGGCCCGTCATCTGCGCCACCACTTCGGCCCCGAGGCCGTCCCCTGCGAGCCGCACGGCCCGGGCGGCCCGCGCCACCGTCACGGCGGGCCCGGCCACGGCGGCGGCCCCATGTTCGGCCGCGGCCCGGTCTTCGGGGGTCGCGGCGGGCGCGGCGGTCCCGGGCGCGGGCGCCGGCGCCGTGGCGACGTGCGCGCGGCCCTGCTGCGGCTGCTGAGCGAGGAGCCACGCAACGGCTACCAGCTCATGCAGGCCATCGAGGAGCTGACCGCCGGCCGCTGGAGCCCCAGCCCCGGCTCGGTCTATCCCGCCCTCTCGCAGCTCGAGGACGAGGGCCTCATCCGCCCCGCCGAGCGCGACGGCACCAAGGTGTTCGAGCTCACCGACGCCGGCGCCGAGCAGGTGGCCGAGCTGAAGGACACGCCCGCGCCGTGGGAGCAGGAGGACAGCGAGGAGGCCGACTCCCGCCGCGAGCTGTGGTCGCTCGTGCCCCAGCTGATCCTCGCCGTCAAGCAGGTCCAGCACGCCGGCGACGAGCGCCAGCTCGAGCAGGCCCGCGCGGTCCTGAATGACGCCCGGCGCGCGCTCTACCGCGTGCTCGCCGGCGACGAGGGCGAGGAGTAGCCGGCCGCTATGGTTGGCCACGAGATGGCACGCGACGCTCCGAGTCCAGATCCCGCCATCGCCGTCCACGGGCTCGAGAAGCGCTTCGGGCCCGTGGAGGCCGTCCGCGGCGTCGACTTCGAGGTCGCCGCCGGCGAGGTCTTCGGCTTCCTCGGCCCCAACGGCGCCGGTAAGACCACGACGATCAACATGCTGTGCACGCTGCTCAAGCCGACCGCGGGCTCGGCCACGGTGGCCGGCTACGACGTCGTGCTCGAGCGCGACGACGTGCGCCGCCACATCGGCCTGGTGTTCCAGGACCCGACGCTGGACAGCTACCTGACCGCCGCGCAGAACCTGCGCCTGCACGCCGAGCTCTACGGCGTCCCGGGCAAGCTGGTGGCACCGCGCATGCGCCAGGTGCTCACGATGGTCGGGCTCTGGGACCGCAAGGACGTCACCGTGGGCACGTTCTCAGGCGGCATGCGCCGGCGGCTGGAGATCGCGCGCGGGCTCATGCACTCCCCGCGGGTGCTGTTCCTCGACGAGCCCACGATCGGCCTGGACCCGCAGACGCGGCGCTCGATCTGGACCTACATCCGCGAGCTCAAGGAGCGCGAGGAGATCACGATCTTCATGACCACGCACTACATGGACGAGGCCGAGTGGTGCGACCGGATCGCGATCATGGATCAGGGCGAGATCGTGGCCCTGGACTCGCCCCAGCGCCTGAAGGAGGGCGTGGGCACCGACCGTGTCACGATCCACACCGACGACAACGAGGCCGCGCTCGAGGCGCTGCGCGAGTGCTTCGGCATCGAGGCCAGGATCGCCGAGGGCGCGGTGCTGTTCGGTGTCCCCGCGGGCGAGGCCTTCGTGCCGCGCCTGTTCGCCGAGCTCGGCGTCCCGATCCGCGCGGTCAGCGTCTCGCGCCCGTCGCTCGACGACGTGTTCATGTCCTACACGGGCACCACGATCCGCGACGCCGAGGAGGACATCTCCAAGCACCGCAACCGCGTGATGATGCAGATGATGGGGGGCCGGCGATGACCACGACCACCGAACCGCTCGAGACCCCCTCCCCGGACGCCCCGGCCGACGTCGTCCGCGTCGTCGTACCGCCGCACAGCCTGGCGTCGGAGCTGCGCGCCATCCGCATCGTCTGGCGGCGCGACCTCATCCGCTTCGCCAGCGACCGCATCCGCATCGTCACCTCGCTCATCCAGCCGCTGCTGTTCCTGTTCGTGATGGGCTCGGGCCTCCAGCAGCTCTCGCGCGCGGGCACGCACGGCGTGAGCCTGAAGACGTTCATCTACCCGGGCATCCTGTGCGTAGCGGTGATGTTCACGGCGATGTTCTCCGCCGCCTCCATCGTGTGGGACCGCGAGTTCGGCTTCATGCGCGAGATGCTCGTGGCGCCCGTGCGCCGCAGCTCGATCGTGATCGGCAAGTGCCTGGGCGGTGCGACGGTGGCCAGCAGCCAGGGCATCATCATGATCGCGCTGGCCGGGCTCGTGCACGTGCCCTACAACGTGCCGATGATCCTCGGCATCCTGGGGCTCCAGCTGCTCCTCGCCTTCGCGATCACCGCGTTCGGCGTCATGTGCGCGGCGCGCATCAAGCAGATGCAGGCCTTCTTCGGGATCATGCAGATCGTCGTCATGCCGATGTTCTTCATCTCGGGCGCGCTGTTCCCCGCGAACGGCCTCCCCGGGTGGCTGACGGTGCTGAACCGCATCGACCCGCTGACCTACGCCGTGGACCCGATGCGGCGGCTGGTCTTCGGGCACCTGCATCTCTCGGCCGCCGCGCACCGCGCGCTCGACTCCGGCGTGTCGTGGTGGGGCTGGCGGGTGCCCGGCCTGCTCGAGGCGGGCATGGTGGCGGCGCTCGGGCTGCTCATGCTGGCGATCGCCGTGTGGGAGTTCAGCTCGGGCGAGTGAGGCGCACCGATTGATAGTGTGCGCCCGGGGTAGCCACCACGCATGACCCTCACACCGGAAAAGCGTCTCGGCCTGGTTCCGCTCGGCGCGCTGGCGGCCGTTGCGCTGGTCGGCTGCGGCGGCAGCAGCAATTCGAGCGCGAGCGGCGCCAGCAGTCCCGACGCCGCCGTGAAGACCTACCTGACCGGCGTCGGCAGCGGCAACGGCGCGCAGGCCTGCAGCGTTCTCTCCGACACGCTCCAGAAGCGCGCGCTGAGCACGGCCAAGTCGCAGGGCATCAAGGCTTCATCGTGCTCGCAGCTGTTCTCGATGGTCAAGGCGCACCTGACCGCGGCGCAGGACAAGTTGTTCATGACGGCCAAGGTCAGCAAGGTCCAGTCCTCGGGCAATCACGCCACGGCCACCGTCGCCGGCGCCGGCTCGACACCGCAGCTCACGAAGACCGGCGGCAAGTGGCTGATCACGGGCGGGATCGGCTTCTGAGCGCGGTGCGCTGATCGCGCCCCGGCGCTCGGGCCGGCACTTCTCTCGCGCCAGGTCGCCCGCGGCGGCGCCCGCACACGGTCAGCCGGGCGGCAGCGTCCGCGCCAGGAACTCGCGCGTGATCTCCCACGCGCGTGCCGCCGCCTCGGGGCGGTGGAACATCGGCGCCTCGTGGTTGTCGAACGCGTGCCCGCCGTCGGGCTGGATCGCGCACTGCCAGCCCTCGCGCTGCGCGGCCACGGCGGCCACGCGCTCGGCGTCGCGCAGCGGGATGTACTGGTCCTCGGCCCCGAAGTGGAACAGCACCGGGCAGCTGATCTCCTCCGCGCGGCCGAGCGCCTCGGCGATGTTCGAGCCGTAGTAGCAGACGGCGGTGTCGGGGTCGGCGATCGCGGCCACGTGGTAGGCCAGGGTCCCGCCCAGGCAGAAGCCGAGCACGCCGGCGCCCCGCCCCTGGGCCTGGGGCAGCCCGCGCAGGCGCTCGAGGGCCACCACCGAGTCCTCGATCGCGCCGGCGATGTCGAGCTCGCCGACCTTGGCCAGGGCCCTCTGGAGCCCCTCCTCGTCGTGGTCGAGCTCGAGCCCCGGGTCGACGCGGCGATACAGGTCGGGCGCCAGCGCCACGTAGCCGAGCTCAGCCAGGCGGTCGGCAGCGCGGCGGATGTAGGAGCCGACGCCGAATATCTCCATGAGGACGAGCAGCCCCGGGCCGGTACCGGCCTCAGGCAGGCTCAGGTAGGCGCCCATCTGCCCGCCGTCGGGCATGGTGATCGTCTCGGTGTGCGATTGCGCGGCCATGGCGCGCGCAGCCTACCGGCATGTGAAAGGGGCCGCCTCGCGGCGGCCCCCGTGTTCAGCTTCGCGGCGCTCCGGGCGCTACACGCCGGCCGTGGCCGGCTCGGCCGCGCGGCGCGGCAACAGGGTCTCGCGGGCGATGACCAGGCGCTGGATCTGCGCCGTGCCCTCGTAGAGCTGGAGGATCTTGGCGTCGCGCATGAGCTTCTCGACCTTGTACTCCTTGATGAAGCCGTAGCCGCCGAAGACCTGCACGGCGTCGGTGGTGACCTCCATCGCGGTGTCGGCGGCGAAGCGCTTGGCGTGCGAGGACTCCAGCGTGTTGCGCTTGCCCTGGTCGAGCAGGACGGCCGAGTTCCAGGTGGCCAGGCGGGCCAGGTGGATCTTGGTCGCCATGTCGGCGATCATGAACTGGATCGCCTGGTGCATGGCGATCGGCACGCCGAACTGCACGCGCTCCTTGGAGTACTCGACCGCGAACTCCATGGCCGCGCGGGCCACGCCCGTGGCCATCGCCGCCACGCCGGGGCGCGTGCGGTCGAGGGTCATCATTGCGATCTTGAAGCCCTTGTTCTCCTCGCCCACGAGGTGGTCGAGCGGGATCTCGACCTCGGGGAAGGTGATCGTGGCCGTGTTGGAGGCCCGCTGGCCCATCTTGTCCTCGTGCTTGTCGACGACCACGCCGGCGTCGCGGGGCACGATGAAGCAGGAGATGCCGCGGTGGCCGGCCTCCTTGTCGGTCTTGGCGTAGACCGTGTACCAGTTGGCGTACTCACCGTTGGTGATGAAGCACTTGGACCCGTTGATGACCCACTTGTCGCCCTTGCGGGTCGCCGTGGTCTTCATCCCCGACACGTCGGAGCCCGCGTCGGGCTCGGTCAGGCAGAAGGAGGCCAGCAGCGGCGCCTCGGCCAGGCGGCCGAGGTACTCCTTCTTGAGCTCCTCGGAGGCGGCCAGGATCACCGGCGCGCTGGCCAGGCCGTTGCAGGACAGCGAGGTGCCGATACCGGAGCAGCCCCAGGCGATCTCCTCCTCGATGAGGCAGCCGTCCAGCGCGCTCAGCCCGGGCCCGCCGTACTCGACCGGCAGGTGGGTGTTCATGATCCCGAGCTCCCACGCCTTGTCGAGGATCTCCTGCGGCCAGGTCCCGTCGCGGTCGTACTCCCAGGCGACCGGGCGAATCTCCTTCTCGGCGAAGTCGTGCGCCATCTCGCGCATGCTCCGCTGCTCGTCGGTGAGCGTGAAATCAACCATCTCCGATGCTCCTTAAGCCGCCGACGCGAGGCGCCCGGCGCGCAATAGATTGACTGGTCAGTCAACGACTATGGGGAAAGGGTACCCCATCGGCCGGGACCCGCAACCGGTACGGCAGCGACCACCCGGGCCCCGACCCAGCTGCGACACTCTTCAGGGTGCACGCGGCCTTCGGCACCATCGTCGTAGTCGTCTGCGTGGTCGCCATCGTGATCGCCGTGGTCGCCCTGGCGTCCAGCAACAGGACCTGGTCCGAGCACGGCAAGGGCGGCCTCATCATGGAGCGCGACCTGCCCCGCGGGGCGGCGGCCGGCGCGCCCTCGGCCACGGCCGAGCGCGACAGCGAGATTCGCGCGCTGCTCGAGGCCCGCAACGCCCGGCGCGCGCGCCGCGGCGAGCCGCCGCTCGACGTCGAGGCCGAGCTGGCCCGGCTCACCGCACCGGACGATGTGACCGCCTCCGGGCTGCCGGCCGTCGACGCCGAGCTGCGCGAGGAGATCCGCCAGCTCGTCGTGGCCCGCAACCACCGGCGCGTGCGCGCGGGCGAGCCCCCGCTCGACGTCGAGGCCGAGGTCGAGCGCGAGCTGCGCAAGGTGGCGGATCTCTGACGCGTGGCGCGGTTGCGGCGCCGACGCCCCCGACGCCCCGGCCGCTGGGTGTGAGGTAGGCTGGCGGGCCATGGCAGATCCCCGTCGCTTCGAGCTCGACGAGCTGGTCAACCGGCCGGGCACGTACTTCAACCCGCAGACCGAGGTCGTCGTGGTCGTCGACGACTCGCCCGAGCTCGACTCCGAGATCTTCAACATGGAGGAGTACGAGGGCGCCGACTGGGTGCTGATCTCAGACGAGACGCCCGTCGACGAGGCCCGGCGAGACGAGTTGCTCGAGCGCTTCCAGGCTGCTCACCACCCCGTCCACGACGAGGAGGCCGACGAGCACATCGACGACGAGGAAGACGACGAGTACGAGGACCACGGCCGGGATTAGACCCCGCACGATCCTCTACACCGGCAAGGGCGGCGTCGGCAAGACGTCCGTCGCCGCGTGCACCGCGCTGCGCCTGGCGGGCGCGGGCGCCCGCACCCTGATCATCTCCACGGACCCGGCGCACAGCCTGTCGGATTCGCTCGGCACCCCGCTGGGCGGGGAGCCCACACCGGCCGGCGATGCCCTGTGGGGCCAGCAGGTGGACGCGCAGCTCGAGATGGAGCGCCACTGGTCGGGCGTCCAGGAGTGGCTCGGCCAGCTGCTGACCGAGCACGGGGTCGACCGCCTGTCGGCCGAGGAGCTGACCGTCCCCCCGGGCATGGACGAGCTGTTCGCGCTCCTGCGTCTCCAGGCCGCGGTGGACTCGGGCGAGTGGGACGCGATCGTCGTCGACTGCGCGCCGACCGGCGAGACGCTGCGGCTGCTCTCGTTCCCCGACATGGCGCGCTGGTGGATCGAGAAGGTCTTTCCGATGGAGCGGCGGATCCTTGCCGCCGCCGGGCCGCTGGCCCGCGCGCTGCTCGACATCGAGCTCCCCGGCCACGCCGTCTTCGACGACGTGCAGCGGCTCTCCGAGCGCCTGATCGCGATGCACGAGCTGCTGCGCGATCACTCGCGGTGCACGATCCGCCTGGTCATGAACCCCGACCGCATGGTCATCGGCGAGGCCATGCGCACGTT
>Ga0070739_10004040_pt1 | contig 17771 bp, 19 predicted proteins | sample Coa_R1_7_FD_66445 | JGI IMG/M metagenome (GOLD analysis project Ga0070739, IMG submission 66445) | Surface soil microbial communities from Centralia Pennsylvania, which are recovering from an underground coalmine fire - Coalmine... | ecosystem: Environmental > Terrestrial > Soil > Unclassified ... | reverse complement strand
CGGTTGCCGCGCAGCTCGGCGCGAAGCCGGCGGCCGGCATCGGCCAGGCCCGGCCGCTTCGGCAGGATTGCCGGCGCCGTCATCGCGCAACCACGGCGGCGCGCAGCCGCACCGTGTTGTTGCCGGTGCGGTCGGCGACGACGTCGCGGAACGCGCCGCCGCTGTCGAGCGCGCGCACCAGCCGCACGACGTCGGGCGGCTGGTCGTCGGCGATCGACAATTCGAGCTGGCCCTTGTCGTAAGCCCAGTCGTTGAGCCGCGACTTGCCGGGCGGCAGAATTTCGGCGACCCGCGCCATCAACGCGAGCTGGCCGGGAAAACGGTCGAGCGCGTGCAGGGCGCGCAGCGCGGCGAGGCTGTCGAGGGCGCGGCTGCGGGCGGCGAGGATCGGCTCGATCGCGGCGGAGCGCGCCGCCACCTCGCGCTGGAGGGCGGCCCCGGCGCGGGCGAGGCGGAGGTACTGCGCGCCCTGGTAGCCGTAGCCGGCGAGCACGGCAAGGCCGAGCACGGCGGCGGCGAGGCGCAGGTCGAGCCGCGCCAGGCCGAACCCGGCGGCGGCGCGGGTCCACGGCCGGTCGAGCCAGGGCAGGGGCTGCGGCAGCGGCACCTGCGCGACGAGCCGTTCGGGCGGCACCGCGGCGCCGCGCTGGAACAGGATCCACGCGCCCGGCTCCGGCATCGCCGGCCACCAGCGGCTGCAGGCAAGCGTCCCGTCGCGCCAGTACTGGCCCTCGACGCCGTCGAGCGCCTCGACCAGGCGGACCCCGTCGGGCGCGGGCGGGCGGAGCGCCGGCTCGGGCAGAATCTTGAGGCGGGCGACGTCGATGCCGGCGGCGCCGCCGGCGGCGCGCGTGGCTTGCTGGTCCCACAGCCAGACCGCGGCGAAGCCGGCGGCGAGGTGGAGGTACGAACCGGTCTCCGCGAACGGCGACAGGCGCCGGATTTCGAGCGCGATCGCGTCGAGCTGGCGGGTCCGGTCGGCCCCGGGAAGCAGCGGCAGATGGAGAAACCGGCAGCGCCCGCGCGACACCACCCAGAGGCGCCGGCCGCGCCCGGGCGGCGGCAATTCGACGCCGTCCGCGGTCTCGAGGCAGAGCCGCGGCGGGCGTGCCAGGCGCGCCGCGAAGGCCGCGATACGGAGTGCGGCGCCGTCGAGTCCGGAAAGCGTCTCGCTCAATTCACAGCTTCACCAGAGGGCCGTTCCGGCACCGTTGCGCGATGATACCCCAATATCGTTACCTCCACCGGGGCAAACTCGCGGTAGTCGGGAAAATCGAGCACGACCCGGTAGAGCGCGACGGCGAACCCGCCCTCGCCCCCGTTCAGCCCCGCGCTGTTGCGGGTGACCTCGCCGATCCGGCTGGCGTGCCAGCGGATGCGGTAGGCGCCGAGATCGAGCACCCCGTCGGGCGTTGCCATCGGGTTGAGGCCGGAAGCCAGGGCCAGGGCGTTCTGGTCGCAATCGTATTCTATCGCCGCGGCGCGCACCCGGTCGGCGGCGCGCAGCGAGGCGGCGAGGAACTCGTAGAAAGCCATCAGCCCGGCGGCGAGGATCGCCAGGGCGACGATCACCTCGATCAGGGTGAAGCCGGCCGCGCCGGGCGCGCTAGCCGGGCGTGCCGCCATCGCGGATCGGCCGGCACAGCGGCGCGGCGAGGGCGTAGCGCAATTCCACCGGCGGCAGCACAAAGGCGATCCGGCCGCCCTCGCAGGCGCCGGAAAAGTGGTAGAAGATCGGCCGCTCGACGGCCAGGCGCCAGCCGCGCGGCAGTTCGAGGCGCAGGACCTGCCAGTCTTCCAGCGGGCTGCCGGCCCGGGCGGCGCCGGCGACCGCGACCGGGGTGCCGGCGGGCAGGTCGTCGCCCGAGCGGTCGGTCAGCACGCCGCCATGGCCGCTGAGCCGCACCCGCTGCGGCAGCGACAGGAGCTGGCGCTCGAAATCGTCGCGCGCGAAGGCCATGCGCACGCGCGCGGCGAGCGGCGGCAAGGCGTCGTAGGCGATGGCGCCGAGCGCGGCGACGATCGCCAGGACGACGACCATCTCGATCAGGGTGAAGCCGCGCGTATTGCGCCCGCCGGCGCGCTCGTGCGGCATCAGCCCGGCGGGTTGACGCCGATGCCCTTGGCCGGCCGGCTCTTGTCGGAGGTGTCGCCCTGGCTGTAGAGCGCGAAGGGCGGGTTGCCGGTGCCGGAATAGGCGTAGTTGTAAGGGTGGCCCCAGGCGTCGTTCGGCACCGCGCCTTCGAGATAGGGGCCGCGCCAGCGCGCGCGCAAATCCGGGTCGGCCGGCGGCTCGGTCAGCAGGGCGAGGCCCTCGGCGGTTGTCGGGTAGCGGCCGATATCGAGGCGCAGCGTGTCGAGCGCGGTCTTCAGCATGCGGATCTGCGCCTCGGTCGTCGTCACCTTAGAACTGTCGAGGCGGTCGAGGAGCTGCGGCCCGACCAGCGCGGCCAGAAGCCCGATGATGACGAGCACGACGAGCAGCTCCAGCAGGGTGAAGCCGCCGTCGCGCCGCCGCGGCTCGGCCGGGATGCGGAAACGCGGAACCGAAGGGGCAACCATCGCGCCGATTGTAGCAGGGCCGCCCCGGTTCCCGCCAGGGTCGCGGCCTAGCCGGTGCGCACGAACTTGTCGACGCTGCGGTTCTGGGTCAGCCCGGCATAGATGTCGCCGCGCGAGTCGACACCGACGCCGTGAACATGGCGGCTTTCCATGCGCGCCAGCACCGCGCCCTTGGGATCGCGCACCGTGACGTAGGCGGGGTTGCCGCCGTCTTCCTGCTCGGCGATGTAGAAATTGCCGTCGCGGCCGCGGGTGATGTCGTTGGGCCCGCCCATGCCGGTCCACTCGCCGAGATAGTCGCCCTCGGGCGAGAAGATCTGGATGCGCTTGTTCGAACGGTCGGCGACGTAGAGCTTGCCGTCGTCGTCGAAGGCGATGCTGTGCGGCAGGTGGAACTGGCCCGGACCGTGGCCCGGCTCGCCCCACGATTTGACCAGCCGCCCGTCGCCGGTAAAACGGTGCACCCGGGCGTTGCGGTAGCCGTCGGTCACGTAGAGGTCGCCGTTGGGATGGGCGATCATCTCGGTCGGGTGGTTGAACGGCCCTGCCGCGCGCGCCGCCAGATAGGGCGGACCCTCGCAGCCGGTGTCGGAATGCACGCCGCGCGTGCCGAGCTCGAGCAGCGGCTTGCCGTCGAGAGTGAACGACTTGGCCACGGAATCGATGCGGTCGGTGGTGTAGACCGTGTCGCCGACGATCTTGAGGCCGTGCGGGTCGGTGACCTCGCCGCTGCCCCAGGCGCCGAGATAGCGCCCGTCGCGGTCGAATATCACCACCGGCGGGTCCTTGCGCTGGAACACGTAGATGCGGTCGCGGGCATCGGCCGCCACCCGGCTGACCAGCCCGAAACTCTGTCCTTGCGGCAGTTTGCAGAAATCGCGGATCACCTCGTAGCGGTATGAGCCCGTCATATGATCCTCCCGCGCTACTGGGCGGCAGCCCTCATCGGAATGTGCGACTTCAGAAAGCGGCGCACCCGGTCGATCGTCCGCTCCTTCAATTCCGGCGGCTCGCGCCACGGAAACACGGTGATCTCCGCGTTCGGCGCCAGCGAGGCGACCTCGACCGAGGTGTGGTGCGGATGCGCCGGGGTATCGTCCGGCAGCACCAGGATCGGGGTGCGGCAGTTGCGGATGAAATCGCGCGACACGCTGTAAAGGAAGTCGGGATTGACCCGGTAGAGATTGTGCAGGTAGCGCTCGACCTGGGCCATCGTCAGGTCGGGCCGGCGGGCGAGCAGTTCGGGCGCCCAGACGTCGCGGCCCGAGCGGTACATCACGTCGGGATCGTCGTCGCGATGGCCGACAGTCTGGCAGAATACGGCGGCGACGACCCGGTCGGGGGCGCGCTGCAGCAGCTTGCCGGCAAAGCAGCCGCCGATGCAGTAGCCCATGTAGAAGAATTCGCGGATGCCGAGATGGTCCATCAGCCCGAGCTGGTCGTCGGCAAAAGCCTCCCACGGGTCGCCCTCGGGGATCGGCCCGGTCGACTCGCCGCCATTGGCGTTGCGCTGGTCCATCGTGATGCAGCGGAAGTCGTTCTTGAACGCCTCCATCGCGTTGAACACCGCGGTCGGCCAGTTGCTGATGCGCGAGTTCAGGCCGCCGCCGGGGGTGACGAGCAGGGGAAAGCCGGAGCCGACCTCCTCGTAGCGGATGCGGACGTCGCCTTTCTGGTAAAACGGCATGGGGTTCCTCCTTACCGGTGTGATGTCTCGCCTCCGCCCGGCGTCGCCGGCGGCGCGCCCGCCGAAGCGGTTTCCGGGGAGTTCAGCCGAAATTTCGCCGCCGCTCAACCCCGGCCACGATCCCGCCGGCCAATCCCTGCATTCCGGCGCCGCCGGGCTGGTGCTAATAGTGTGGCCGCAAGGAAGCGGAGCGATGCAACCCGACCTCGCCGATGCCCCGCAGGCGGCGCCCGCCGCGGCGCCGGAGCTGCGCCCGCTCGGGCAGATGCTGCTGGCCGGGGGGCTGATCGGCGAGAGCGATCTCGAACGCGGGCTCGCCTTCCAGGCGCGGTTCGGCGGGCGGCTTGGCGCGGTGCTGGTGCGCATCGGCGCCCTCTCCGAAGCCGGCCTCCTCTCGGTGCTGTCCGAGCAGCTCGGCCTGCCGGTGCTCGCCGCGGCGGCGATGCCGGCCGAGGCCGGGCCGATCCTCGCCGCGCTCGAACGCTCCGGGCTGCCGCCCGAGTGGTGGCTCGACCAGGAGGCGCTGGCCTGGGAACAGGATGGCACCATCCTTTGCGTCGCCCGCGACCCGGTCTCGCCGTTTCTGGGCGAAGCGGTCGAGCGCGCTTTTGCCGGCGAGGGTGCGGTGCAATGGCGGCTAATCCTGAACCAGGACCTCGACCGGCTCCTCGACCTGGTCGAGCGCGCGCTCGGCGAGGACCGCCGCGACGTGCTCGACGAGGTGCTGCACCTGCGCGAATTGGCCGAGGAGGCGCCGGTGGTCGAGCTGGTCAGCAACACGCTGTCGCAGGCGCTGGGCGAGCGGGCCTCCGACATCCACATCGAGCCGGAGGAGCGGCATTTCCGCATCCGCTACCGCATCGACGGGGTATTGCACACGCGCCTTTCCCTGCCGCGCGAACGCTTCGATGCGGTCGCCTCGCGGGTCAAGCTGCTGTCGGGCATGGACATCGCCGAGCGCCGCCTGCCGCAGGACGGCCGCATCGGCCAGCGCATCAACGGCCAGGAGGTCGATATCCGCGTCTCGGCCCTGCCCGGGACCTGGGGCGAGTCGCTGGTGCTGCGGCTGCTGCCGAAGGAGCGCGAGCAGTTCACGCTGGAAAAGCTCGGCATGGAGCCGGACCACCGCAGGCGCTTCGGCGCCGCGATCACCGAGCCGAACGGCATCCTGCTGGTCACCGGGCCGACCGGCTCGGGCAAATCGACGACCCTCTACACCGCGCTCGAAGCGATCACCGACGGCACCAAGAAGATCATCACCGTCGAGGACCCGGTCGAATACGACATCGCCGGGGTCAACCAGGTCCAGGTCCACCCCGATATCGGCTACACCTTTGCCCGCGCGCTGCGCTCGCTTTTGCGGCAGGACCCGGACATCGTCATGATCGGCGAAATCCGCGACCTCGAAACCGCGCAGATCGCGGTGCAGGCCTCGCTGACCGGGCACCTGGTGTTCTCGACGCTGCACACCAACGACGCGATCTCGGCCTTCACCCGGCTGATCGACATGGGCGTCGAACCCTTTCTCGTTGCCTCGGCCTTGCGCGGCGTCGTCGCCCAGCGGCTGGTCCGCCGGCTGTGCCGGCATTGCGCCGCGCCGGCGCCGGCGCCCGGCGGCGAGATCGCCGACGAGTTCGCCGTCTGCGCCGCCGCGGCGGCGATCGCCGCGCCGCAATGGCGGCATGCGGCCGGCTGCCGCGACTGCCTCGGCACCGGCTACCAGGGGCGGCTGGCGATTTACGAGATCGTCGAGCTGACCGCCCCCTTGCGCGAGGCGGTGCTGCAGCGCCGCCCGGCCGACGCCGCCGCCCGCCTTGCCCGCGAGGCCGGCTTCCGCTCGCTGCGCCAGGACGGGCTGCTGAAGGCGGCGCGCGGCATCACCAGCATCGACGAGGTCATCCGTGTCACCGGCCTCAACACCGCCGACTAGCCGTGCGCGTTTTGGCGAGCGCGGCTTCACGCTGGTCGAGCTGCTCGTCGTCCTGGTGGTGGTCGGCCTGATCGGCGCCGTGCTGCTCGCCGGGTTCGAGCGGGTGCTCGACATCCGCCTGCGCCTCGCCGGGTTTCTCGACGGGGTCGAGGCGCCGGTGCTGGTCGCCGACTGGTTCCGCGCCTCGGTCGGCGGGCTGGTCGCCGACCCGAGCGAGGGTCCGGGCCGCTTCGCCGGCGCCCGGCGGAAGCTGACCGGGCTGTCGCTGGCGCCGGTCGATGCGACGGCCGGGGTGCCGATGCGCATCGCCTGGTCGGTGGTCTACAACGAGGCGAGCGGGCGCAGCGAACTGCGCTACCGCAACGGCGAGGAGGCCGAGATGCTGATCGCCTCGTGGCCCGGCGATGTCGGCGGCCTTTCCTATTGCGGCCCGGACCTGGTCTGCCACGACGCGTGGCCGCCCGACAGGTCGGCGGCGCAGCTCCCGCTCTTCGTCCGCCTCGACGCGCTGAAGGGCGACGAGGCATGGCCGATCCTCGCGGCGCCGCAGAGCGACCGCAACCCGCTGCAGACCGGAGCGGGCGAGCCATGAGGCGGCGCGGCGAGGCCGGCTTTGCCCTGGTGGCGACGCTGTGGTTTCTCGCGCTCGCCGCGCTCGTGGCCGTCGTCGTCGAGGGCTGGGTCGCCGGCGCGCTCGACCAGGCGCAGCGGCTGAAGTCGCGCACCGCCGCCGCCGCCGCGCTCAACAGCGCGGTCGAGCGCCTCGCCTTCACCATCGTCACCGGCGGATCGAGCGCGCGCGGGCTCGAGCCGGAGCGGCGCCCGCCGGCCCGCCGTCCGGAGGCCGCGGCACCTGCGCCGCCGGCGATCGCGCTCGACGGAAGGCCCTACCGGATCGGCAGCGTCACCGTGCGGCTGCAGGACGAGGGCGGGCTCTACGACATCTCCAACCCCGAGCCGGCCTCGCTGGAGCGGCTGCTCGGTGGCGCCGGCATCCCGCCTTCCGAGGCCGCGGCGATGATCAAGCGGCTGGCCGAGTATGCGAAGAGGCCGTCGCCGTCGCCGCTCTTCGCCGGCAACGACGGCGATGCCGATTACCCCCGCGCCGGGCTGCCGCCGCCGCGCCACGCGCGGCTGCTGACGCCATGGGAACTCTACCGCGTGCTCGGCTGGCAGCGCGGGGTGCTGTGGCGCGGCCCGGCCTCGCTCGCCGACCTGGTGACGACCGGGCCGGTCGGCGGGCTCGACGTCAACACCGCGCCGGTCGCGGTCCTGGCGGCGCTGACCGGGGGCGACGCCGTGGCGGCGGCCCGCCTCGTCGCGGCGCGGGCGCTGCGCCCGGTGGACGACATTGCCGATCTGCTCGGCCCCGGCTCGGGGCTGCGGCCCGATATCGACCGGCCGCTCGTCGCCACCCCGTCCAACATCATCCGGCTGCACCTGACGGTCGCGGGGGAGCCGCTGATGCGGATCGTCTCGATCCGCGCCAACCCCGCCGGGACCGCCCCCTATCGCATCGACTACGTCGTCGACCTGCCGCCCGACGCCGCGGCGCGGGCCTTGGCGCACGCCGCGCCGCCGCCGGAACTGCCGCTTGGGGCGCCGTAGCTGCTCAACCCCGCCTGCGGGCGAGGAGTGTCACGCGCCGGCCGGTCCGGTAGTCCTCGATATCGGTCCAATCGACGATGCTGCCGTCATGCCAGTCGAAGAACTCGGCCTCGTAGTCGGCATAATCGAGCATCGCTGTCACGGCGGCCCGGGAGGGCACGCCGACAAGGGCATGGCTCCGCCCTCCGCCGCTGTAGTCTACCGACATGCGGGCATCCGAGACCGGCTCGTAGAGCAATCGGATCAGCGGCTCCGCATCGCCGGTGACCCCCGTGTCCATTATGATGTAGCGCGCGCCCAGCCGCCTTGCCTCCAATAGAATCTGAGTGTGACCTAGCGTATGGTAAAAAAATCCAAGACACATCATGATATCTATACTGTTATCCTGTAAAAGGCTGAGTTCCGCCAGCGCCTCACCGAGAATAAAACGGTAGCGGGATCGATCAACTTTATAGAAACTGAAATTGTTATTGGCTTTTTCCAGCAGGCGTGGACGGGCCTCGATGCCGGTCACATGTCTCGCGCCGGCTTCCAGAGCAGCGAAGCTCCACCGGCCGTCATGCGATCCCAGATCGAGGACCCGTTGCCCAGCGAAAATTTTCGCATTGGCGGCAATAACCGCGCGATAGCGACAGTTCAGCCGGTTTGTCGAGGGTATGGTTTCCGTGGTTTCCAGGAAGCGCGGAAAGCGGTCGCAAAAGCCGGCGCCAATTGCCATCGCAGCATGTCTCGCACCCGGATCGCCGCAATTAACCATCGGCGGCTGCCCTGAATCAACATACGCGCACTCGCTCCATGTTAAGGAATCACTGTAACGCAACAGTGCCGCCCGGCGTCCCGGCCGTGCCGTTGCCGGCGTTGAAATTCGTTGCCGGAGTTGTCGAGATGATATTGCCGCCGGCGCCTGAGTTTATGCCGGTGGCATTGTCGATCAGCGACGAGTGGGCCAGCCGGATCGTCGCCGCGGCGCCGCTGGTCGCGACGCCGTTGGTGCCGTTGTTGGCGGCGACCGACTCGACGAGGTCGATCTCGGCCGGCGAGGCGGTTGAGACGGCGAGATAGCCGTTGTTGGTGTGGTTGGAGGCGGTGCTCCGGAACACCGTCACCTTGGCGCGGTCTTCGGCGCGCACGCCGTAGGTGCTGGTATACATGCCGACATCGTGCAGCGAGGCGGCGACCGACCAGCCGGCCGCCGGCTTGACCAGGATCGCGCCGCCGGCGTTGTTGCTGACGGTCGTATTTCTGATGTCGAGCTTGAACGCGCCGCTGCCGCCGCCGGAAACGCCGGGCTCGATATCGACCGCCGGCGCGCCGCCGCCGCCGAAATTGTAGATCCGCACGTCGTCGAGCAGCAGCGACGCCCCCTGGAGCACCTTGATCCCGGCCAGCCCCTGGGAGCCGCCCGGGGGCGCCCCGTTTATCTCGATGCCGCGCAGGATGACGCCGATCCCGGCGCCGGCGATGATGACGCCGTTGCTGCCGGACGCGAGGATCGAGCCCAAGGTCCCGCTGCAATCCAGGGTGATCGACTTGGTGACGGTCACCGCGCCGAACCCGCCGGGATCAAGGCAGTTGATCTCGCCGCCCGCGGCGGTCTTCGAGATGGCGCCGGCAAACGTCTTGCACGGCGCGGTGCGGCTGCACGGGTTGACGTCGTCGCCGACGCCGGAAACCCAGGTGCGGGTGGCCTGGGCGCGGGCCGGGGCGGCGGCAAACAGAGCCAACGCAAGGGCGGCGCAGCCAAGAAGCGCAGCTCGTCTCATGCGGCCTTTCCCGCGGGCGAGGAGGCTGCGGCGGCGCGTCCGGCCCGCACGGCGCCCCGCCCGGCGCGGCGGATGCAATCGGCGCGCGCATGTCGCCGACGATGCGTCACTTACCGGAATGTGTCAAACCCAACCGTTGATCAAAAGAGTGGGCAGACAGATCGCCTTTTATTAAATTGCCGCGGGTGGCGTGGCCGGCGCCGGTGTTCCGGATCGGCCCGCCGGTTCCGCTATTCCCTGGGTGCGATCCGCGAGACCCGAGCGACAGATGTCCGCAATTCCGCCCCCGGCGACTCGCGACAGCGTGCTCTTCGTCACACTGGACTCGTGCCGTTACGATACCTTTGCCGCGGCCGACCTGCCGCATATGAAAGGCGTCGGGCCGCTGCATTGCGCGCAGGCGCCAAGCTATTTCACCTACGGCTCGCACGCGGCGATGTTCGTCGGCTTCACCCCCGGGGTCGGCGGCCTGCCGCGCGCGTTTCTCAATCCGAAATTCGCCAAGGTGTTCAAGCTGTCCCACGCCGGCTTCTCGGTCGAGGAGCCGGCTTATGCGCTTGACGGGCCGACCGTCGTCGAAGGTTTCCGCCGGCTCGGCTTCCTCACCGTCGGGACCGGCGCCGTCGGCTGGTTCGATCCCGACACCGATGCCGGCCAGGCGCTGATCCGGCCGTTCGACCGGTTCCGCTACATCGACACCGGCCGCGGCGGCATCGAGGCGCAGGTCGCCTTTGTCGGCGAGCAGCTCGACGGCTGCGCAGGCGACGCCTTTGTCTTCATCAATGCCGGCGAGACCCACGTACCCTATTACCACAACGGCGCGCCCTGGGACCCGGACGACAATCCCTGCGTGCCGTTTCAGGAACAGGACCGCGCCGCCGAATGCCGGGCACGGCAGGCCGCCTGCTGCGCCTTTGTCGACGCGGCGCTGGCGCCGCTGATCGAGCGGTTCCGCGGCAGCACCATCCTGATCACCAGCGACCACGGCGATTGCTGGGGCGAAGACGGGCTGTGGGAGCACGGCGTCAGCCATCCCGCAACTCTCACCGTGCCGCTGGTGCTGCGCATCCGCGGCGAGCCGGTCGCGGCGTGAGGTTCCGCTATCAGGCCCTGCAGCGCGACGGGCGGCTCGTCAGCGGGCTGATCGAGGCGCCGTCGCTGCGCGGCGCGCACCGCGACCTGCGCCGCCGCGGCGTACGGCCGACCGCGATCGAGCCCGCCGCGCCGGCGGCGAAGTCGCGGGCACGGCGGCGCCGGCTCGGCCGCCGCGACTACGCCACCGCGCTGAAGCAGCTCCACGCGCTGGTCGCCGGCGGGGTGCCGCTGGCCGAGGCGGTGACCGGGCTCGGCGAAGCGAGCGGCCATCCCGGGCTCGCCGCCGCCTACGGCGAGCTGACCGCCGGGCTCCGGCGCGGCGAGCCGCTGCCGCGCGCCTTCGCCCGCGCGTTTCCCGAGATCGCGCCGCATATCCACCGCATGATCGAGGCCGGCGATTTCTCGGGCCGCCTGGCCGAGGCGCTGGCCGACGCCGCCGCCGAGCTCGAACGCGAGGCCAGAACCCGCACCGAGCTGCGCCACACCCTGCTCTATCCGGCCTTTCTCGTCTGCTTCGGCGTGCTTGCCATCGTCTTCATCTTTCTCGTCGTGGTGCCGCGCTTTGCCGTCATGTTCGCCGGCCGCTTCGACAAACTGCCGCTGCTTTCGGCGATCGTGATCGGCGCCGGGATGTGGTTCCGCGCCCATCTGGCGCCGGTGCTGGCGCTGGTTGCCGGCGCCGCGGCGGCGGCGATGTGGGCGTGGTCGCGGCCGGCGGTGCGCGCCGGCCTGCTCGATGCGGCGATGCGGCTGCCGCTGCTGCGCCGCTGGTCCGGCGAGGTCGAGATCGCGCGCTGGGCCGCGGTGCTGGCGCGGCTGCTGGAAAACCGGGTGCCGCTGATCCACAGCCTCGAACTGGCGCGCACCGCGCTGCGCCGCCGCGACCTCCAGCTCCGGCTCGGCCGGGTCGAGCGCGACGTGCGCGCCGGCGCCGCGCTCGCCGTCGCGCTCGCCGACAGCGCCGTGCTGAGCCCGACCGCGCTGTCGCTGATCCGCGTCGGCGAGCGCGCCGGCAACCTGCCCGAGATGGTGCGCGGCCTGGCGACGCTCTGCGACGAGGCGGTGCGCGACCGCAGCCGCACCATCCTGGCGATCGTCGAGCCGGCGGCGATCCTGGTGCTCGGCACGGTCATCGGCGTCGTCGCGATGGCGATCTTTCTCGCCATCACCAGCGTCAACAACGTGCCCGGGCTGTAGCGGGGGTTCAGCGCCAGCTGCGGCGCGCCTCGTCGTCCTCGGCGCGGCGCTCGACCCAGCGTTCGCCGTGCGGCGTCTCCTCGCTCTTCCAGAACGGCGCGTCGGTCTTCAGCCAGTCGATCAGGAAATGGCAGGCGGCGAGGGCGGCCTCGCGGTGCGGCGAGGCGGTGGCGACGAGGACGATGCGGTCGCCCGGTTCGAGCCGGCCGTAGCGGTGGATGATCAGCGCCGCATCGAGCGGCCAGCGGCGCCGCGCCTCCTCCTCGATCTCGGCGAGCTTCTTCTCGGTCATGCCGGGATAGTGCTCGAGCGTCAGCGCGGACACCCGGTCGGCCCCGCCCATGTCGCGCACCAGCCCGACAAAGCTGGCGATGCCGCCGATGCGCGGATTGCCGGCGGCGAGCGCCTCGAGCTCGCGGCCGATGTCGAAATCCTCGCGCTGCACCCGGATCATCTCAGCCTCCGGTCACCGGCGGAAAGATCGCCACCTCGTCGCCTTCGCGCAGCGGATGGTCGCGCCCGACATAGTCGCGGTTGACCGCGACCCGCACCACCGCGAGATCGGCGAGCGCCTCGGCATAGCCGCCGCCCAGCCCCTGCAGGTGGGCAAGCAGCCCGGCGACGTCGCGCACCCCGGGAGGCAGCGCCATCTCCTCCTCGCCCTTGCCGATGCGGGCGCGCAGCCAGGCGAAATACAACAGCTTCATCCGATCACCGCGTCGAATGGCAGAAACTCGACGATCGCGCCCGGCCGCAGCTCGGTGACCGCCTCGCCGATGATCGCGAAGCCCTGCGAATTGACCACCGAGGACAGGATGCCGGCGCCGTCCTTCGGATATTTGGCGGCGACGAGCGCGCCGCCTTCGCGCGCCAGCGTCGCCCGCACGTATTCGCGCCGCCCGGCCCGCTTGCGGTAGGAAAACCCGGCGGTGACCGGAAAGGTCAGCGGCTCGGGCTCCTCGGCGCCGGCGAGGCGCAGGATCAAGGGCCGTGCCAGGATGGCGAAGGTCAGCGCCGCGGCGACCGGGTTGCCGGGCAGGCCGACCAAGGGGGTGCCGCCGATCCGGCCGAGCGCGACCGGGCGGCCCGGCTTGATCGCCAGGCGCCAGAAGTCGAGCCGGCCAAGGCGCTCGATCGCGGCGCGGACATGGTCTTCCTCGCCGGTCGAGACGCCGCCCGAGGTGACGATCAGGTCGTGCCCGCGCGCGGCCTCCGCGAGCCGGGCGGCGAGCGCGCCGGCGCGGTCGGGCTCGATGCCGAGATCGCTGACCCGGCAGCCGAGCCGGTCGAGCAGCGCGGTCAGCATGATGCGGTTGGCGTCGTAGATCGCGCCCGGCGGCAGCTCGGTGCCCGGCTCGCGCACCTCGTCGCCGGTCGACAGCACGGCGACGCGCAGCGGGCGGAACACCTCGAGCGCCGCGCAGCCGAGCGCCGCGGCCAGACCCAGATCGGCCGGGCGCAGCCGCCGCCCCCTGGCCAGCGCGACCGTGCCCCTGGCCACGTCCTCGCCGGCGAAGCGGCGGTTGGCGCCGAGCTTCAGGCCGGGCTTCAGCCGCACCGTGCCGCCGACGACGACGCAATCCTCCTGCATCATCACCGTGTCGGCGCCCTCGGGCATCGGCGCGCCGGTGAAGATGCGCGTCGCCTCGCCGCGGCGCTGCGGCCGGCCGAGCGGATGGCCGGCGGCGGCGCGCCCGGTCACCGGCAGGACGGTCTCGCCGGCGGGATCGAGATCGGCATGGGCGACGGCAAAACCGTCGACCGCGCTGTTGGCATGCGGCGGCACGTCGCGCGCGGCGATGAGGTCGCGCGCCAGGACGCGGCCGCAGGCGCGGGCGAGCGGCACCGTTTCGGCCTCGACAACCGGGTGGACGCGCTCGGCGATCAGCGCCAGCGCAGCATCGACGCCGAGCAGGGTGTTGCCGAACGCAAAGCAATCGTCGCTGAGCTGGGCCATCAGCGCGCCTCGCGATAGGCCAGGATGAACTCGGCGATCGCCGCCGGGTCGCCGAGCGGCAGCAGCGGCAGCGGGGCGTCGAGCGCCGCGTCGCTCGCTACCGCGACGATGTGCGGATCGTCGGGATAAAGCAGAGGTTTTGCGATTTCGGCGCGGTACACCTCGATCTTCGGGTGCGGGTGGAACTTGAAGCCCTCGACCAGGAGCAGGTCCACCGGGCTCATCCGCGCCGCCAGCTCGTCGAACGACGGCTCGTCCGCCCCGCGCAATTCGTGCATCAGCGCCCAGCGCCGCGCCGAGGCGACCATCACCTCGCGCGCGCCGGCCTGGCGATGGCGATAGGAATCCTTGCCGGGCCGGTCGATATCGAAATCGTGATGGGCGTGCTTGATCGTCGACACGCTGAGGCCCCGCGCCGTCAGTTCGGGGATCAACGCGGCGAGCAGCGTCGTCTTGCCGCTGCCGCTCCAGCCCGCCAGGCCGAAAATCCGCATCGCCCCTCCGCTCTCACGTGGTGGGCGCGGCGGCCGCGCGCAAGCATCCGCTCATGCCACGTGCTGGGTCTTCCCGTGCCGGGCGCGGGGCGGGCGGGTCAGGTGCGACAGGCTGGCGCGCAGATAGTCGTAGCCGGTGACGAGGGTCAGCAGCGCGGCCAGCCATAACAGGCTCTCGCCGATGCCGACGAGCGGCAGCGCCTTCGGCCCGGCCGACCCGACGATCAGCACCGCGATCGCCACCATCTGGATCGCCGTCTTCCATTTGGCGAGGCGCGATACCGGCACCCCGACGCTGAGCCCGGCGAGGTATTCGCGCAGCCCCGAGACGAGAATCTCGCGGCACAGGATGACCAGCGCCGGCAGCACCGCCTCGGCCGACAGCCGTCCGGTCGCGGTAAGCATAAGCAGGGTCGCCGAGACCAGGAGCTTGTCGGCGATCGGGTCGAGAAAGCGGCCGAGCTCGGATTGCTGCTCCCAGCGCCGCGCCATGTGGCCGTCGAGCCAGTCGGTCAGCCCCGCCGCGGCGAACAGCGCGCAGCCGAGCCAGCGGGCATAGTCGCCCTCGACGTAGAACGTCGCCACCACCAGCGGTATCGCGAGGATCCGCGAGAGCGTCAACATATTGGGCAGGCTGGTCAGCGGCACGCTGGTCTCCGGCCGAGCGGGGCACTCGGATAACGCCGGTTCATCTTACTCATCGCCATGAAAATGGTCATAAACCTTTTTTGCCACGGCGGTGCTGATGCCGTCGACGCGGGCGATTTCGGCGAGCCCGGCGCGCGCCACCGCCCGCGCCGAGCCGAAATGGCGCAGCAGCGCCTGCTTGCGCCGGGCGCCGATGCCGGCGATCGCGTCGAGCGGCGAATGCCCGAGCGCCTTGGTCCGCCGCGCCCGGTGGCTGCCGATGGCGAAGCGGTGCGCCTCGTCGCGCAGGCGCTGCAGGAAATACAGCACCGGGTCGCGCGGTTCGAGCGAGAAGGGCGGCCGCCCGGGCAGGAAAAAGCGCTCGCGCCCGGCATTGCGGTCCGGCCCCTTGGCGATGCCGACGATCGTCACGCCGTCGATGCCGAGCTCTTCCAGCACCGCGCGCGCCGCGTTGAGCTGGCCCTGGCCGCCGTCGATCAGCACCAGGTCCGGCCAGGCGCCGCGTTCGCGTTCGGGGTCTTCCCTCAGGGCCCGGCCGAAGCGGCGGCGCAAGACCTCGCGCATCATGTCGAAATCGTCGCTTCCCGCCGCGGTCTTGATGTTGAACTTGCGGTAGGCGCCCTTGATCAGCCCGTCGGGGCCGGCGACGATCATCGCGCCGACCGCGTTGGTGCCCTGGATGTGGCTGTTGTCGTAGACCTCGATGCGCTCGGGCGCGGCGTCGAGGCCGAACGCCGCGGCGACGCCGTCGAGCAGCTGGCGCTGCGAGGCGCTGTCGGCGAGGCGGCGGCCGAGCGCCTCCCGGGCGGTGGCGGCGATGCGGTCGAGCAGCTTTTTCTTGTCGCCGCGCTTCGGCACCGCCAGCCTGACCCGCGGCCCGCCGAGCGACAGCGCCTCCGCCACCAGCGCCTGTTCCGCCAGCTCGTGGCTCAGCAGGATCAGCGGCGGTTTCGGGCGGTTGTCGTAGAACTGGCCGACAAAGGCGGCGAGCACCTCCTCGACCGCAAGCTGGCGGTCGTGGCTCGGGAAATAGGCGCGGTTGCCCCAGTTCTGCCCGCCGCGGAAAAAGAACACCTGGATGCAGGTCTGGCCGCCGGCCTGGTAGGCGGCGATGACGTCGGCGTCGGTGACCCCGGCGACGTGGATGTCCTGGTGCCCCTGCACCAGCGACAGCGCACGGATGCGGTCGCGGATCACCGCCGCCGCTTCGAAATCGAGCGCTTCGGCGGCCCGGTCCATCTCGCGCGCGAGGCGCTGCTGCACGTCGTGGCTGCGGCCCGACAGAAAGGCCTGCGCTTCGTCCAGCAAGCCCTTGTATTCCTGCTCGCTGATCCGGCCGACGCAGGGCGCGCTGCAGCGCTTGATCTGGTAGAGCAGGCACGGCCGCACCCGGTTGGCAAAGATGCTGTCGCTGCACGAGCGCAGCAGAAACGCCTTCTGCAGCGTGATCAGCGTGCGGTTGACCGCGCCGGCCGAGGCGAACGGGCCGAAATAGGCGCCGCCCTTGTCGCGCGCGCCGCGGAACTTGGTCAGCTGCGGAAACGGGTGGCCGGCGGTCAGGTGGATGAACGGGAACGACTTGTCATCGCGCAGCAACACGTTGAAGCGCGGCATCAAGCGCTTGATCATGTTGCATTCGAGCAGCAGCGCCTCGGCCTCGGTCGCGGTGATGACGATTTCGAGCGCGGCGGTCTCGGCGACCATGCGGCGCAGCCGGTTCGACAGCCCGGCCACGTGGACGTAGTTCTGCACCCGGCTCTTCAGGTTGCGCGCCTTGCCGACATACAGCGCATCGCCCTTCTTATCGAGCATGCGGTAGACCCCGGGGCTGGCCGGGACATGCCGCAGCGCGGCGCGGATCGCCTCGGCGCCGGCGGCGATGCCGCCGCCGAAGACCACGGGGGCCGGGGCGTCGGCGATGCCGTCGGGACGCCGGCGCGGGTCGATCGGCGCCGCCGGCCGGCGCCGCGGACGCCCGCGCTGCGCCGGCTCAACCGGCTGAATCGCCCCGCTAATTTCGCCGCCGTCCTGCATATCCACCAAACCTGTGGATAACTCTGTCGAAAACTTCCCGCGTCATCGGCGGGGACTCAACCAATCCCGGGGTTTCGCCACGATTGCCTAAAAAAGAGGCATATCGCCAAACCATTGATTTTTCCAGACATTTCGCATTTTGCCGGTAAACCGTTGGTAACAAACCGTTACGCGATGGTTGCTGCGGGCTGTCGCAAAAGCGTCATCGCCGCTGTGAACAACTTAATGGCCGAAATCCAGATTCAAGGCGAAGATGCGGTTTTCCTATTCGATGGCCGGGGCCGGCGCACGATGCGCCCAGCCGAGGTGCTGGCCGCCGTCGAGCGCGATCATCTGCCCGGTCATCGCCGGCGCGGCAAGGATGAAGCGCAGCGCCGCGGCGATTTCCTGCGGCCCGGTGCCGCGGCGCAGCGGCATCAGCCGGCACTGCTCGGCGAACTGCTCGGGCGACTGGCGCGGGCTCGGCAGGGTCGGGCCGGGGCCGATGCCGTTGACGCGGATGCGCGGGGCCAAGGCCAGGGCCATCGTCCGGGTCAGCGTCCACAGCCCCGATTTGGTCAGCGTGTAGGAGACGAAATAGGGGGTCAGGTTCCACACCCGCTGGTCCAGCAGGTTGACGACGCAGCCTCCGGCGCCGTCGGGCAGGTCCGCGGCAAAGCGTTGAGTGAGCACGAACGGCGCGCGCAAGTTGACCGCCATGTGGCGATCCCAGCTCGCCCGGTCGGCAGTCTCCAGCGTGTCGTTCTCGAATACCGAGGCGTTGTTGACGAGCACCCCGATCGGCCCGAGCGCGGCG
>Ga0070739_10004039_pt1 | contig 17771 bp, 11 predicted proteins | sample Coa_R1_7_FD_66445 | JGI IMG/M metagenome (GOLD analysis project Ga0070739, IMG submission 66445) | Surface soil microbial communities from Centralia Pennsylvania, which are recovering from an underground coalmine fire - Coalmine... | ecosystem: Environmental > Terrestrial > Soil > Unclassified ... | reverse complement strand
CCATCGTCTTCGACCTGGCCGACGGCACCCAGGTCGCGCGAAGCGACAAGCGCCTGAGCCAACTTGCGCCGGCCGAGCGGGATCGAGCGCGGCGCAACGTACGTGGAAGCTACTGGATCGCCTCGGCGAATCCCGATGCCGCAGCCCGCGGGCGCCAAGGACACATCGGCCGTGGGGACCTACGCCGAGCCGCATTGCTCAGCGACGGAGCGGCAGCTGTCGTCGAACGCTATGAGCTTCTGGACTGGCGTTCGGCGCTCGACGCAATGGACGAGGGCGGGCCGCGGGCGATCATCAGGGCTGCGCGTGACGCCGAGGACTCGGATCCGCTGGCTGAGCGATGGCCGCGCAGCAACGTCCACGATGACGCGACGGTGGTGCTGTGCACGCCGGACTGAAAGCGGTGTGATGAGCTACTGAAGTGGCAGTGGTTCCCCCGCTTGGGCGGGGGGACCACTGCCGTGCCGTGCGGTTGGTTCTCCGGATGCGGCGACGCTGCCGCTTTGGGCTAGGCGTGGATGGCGGGGGCCGCGTCCGGGTCTGCCGGGTCGGGCTTGCCTGCCTTGAGGATCAGGCCGCAGATGACGGCGCCGGCGGCGAAGATCCCCGCGGCCCACCAGAACGCGGTGATGTAGCTGTGGATCGCGGCGTTGGCCTGCACGAGCTGGCTGGTCGGGTTCTTGCCGACCAGGTAGTGCGCGAACGCCGTGCTCGCCAGCGAGTTGAGCAGCGCGGTGCCGATCGAGCCGCCGATCTGCTGGGTGGTGTTGACGGTGGCCGAGGCGACACCGGCGTCATGCGCCTCCACTCCAGAGGTGCCCGCGTTCATCGCCGGGGCGAAGATCATGCCCATGCCGACGCCGACGACCAGCAGCGGGCCGAGGATGTTCGCGGCGTAGCTGGAGCTGAGGCTGATCCCGGTGAGCCAGGCCATGCCGCCGCCGGCCATCAGCATGCCGAGGAAGACCAGGATCTTCGCGCCGAAGCGGGGGTAGAACTGCGTGGTGCTGATCGTCGCGGTGATCATCAGGGCGGCGACCATCGGCAGGAACGCCACGCCGGTCATCACGGGCGAGTAGCGCAGGTTCTCCTGCAGGTAGTAGTTCAGGAAGAGGAACACTCCGAACATGCCGATGCCGGTCAGGAACATCGCCAGGTAGGAGCCGCCCCGGTTGCGCTCGAGCAGGACGCGCAGCGGCAGCAGCGGGTGCGCGGCGCGGGTCTGCCACCAGGTGAAGATCGCCAGCAGCACGGCACCGCCGACCAGGAAGCCCCAGGTGCTCGGCGCGGACCAGGCATGCGATTCCGCGTTGGCGAAGCCATAGACGAGGCCGAACAGGCCGGCCGAGACCAGCACCGTGCCCGGGATGTCGAGCCGGGGACGGTCCTCGCTGCGCGGGTGGCGCGGGATCAGGGTGGCGGCGCCGGCGATCGCGAGGACGCTGATGCCGACGTTGACGAACAGCGTCCAGCGCCAGTTGAGGTACTCGGTCAGCACCCCGCCCAGCAGCATGCCGATCGCGGCGCCGGAACCGGCGATGCCGCCGAACACGGCGAAGGCGGTGGCCCGCTCCTTGGCGTCGGTGAAGGTGGTGGACAGCAGCGACAGGGCCGCCGGGGCGAGCATGGCGCCGGCGACGCCCTGGAGGGCGCGGGCGGTGACCAGCACCTCGAAGTTCGGTGCGGCGCCGCCGAGCGCGGAGGCCGAGGCGAAGCCGATCAGGCCGATCAGGAACATGGCGCGGCGGCCGATCACGTCGGACACGCGGCCGAAGAACAGCAGCAGGCTGCCGAAGGCGAGCGAGTAGGCGGTGACGATCCACTGCCGGTCGCCGTTGGAGAAGGCCAGCGCCTTCTGCGCGTCGGGCAGCGCGATGTTCACGATGGTGACGTCGAGCACGATCATCAGCTGGGCCAGGCCGATGACGGCCAGGATGAGCCAGCGCTTGGAGTGGTGCGAATCGGGTGGCGCGGTCGGCGCGGCGCCGGCTATCCGGGCGTTCGCGGCCGTCGTCTCGGTCTGAGCCATGGATCTGTCCCATACATCCGGAGGAGGTTTCTCCACTTACGGAACCGACTGTACCATGGAAGTGGAGGAACCGCCTCCATGTGGAGGATGGATTTCCACTTAGGTTCGCCGAGGCTTCGCCCGCGGCGCACTGAGGGAGGCGGGCGAAAGGTAGGAGTGACCGGTATGAACGGGAAACCCGAGGTGACAGCGCTCGCCGCGGCGAGCGCGCCGCAGCCGCGTCCGCTGCGCCGGGATGCCGAGCGCAACCGCCGGCTGATTCTCGAGGCCGCGAAGGTGGTCTTCGCGCAGCGCGGCCTTGACGCGTCGCTCGACGAGATCGCGCGGGAGGCGGACCTCGGCGTAGGCACCGTCTACCGGCGCTTCCCCAACCGGGACGCGCTGATCGACGCGCTGTTCGACGACATGGCCGACTCGATCAAGCGGATCGCCGACGAGGCTGTGACCCGGCCGCGGGGCTGGGACGGCCTGGTGTACTTCATGACGGCCCTGCTCGAATCCCAGGCGCACGACAAGGGGCTTCGGGACGCGCTGATCGCGCAGCAGGCGCACCTGCACGAAGTCGGCCGCGAGAAGAGCCAGGTGATCCGCGAGGTGGTGCAGCCGATGCTCACCGATCTCGTCAGCCGCGCCCAGCAGGAGGGCGAACTGCGCTCGGACCTGGCGCCTACGGACATCGGCGTGCTGCTCATTGCGGGCGTCTGCATGCTTGAGTTCACCGCTCCGGTGGCCACCGAGCACTGGCGCCGCCATCTGTCGATCGTCCTCGACGGCCTGCGCGCCCGGCCCGACGGCGCCAATACGCCCCTTGCCGAGCCCCCGCTCGACGACGATCAGATCGATGCCTGCATGCAGGGGTGGAAGTACAGCACGCGGGAAGTCGTCCGCGGGCGTTCCAAGGCGCCCTGATCGGACGGGCATCGCCGGACCGCCGTCGCACCCACCAGCGACAACGGTCCGGCGATGGTCTATCGGTGGCGGCCGGTCACTGGATGCTCTGCTTGGTCAGCAGCCACTGCTGGCAGTTGTATCCGGTGGGACCCCACTGGTCCGCGACGGCTCCGTTGGCGGTCGAGTTCTGATAGATCTCGAGCAGCTTGCCGCTGTTGACGTCCGTGACGTATCCGTACCCTGAGTCGCTCGCCGCGAAGGTCCAGTCCTGCGAGGACGCGCTGCCGGCCGGCTCCTGGACGGCCGCGGCTCCGTTCGCCGTCGACGCGCCGGAGACGTCCAGCAGCTTGCCGCTGTTCAGGTTCGTGAGCGTGTAGGACGTGCCCGCCGAGGTGGGTGCGATCCGCCAGACCTGGGTCGGGTTGTTCGTGTCGCCCCACTGGTCGGCCTGGACGCCGGAGGCGGTGCTCGCGTTCGGGATCTCCAGGTACTTGCCGCTGTTCCGGTTCACCAGCTTGAACTCGCCGTACGACGCGGCGCCGCTCTGATACACGTCGATGGCGTCGAGTTCGGCGTAGCTGGAGTTGTGCGTGAAGGTGATGGTGTTGTTCCCGGCGTTGAGCGTCGCGGTGAATTGAACCCATTGATACCGGGCCCAGTCCACGGTGGCCGGGTAGCTCAGGCTGAACGCCGTGCCGCCGTTCACGCTGACGCTGTGGCTGCTCGTCGCGCCGGTCCCGTTGTCGTAGCGGACATTGACCGTGTACGTGCCCGCGGTGGGCACGTTTACGTGGGTGAAGGACACGGAGCTGTCCGCGTTGTTGATGTAGCCGACCTTGCTGCCTCCGTCGGCGTCGGCATGTGAGACGACCGTGGCATCGGTGATCGTGGCGCGCTCGGCCTCGTAGTGGTGCGCGTTGAGCGGAACGCTGCCGACGCGCACGTCATTCTGGCCGCTCGTGGTGTTCTCCACGTTCGTGGCCTGATACAGCGTCAGGCCGTCCACGCTGGTGTCGAAGGACTGCGCGAAGCCCGCGAAGTAGCCGCCCTGCGTGTCCGACGCGTCGTACGTGACCGCGTACGGCATCTGCTCCCAGGAGCCCTGGCCGTAGTTGTAGTTGACGTAGAAGTTCTCGCCGCCGCTGATGTTGCCGCCGCTGTCCACGGCCCACTTCGACGAGACGATCACCGTGCCGTTGGGGCCCCCGGCCGGCACCCACCTGACGAACGGCGAAGAGCCCATGCCGCGCCCGTTCGCCAGCTTGACCTGTGTGCCGAGGCTGTTGGCGGTCCAGGTGATGCCGTCGCTGGACAGCTTGTAGTAGACCACGGCCGTGTTCAGGCTCTGACTCGGCTGGTTCACGACCTCGTACGTCGCCATGTACTGCCCGTTGCCGAGCTTGGTGACGGTGATCATGCCCGGCCGGTCGCTGTCGTCGGGGATGGCCGCGACATTGCCCTCGGCGCCCCAGGTCTGGCCGCCGTCCGTGGAGACGTGGTACGAGACCGCCTGCAGGATGCTGGTCGAGGTGTCCTTGCCGCTGCTGTCGTATACCTTCTGCCGCTCGTCGGAGAAGTAGCAGACCAGATCGCCGTTCGCGTCGAGGTTCAGCGACGGCTCCCAGATGGCGCTGGTGGTAGAGGTCGGACTCGGGTCGTAGGTCGCCGGGCCGCCGGTGTCGACCGTGCTGAGCAGGCTCCAGGTGACGCCGTGGTCGGTGCTCTTGTAGATCACGAGGCGGGTGCTCGACTTGTCGCTCGGCATGATGTTCCCGGCCAGCAGCAGCGTTCCGGCCGCGAGCCCGCCGGTGGCCTGCGGCACCTCGTAGAGGAAGGGCTGCGAGGTGCGGGTGAGCGTCGAGAAGTCGTTGGACGGGACCACGTCGGTCAGGTGCGTCCAGGTCGCTCCGTTGTCGGTGCTGCGGTAGATCGGATAGACCTGCACGCCGTTGACCCAGGTGAGCTGGTCATAGGTGACGAGGATGGTGCCGTTCGCCGAGCCGCTGTGCTTGAGCACGATGATCTTCGAGTAGGTCGCGCCGCCCTTGTCCGGGAAGGAGCCCTGGGCGGGGGAGGCGTAGACCAACGAGCCGTTGCCGGTGGTCACGGCGGCGGCGGGCCCGGCGGTCAGCACGGTGAGGCCGAGCAGTCCGGCCAGCATCGAGAGAAGCGCGATCAAGGACACGGTTCGCCGGCGGGGCATGCGGCAGCGTCGACGCATGGGTTCACCTTGCTTTCGGGTGAGGGGGAGTGGAAGCGGCGGTGGGCGGCCGGCGCCTCGGAGAGCCCGAGGTCCTGGGTAGGCACCCGCGTGGATTCCCGCGAGGAGTTCCCGCGCGGCTCCGTTAGGTTCCTACGTTGTACCTGACACTTGTACTCGTGGCGTCCCGGCGAGTCAAGGCTTCTCGGTCAACGCCTTGGCTGGGAGCTCTCCCCGACGATCAACTCGTAGCGGCAGTGCAGTTCCCGGTCCGGGAGCGGCTTGTTCGACCGCATTCGCTCCACCAGCGCGGTCACCGCGAGGTTGGCCAGGTCGGCGAAGTCGACGGCGATCGTGGTGAGGGAGGGGACGCTGAACCTGCCCTCGTCGATGCCGTCGAAGCCGGCCAGCCCGAAATCCTCCGGGGCGCGCAGGCCGCTCTCGTGGGCGGCGCGCAGCGTGCCGAGCGCCAGGACGTCGGCGAAGCAGTACACCGCGTCGGGTCGCTTCGGCAGGTTGAACAGGGTGCGGGCGGCCGCGGCCCCCATCGCCTTGCCGTACGGCGCGCCGGGGACCGTGGGCGCGAGCTGCTTCTGGTAGCGGATCCCGGCCTCGCGCAGCGCGGCCTGGTAGCCGGTCAACCGCTTGACCGCGGTCGCATGCGGCGGGTCGTCCTGGCGTCCGATCACGGCGATGCGGGAGTAGCCCTGCTGCAGCAGGTGCTCGGTAATCCGGTAGGAGGCCTGGACGTTGTCGAACAGCACGTGATCGTCGCCCTGGCCCGGGTAGTCGCGCTCGCCGAGCAGGACCAGCGGCAGCCGGCGGGTCCGGGCCGCCAGCCTGGCGGGATCGATGGCGAGCGGGGAGAGGATCACGCCCTCGATCATCGGGTCGTGCAGGCCCTCCGCGGCGCTCAGCTCGATCTCGGCGTCGCCGCCGGTCTCCTCGATCAGCAGCGTGTACCCGGCGTCGCGGGCGGCCTTGATCATGGAGGCCGACAGCTCGGCGAAGTACGGGTTGCGCAGATCGGGCACGGCGAGGGCGATCACGTCGGAGTGCCCGGTGCGCAGCCGGCGCGCGGCGAGGTTGGGCCGGTAGTTGAGTTCCTCGATCGCCGCGTAGATGCGCGCCGCGGTCGCCTCCGAAGCCTTGGAGCTGACTCCGCGAAGCACATTGGACACGGTCTTGATCGACACGCCAGCGCGCTTCGCGACGTCGTGCAACGTGGGTTCGCCCACTGTTTCTCCTCCTCCGACGCCCCGTTCGAATCCGGGATTGTACTCGTCGCGACTGACGCAGCGGGTTGTCACCGCCATTGCAACGACTTGTCGATGCGCTCTTGACGGGCCAGGGTACGCCAGGTACAACGTAGGAACCAACCCGGAACCTACAGGGTGGGCACGACCGGTTCGGCGCCCCAGACCCGCGAGGAAGCACATGACTGAGCACGGCGTCGCAGTGGTGGCGCTCGACCGCGAGCAGCACCGTGGCGCGGTGGACCACCGGCTGTTCGGCTCGTTCGTCGAGCACATGGGCCGCTGCGTGTACACCGGGATCTACGAGCCTGGACATCCCAGCGCGGACGCCGAGGGCTTCCGCGGCGACGTCTCCGCCTTCGTGCGCGAACTCGGGGTGACGCTGGTGCGCTACCCCGGCGGCAACTTCGTCTCCGGATACGACTGGCGCGACGGCATCGGACCGCGCGAGCAGCGGCCGCGGCGGCTCGATCTGGCCTGGCGCTCGATCGAGACCAATCAGGTCGGCACCGACGAGTTCATGTCCTGGGCCAAGGCGCGCGGGGTGGAGCCGATGCTCGCCGTGAACCTCGGCACCGCCGGGGTGCTGGAGGCGGCGGCGTTGGTCGAGTACTGCAACGTCCCCGAGGGCACCGAGTGGTCCGAGCGCCGCCGCCGCAACGGCGCGCTCAAGCCGCACGAGGTCAAGCTGTGGTGCCTGGGCAACGAGATGGACGGCCCCTGGCAGACCGGACACACCACGGCCGAGCGGTACGGCGCGCTCGCCGCCGAGGCGGCGAAGGCGATGCGGCTGGTCGATCCGGACATCGAGCTGGTGGCCTGCGGCAGCTCCTCGCACGAGATGCCGACCTTCGGGTACTGGGAATCGACCGTCCTGGAGGCGGCGGGCGAACACGTCGACTACATCTCGATGCACGCCTACTACGAGGAGCACGACGGCGACCGCGCCAGCTTCCTGGCCTCCGGCGCGTCGATGGACTCGTTCATCGAGGACGTGGCCGCGACGATCGACGCGGTCGCGGCGCGGCGGCGCAGCAAGCGGTCCCGGAAGATCAACATCTCGTTCGACGAGTGGAACGTCTGGTACCAGAGCCGCTATCCGGGCAGCGAGGCCATGGAGATCGACATCGCCGGACCGCGCATCGAGGACCAGTACTCCGCGTTGGACGCGGTGGTGGTCGGCGACCTGCTCTCCAGCCTGATCAACCACAGCGACCGGGTGAAGATCGCGTGCCTGGCCCAGCTGGTCAACGTGATCGCCCCGATCATGACCGAGCCGGGCGGGGCGATCTGGCGCCAGCCGACGTTCCACCCGTTCGCGGCCGTGGCCTCCAGCGCCCGCGGCCACAGCCTGGTCACGCGGGTCAGCTCGGCCGAACTCGCGACGCGCCGATACGGCGATGTGCCCGCCGTCGCCGCGTCCGCCACGCACGACCCGACGACGGGTGATGTCGCCGTGTTCCTCACCAACCGGGCGGACCACGCCGTCACCGTCGACCTGAGACACCCCGGCTTCGATGGCTGGACGATCACGTCCGCCCGCCACATCGCCGCCGACGACCGCGGACCACGAAACCGCGAGACCGCACCGGACGTCAGCCTCACCCCGCTCGGCACGTCCAGCTCCGAAGATGCACGCAGCACCACGCTCGCCCTGCCGCCGCACAGCTGGACCGTCCTGCGGGCGGCCACCGCGAGCATCGACTGAACGTCACCCAGCGAGGTCAAGGGAGACCACTCATGACAGAGAACGAACTTCCCCCGCGCGGGCTCTCCCGGCGCGGCGCGCTCCAGCTACTCGGTTTCGCCGGCCTCGGCACTGCTGCGATCTCGGCTCTGAGTGCCTGCGCCCCCGGCGGCAGCTCGGGTAACACGAAGGCGCTCAGCGCCGTGCCGAGCAGCACCGCGGCCAAGGGCGAGGCGACACTCTGGTTCAACGACGACGACCTGCTGAAGGTCTTCAAGACCGTGGTTCCGTCGTTCAACGCCAAGTACCCGCAGGTCAAGCTAAACCTCGTCGGCGTCGACATCGGCACCAAGCTCGCGCCGACGCTCATCAGCGGCACCGGAGTGCCCGACGGCTCCTTCGCCGCCGACGGCGCGGTGGGCGCGCAGGCCGCCGAGCTCTACGACCTGACCAGCCTGATGAAGCCGTACGTCGCGGACACCGTCCAGTACAAGCTCGACGTCAACACGGTCGGCGGCAAGCTGGTAGGCATTCCCTGGGACACCGATCCGGGCCTGTTCTTCTACCGCGAGGACATCCTCTCCGCGGCCGGCGTGGACCCGGCGCAGCTGACCTCGTACGACGCGCTGCTGGACGCCGCCCGCGCGGTGAAGGGCAAGAACCCCAATGCCCGCCCGATCCCGCTCGAGCAGGACCCGAACCTCGGCATGCAGTGGCTGATGATGCTGGTCAGCCAGCAACAGGGCTCCGGGCTCGTCGACGCGCAGGGCAATCTGACCATTGACACCGACGCCTATCGCAATGCCCTGACCTGGATTAAGAAGGTGGCCGACGAGAATCTGGGCGCGCGCTGCAAGTTCGCCAGCACCGCGCAGATCGCGCTGGCCGACAACGGCACGATCAGCATCGTGCCGTGGGCGATCTGGTTCAACTTCCTGGTGCAGACGGCGCTGACCAAGAGCTCCGGCAAGTGGCGGGTCAGCCAGCTGCCCGCGTGGAAGTCCGGCGGCGCCCGGTCCGGCGTGATGGGCGGCAGCTCCTTCATCATCCCGGCCAAGGCAGCGCAGCCCCAGCTCGCCTGGCTGTTCTACGAGCACGCGATCTACAGCCCCGAGGGCATCAAGCAGGTCTTCGGCCCCAACACGGTCTACCCCAACGGCCTGAACACCGCGCTGCCGTCGGTCAAGAGCGCGCTGAGCGGCCCGTCCCTGTTCAACGCGCTGCCGCAGCTGGGCAAGACCTCGCTGTGGGACGTGGCCGCCCAGGCCTCGCTCGGCATCCCGGCCGGCTACCACGTGCCGACCTGGTTCAACCAGGCGGCCAATTACCTCGGCGCGAACCTCCAGCTGTTGATGGACGGCAAGATGTCGGTCGACGATGTGATCAAGCAGTCGGTGTCCGGCATCAAGACGAACCTCGTCCAGCGCGCGTAGTGAGGGCGGCATGTCTTTGCTCGAGTGGAACACCTCGGCGCCACGGACCGGTGAGCCGGCCCGTGGCACCAGGCCGCCGGCGTCCCGGTCCGCGCGGACCCGGCGCAGGCTGCCGCGCGACTGGTGGTGGGGCTACCTCTTCATCGCCCCGTTCTTCGTGATCTTCGCGGCGTTCAGCGCTTACCCGATGATCTACGCGCTGGAGCTGAGCTTCAGCGACTGGCACGGCGCGGGCCGGCTGCACTGGGTCGGCTTCGGCAACTACACCTACCTGCTGACCAATCCGCAGTTCTGGTCCTCGCTGGGCAACTCCGGCGTGATGTGGGTGCTCATCGTGCCGCTCCAGACGGTGCTCGCGGTCGCCGCGGCCAGCCTGCTGACCAGGGCCAGGCTGCGGTTCACCAAGTCGCTGCGCACGATCGTGATCATCCCGTACGTGACGCCGCTGGCCGCGATGGCCCAGGCGTTCATCCTGATCTTCGACAAGAACTTCGGGGTGCTCAACGCGATCCTGCGCTTCTTCGGGCTGCCCGCGGTCGGCTGGCTGACCACGACCAGCTGGGCCAAACCCTCCATCGCCCTGTTCATCCTGTGGAAGACCAGCGGCTTCGCGCTGATCATCATGCTGGCTGCGGTGCAGTCCATCCCCGAGCACCTCTACGAGGCCGCCGCGCTCGACGGCGCCGGCGCCCCGCGGATGTTCTGGTCGATCACCGTGCCGATGGTGCGCAGGCACATCGGCTTCTTCCTGGTGATCTCCACGCTCGGCATCTCGCAGATGTTCCTGGAGCCCTACGTGCTGACCCAGGGCGGTCCGTACAACAGCACCACCACCTCAGGGCTCTACCTCTACCAGCACATTCAGAACTCCGACCTGGGCACCGGCGCGGCGAACTCCTTCCTGCTCGTCGTCCTGGTCTTCCTGCTCTCGCTGATCGCCGTGCGGGTGCTGCGCTCGAAGGAGGAGCAGTGAGTAGCGCGTTGAGCGTCCCCTCGGTCCGGGCGCGCCGCACCGAGCCGGCGGTCCGCTTCCGCCGGGCCCTTGGCTACCTGGCGATGCTGCTCGCCGCCCTCGCCTTCCTCTACCCGATCTACTGGATGGTGACCTCGTCGCTCAAGCCGGGCGTGAGCATCCTGGACGACCCGCTCGGCTTCAACCCGGCGCAGGCGACGCTGCGCAACTGGACCGGGATGTTCGCGAACGTCCCGATCGTGCACGCATTCATCAATACGCTGATCGTGGTGGTGGTCAAGGGCGGCGTGCTGATGGTGTTCAGCCCGCTGGCCGGCTACGGCTTCGCGAAGTTCGACTTCCCGTTCAAGAACTTCCTGTTCGGGTTCGTCCTGCTCACCCTGATGCTGCCGACGCTGGTGCTGATCGTGCCGCTGCTGCTGGAGATGAGCCAGATCGGCTGGATCAACAGCTACCAGGCGCTCATCCTGCCCGGCGCGGTCGACGCGTTCAGCGTGTTCTGGATGCGGCAGACCATCGAGCAGATCCCTGACGAGCTGATCGACGCCGCGCGCATCGACGGCGCGGGACCGCTGCGGGTGTTCCGCTCGATCTGCGTCCCGGTGCTGCGCCCGGCCCTCGCGGCGCTCGCGGTGCTGTCGCTGTTCAACATCTACAACGATCTGGTCTGGCCGATCGTCGCGGTCAACGACCAGCGCCACGAGACCCTGGCCATCCTGCTCGCCAGCCTGACCTCGAACGTGAGCGGGGCGCAGGGCAGCACCAGCAGCGCGGACCTGTGGGGGCAGCTGATGGCGGCGTGCACGTTCGCGACGATCCCGACGATCCTGCTGTTCGTGTTCCTGCAGCGGCACTTCATCCGCGGCCTGCTCGCCGGGAGTTCCCGATGAGCGGTGCGGGCGGTGCCGGCGGTGTGGGCGGTGCGGCGGCTACGGCGAAGGTGTTCCTGCATCCGGCCTTCGTGGTCGGCGAGATCGACCGGCGTATCTTCGGCAGCTTCGTCGAGCACATGGGCCGCTGCGTGTACACGGGCATCTACGAGCCCACACACGCCACCGCGGACGCCGAAGGATTCCGCGGAGACGTCTCAGCCCTCGTCGACGAACTCGGGGTCACGCTGGTGCGCTACCCCGGCGGCAACTTCGTCTCCGGCTACGACTGGCGCGACGGCATCGGACCGGTCGCGGACCGACCCACCCGGCTGGACCTGGCCTGGCGGACCGCCGAGCCGAACACTGTCGGCACGGACGAATTCCTGCGCTGGGCGGCCCGCCGCGGGCTCGACCCGATTATGGCGGTCAATCTCGGCACCGCCGGCGTGCGCGAGGCCGCCGAGCTCGTCGAGTACTGCAACGTGGCGAGCGGCACCACTCTCGCCGATCTGCGTGCGTCCTATGGGACCCCGGCCCCACACGCGGTGCGCACGTGGTGCTTGGGCAACGAGATGGACGGCGACTGGCAGATCGGGCACACCACGGCGGAGCAGTACGGCCGGCGCGCCGCCGAAGCGGGCAAGGCGATGCGCATGGTCGATCCCGAAATCGAACTAGTCGCCTGCGGATCCTCCTCGCGGGAGATGCCGACGTTCGGCCGGTGGGAGGACACCGTCGCCGAACTGACCCTCGACGTCGTCGACTACCTGTCGATGCACGCGTACTACGACGGAACCCAGGCGCGCCGCGACTATCTCGTCTCCGGGCACCGCCTGCACCGGTTCATCGAGGACGTCGTCGCGACCGTGGACGCCGTCGCGGCACGCCGAGGCTCCGGGCGCAGGCTCCAGATCGCCCTGGACGAGTGGAACGTCTGGTCGTCCGCGGCCGACGTCTCCCCGGCCGGCCTCGCCCGCGACCTCTCGCTGACCCCGCCGCGGATCACCGAGGACCCCTATCAGAGCCTGGACGCGGTCGTGCTCGGCGACCTGCTCATCAGCATCCTCAATCACGCCGACCGGGTCAAGATCGCCTGCCTGTCGCTGCTGGTCAACGTCAGCGCACCGATCCTGACCGAGCCGGACGGACCGGTCACCCGCCAGACCACCTTCCACCCGTTCGCCGCCACGGCCCGCCTGGCCACCGGAACCGCGCTGCGCACGGCGGTGGAGTGCGCGCCGCTGACCACCGACCGCCACGGCACGGTGCCCTCCGTGGCCGCCGCCGCGACCCTCGACCGCGCGGCGGGGCGAGCCGCGGTGTTCCTCGCCAACCGCGGGCCGAATCCCGCCGAAGTCACGATCGATCACCAAGCGTTCGGCGATTGCACGCTGCTCGCGGCCCGCACCCTCACCGCGCACGACGCGGACGAACTGCGGTCCATCGACGGGACACTCGTCGAACTCAAGCGGATCGAGACCCGAAACCGCGCCACGACTGCGGTGCTCCCCGCCGAGTCGTGGTCCGTGATCGAACTGGAAACGCGTAACGCTTGACCGTAGTCCGGTAAAGGCCAGCTACTGTTTGCGGAACGTGCACGTATCGTAGTTGTCGGGATAGCGGCACAGCAGGATCGGGGACGACACACTGCCCTCGACGAGCAGGCTCACCTGCGGCCTCGGATCCTCAGGCGTGGCGAGGTCCGGGAAGAACAACTCGATGTACCCGTCTGTCTGCCCGTCGATGGTCCAGTATCCGTGCCCGTTCGCCGGGGGATTCTGCATCGTGCGGGCATCGAAGATGTTCGGCATGTCGACGAACTTGAAGTCACCGCCGACGCTGTCGTTGAAGGCGTTCTGGCTCGTGATGTGGGAGGGCGAGAAGACGATCATCGCGCCAGCCTTGTCCTTCCAGGTGCCGGTCAGCGAGAGCTGCCGAAGCTGGTCGGCCTTGAGTAACTGAAGCGGCTTGTCGACGGCCCGCAGAACCACGATGCTGACGACCCCCAGCACAAGACCCGCACCCGCGATTCCGGCGAACCAGGCGAGTCCACGCGCTAGACGCGCCCGCCGCCGAATCGTGCCCGTGCCCGTGTTCGTGTCAGTCGCCATCGTCATCCTCGCCACCGCCGGCCGGACCTACCGGCCGGGAGTACCGTGCGCCCCGTGTGTGTATCAGAGGACGCACAATACTCCCGGCCGGTTTCCGGCGATCGCGCTTGCGAAAGCGCCGACGGCGCCAATCGAGCCGAGCAGTATGCGCGCAGCGGACGGGACGGCCGATCTGTAGGGAAGAAGGGGGCGCAGCTGACCGGCCGGCCGTAGGCTGATGGCGAGCGGCGAGAACGCAGCGCGCTGATTCCGAAGGGGAAGTCGTGACCCAACGCCCCAGCTGGGCGCCGGACGAGGTGGACATCGAGCGGCCGGCTCCAGCCCGTATGTACGACTACTACCTGGGCGGAAGCCACAACTTCGCGGCCGATCGGGAGCTGGCCGAACAGGCGATGGCGGTCTGGCCGGACTCGCCGCACATCGCGCGGGCCAACCGGGCGTTCCTGCGCCGCGCCGTCGCCTTCGCGGTCGAGCAGGGAGTCAGCCAGTTCCTCGACCTGGGCGCTGGAATTCCGACAGTCGGCAACACGCACGAGGTGGCTGCGCGGCTCGCCCCGCAGGCGCGCACCGTGTATGTAGACAACGACCTGGTCGCGGTCGCGCACAGCCGCAGCCTGCTCGACGGGGTCGCCAACACCATGGTCGTGCACGCGGACCTGCGCGATGCCGACTTCGTGCTGGAGCAGGCGCGCGGCCTGCTGGACTTCTCCCAGCCGGTCGCGGTGTTGACGTTCGCGGTGCTGCACTTCGTGCCGGACGAGGACGACCCGGCCGCGGTCGTCGACGCCTACCGGCGCGCGACCGTGCCCGGCTCGCTGCTCGCGCTAACGCACGCCACCGACGACTTTCAACCCGAGCGGCTGCGCGACATGGAGAACGTCTATCGCAGCGCCAGCGCCGGGTTGACCGGTCGCAGCCACGCCCAGATCACCGCGCTGCTGCCCGGGTACGAACTGGTTCCACCCGGCCTGGTCTGCATGATCCACTGGCGGCCGGATCCCGACGCCGGGCCCGATCCGCTCGACGGCGATGTCAGCCGCTACTCGGCGTACGCCGCGGTCGCCGTTCGCAAATAGGGCTCGGCTTCTTTCCCGCAGGATGACGGTCTGAGGCGCCTCGACGCGCCGCGGAACTCAATCCGCGGCGCGTCGAGGTGTGCGCATGGTGCGTCAGCGCAGGTGCGCCTCGATCGCCTCGATGATGCGCGGGCGCAGTTCCGAGGCCTGGATGACGGCGTCGACCGAGCCGACTCGCACGGCGCGCTGAATGTCGTGCACGCGGTCGAATTCGGCGGCGACTTCGCCGAGCTTCTCGGCGCGTACGGTGGCGCGCAGCTCGTCCAGCTCGGCGGTCAGGGCGGCGCGCTCGGCGCCGGTGGCGGCGGTGATGCGGGCCTCCAGCTCGCGTAGCCGTGGGTCGTTGGCGGTGCGGGTGTTGACCTCGCCGGAGAAGACCACGGCGGCGGCGGGGGCGCCGCCGAGCACGGAGGCATAGGAGCCGTCGATGGCCAGGACGGTCATGTTCGGGTTCAGGGCCTTGGAGAAGACCACGAACGCGCCGCCGTGGTAGCGGGAGATCACGCAGAAGACGATCGGGCCGCGGAAGTTCACGATCGCGCGGCCGATCTCCGCGCCGTACTCCAGCTGGAGCTTGCGCATCGACTCCGGGGAGCCGTCGAAGCCGGAGAGGTTGGCCAGTACCACCAGGGGCCGGTTGCCGCTGGCCGCGTTGATGGCGCGGGCCGCCTTCTTCGAGGACTGGGGGAACAGCGTGCCGGCGGTGTAAGTGTCTGGTCCGTCGGTGGGCGGGAAGCCGCGGCGCGGCACCGGCCGCGATTCGATGCCCAGCAGGCAGACCGGCATGCCGCCGAGGTGCACGTCCTGCACCGCCGCGGTGTCCGCGTCGGCCATGCCGGCCCAGCGCTCGAGCACCGGGTGGTCCTGGTCGGAGAGCGCGCGCATGACGGTGCGGATGTCGAAGGGCTTCTTGCGGTCGGGGTTGGCGGTGGGGGAGAAGATCTCGCCGACGGTAGTGAAGTCGCTGCCCTCGATGACGTGAGGGAAGCTGGAGACGTCGCGGTCGCGCGGGTCGCTGGTGGTGGCCCGGCGGGGCGCTTGGTCGCCGGGGGCGATGTAGGTGTGGTCGTAGTGCGCCATCAGGACGTCGCGTGCGGCGGTCAGGTTCGGTGCCCAGTACTGCGCCTGGCCGTTGGGGCCCATCACGCGGTCGTAGCCGCCGATGCCGAAGTTGTCCTCGGCCGACACGCCGCCGGAGAAGTCCAGAGAGTGTTTGCCGGTCAGCACCATCGCGGAGTCCGGGGTCATCACCAGGATGCCCTTGGTGTGCATGAGCATCGTGGCCTCGGCGTTCCAGTACGGCTGCGCGCCGACGTTGATGCCGGCCACCACGATGTTGATCTCGCCGCCGTCCTGGGTGAACTGCACGATCCGCTTGAGCGCGGCTGCCACCCAGTCCATGTTCTCGGTGCCGGACTCCATGGAGATGCGGGCGCCGGCGGAAAGCGCGTACCACTCCAGGGGCACCTGCATCCGTTCGGCCAGGTCGAGGGCGGCGATGACGCGACGGCATTCGGGTTCGGACAGCGCGCCGAGTGCCTTGGTCGGGTCCCCGAGCAGGACGACGCGGGTGACGCCCTGCGGGTGCAGGGCGGTGGGGGTGGTGACCAGGCCGGCGACGATCGCCGCCGAGTTGAGTCCCTTGGGGCGGTTGACCGGGACCAGTTCATGGGCCTCGTTGAGATCGTGCTCGACGAAGGTGCCGAGCATCCCAGTCAGCTCGTAGGGGTAGACCGTGTTGCGGCTGGCCGCGCGCAACACCTTCTGCCGATACGCATCCAACGGCTCGATCAGTTCGTCCGAGGGCTCGCCGATGGTCAGATGGCTGCCGCCGGCGACGTCGAAGGAGACGCGCATCGCGACCTTCTCCAGCGCCCCGGTCTCCGGGTCGCGCTGCCGGCCGATCAGCAGGATCTCCTCGAGCCCGGCGCCCGCGGTGGTCGGCAGCACGCGCGCGGCGATCGTGTCCAGCTCGGCGCGGGTGATCGTGCTCGGCGGCCACACGTAGAGCACGATCCGGTTGGTGGGGAACCGGTTCTTCTCCGGACGCCGCGAATGCGCGCGGCGGATCGAGTCGACACAGGCGGCCATGGTGTCCTCCGCCGTCGGCAGCGCTACCAGCCTGCCGTCGTGGTCGCGCAGCTCGGTCAGGTCACGCACCTGCGCGAACGCGACCAGCCTGTCGTCCGCCGGGTCGTTCTTCGCGACGCATCGGAAGAGGTAGACCTCTTCGTCCGAGGAGGGCAGCCGGGTCAGGTCGAAGTTGCGCAGCCGCTCCAGCTGCATCCGCTGCGCGATGTACGGGTGCAGGCCGCGGATCAGCCGCTCCTCGCTCATACCCGCGTCTGAACCCGAAGGCCGGAAGGTGAAGTGATGGTGCATCACCGCGCGGCCGCTGCCCGCGACGGTCATGGTGACCCTGCGGACCTGGCTCGGCAAGGGCTGCGCGTTGAGAACCTCGTGCAGCGCGGCAGCCATCGCGTCGAAGCCCTCCGGCTGCTTCTCCCAGGCGAGGTAGACGTCCGCGTCGACCTCGTCGGCGGCGCCGCTCGCGACTTCGGCCAGACCGCGCAGCGCGGCGCCGAGCGAGTCGAAGCCGATGGCGGTGGAGACCAGGCGGGATCCGGCGCGCTCGGCGACGACGAACCGGCAGTCCGCGGCGTCGACCGTGCGCACGTGTACCAGGCCCTTGTTGCCGTAGTAGCGGCGGGTCAACACCTCCAGCATCGGCGCGTGGTCGAACCCGTTGCGGCCGAGCCGCTGGCCGAGCAGCCGCACCAGCGGCTCGGTGCTGCCGACCATCGCGGCGATGTGCTCGGCGCGGTCCGGGGCATCCGGGTGCTCGTCGAGGTAGTGCAGGTGCTTGCGGACCTCGACGTAGACGCGGGCGCGGTTGCGGCGCAGCAGCGGCTGGCCGAGCCAGGCGAACACGATGCCGCGGGCGAGGTCGGCCACCACCGGGAAACGGACCTGGGTGGCGGCGATCAGCCGCTCCAAGGCGAGGCCCACCGGCTCGCGCAGCGCCTCGCCGGGCGGCGCCTCGCGCAGCCACTCGCGCAGCAGCGTCACCACCACGGTGGCGTCGGACGTGCCGCGCTGCAGCGCCAGGAAGATCCGGAACACGGCCTCTTCCAGCTCCGGCGTGCGGTCCAGCCCGGTGACGCCGTAGTGCCCAAGCGCCTTCGCCAGCTTCGCCTGGAACGAGGCCGGCAGCCCGGCGCGGTCGACATCAAGGCTCTGCAG
>Ga0070739_10004038_pt1 | contig 17775 bp, 16 predicted proteins | sample Coa_R1_7_FD_66445 | JGI IMG/M metagenome (GOLD analysis project Ga0070739, IMG submission 66445) | Surface soil microbial communities from Centralia Pennsylvania, which are recovering from an underground coalmine fire - Coalmine... | ecosystem: Environmental > Terrestrial > Soil > Unclassified ... | reverse complement strand
GGAAAAAACGCGCCGGCCTCAACACCTGGGGCTGGTACTTCAGCGTGGACGAAACGCGCGATCTGATCTATCTGCCCATCGGCAGCCCGGCCGGCAATTATTGGGGCGGCGACCGCCCGGGCGCGAACCTGTATGGCAACTCCGTCGTTGCCGTCGATTCCCACGGCAAATATAAATGGCATTTCCAGATTGTGCATCACGATCTGTGGGACACCGACCTGCCTCCGGCCCCCAGTCTGATCGATATCACCCGCAACGGGCGGCGCGTACCCATTGCCGCTGCCATTGGCAAGAGCGCCTGGATGTTTATCCTCGACCGCACCAACGGCAAGCCGGTGTTCGGCGTCGAGGAGCGCCCCGTTCCCAAGGGCGACGTGCCCGGCGAATGGTACTCGCCCACCCAGCCCTTCCCGCGGAAGCCCCCCGCGCTCGCGCGAACCAGCTTCAAAAAAGAAGACATGGTCACTGCCGAGGACACCACGCCCGAGCACGCCAAGGCCTGCCAGGATCTGTGGGAGAAAGCCGGCGGATTCTATAACGCCGGTCCGTTCACGCCCTTCCTGTTCCACGAGGCCGGTGCGCCGCCGAAAAGCACCCTGCAATTTCCCGGCAATGGCGGCCCCAACTGGGGCGGCACGGCGGCCGACCCCACCACCGGCTATGTCTACGTGCAGACGCACGACGCGGCCCTCAGCGGCTGGATCGAGAAGAAGGTCGAGGGCGGCAATTACGGCAGCGGCAACGGCTCGCCTCAGCCCTATGACCGTGGCAGCATCAACGGCCCCGGTCCTTATAACGGGTTCACCGCGCTCGGCATGCCCTGCCAGAAACCGCCCTGGAGCCGGCTGTTCGCCGTGAACGCCAACACCGGCGAGATCGCCTGGCAAACCGTGCTCGGCATCAATGAGAAGCTGCCCCCCGGCAAGCAGCATGTCGGCGGCAGCGGTAGCGCCGGGCCGACCGTGACCGCCGGCGGCCTGGTGTTCGTCGGCGCCACCACCGACGCGCGCTTCCGCGCCTTCGACTCGAAAACCGGCAAAGAGCTCTGGACTTACAAAATGGAGAAAAACGGCAACGCCAACCCGGCCGTCTATCAGGGGCGCGACGGAAAAGAGTACGTGGCCATCGTCGCCACCGATACGGTCAACGTCTTCGCCCTGCCGTAGCCTTGACTGAGCCTCACTTCAGCTCGATCTGAATCTCCACGGCCCTCTTCGGCCCGATATTTTCCGTCTGGTGCTTCATGAAATCCCGCCAGGCGACCTCGCCCGGCCGCCGCGGATTATCCACCCGCCTGCCGTCGGCTAGCGCCATGGTGGTGTGCAGTTCCGTCAGGTACACCACCACGTAATGCGGATGCTCGTGCATCGGGCTTTTCAGGTGGGGCTCCAGAATGGTGCGCAGGATGCGCACCCTGTCGTTTTCGAAGTCCACCAGATGGTGATCCGGATCCAGCTTCACGGGGTCCAGCTTCACCGTCTCCGCCGGTTCCGGCGCGCCCGGCTTCAGTTCCACCATGATTGCCTCCAGCGGATGATCGGAGGCGTTTTCTTCCATGTGCCGTACCGGCGGATTGAACGCCGTCTCCCCTGCCTTGTGGATCACTTCCGTCACCTTGCCGTCGGACGACGTCACCCGCTCATGCAGATCGGTGAGGAACACGAGCGCCGCCGCCGGATGCTCGTGCATCGCGATCCTGGCGTGCGGAGCATGCTTGATCCGCAGCACCCGCACCCACTGGTTCTCCAGCTCCACTTGGTAATCCGAAGGGCTCACCTTCACCGCGTCCTGCCCGGCCGCTGATGCGGCCCACAGAACGCCGAACCCAATCACGCTCCAATAAATCCGCCGATGCATACCCGTCTATGCTATCTCGACTTCATTGGTCCTCCGTCTGGCTTGCCTCCCTCATCTCTCGGCGCGGCGGAAGCCGGAGGAAACGGCCCCCCGCCGCTTCACCCAAACCGGTTCGTTTGTTAGAATTTTCCCCATGCGAAGAACGCTTTTGGTCCGCTTGTCCGCGGGGATAATCGCGTGCCTGGGCGCCTGGGTTGCCTACACCCAGAACCAGTCCCCGCCCCAGCCTTCGAAAGTCAACAAAATCGCGAACGACCTGTACGAACTCGAGGGCGACGGCGGCAACGTCGCCGTGTATCTCACCGACGAAGGCGTCATCGTCATCGATGACAAGTTCGAGCGCAACTATGACGACATCATGGCCAGCATCAAGAAGCTGACCGACAAGCCCGTGAAGTATGTCCTCAACACGCATCAGCACGGCGATCACACCGGCAGCAACAACCGGATGATGGCCGCCGGCGTGGTGGTCATCGCGCACAAGAACGCGCGCATCAACATGGTCGCCGGCAAGCAGCCCGGCGCGCCGCAGATCAGCTTCGCCGATCAGGAACAGTTGTTTCTTGGAGGCAAGGAAGTCGATGCCTTCTATTTCGGCCGCGGCCACACCAACGGAGACGTCGTGATCCTCTTCCCCGCTCTCCGCGTTCTGCACACGGGCGATCTGTTCACCACCAATGGCAAGGGCAATGTCGCTCCGTTTGTCGATTACAACGGCGGTGGCAGCGCGGCCGAATGGACCAAAACCCTGGATGGCGTCCTCAAGCTGGAATTCGATACCGTCATTCCCGGCCACGGGCCGGTCTCCAAGCGCGCCGACCTCGAAAAGTACCGTGCTGGCTTCGAGAAAATGCAGTCCAATATCCGCAACATGTCGCGCCAGGGCAAGAGCAAGGAGGAAGTGCTCAAAATGCTGGTGGCCGATTTCGGCTGGGGTTCCACAGGGCTGGGCGTCAACTCGCTCGACCGGATGATGACCGAGCTCAAATAGTCCCGCGCATGAAGCTTTATCTCAAACCCACCTGAACTTCCTGCCGCAACGCGAGGAGTTTCCTCCGCGCCCAAGGCGCCAGTTATGAGGAAGTCGATCTGACCCGGGGCCTCTCCGAGGCCGATCTCGATGCCCTCATCGGCAGCCGCGATTACAAGGAGTTCCTGAACCCGCGCAACGAGCTGTTCCGCGAAAAGAACATGAAGGAAAAACCGCCGTCGCGCAAGGAGGCCATCCGCCTCCTGTCGAAACATCCGAACCTGATCCGCCGCCCGATTCTGGTCAAGGGCGATCAGATCCTGCTCGGGTGGAATGAGGAACAGTGGAAGAAGGCTTTATGAGACGCCTGGAGCGCGCCTCGGGGCGATCTCCTCGAAATTCGGTATCGACTCTCATTGCGTCCATCCGGCCGCCAGGTCGCCTTCGGCGGACCAGTACAGCGCGTTAAAAAACAGGGGCAGCGTGGCGTGGCTCTGCGCGCGGTGCTGCGGCCGGATCCCGAACAGCGCCACCTTGCCCGGATTCATCTCCACCGCCACCACCGCCGCACGGCCCAGCATATGGTCCTCGCCATGCAGCCATCCCGAGGCCCTTACCCCCCTGTTCGGATAGCGGGCGACCACCCTCGTCTTCTGCGCGGTGAAGCCTTCGGTCACCTGAAAAATCGGTGAGTTGGTATAAAACCCGAACGTATCCGCGGCCAAACCCCAACCCAGGGGATGCGCAGTATCGATCTGCAAATTCACGATCGTGCCCGGCCCGTCGTGCTGCTCCTCCAGCAGCGTGCGCTTGAGGTCCTTCACCGGAAGCGGGAAAGAATCCACCACCAGACTCGACGCTTCGCCCAGCGCGATCAGCGTTCCGCCCTGCTCGACAAACTCGCGCAAGGCCTGCAACCCGCGCGAGCCGAGTCCGCCCCGGAACTCGCGCGGCAAGGCCTCTGTTTCCTGCCCTTCCATCAGGCTCGTCTTGGTCTGGTCCGGCAGTACGATCGCGTCGAATTTCGCGCGCAGGCCGCCCGCCTGCACGTCTGCGTTATGGAGCGTCGAATAGGAAAATCCGTAATGCTCCAGTACCCACCGCGTCCATCCTTCATCGATGTTTGCGGTCCAGGATTGATACAGCCCGATGCGCGGCGCCCGCAGCGGCGTCCCGGCCTCCGCGCCGGCGCCAGCGGCGTTTCGCAGCGTCACTTCGAATCCGCGCGTGGCTTGCTCCCATGCGTCTGGCGAGGCGTGCGCCAGCGCCCAATCCCCCGCGATGCTCACCGCCGCGCCCGAGCGCAGCAGCCGGTTCACGATCAGCGCGCTCTGGGGGCCCGTGTACGGGAAGCGAATCCCGTTGGCGATCCTCTCGGCGATGAACGTCCGCTTCGGCGGCGATGTGACCGGATCGAGGCCCAGTCCCGCTGGCAGCGGCTCGCGCGCGAACTCCGTCCGTACGCCGAACTGCATCCCCAAGGACCACGCGGAAACATCGTAGGTGTTGTCCCCCGACACTAGCGAAGTCTTCGCGTCGGGATAGTTCTGCACTTCCAGCAGGTCCTTCGCATATCGCCCGAACACTTGGGCAAAGGGCACGACGTAGGTTCCCGCCGCCCACTTTGCGCCATGCAGCGAGAACTCCTGCCGGGCCCGGTACACTTCCACGCCTCCGAGCATCAGCTTCTCCACCAATTCCGCCGCTTCGTTCGAATCCCTCTGCCCGGCCAGGGGAATCAGCGCCGCATACTCCGGGTCCGGATCGCCAAAGCCGAGCGTTCCGCTGGCTCCTGCCTCCACCGTGCTTCGATTCACTTCATAAATCTGGCGCAGCAGGGTCTCGCGATTGTCAGCCGCGGCCCCCAGGAGCGCCATCGTGGAGATCAGCTCATAATCGACGATGTCGCGCAGCCGCCAGGTTCCCCCCAGCCACGGCCTCGGATAATCGCTCCGGGAGATTGTGTCCCGCGGCGGCGGCAGCGGTACATCGGGCCCCGGTTGCGATGGGGGCGCCATAAGGACCGGAGCGCCCGAGCCCGCCCCGGCGCGCGCCGGCGAAGCCATCTGCTGCGTCACCGGGCTCGCGATGCGTGCGTTGGCCACCTCCGTCAGCAGACCCACCTGATTGTGCCACCAACCGGCCCATGCCATCGCGCCTTCCCAGTTGCTGACGTAGTTGGAATGGTGCAGGATGCCGTTCTTGCCCGCAGCTTCGAGCGCCCCGGCCTGAATTTGGCCGAGGATCGTGTTCCACCGGTAGATCAGCGGGTGCACGTTGGGGTTGATCGGGTCGCTGGAGGGCATCGTGAAGATGCGCGCCCCGGTGGCCGCCTGCTGGTGCTCGTCGAGCCAAACCGCCGGGAACCAGTCGTGCCACAGCACGTCCGCCGCGATCTGGCTTTCGCGCTGCGAGAGCAGGAACATGTCGCGATTGATGTCGTGCCCGGCGTAAGGATGATAGAGCCACGGCGGGCTCACGCCTTCAAATGGCGTGCCGACGTATTTGTTGTACCAGCCGGTGACCAGCATCTGGCCGTCCGGATTCGCGCACGGCGCCAGCAGCACGATCACGTTGTTGAGAATCGTGCGCACCTCCGGTGAATCTTCGGTGGCCAGCCGGTAGGCCAGCTCGATCGCCATCTGCGACGCACCGATTTCGGTGGAGTGCACGCTGTTGGTGATGAACACCACGGCTTTGCCCTCGCGGAAGATCTGCTCTCGCTGCTCCGGTGTGGGCGCGCCGCCCTGGAAGTACAGCTTGCGTTCCAGGCCGCGGAGATGATCCAGGTTGGCGATGTTCGCCGCCGAGGAAATCTCCAGCATCACGTACCGGTTCCCGCCCGTGGTCAGACCCAGGTTGCGAAACCGCACCCGCGGATTCCGCGCCGCGAGCTTCTCCAGATACTCGGCTGCCTGGTCATAGCGGACCAGTTTCTTGTCCGCGCCGATCGGGAAGCCGAAGTACTGTTCGGGTGAGGCCCTTTCCTGCGCATGCGCCAGCAGGATCAAGGCGGCAAGAATCGCCAGGACATTCCGCACCATGGCTCGACAATAGCACCGTCTAAGGAAGCGCCGCGCTGACGGTTTCCGACGGCGCGCTCTCATTTCCGAGCAGATCCACCGCCGAGACCTGATAGCGGTACCTCTCCCCCGGCTTCACATTTGTGTCGCTGAACACCGGCGCCTCGATCAGCATGGCGATTTTCTCGAACGCGCCCGCCCCTTCCGCCCGATAGACGTTGTAGCCCCGGAAATCGGGCTCGGTATTGCGCACCCAGGCAAGTTCGATGGTGCGGACGCCTGCCGTCGCCGTGAGTCCTTCGGGAACGGCGGGCGGAAATACGTCCTCCGGCGTGATGGAAACCGCATCGGAAACCACGCTCTGGCGCGATGCGCCGTCCACCGCCTGCACCAGGTAGCGGTACGCCGTGCCGAACTGCGCCGAGGCATCCAAGTATTTGGGCTGGTCGCTTTCGCCGATCTGCGCTGGTTCCGCATTCCCCGAGGCGCGGAAAATCCGGTACTTCGGACCCGAGCCGGTCCAGGTGAGCCGCACGCCGTCCTTGGTGTTTTCGGGCTTCAGTCCAGCGGGCTTGGCCAGCGGCGGGCCTATCGTGAACGTCACCACGTTCGACAACTCCGAGGTCTTGCCCTTGGGTCCGGTGGCGCGCACCGCGAAGGTGACGGTTTGACCGGCAAAATCGCGCGCGGCGATCTGATCGAAGGCCACCGGCCCGGGCGCGGTCACCGGCACGGCGTAGCGCCTGGCGGTGGGAGCCCACGTCCGCGTATCAAAGGGTGAGTTGGGCGGCGCGGCCAGCACCTCCACCGAACGCAGGGACTTGAGCGGCAGCCCTTCGGTGGTCAGCGCCGGAATGGTGAACTCCAGCAGAATGGCATCGCCATATTCCGCCCCGCGAAGATCAGCCACCGCCTGCGGAATGTCCAGCGCCGGAGGCAGCGGGCTCCCGATATAGCCGCAGCCCGCGCACAGCAGCGCCAGGCCCAAGCACCCTCTCACAGAATGTACCGGCTGAGATCCTGATCCTTCACAATGTCGGCGAGCTGCTTGCGCACGTACGCCGCGTCCACCTTCACCGTCTTCTTCTTCAGGTCCGGCCCGTCGAAGGAGACATCTTCGAGCAGTTTTTCCAGGATTGTGTGCAGGCGCCGCGCCCCGATGTTCTCCGCCGATTCATTCACCCGCGCGGCGAAGCGGGAAATCTCTTCGAGCGCGTCCTCGGTGAAGCTCAGCCGGATGCCTTCGGTATCGAGCAGCGCCTGATACTGCTTGATCAGCGCGTTTTTGGGCTCTTTCAAAATGCGGATGAAGTCGGCTTCGCTGAGCGATTTCAGCTCCACGCGGATCGGGAAGCGGCCTTGCAGTTCGGGGATCAGGTCGCTGGGCTTGGAAACGTGGAACGCCCCCGCGGCGATGAACAGGATGTAGTCCGTGCGCACGAAGCCGTAGCGCGTATTGACGGTGGTGCCTTCGACGATGGGCAGAATGTCGCGCTGCACGCCTTCGCGGCTTACATCGGGGCCATGGCCGCCTTCCCGCCCGGCGATTTTATCGACTTCGTCGAGGAAGATGATGCCGCTGCGCTCCACCCGCTCGATGGCCACACGCGTCACCTGGTCCATGTCCACCAGCTTTTGCTCTTCTTCCTGGATCAGGTAATCGATGGCCTCTCCCACGCGCATTTTGCGCTTGCGGGTGCGGCCCGCGAACAGCCCCGGCAGGATGTCCTTGAGGTTGATATCCATCTCCTCGATGCCGGTGTTGGTCGAGACCTCGAACGTCGGCCCGCGCTCTTTGACATCGACTTCCACCATCCGGTCGTCGAGCTTGCCGCTGCGCAGGCGCTCCCGAAGTTTCTCGCGGGTGCGCTCCGTGCTCTCAGTCGGCTCGGGCTGGGCCGGCATCAGCAGATCCAGCAGGCGCTCTTCCGCGTTGCGCTCGGCGCGCTCGCCCACCTCGTTCAGGCGCTCCTCGCGGACCATGTCGATGGCGATCTCCACCAGGTCGCGGATCATGGACTCGACATCGCGGCCCACGTAGCCGACCTCGGTAAACTTGCTGGCCTCGACCTTCAGAAAGGGGGAATTGGCGAGCTTGGCGAGCCGCCGCGCCAACTCCGTCTTGCCCACTCCCGTCGGCCCGATCATGAGAATGTTCTTGGGCATGACCTCGTCGGCCATTTCCGGGTCCAGCTTCTGGCGGCGGATGCGGTTCCGCAGGGCGATGGCGACAGCGCGTTTAGCCTCGCTCTGCCCGATCACATACTTGTCCAGCTCGCGCACGATCTCGCGCGGGGTCAGCTCATCCAGAACCGGCGTGTCTTCGGCGGCTTGCGCGGGAAGATAAATCACCATCAGCCCAACTCCTCGTAGGCGACGCTCTCGTTGGTGTAGATGCAGATTTTGCCGGCGATCGCCATGGATTTTTCCACGATCTCGCGGGCCGGCAATTTAGTGTTTTCAAAAAGCGCCGTGGCGGCGGCCTTGGCGTACGCTCCGCCCGATCCGATGGCCGCGATGCCGTCATCGGGTTCGATCACATCGCCATTACCGCTGACGATGTAAGTGTTGGTCGCGTCGGCCACAAGTAACAGGGCCTCCAGATGGCGCAGCATGCGGTCGGTTCGCCACTCCTTGGCGAGCTCCACCACGGAGCGGGAGAGGTTGCCATTATACTGCTCCAACTTGGCCTCGAAGCGGCCGAATAGGGCGAAGGCGTCCGCGGTGGCGCCCGCGAATCCGGCGATGATCTTTCCGTTGTAGAGGCGCCGCAGCTTCTTCGCCGAGGCCTTCAGAACCTCCGAGCCGAGAGTGACTTGGCCGTCGCCGGCCATCACCACCTTGCTGTCCCGGCGCACGCACAGAATCGTGGTGGAGTGGATTCGGGATCGGTTTTTCACAAAATTCCAGTGTGCCACACGGCGGCCGTAGAGCCGCTACCCGGTGAGAACCAGATTCCCGGAGCGATCCACCCGGTAGCTCCAGCCCGGCGGCGCGAGCGTCGTGGAGCCGTAGTCCAGAATCAAAGCCGGGCCGTGGCGGCGGGCTTCCCCGATCTGTTCGCGCCGCCAGACCTCGATGCTGCGCCATTTTCCCTCTACCCACACGCGGCGGATCTCCGGGTTCCCGGGCCGGCGCGGGGCGCGCCTGAGTTGTGGCTTGGGCAGAATCTTGCGCGCGCGGACCCGAATGGTCACCACTTCCACCTCCCGGTCCGGACTCGAGTAGCCATAGACGCGCTGGTGTTCGCGATGAAAGTCTCCGCCCCAGGGGACGTTCAGCTCATAGCTTTGGCCGCGGTAGCGCAGGTCGGCGCTGCGCTCGAGAGCGGCGCCCGGGGATTCGCGGCGCGCGCGGCGTTCGAGCCGGGCGTATTCATGTTCGACATTTTTTCGCCCAAGCACGCCCGCCGAATAATCGCGCACGGCATCCGCCATCAGCATCCCGAGCGCGGAAAGCGACCCGGCATACTCGGGCACGATCACCGTGCGTATGCCGAGCTCGCGTGCGATCTCGCAGGCGTGGAGGCCGCCGCAGCCGCCGAAGGCCACCAGGGCGAAGTCGCGGGGATCGTGGCCGCGCTCGACCGAGACAACGCGGATGGCGCGCTCCATGTTGGCATTGGCGACCTGGAGAATGCCCGCCGCCGCAGCCTCCCGGCTGAGCTTCAAGCGCCGCGCGATCTTGTCGACGGCCGCGGCGGCGCGCCCGCGATCAACGGGCATCGCGCCGCCGAGCAGAGATTCCATCCGCCCCAGGACCACGTGGGCGTCGGTGACTGTTGGCTCGGTTCCCGCCCCGTAACAGGCCGGGCCGGGATCGGCGCCGGCGCTCTCCGGACCCACGCGCAGGAGGCCTCCTTCGTCCACGCGCGCCAGCGATCCGCCGCCCGCGCCCACGGTGTGAATATCCAGCATCGGGATGCGGATGGGGAGGCCGTCCACGTAGGCCTCGGTGGTCTCGCGCGGCGCGCCGTCGCACAGGCTGACATCGGTGGAGGTGCCGCCCATGTCGAAGCCCAGCACCTTGCGGAATCCGCCGGCTCGCGCGGTCTCCAGCGCTCCCACGACTCCGCCCGCGGGCCCCGAGAGCACGGTGCGCACGGCATGGCGGCGCGCATCGCGCGCGAAAAGAAAGCCCCCGTTGGATTGCAGGATGGCGATGCGAAACTGCCGCACGCGCTCCAGTTCGCCGAGGTATGCCTCCATCAGCGGTCCGACGTAGGCGTTAACGACCGTGGTGGAGCTGCGCTCATATTCGCGGAACTCCGGGCTGATTTCGTGCGAGACGCTGAGGTACATGCCTTCGCGCGCGAGCGCTCTCGCCACCGAGCGCTCATTGGCGGCGTTCTGATAGGAGTGCAAAAAGCAGATGGCGATGGCCTGGGCGCCGCAGCGGCGCACCAGCCCGGCCAGCGCTTCCAGTTCCGCTTCCGACGGCGCCCGGGCGACGCGCCCGTCCTCGTGGACGCGCTCGTGGACGCCGAAGCACAACGGGCGCTGGACCAGGAGCCGCCGCGGCGCGGGGGTCAGATTGTAGAGCTCGGCCCGGTTCTGGCGGCCGATTTCGAGCAGGTCCTCGAAGCCGGCGGTGGTGACGAAGGCGGTCTTCGTGCCCTTGCGCTCCAGCAGTGCGTTGGTGGCCACAGTGGAACCGTGCACTACGTCCGCGCGCCTGGAGCCGGCCGCGCGCGCCAGTCCCGCCAGGATCACCCGCGCGGGGTTCTTCGGATCGGAGCGCAGCTTGAAGGTTTCCAGACGGCCGTCCTCGTGAAGTACCACGAAATCGGTGAAGGTGCCGCCTGCATCGACGCCGATGCGCACGCTACCGGGCGTCGTCCTGGCAGATGTATTCGAACATCTCTCCGCCGTCGATCCACTTGGAGTTGGTCTTTTCGGTGATCTGCCACTTGAGCGACCACGGCTTGGTGTAGGCGCCGGGGTCGTCCACTGTGGCTTCGTAGACCAGCGACCGCAGGGTGGGGCGTGAGATGCGCTCGGTCAGGTGCAATTGAGTGGTGGTGGGGAACGCGCCGGCAATCCACTGCTTCTCATTGAACCCCACCGTGTCGATCACCAGCGTGTCGCCGTCCCAACGGCCCACGGAATGGCCCAGAAAGGTGGGGCGCACGCCGGGGCCGGAAGGGTGCGGGCGTCCGTCCATATAAACCACACGCCAGGAATGCGCGCCGGCGATGTCGAGAATGTAGATGGCCTTTTGCTCCGGGATTTCGACGATCTCAAAGCCGGGCGCGTTGAAGAACGAAGGCCCGCCCGAAGGCTTGCAGTTGACCAGCGGCGGATACAGATCGGCCTTGCCCCGCCGGAAGTCGTACAGCGCTTTGGACCACGGCAGGAAGGGCACATCGGCTTCGCGAGGCATGCCTCCGAGGCCGGGGCGGACTTCCCAGTAACCCTTGTGCTCCGGAGTGGAGCCGAGGTTGACGTGGCCGTCGGGCCAGCGCGGCGCCGGTTCGACGGCGGCAGAGGGTTTTTCCGCCGCGCCTCGTTCGCCGCCGCGGCCTTGTCCCCAGGCGAGCGCGCCCAGGCAGAACAGCGTGAAACAGAGCGGCCGCATATCAGCGGGTGGGGAGCTTGGCGCCGTCGGCGGTGATCAGCGTGGTGGTCTGCATGGCGCCCACCCAGTTGTTGCGCGCGTCTTTCGCCATCGCCGCGCCTTCGATGGTGATCTTCTCCCCGATCTTCACTGTCTCCTTCTTCCAGCCGCCGCGCACCAGCGCGTAGGGCGGCCCAAGCTCGAAGCGGATATCGCGCACGTTGCCGCTGTCATCCTTGGTGTTGATGAAGATGTAGGCGTGCGGATTCTGCCAGTCGACCTTGGTGACGATGCCCGTCAGCGTGGCGGTCCGGGAGCCGTCATATTCGGCATCGAAGGAATGATGCGCCAGCAGCGGAACAACGGCCAGAAATAGCAGCGTGGTCAGTCTCATATGCGATTACCTCGAGAAAGTCGATTCCGCGTTTTCCTCGCAGAAATATTCGGGAATATCTTCGTCCGGGACCCACGCGACGGTCCAGCTCGCGCTCCAGGGCCGCGTGTAAGTCCGCGGATCGTCGATGGTCACGTCGTATTTCAACGTGTTCAGATCGGGCCGGGTGAAGCGCTCCGTCAGGTGCAGAGCTTCGGTGTGAGGCAGCCCTCCAATGGCGAACCAGAAATGCTCGTTGAAGCCTACGGCTTCGACCACTAAAGTATCCTTGTTTTCCCAGCGCCCCACCGACGTCCCATAATACGTGAGGACAGCGTCGCCGGATTGGCCCACCGGGCGGCCGTCGGTGTAAATCACGGTCCAATTCCGGTTGCCGCCGCCGAGCATCACCAGGATGCGGCCGAGCTCGCGCTGCTCGACAAACTGAAATCCGTGCGGGGTCTGAAACTGCCGCGGACCGCCGGGGGGCAGGCAGCGCAAGAAGGGATCGTCCTTTAAAAGGGTGCGCTGGCGATAGAGATAGATCGCCCTGGCCCATGGCTGCATGGGTGCGACCTTATCGGCGTCCGAGAGATTCTTGAGCAGGCCCTCGTCATTGACGGCGACTTTGACGCCGGATTCCATCAGGACAGTGGTGCTCGGCGAGCCCCAGTATCCTTTCTTCCCCGGAGCCGGGCCGAGCCGGACCTGGCCGTCAGGCCAGCGGGGCGCGGGCTCGTGCAAGGCGGCGGGCTTCTTCGCCGCGCCCGGAGTGAACAGCCTCTTGCCGGTGCGGGCGAGCACGACGGATTTGGCGAAGGCCTGCTTGGCGTCGCCGCGTGCGGGGATGGCGTCCACGGAGACCACGTCGCCGATGTGCAGCGCGGTGAGCTTCCAGCCTTCCTTTTCGAGGTCCAGGGGATTGCCGAACTCAACGGCCCAGTTTTCCTGGCCCACGTTGAGGAAGAAGAAGGCACGGGGGTTCACCCACTCGATGCGCGTAACCGGGCCTTCGAGCTTGATCTGGCGGTCGCGATCGTAGGTCGCGGAGAAGCCGTTCTGGGCATGGGCGGCGGCCGCCAGCAGGAACAACCAAACCAGCTTCCGCATGTCAGTCCCGAGTGAGCTTGAAATCGCCTTTGGCGGAACCGCGCTGGAACTCGCCCGCGATGGTGCGGTGATAGGATCCGATGTCGGACAACTTGCCCTCCGCCACGATGCGCTGGTGGCTCTTATCTTCGGCCTCGATGCGCACGGTCCAGGTGGAATAATCCACGTAGACGCTGGAGATGGGGATGGCGTCCGGGCCGGGGTTGATGACGCCGCTGACGTTCTTGCCGTCCCAGTTGAGGACGATCGTGACCTTGGTGCGTTCGCCCGAGGCCGAGCCCGCGTCGCCGGACCAGGTGCCGGTGAGGGGATGGCCCTGCTGCGCGAAAACCGCCAGGGCCGCGCCGGCGAACCAAAAAAATGTGCGAATCATGGTGCGAATCGCGGCGCTCATGATGCTCCGCTGTCTCCCGTATTTGAGGTTACGCCGAATCGGGGGGAAGTGCAATTCGGCTTAACGCAGCAGATCCTCCAACTGCACGCGCGCATCAGTCTTGGCATCGCGATATTTCACGATCACCGGCGTGTAGAGCGAGATCCCCCAATCCTTGCCCGGCCCATGCGCGATCGCGCGAGACCCGGCGACCACCACGGCCTCCTCGGGGATCACCAGAGGCTCGTCCTCGGTGCCGCGGTAAACCTCATTGCGGACGATATCGTAGACTGGCGTCGAGCGCGTGAGGATGGTTCCGCTCGCCAGCACCGCGCGGCGCTTCACGACGGTGCCTTCGTAGACCCCGCAGTTGCCGCCGACCACGGCTTCGTCTTCGACAATGACCGGCATCGCGCCCACCGGCTCCAGCACGCCGCCGAGCTGCGCCGCCGCCGAAATGTGGCAATTCCGCCCCACCTGGGCGCAGCTTCCCACCAGCGCATGCGAATCGATCACCGTACCCTCGCCGACCCACGCGCCCGCGTTGATATACATCGGGGGCATGCAGATCACGCCGCGGCCGATGTAACAGCCATCGCGGACCGCGGAGCCGCCCGGCACCAGCCGGACTCCATCCGCGGGCGTCAAGCGCTTCACCGGAAAGGTCGCCTTGTCGAACAGAGGGAACCGTACCGGGTCCGGCGACATGTCCACGATCTGGCCCATGCGCAGCCCTAGCAGGATGCCTTTCTTGACCCACGTGTTCACGCGCCAGCCGGTGCGCGTGGACGAGTCGGGCCCGGCCGAGCGCACCGCGCCTTCATTCAGCGCCTGCTTGAATCGCGCGAATAACCGGAAATGCTCTTCTGTATAGGTTGCGGGTTTCTCGTCGAATAACTTTTCGATTTCAGTCTGCATGCGTACTCCGGGTCGTGCTGAGCAGTCCACACGACCTCAGGACCGCCTCGATCTTGGCCCGATTCGCCTCCGACGGCGGGCACAGGGGCAGCCTCCAGACGGGCTCGATCAGGCCCATCAGGGCCATCGCCTGCTTCACCGGAACCGGATTGGTTTCGATGAAATTCACTTCCATCAGCGGCAGCCACTGGCGCTGGAGAGCCCGAGCCTGCGCGAAATCGCCGGCCAGGGCGGCCTGCGTGAGCCGCGTCATCTCCGCGGGAATCTCGTTGGAGGCCACGCTCACCACGCCCCGGCCTCCCAGTGCGATCAAAGGAATGGTGATTGGGTCGTCGCCGCACAGAATGTCGATGCGCTCGGGAAGCTGGTGCACCATCTGCGCCATCTGCCCGATGTTGCCCGATGCTTCCTTAATCCCGGCAATATTGTCGATTTCCGCGATCCGCTTCATGGTCGCGGGCTCAATATTGCAGGCCGTGCGGCCCTGGATGTTGTACACCACGATGGGCAGCGGCACCGCGTCCGCGATGGCCTTGTAGTGCCGGTACAGACCTTCCTGCGTGGGCTTGTTGTAGTAAGGCGTGACAGACAGGATGCCGTCGACGTGCAAGCGCTCCAGTTCTTTGGCGAGATCGATCACCTCGGCGGTGTTGTAGCCGCCCGCGCCGCCCACGACCCGGACCTTGCCCTGGGCTTCCTCGACGGTGATTTCGATGACGCGCAGATGCTCTTCGCGCGTGAGGGTGGGGCTCTCGCCCGTGGTGCCGCAGGGTACCAGGAAATTGATGCCCTGATCGATCTGCCGCCGGACCAGTCGCCGCAGCGCGCTTTCGTCCAGGGATTGGTCCGGCTTGAAGGGAGTGACTAACGCGGTCCCGCATCCTGTAAACATGGTGCTTTACCTCTCGAATAGAATCTCATCGAAGCGATACACGCCGTGCTGGCCCGGCAGCCACTGCGCGGCTTTGAGAGCGCCCCGGGCGAAACCTTCGCGGCTCCGGGCCGTGTGGCGCAAAGTGAGGGTGTCGGCGGCCGAATCGAAGCCGACCTCATGCGCGCCGGGGTGCGCGCCCGCCCGGTTCGCCGCGGTGTCGATGGCGTGGGTGTAGCCGGCGCTGCGCATCTCTTCCACCAGCTTAAGCAGCGTTCCCGACGGGGCATCTTTCTTGGTGTGGTGATGAATCTCCCAGGCCCAGGCTCCGTATTGCGGCTCGCAGGCCATCAGGCGCGCGGCTTCGCGCACCACGCGGAAGAAAACATTCACGCCGATCGAAAAATTCGGGCTCCAGACCAGTGCGCCGTTATGTTTCTCCACCGCCGCGCGCGCGCGGTCCAATTGCCCCGTCCAGCCGGTGGTGCCCACAACCATGGGAACCTTCAGCGCGGCGAGCGTTTCGATGTTTCGCAGGGCGGCTTCGGGCGTGGTGAACTCGATCGCCACATCGGCTCCGCGGGCTTGGGCCGGGTCGTCGGCAAGATCGATCCGCGCCTGCACTTCGAAGCCGTACTCTGGGGCAAGCTGGTCGATGAGCTTGCCCATCTTGCCGTAACCGACGATCGCGAGTTTCACGCAAAATCCTGGGGATCGGGAGATCGGAAGAATTCCCGGTGGAGAGATTCTACCGCGGGCCGCAGGTCCGCCGCGCAAACCACCAGGCTCAGGTTCAACTGCGACGCGCCCTGCGAGACCATGCGCGTACGGATGCCGCTCAGCGCGGCGAACACGCGGCCGGGCACGTCCGGGCAGCGGCGGATGTTTTCGCCCACCAGGCAGACGATGGCCTGATCTTGCTCGATGCTGACCTCGGCGAAGGTCTCGAGTTCGGCGCGAATGGCCTCCAGAGCACGCGTATTGTCAATGGTGAGCGACACGCTGACCTCGGAGGTGGCGAGCATGTCCACCGAGGTTTGGAAGCGGTCGAATACTTCGAAGATGCGGCGCAGGAACCCATGAGCCATCAGCATGCGCGAGCTGACGATATTGACCAGCGTGATATTGCGCTTGCAGGCGATGGAGCGGATGGGGCTCGACGAGGGCGGCGGGTCGGAAACGATCCGCGTGCCTTCGACTTCCGGGCGGCGCGAGTTCAGGATGCGCACCGGGATATTCTTTTCGATGGCCGGAAGCACGGTGGCCGGATGCAGCACCTTCGCGCCGAAATAGGCCAGCTCGGCCGCTTCGGCGAAGGAGCACACTCGCACGCGGTGGCCGCCGGGGAGAATGGCCGGGTCGGCGGTGAGCATGCCGTCCACGTCGGTCCAGATCTGGATTTCCTCGGCGCCGATACCCGCGCCGACGATGGAGGCGGTGTAATCGGAACCGCCGCGGCCCAGGGTGGTGGTGATGCCGTCCTCGGTGGAGCCGATAAAGCCGCCCATCACCGGGACGTGTTTCTCCGCGAGCGCCGGCACGCATTCTGACAACCGCCGGTTGGTTTCCGCAAACAGCGGTGCGGCCTGGGTGTGCCGCCGGTCGGTCACGATCAGGCTGCGCGCATCCACATGCGCCGCGTTAATGCCAAGCTTCCGGAAGTGCGCGGTCACGATCAGGCTGGAGAGCCGCTCGCCGAAGGCGGAGACGGCGTCCGTGGCGCGAGGAGTCATCTCGCCGAGCACCGCCAGCCCCTTGACCAATCCGGACAACTGGTCGAACAGGGAAGCGATATCGGCTCCGCCGGAATTTTCCACATGAAAGGCGCGCAGTTGGTCGAGCGCCTCCAGCGCGGAGGCGAGCTCGCCGGCGAGCGCGAGATTGGCCAGCGCGAGCAGCTTGTTGGTGGTCTTCCCCATGGCGGACACCACCACAACCGGCCGCCGGCCCAGCCGTGCGCGAACAATTCCGGCGACTCTTTCGATCGCCTCGGCGGATTCGACGGAGGTCCCGCCGAATTTCATCACGATCATGTCAGTCCAGGTAACCTTCCGCTTTCATCAGTTCGGCATTGAGCACCGCCGCCCCTGCCGCGCCGCGCACCGTGTTATGCCCCAGCGCAATGAACTTGTAGTCGAGCACCGGGCATTGGCGCAGGCGTCCGGTAAACACCGCCATGCCGTTTTCCCGCTCCACGTCGCGGCGCGGCTGCGGCCGGTCCTTCTCGTGCATATAAATGACCGGACACGGCGGAGCGCTGGGAAGACCCTTCTGCTGCGGCACGCCACGCCATCCCCGCCACGCCGCCAGAATGTCATGCTCCGAGGGCTTCTTCTCAAATTCCACCGAGACCGCGATCGTATGCCCATCCACCACGGGTACCCGGTGGCAGCTCGCGCTGACCTTCGCGGCCAGTGGCTCCAGCGACGAGCCCGTGAAATCGCCCAGGATCTTTTGCGTCTCCTGCTGCATCTTTTCTTCTTCGCCGCCGATGAACGGAATCACGTTGGCGTTAATGTCCATGGAGGCGACGCCCGGGTACCCGGCGCCCGAAATCGCCTGCATCGTGGTCACCACCACGCGGCGGATGCCGAAGGGCTTCAGCGCCGCCAGCGCCATCACCAGCACAACGGTCGAGCAGTTCGGGTTGGTCACGATCTGCCCGTCCCACCCGCGATGGCGCTGCTGCGAGGGAAGAATTTTCAGGTGTTCCGCGTTGATCTC
>Ga0070739_10004037_pt1 | contig 17779 bp, 18 predicted proteins | sample Coa_R1_7_FD_66445 | JGI IMG/M metagenome (GOLD analysis project Ga0070739, IMG submission 66445) | Surface soil microbial communities from Centralia Pennsylvania, which are recovering from an underground coalmine fire - Coalmine... | ecosystem: Environmental > Terrestrial > Soil > Unclassified ... | reverse complement strand
CAGAACATCCGGCACCTTGATGCGAGCGAAATGTTCTCGGCGCTTCTTGTCCTGCAGTATCACGGCAAGGTTGAGGCTGAAGTTTGATATATGAGGGAATGGATGACCCGGATCGACTGCCAGTGGGGTAAGAACCGGGAATACCTCACGTTCAAAGTAGTCATCTAACACGGCGTGAGACCGAGGCTTGACCGCTTCTCGGTCCACGATGCGGATTCCCTCCTCTTGGAGAGCCGAAAGTACATCCTCATGGAGAACTCGCGAGGCCGCCCGCGTCAGGTCGAGAATGCGACCCCGGATATCGTCGAGCTGCTGTTGCGGCGTCAGCCCGTCGGGAGCCGGCTGAACGAGGCCCGATTCAACCTGCTCTTTAAGCCCTGACACTCGAATGGAGAAGAACTCGTCGACGCTGCTACCGAAGATGCCCAGAAACCTGACGCGCTCCAGCAGGGGATGGCGGTCGCCTTCCACCTGACGCAGTATCCGGTAAAGGAAATCGATGAGACTCAGCTCTCGATTGATGTACAGATCAGGACTATCGAGGCGTGTCGTCGAGGACGGGGATGCTTCGGGTCCGCTCTGGGCAGCGACTGAAGTCATGAGCTCCGGATCTCGCCTGTGGTCTGGTGACGTCCGATTATGCACCGCTCGACGGTGGCGCCCGCGCTCAGAGCGAGCGGGGTGGGCGAACGCTTCAGCATCGCCGGCCGACAGCCAGGAGGCAGTTTCATCTCGGTAGCACCACCTACCGAGCTTCGGCCGCCAGCCGCGGCGACTCCACGATATCGGCGTGGGCTGAGTCCTCCTCCGCCGGCGTTCCATCTGCTTCCTGGGGCGGAGCGACCGCCATGCGAAGCTCGGCGGCGAAGGCGTCCAAAGCCGTGCCTCCCCAACGGGTTTGCAGCTCGACGAACTTCCGGTCACGCTCCGTGAGATTGCCTGCAATGAGTCCCAGCAAGCCAAGGCGGGCGCGGTCCCTGCCCTGGCCGCTTAGCAAGGTCCGCAGACGGATGCTGCTTTCGCGGCGCGACGTGGCCGAGGACATGATCTCAACGGCTGCCCGCTCTGCCTCTCGGTCAAACGCCTGGAGACGGGTTCGCATGAGCCCGGTCATCACATCCAGGTCGTGTATATCACCAATCCGCTCCTGGATATCCGTCAGCCCCTTGAGCGAGGGCTTGACCAACGGAAAGCACACTTCGAACATTTCCAGTGCGTAGCGGAGCCTCTTGGCGGCGATCCTCATGTCATGCAGCCGGCGGACCGCGGATGGATCACCCAGCGCATCGCGCCAGGACAAGAGCTCGTCAAGCCGTCTATCGACGATTCGCCTGGCGTTGTCGCGCAGAGGCGCCTTGACCTTGATCCCGCGAATGTTCCGAGCGCGTGCCATCAGGTCGTGGATTGCGCGACGAAGGCCGCGAACCTTCGAGGAAAGTCCGAGGCCTCCAGATCTTCAATTGCCGTCGCGAGATCCTGACGCGCCCCGGCAAGCTCTGCCCGCAAGTCGGCAACAATGCCGTCGAGCACGACTCGCTGTGCCCCGATTCGACTTCTGCGCGACTTCTCCAGTCGTTCTATCATGACGTCGAGATCGCGGACTGAGCCGAGCGAGTCGGCCAGTGTTTTGACATCCCGCAGCATCGCCGTGAACTGGCGGCGGGGGAAAACATCTTCGAACAGCTCGAGCGCGGCCCTCACGCGGCGCGACGCGACGCGCATATCGTGTACCGCCTCGGCGCGGTCTCCATCGCCCTTCGACTCGAGTACTGCCTCCCTGAAGGAGATCAGTTCTTCGAAACGGGTCCAGATGATCTTACCGGCGGCGGTTCTGAACGGCTCCTCGCAGCGTAGGCCACGAACCTCTCGTGCCCTGGCCACCGCCTAACGGTCCGAACGCCGAACGATTATCTGGCGGGCGAGGATCGTCGCCGTCGCGACGGTCCAGCGGCTCCCCCTCGGGCGTCCGGCTTCGCGGTCAACGAGGCGTGATCGGCCCCATTAGCGCTCGCGGTGTCGCCACTAGAGTCGTTCGCGACCAGCTCGGCGGTTTCGACGGCTATGGCTCCCTCGACCGGTGAGGACGGCTTCTTCCCTCTCTGTGCGGAGCGCTTCTGGACCACGTCGGCCGCCCTTTCTGGCGTGACATCGCTTGCCTTACGCTTGGCAGCGTTCGCCTCCGCTTCGGCCAGCACGCTTGCTCGCAGCTCAAACTCGGCTTTCGCTCGGGCGATCTTCTCATCCACCGCTGCCCGCACGTTGCGAATCTGCCGCTCACCCTTGGCGACCGCCTTCATGTAGCGGGTCTGGGACTTAGCGACGTTCTTCCTTGCCTTTGCGATCGGATCTCTTCTGTTCTGTTTGCCCATCTTCATCTCCTCAAATCGAGAGACGGCTTCCTACACTCGGGTCAGCTTGGGAATCCAAGAGACGCCGATCGCCGGGCCCGCTCTTTCCGTCCATCGCTTATCGGCTGCGCGGTGTATCGCCATTATAGAGGTTTAGCCTGCTAAACGCGGGACTGGAGCCTGTCCGACCCAAAAGAGGAGAAGCCACAGTCATTTGTCGCTGGCCTCTCGAAGAAGATGGCTTCTCAGATAGGGGCTCTGACGTCTCTGCTCCCTTGCGGCGGCAACGTGCCCACTAGACTAGATCGTGTACGTTCCAGGCGTGGGGCGCGCACCTGGAAGAGCGGAAGGAGCGGGGCGTGGGGCACACCCTCGGCATCGATCTGGGTGGAACCAAGGTGCTCGCTGGTGTCGTGGACACCAAGTCCGGCCGCGTCCTCTCAGTGGCCAAGAAACGAACGCATGCCGGCCATACCGCCGACGACATCGTTGCGCGATTGGTCGAAGCGGCCAAAGATGCCGTCCAAACCGGTGACCTCGGGAAGAATGGAATCGATCGAATCGGGGTCGGTGTAGCCGGTCAGATCGACCGCGATAAGGGGGTTGTCGTCAAGGCTCCCAACATCGCCAAGCTGAGTGACTTCCCTCTTGCAAGCCTGATCAAGAAAGAACTCGGACGGCCCGTCCGGCTATTCAACGACGTTGAAGCAGGCGCGGCGGGCGAGGCGACGTTCGGCTCAGGAAGAGACCAACGAGACTTCATCGTCATCTTTGTGGGGACGGGCATCGGCGGAGCGCTCTATCGTGGCGGCAAACCATACAAGGGAGCAACGGGCACGGCCGGCGAAATCGGACATACGATCGTCGACTATAACGGCCGGTTGTGTGGGTGTGGCGGGTTCGGTCATCTTGAGGCATATGCCTCGCGTACGGCCATCGTCCGCAGCATCCTCAATGCCCTCCACTCGGGCAGAAAGAGCATTTTGAGTGAGATTGCCGCCAACGCCAACCCGGACGATCCCGGAGGCACTGCGATTCGGTCTGGCGCTCTGGCCTCCGCTCTCGCCACCGGTGACGATCTAACCACCGAGATGATCACCACCGGCGCTCGTTATCTATCGGCCGGCTTGGTCTCGGTCATCAACCTCTACAACCCGAGCCTGATCATCCTCGGGGGCGGACTGGTCGACGCGGTTGATCTTTTTTTCTCTGTGGCCGCCCAGCAGGCTCGGCTAGACGCGCTGCCGCTTCCTCGACGAGAGGTTCGGATTGTCAAGGCAGCCCTCGGTGACAACGCCGGGATCATTGGCGCGGCCACCCTCGCCGACCAGGCAAAGCAGTAGGCGGCATCAAGCCGTCTCAGGAGGGTGCGATAAAGGTGCGGCAGATCAGGTGCGTGGGCACGCGAACGCAGAATGTCAGTCGAATGACGGGGTTCTTACGGGACGTGGTGCGCCACGAGCCGGTCGCCGACCATGCAGCGGTTACCTTCCAACGCTTGCCGACGCATTCCCCACGACTTTGAGGTGTACGCGAAGGAACACCGCGACGTTCGAATGATTCCGACAAGTCGGATTCCATGCGCCCAAAGTACTCATTGCCGTAGGTCGTTGTCTCGGCTCAGAAAGCCACTCCACTGCGCCCGAGCCTCGACGCGGCGCTATTATGGGTTCGTCGCGTTTTTCTAAGTAGCGGCGCGAACACTCCGGTGGACATGCGCTTGGGAGGCGCGAGGCATGCACATAAACAGCGGCGACACGGCGCTCGTCCTGATCAGCGCGGCCCTGGTCCTCTTAATGACTCCCGGTCTCGCCTTCTTCTATGGTGGTTTGGTTCGCCACAAGAACGTGCTGACGATCATGTTCCAGAGCTACGTCTCGATGGGGGTCGTGACCGTCATCTGGGTTCTCTGCGGGTTCAGCCTCGCCTATGGTCGTGACCATTGGGGCATTATCGGCGACCTGGGCAACATTGGCCTTCGTGGCGTGGGCGAGGCTCCCAGCCCTCTCTATGCCGTCACAGTGCCGTTCCTCGGGTTCTTTCTTTTTCAGGTGATGTTTGCAATCATCACTCCCGCATTGGTCAGCGGCGCCTTCGCCGACCGCATCGGCTTCAAGGTCTACCTCATATTTCTGGTCGCCTGGAGCTTCCTGGTCTACATCCCCTTTGTCCACTGGATTTGGGGACACGGGTTTCTGGCGCAGATGGGCGTTGTCGACTTCGCCGGCGGCATGGTGGTTCATCTGAGCGCCGGAATGGCGGCTCTGGCCTCGGTGTTCATCGTCGGCAGCCGAAAGCTACCACCCGAAGAGTCTCCATTGCCGCACAACATACCGTTCGTCCTTCTCGGGACTGGGATGCTGTGGTTCGGCTGGTTCGGCTTCAACGGCGGGAGCGCGCTGGCCGCCAATGGCGTCGCCGCCGTTGCGTTCGTGAACACCAACACCGCTGCCGCGGTGGCGATGTGCACGTGGCTCCTCATTGCGTGGTGGCGATCGGGTAAACCCAGTGTGACGGGAGCCATGGCCGGGGCGGTGGCCGGGCTGGCCACCATCACGCCGGCAGCGGGCTACGTCCCGACGTGGGCGGCGTTGATCATTGGACTGGGAGCGGGAAGCGCATGCTACGCTGCCTGCCAGTTCCGGGCTGCCATGAAGTGGGACGACGCCCTCGACGTATGGGGTGTTCACGGCGTCGGCGGCGCCCTGGGGACGATTTTGACCGGCGTCTTCGGGGCCGTTGCGGTCAACAGCGCCTACAAGGGCGCCATCGATGGCAACTGGGCCAGCCTTGGTCATCAGGTTCTCGCCGTCCTGATCACTGGGGTCTACGCGTTTTGCGTCACATTTTTGATCCTCAAAGGAATCGGCCTCTTCACTGACGTGCGGGTGCCCGAGGCGATCGAGATTACAGGCTTGGATGAAGCTCTGCACGGCGAAGCGGGATATCATCCTCCTCTGACGTCACTCAAGGCGGGGATCTCAAGCGTAGCTGTCGACGGCGCAGAGAAACCGATGATGACGCCAACACCCTAGCCTGACTCAGACCTTCGTGCCTGATTCGAAGGCCGCTATCAGCCGGCAGAAGCGGGCTTCCCCACCGTCGATCTGTTGTCACCGATGTTTACTGACCAACCGACAACGGGCCGCTAGGTCAGATGATGACATGTTTTGCCCAGACGTGGTGTAAGCGTGCGCTCACGCGCAAACATGCCACCCCGACCGGGAGCTACAGCTCGAACGACCCCGTTCGACGGGCCTGCAAGTGCCGACTCGAAGGCACGAGGAGACGGCCACGGACTGACAGTTTAAAGTGCACGCGAGATTGTGCGGCAACGGGGCGAAAAAGCCAGACTCGGCGGCTAGGTGCGCCTCGCTATGAACACGAGTTCGCGCCCCGGACGGTCGGGTGCGTCCCTGATCTCCTCCACCTCCAGACCGGCGTCCACCAGTGACCGGACGACCTCCTCGCGTTCTCGGAAACGGAGAGTCGAGTACGACCTTAGGACGGCGCCGTCGACGTCGAAGACGACCGTGCCTCGAAATGAAACCATCTCTCCCGACACGTCCGTCACCTCGTTCCAGCTCTGTACCGGCCCGAACTCGGGGACATCGACTCGCTGGTACGTCTCCCGACGGTTCCATCCGAGCCAGGCCTGCTTCGCCGGGTCACGCGTCTCGAATATCAGGCGACCGCCGGATCGGAGCGCCGAGCGCAGCGCTTGGAGCGTTGACTCCCACTCCTGATCCGTGAGGAAGACCTGGGCGACATTCCCGGTCATCGTGACCACATCTATCTGGAGCCGCGGCAGCGAGCGGACATCGCCGTGTATCCAACACACTCGATCCGCCCCCGGCTTGGCCCGGGCGACCGCCAGCGACGCTTCCGCCGGATCGAGGCCTACCACCCGGGTGCCCTTGAGGGACAGCAGGCAGCAAAACGTACCTGTCCCGCAGCCGACGTCCAGGACGGAGGAGGCGCCGAACTCTTCGATCATGTCCGCGTACACGTCGAGGTCGCTCCGGTCAGGGTCCAGATGATCGTAGATCGCGGCGAGGCGTGGGTTCTCAAACAGTGCGTCAGGCATTGCGATAGGTCGAGGGGCGATCCAGGACATCGGCCTCAGACGACCTGCCATTTGAAGCCAACGGCGGGAGTTGACGCTTGGGCATCATCCCCTCGGCAAAAATGTCGGTGCTTGTAGGGTAACCATCTCCCGTCCGAACACGTGCCCGAAGTGATGCGCCGTCATGGAGGCGACCTCTTCCAGACTGGGGGTGTGATCCAGGCGCAGATGCATCGAAGTGACGCCCTTGCCCCGAATGCCGCAGGGAATGATGTGCTCGAAGTACGAAAGGTCAGTCGATACATTGAGCGCGAAGCCGTGGGAAGTCACTCTGCCCATCTTGACGCCGATGGCAGCGATCTTCTCGGACCCTATCCAGACGCCGGAAAGTCCGTCGATCCGTCCGGCGGTAATTTCGAATTCCGACAGAGTCCGCATCAGGACCTCCTCCAGATTTCGAATGTAGCGGAGGAGATCTCGCCGATCCTCGACCAGCATGATGGGGTAACCGACCAGCTGGCCGGGACCGTGATAAGTGACGTCGCCCCCTCGGTCGACGTCGAACACGGCGACGCCGAGCTTCTTGAGGGTCTCGCGGCTCAGGAGAATGTTGGCGGGATCCCCTCGACGCCCGAGGGTATACGTGGGAGGATGCTCCAGCAGCAGCAGCGTATCGGGGATCTCCTCCCGTGCCCGCAGGTCGCCCAGGCGCCGCTGGAGATCCCACGCTTCGTCATACGGAACCCGCCCCAAGAACGCCACCTCGCAGTGCGGAAGGGCATTCGCACCCGTGCGCTCGTTCCAAGGACGGTCCTCAACGACCGTGGTGACTCTCCGAGTCCGCTGCACTGTCAGGGCGTATCCGAGCCATGAAGTGCGCGTCGACATACCGCCCTCTACGAAACGCGAAATCCCTGGCGGTGCCCTCAATCTCGAAGCCGAACTTCTGATACAGATGTACGGCGCCGGCATTGTCGGCGTAGACCGTCAGCTCCACACGATGCAGGCCGAGCCAGTTGTCCGCGAGGTCCATCATCGCCTCCATGAGGGCTGAGCCCACCCCCAGGTTCTGGAAGTCATCGTGGACGCCCATGCCGATGTATCCGCAGAAGCGGCGTCGCGGCCGTGCTTCAGCCTGCAGCATGGCTGATCCGACCACTCTGCCGTCAATCTCCGCGACGAGCGAATGTGACCCGGGCTGGATCTGTGTGAATCTCTCCCGCCGGTGCTCCACCGATCGGTAGGGGATCTGCAGCGTGCCGGCGATCGCTTCCGGACCGGCATAGATTTCGGCGATTGCCTCGACGTCGGAAGGTTCGGCTCCACGGACTCTCACCGCCGGCCGGGTCACCGGCCGCGTATCAGCCGTACTTATATTGAACCCCGAAACCTCCTCGTGGCATGACGCAGGAGATGTTGTTGTAGGGGCAGATCATACGGCAGGCACCGCACTCGATGCAGTTTTCATACGAGACGACGATGCGGTCACCTTCCCAGTGATACACGTCGGCCGGGCACGTCAACGTGCAGGGCTTGTCGGGACAGCGAAGGCACACCTCGTTGGACAGGATCTCGATATGCGAGTGCTCGTCCGGCTTGAACTTGAGCAGGAAGAGCTTGTCCTCGAGCTTGCTCGGCATGGAATCGCTCATGGGAGAACAGCACCTGACGTAGCGTCGATGCGGGTTGGGCGACGCTCGCGGTCGAACGTTGAACGTCGAACGTCGAACGTCGACCCCAGGCCATGTGGCGTTGAGACGTAGGTCAACGGCACTGTGCACGGCTGCGACCCGCCATTCGAATTGGGGATCAGCCCGCCATCCAAACTCATAGTCCCTTCCTCACCCCCATTGTTTCGGCCGCCTCGGTCAGAATTTCCGGGCTTCGAGTCGCACCACTCACCGTAATCGGCCGCGTCCGAGCCCCGCCTGCTGCCGTTCCCGGCTCTTAATGCTACGAAGTGTACCGCCCAGAAGGCTCGACACTCTGAGACTAAGTTGCGCCAGTTCGTCAAATTGAGTGTCGCTTATATAGCCAGCATCCCTGGCGAAGTAGGAATAGGCCTGAACTTCTCCGGCCGAGCCCTTGGAGACTGTCAAGAAATAGTGAAACTGGGTGTCCCGGTCTCGCTCGAATCCCCTCGGCGATGTTGCCTCCCACCGAGTAGGCCGCCGAGCGCATCTGGGTCTTCAGAGCAAAGTCCCTCCTAAACTCAGCTTGGTCCGTGAGCTTCAGCACAAGGCGAACTAGGTCTCGACTCTTCTGCCAGACTGCAAGATCCTCGTATCGCGAAACCTTGTCGAGCTTTGCCGATCGCTCATCTGCATCAGCTGTCACAAGAACCGACGTTTGACCTTCGCAGCAGCCCGACTATTGTCCATTACCATCCTCCCGACTCGTCGCCTCTCCCAAGCGTTTGCAGGATCTCGTACAGGCCCAACCGCGGCCATCATCAGGTTAAGCGTCCAGACTGTCCGCCTTCTACGTTCCCCGTTCTTCGTTCGACGTTCGACGTTCCCCGCACCCTCACCGTCTGTTCATGGGCGTGATAAGAGCTGCGGACCAGTGGGCCCGACTCGACGTGGGAGAAACCGAGGTCGAGACCGTACTGCTTGAGCTCGGCAAACTCATCGGGATGAACGTAGCGATCGATGACGACGTGCTTGGCGGTCGGTCGGAGGTACTGGCCGATGGTGACGATATCGACCTTCTGATCTCGCAGATCGCGCATGGTTGCCTTGACTTCGTCGATGGACTCGCCCAACCCGACCATGAGTCCTGACTTGGTCAGGACCTCGCCGTCCAGCTCTTTCACTCGCTTGAGCACCCGGAGGGACAGCCGGTAATCGGAGCGGCCGGGGCGGACACGGCGAAAGACGCGCTCCACCGTTTCGATGTTGTGATTGAAGATCTCCGGTTGGGAATCCACCACCTGCTTCAGGCAGGTCTCCCTACCCTGGAAGTCGGGTGTCAGCACCTCGACGGCGCAGGTCGGATTCAGAAGCTTGATCTGCGTGATCGTGGCGGCGAAGTGGCCGGCACCGAGATCGGGCAGATCGTCGCGGTCGACGGAGGTGACAACCGCGTGCTGGAGGCCCATTCTGCTCACCGCCTGGGCGACGTGAAATGGCTCCGAGAGGTCCAGCTCGTAGGGTTTCCCGGAGGTGACGGCGCAGTACCGGCAGGCCCGGGTGCAGACATCTCCCAGGATCATGAAGGTTGCCGTGCGATTGCCCCAACACTCGCCGATGTTCGGACAGCGTGCCTCTTCACAGACCGTGTGCAGCTTGAGGCCCTGCATGATGCCCTTCAGCTCGGTGTAGTTTTCGCCTGCAGGCAACCGGACCTTCAGCCAGTCGGGGCGGGCCGGCGGCGGTCCGGGGATCAGCTCAATCGGAGAAGTAGCCATGATCTGAAACTAGAAGAGTGACGCATCGGCGGGCCAGCTCTCGAGCCTCCGTCTGATGAACTGGAGGAAGTCGGACACGGTGGCGCCGTCCAGTGTTCGGTGATCGAAGGACATGCAGAGATTCATCATGTGCCGGATGGCGATGGAGTCGTCGGGCATGACGCGAACCCGTTTGACGATGGCGTCGGCACTGAGAATCCCGGCCTGCGGATAGTTGATGATCGAGACCGACCAGACCGAACCTATGGCTCCCGTGTTGTTGAGCGTAAAGGTGCCTCCCGACACGTCGTCTGGGGTAAGCTTTCGGTTCCTCGCCCTGACCGTCAGATCGGAGATGGCGTGAGCCAGCCCGGCGACACTGAGGCGGTCGGCATTCTTGATGTTGGGAACGATCAGGCCGTCCTGTGCCGCGACGGCCAAGCCGAGATTCACGTTCCTCTTGAGCAGGATCTTGTCTCCTCCCCACTCGCTGTTTACAAGTGGGTACTCCTTCAACGCCTCCACCGTGGCCTTGGCAACGAAGGCCATGAATGACAGGGAGATGCCCTCGCTTCGCTGCCACTCAGACTTGTGCGCTTCTCGATACTGCACCACCGGCGTCATGTCGACCTCGATCATTGAGGTGGCATGGGGAAGCGTGTACTTGCTCTTCACCATGTGCTCGGCAATCATTCGACGGACGGCCGAGATGGGCACCTCTTCCTCATCCTCCCGAGCCGCTCTAGCGGAAGGTGGTGGGGCCGACTGGCCGGAGGGCGAGGCGGGTTGCGCGGCCGCGGCAGGCACCGGGGCAGGCGAGGCAGGAGGAGCTGCCGGTTGCTTGGGGGGCGCGGCCACACTCGCCGTCTGCCCCTGCTGGATGAACTGCAGGATGTCCTTCTTGCTCACCCTGCCTCCGATCCCCGTTCCCGGCACCAGGGTCAGATCGACGTTGTGTTCGGCGGCCAGCCTCTGAACCAGAGGGGAGGAGCGCACCACCCGGCCTGCCGGGCCGTTCGAAGCCCCGCCGTTGCTCTGTTCGCCCATCGCCGATTTGGGAAGCGCAGCTGTTTCCACCGGTGCGGATTCAGCTCGCTGCGCACTCGCCCCCGGAGAAGCTGTGGCGGCAGGGACTTGCTGCGGGGAATCGCTGCCGGTCGTCGACGCCGCCTCGGTCGAAACCGCCGTCTCCTGACTGGGTGAGGCTGCCGTGCCCTGGCCGTCGCCGATAACCGCAATCTCCTCGCCCACGGCCACAGTGGCTCCCTCGGGCGCGGTGATCTTTTGCAGCGTCCCACCTACAGGCGAGGGAATCTCGGCGTTCACCTTGTCGGTGACCACCTCGACGATGGGCTCGTCCTTCTCAATGGTGTCGCCCTCTTGTTTCAGCCACTTGCCGATGACCCCCTCGGCCACCGATTCGCCCAGTTGTGGCATGACGATCTGCGTTGGCATCAGCTACCCTCGCTATCACCTGGTTTGCGGACACAGCCAGACAGGCACGTCCGGGATGATCCATTCTCTATGTTGACGACTGCCGACGGCCCGTTTCCCGGTCCACGGCCTACCATCCGGGCGGCCCTGGCCGCCCTCCATTCAACCACCCCACCGCCGGGCACTTATCCGGGAGAAGCGCGATCCGGGCACCCACCGGTGGCCTGTGCTCAGCGTACTCGCTGACACCTCAACTCAAAACTTGAAACCCGAAACCCGAAACCGGCTTAGTACGCGGCCAGTTCTCGCGCCGCCGCCGCGATCTTCGTGGCGTTGGGCAGGAAGGCCTCTTCAAGCGAGGGAGCGTACGGCACCGGCGTGTCGGGAGCCGCGACCCGGGTAACCGGCCCGTCCAGGTACTCGAAGGCATTCTCGCTGATGAGTGCCGCAACCTCCGCGCCCACGCCGTAGGACAGCGTGTCCTCGGTTACCACCAGAACCTTGCCGGTCTTCTTGACCGAGTCGAGAATGGCATTGCGGTCGAGCGGCAAGATGGTGCGCAGATCCAAGACCTCGACGTCGAGGTCTTCCTTACCCAGCTCCTCGGCCGCCGTCAATGACTGATGCACCATGGCCCCGTAGGTGATGATCGACATATCCTGTCCCTGCCTCTTGACGTCGGCCTTGCCGAGTGGGACGATGTAGTCCTCGTCGGGAACCTCGCTCTTGATCCGGCGGTACAGGAACTTGTGCTCGAAGTAGATGACGGGATCGTTGTCCCTGATCGAGGCTTTGATCAACCCCTTGGCATCGTACGCGGTTGAGGGGACTACCACCTTCAGGCCGGGGGTGTGGGCGAACCAGGCCTCCGGGCTCTGAGAGTGGAAGGGGCCGCCGTGTGTTCCCGCACCCGAGGGGCCGCGGATGACAATCGGAACAGGCATGCCGTTCCGGTAGTAGAGCTTGGCGGCCATGTTGACGATCTGATCGAAGGCACAGGCGATGAAGTCGGCAAACTGCATCTCCGCCACCGGCCGCTGTCCCATGAGGGCCGACCCTATGGCTGCACCGACGATGGCGGACTCCGAAAGCGGAGTATCGATGACCCGGTCCTCGCCAAACTCCTCCTGAAAGCCGGCCGTGACCTTGAAGGCTCCGCCGTAGACACCGATATCCTCTCCCAGCAGGTACACCGCCGGGTCTCGCTGCATCTCCTCGCGCATGCCTTGGCGCACGCCTTCGAGATAGGTGATCTCAGCCACTATGCCTCAATTCCCCAGATGATGGTTGCGGAGGCAGGACCAGTCGGTCCTGCCTCACGCATACGCCCCTCAATGCTAGCGGAGGGCGCCGGTCCCGGCGTCCGAATACGCAGGGGGCGCCGGATGTGACGCCAGCGGCGACCTCATCAACTCCGCGGCAGCACCGATATCCGCGTCGACGTGGCGGGAGCAGCCCATTTGCTCTTCCTGGTCCATGATATCTTCGTCGATAAGAAACCGGCTGAGGCGAGCGACCCCATCCTCAGCCTTCGAGTCTTGGCGTATGGTTGCGATGAGGGTTGGGCCGCCGCCGAGCCGCGCGAAGCCTGCTGCCTCCGTGAGTGCGAAGTACACCCCGACCAAGTCTTCGCCGTCGACGCGGCGGCCGGGCATGCCGTAGCCTGCACAGAAACTCTCGATGCCGGGAGTGGATCTGCCGGCCGCATTCGGGATAATCCAGGGCCAGTCCGCAAGAAGCAGTAGAGGCAGGCATAGGACCGCAGATAGGTTGAGCGCCTCATGAACGTCGCCCTCCGACAGCCAGCGTGCGTCGACAAAGGTCAAAACGGCACCGCCGGCTCTGCGCTGGGCTAGAGCCAGGGCGGCTCCCGCCGCGACCGGCACATTCGCTCCCCGGCGACACGACGCCGGTATCAGCAGGGGTCTGATCGCACCTTCCTGCCGGCGTGAGTCTCCATGCCTCGTTTCGCCCAAATGCAGGACCCGCGCAATATCTGCTGCTTCGAGCCCACAGCCGGCATACGCACCAAGATCGCTCGGGTCCGCAACCACCACGTCCCCGGCGGTGAGCGAAGCGATGGCGGAAACGGCCACTGCGGCGGCCGTTGCCTCAGGGGCTCCATCCGGGGGCTCAGACATGCCTGCTGTGATTAGTTGACTTCGGAGCTGCTCACCCAGTAGAGCATCCCGATAGAGCCGGGCGAAGTCAGGCGCGGGCGGCGATGTCGTCAGATGCCTCGAAGTCGCGCTCGCCGAGATCTTCATGGTCCATTATTCAGTTGCCCAACAGCCGAGCCTCCTATGACCATCGTGTGTCACCAAGGCTCGATCATGGACGCGCACTCCCAACAATAGAGAGAATCGAATCCGGCGCGCAATGTCCAACTCGAAACCCTCCGCTTCTAGGGGCTGCCGACGCAGGAGACCGCCCGCGTGTTCCTCTTTGGCGCCAAAGGGTCATGCTCCATCCCCCGGTCACTCGTCACCTAGAAGAGACTGCTGGAGGCAAGACGAAGGGCCCGGCAAGCGCCGGACCCTCTCTCTGCCTTCTGAAGAGTCTGCCTAGCTCTGTGCGTCCGATCCGGCGCCAGACTTTACGGTCTCCTGCATGCTCTGGGCATCCTCTCTGGCTGACTGCGCGAGCTGCTGTCCATGTTGCTGACCGCTCTGCTGCGCCGTCTGAGCAGCCGACTGAACGACGTCCTGAGCTACCTGCTTGCCGTGCTCGAGCGCCTCTTGGGCGGTTGATTGAGCCTGGGCCTTGACCTGATCGGCGATCGGCCCGACCCGCTCATCCTCCATGGACGTGGATGGGATCACCATGCCGGCGAGGAAGCCGAGGGCGATAGCGCCGACGGCGAGCCCGAGCGGATTCTCCTGAGCCACCGAAGCGGCGTGCTGGGCGTTCCGCTGGGCGCCTGAGACGAGATCTCCGGCTCCTGCCTTAACAGCGTTGGGGTCGGGCGCTGCACCCACTACTCGATTCACAAGCTCATCCTTCTTTCCCAGAACTGCATTTTTCTTATCGGTCACGGCGTCGCCCACGCGGGCTCGCACATCGGTCTTGTAGCTCAGGGCTTCGACCGTGTCACCCATCCTCTGGCGTGTGTCCTCTATGTCCTGCCGGATTTCGCTTGGGTCTTGGCCCATTGGACGTCCTCCTTCACGGTTTCGATGGTTTGATCAGGTTTCGGCGGCATCCCCTCTTTGAGGCGCTGCTTGCCTACGAGCGCGACTGCTCCCGCGATCGCGGCATAAACGACGGCGACGATCAACGCTGCCAGCCACACCTGCATGGCGAGCGACAGCGCGGCGATGAAGCAGGCGGTCAGGGCGCCAAGAGCAAATAGTCCGATAATTCCGGCTGCGCCGAACATCCCAATGCCCAGCCCGGCCTCCTTGCCCTTCTGCGTCATCTCGGCCTTGGCAAGATCCAGCTCCTGCTTGACCAGCGTCGTCGTCTCGTCGGCCAGCTGCCGCATCAGCTCTGGAATGGACTTATCGTGCAGATTGTTGTCCATGGGCCGCGTTTCGACCCGCTGAGCCATTTAAATGCCTCCTTCCCGGTAAACCTCGACGTCGATCTCGCCATCCGGCTCGTAGAACACCTCACGCTGATAGCCGTTGGTGGGATAGCCCGCCTGGCTGCGGGCGGGGCTGCCCGAGTACTGTCGGTATCTCCGGCTGCCGGAGGCTTTTAGGAAGCGAGCGCCCAGGAACCCGAGGGCGATGCCTCCCGCGATCACGACCCAGGGCTGTTGGCGGCAGAAATCCTCGACATCCGCCAGGATCTGATTCGGGTCCGAAGAGCTGAGATAGGTGCCGAGCTGATCGGCCCTGTCGGCAGCCATGTTTATGACGTTGGCCGGAGCAGTTTGCCCCTGCTCCTCCAGCTGGCGGCCGCTACTCCTCAGCGCGTCGGCAATCGAGGATGCCTGGCCTCCAACCTGATTTGCACGTGCGCCAACCTGGCTCGTGATCTGGCCCGAGACTTGGTCGGAGACCTGTCCTGCCTTCTGCTGTATCTGCTGCTTCTGCTCGTCCGGTATCGGCAGCGATTCGGTGATGGTTCCTACGGCGTCGGTCATAGACATCTCCTTCGACTGGACTACGCTTGACCAACGCAGAAACCGTGCCAGCGACGCCCTCAGCCGCCGGCGCCGGCTCCCGCCTTCTCGCGTTCTCGGCGAGCCGGCTCACCTCTCAGCACACGATGCTGGGGCACGGTTTCCTGAGGCTCGGGGCCTTCAGGCTCGTGCTTTTGCTCGGCCTCATCGATGGCTCCGATGGCCACCAGCTCGGCTCCGACGCAGACGATCATGGAAAAGAAGTAGAGCCACGCCGTCAGCATCAGGATCGGAAAGAGCACGGCGCCGTACCGGCTAAAGTGAGCGAAATGGGAATAGATCGGCCAGATGTACGACAGGGCCGTGAAGAGTACCGCGGCGGCGACGGCGCCCTTCCAGACGTTGGCCAGCCGTAGGTTCATCTTGACGTGTGGGAAGGCCAGATAGATGGCGGAAAAGAGGATGAAGGCGGCGATGAGGCCGATCGCAGTGCCGATGAGCAGTGATATACCTCCCGAGAGCGGAAAGCCGCTGAACAGCTTGGTGACCAGGGTGGCCGCGGTGGTCCCGACGATGATGACGATCATCAGGATCGCGATAACGAAGATCATGACGATATCCAGCAGCTTCTCCTTGATGAAGTTGCGGCCGGATGTCTCGAAGATGGCCTGAAAGGCGGTCGAGATCGCGCCCCCGACATTCGAGCCGCCCCAGAGTACGCCCAGAAAGCCGACGATCCCGAGTAAACCGCTGTGCCTGATCGAAGCCTTGACCAAGGTGTTGAGATCCTTGGGCGTGAGGACACCGTGTAGTGCTGCGCTGAGGTGAGAGACCACCGAGTGCTGAGCGGACGGATTGCCCTTGAGGATCACTCCCGTAATGGCCAGGAGGCCCACCATGATGGGTACGATGGACGTGAGGCAGTTCCACGCGATAACCGACGCCAGCATGCCGACGTTGTCTTTGCTCCATTTTTTGAAGAAGGTCTTGGCGAAGCCAATCATCAAATCACACTCCCGCTGCTTTCGACGGATATTCGCGACGCATAAACCGTGCCCGTTCCACATTCCGGCGTCGGCACGAAGAGGCTGACCGGAAAGGTTGTGACCGGTGGGTTCTCACGGGCGCGACGTTGACTCAGCCGTCGCCTGGATCGAGACGCCATCGTTAGGAGTCGCCGGAATCGAAATCCGGAGGACGGCGCCGCCATCCTCACCACTTCCGGCCGTGATGTCTCCGCCGTGCGCACGGAGGATCCGGCGGGAGACGGCCAGCCCCAGTCCGCTTCCGCCACGATTCATGTCCCGATACATGGGCTCGAAGATGTGGGACAGGTCATCGGCGCTGATGCCGGGCCCTGAATCGGCAACGGTTACTGTTACCCACTCCCCATCGGAGGCCACGCTCAGCACGATTTCAGAGCCGCGGCCACTGTACCGGAGCGCGTTGTCGACGACGTTCTCGAGTGCTCGCTCGAGAAGTCTGCGATCGGCTTGGACCGTGGCATGGTCGGTCTCGACTCCAACGCGCAGCGATATCCCGCGTGTGTCTGCCTCTCCTGTTCTACCCTCGGCTATACGAGCCACGAGGCAGCCGGCATCGAGAGACTCGCGTTCCATGGCGTTATCAAGGTACTCGACGCGGGCGTACGCGAAAAGATCGGCCACGAGGCGCTCGAGGGCGTCGGCCTTCTCACGCGCCACGTGCACATACTCTCGACGTTGCTCGGGAGTGGTCGCGACCCCTTGCTCGAGCCCTTCGAGGTAACCGCGAAGGGCGAAAAGGGGAGTACGCAGGTCGTGGGCAATGGCCCCCAGGAAGAGCCTCCGTTGCTCTTCCAGCTCGGCCTGGTGCCGCAGCGACCGGCCCAGCTCGGCACTCATGCCGGCAAAGGCATTCCTGAGCTCAGACACCTCACTGATCCGGGAATCGGGAATGGCGATATCCAGCTCGCCGGCGGCGATTCGCCGAGCGGCGTCACCGGTGGCAGCCAGGGGGCGGACGAGGGTCCGTCCGAAGAACCAGGCCAGGAGGCCAAGAGTAACGGCAAGGGCAATCAAGCCGGCCAGCGGGAAGAAGAAGGTGCCGTTCCCTCCCGCCCACGGCGGCCCCGAGGTATACAGGTAGGCAACCTCGCCAGGCGGAGCGCCGGGAGGGGCGAGGGAGCGCACCTCGACCGTGTTTCCGTGAGCCAGGGGCCCGGCGCCGCTCGAAAACAGGATCCGCTGGTGCCGGACCAGGGTAAAGGCGGCGCCGAGTTGGTTGATCTGCCTTCCCGTACGACGACGCCAGGCGGGGTCATTCCAGCTGGAGGCGCCCGCACTGAGCTGAGATGAGGCGGTTCCCCCGGCACGCGCCAGGTTGTGCAGCTGGACTCCGCCGACCACGCCGAAGGTGAGGGCCGGAACGGCGAAGATGAGTACGACGGCCAGGGCCAGCCAGCGGCGAACAGGGAGGATCGGCCCTCGAGTCAT